>Ga0265798_10006594_pt1 | contig 15220 bp, 15 predicted proteins | sample P3T30metagenome_FD_192430 | JGI IMG/M metagenome (GOLD analysis project Ga0265798, IMG submission 192430) | Plant litter microbial communities from East Loma Ridge, Irvine, California - P3 T30 | ecosystem: Environmental > Terrestrial > Plant litter > Unclassified | place: USA: California... | reverse complement strand
TGCTGTCGGCTCAAAATGGCCGTTCCTGCTTCTTTCTCGTGTTACAAAAGCTCCGCAAAGATGCGATCTTTCTAAAAACCAAAAAGTCGCGCAAACCCAGACGATGTTCTGCGGAGTCCAAAACACCAGCAAACCCTAAAATGAGAGCTTTGCCCTCCCCCTTGTTAGACCTTCTCAGCAATTATTGCTTGGCGTCTGGCGTTCCACATAAAGTGCCCACCAGACTATCTTTCTTTCTCTCTTCATACATTCACGTACTCCAAAACGTAGGAAGTGATTTACAAACACCAAGTCCAGAACACCATGTTCGCTTTTTCCCCTCTTCTGTATGGCATCATATGCGCAGCAGCAATATGTTCAACACACCAAAAAAGATAAAGAACTGGATCATGTTCTGCGAAGTCCAAAAAGAAAAATCAAGCTATGTATGAGGATCGCGGTTCGCCTTTCCCAAGTCCCTCTAGCAAGTGTTTTCCACTTTGCAAAGTCGCTTGTAAAACATCTACTGTACTACCTTTAGTTCTGCTCCTATACCGCGCACTTCGAAACGAACAAGCCCGATTCCAGAAGCGCAGATCTATGACCAATAATCATGTCTGCTCCTCTTTTCGGTTGTATCTCCTTCGCACAGATGTAATCTTTCTAAAACACCTAAAAGTAACGCGAAACCAGATCATGTTCTGTGGAGTCTAAATTACCGTAAAGACTCTTTCCATGAGAGCTTTGCGCTTAGTCTTCTTTCAATCCTCTTAGAAAGTGACACTCAGTTGCTAGGGTTGCATTGAAAACGATCACGATAACACCTTTTTCTCTACTTCCACGGCTATACATCGGAAATTTGAATAACATTCTCTTAAAAAACCAACAAGCGTAAAGTCATGGCCGTTTCTGCTCCGCTCGTTCTACTATTCGAGCCATACAATCTTGTGCTGCGTCACCAAAAATGTAGCCTTCGGTCTACATGTTCTGCCAAGTCCAAAAGAGCTCGTCGGTCGCCTCATGGGGGCCGCGCGTTCGTCATTCTTAGATCTTCTGAGGAGTTATTGCCCTGATTCTGGCGTTCCTTGGAAAATACCCACAAAACCACCTCCCTGCTTCCACTTCTTTTCTGAAGCGCCCATACTTCAAAAGTCGCGAACTGAATTCCTTAGAAGTTGGTGATGAACGCATGACCATTTTCTCTCCTCTTGCTCCATTATCTCGACTATACAGTAATTCGCTGTACCACCGAGGAATATGAGGACATCGTTCATGGTTCTGCGGAGTTCGAGAAGAAACGAAGGGCATGCATGATGAGAACTGCGCGTTCGCCTTCCCAAAGCTTTTCCAAATGGCAGGAGTGAAGAAGCCATGTGTTCCGCTGAAGCCGACCACGAATTCAAGACCATGTCTGACATCTAAATCGGCAACGTAGCATTAGCGGGCAAACAACTCCCCCTCTCCATTTCGATCCTCGCTGTAGCATTGACCACCAACCCCGCCAAGGGACTAGTCCCGCACTTCAATCCCAGTACAAAAGCCTGGCTGTGCTATTCTCTTTGTCAGTCGAATACTCCTTCAAATACAAAACAAAAAGCAGTCAAAGAAGACAAATGTTCGGGAAAACGAGAACACAGTGGCGATGAGCGAGAAGAGTTGCAAGAACGTACCACATCCGCCAAAAACGGCGCCGTATGCGTATGATCCATCGGATACTCCTTATCCACCACCTCCTTTCCCAGCAGCTTTTGCGCTTGCGCTGCGTAATTGCCATGCTGCACGAAATACACATGTGATGCTGGACCGCCTAGTTCGATGACCGATAGCCTGTGTCGAATGTTAGTCAGACTCGTTCTTTGCCCCTCAAAATCGCAGATGGCAGACATTGATGTGATCAGCCGGGTGATGTTACATACATATTGTAGTAAGCAAATCTTCCAGGAGTGAAGCTGTAACTTCCAGACTCCCAGACGTTGGTCGGAAGTTGCGATGATATGACGACGCCGGAGGCGCCTAGCGAGAGGAAAGTGGATGCGGCGGTCTTGATGTAAGACGGGAATGTGTGGACAACCTCCGTGGCGTTGCTGTTGGGCGGACATCGAGTTTAGCGGTTGCGATTAGGCATTGCTCTTGGGTAGCTTACTTGAAAGTCACTTCACATGTCTCATCGCCTACACCAGGGCATGACGGTCGACCTTTATCTCCTGTTGAGCTTGTGGACCCATTTTGAAGCGTGCCGGCGTCATTGATGCCGAACTCGATTATGACCCAGTCGCCGGGTTGGAGGGCTTTGGCTATTCTGTCGAAACGCCCTTCGCGTGTGAACTATATCCGCTACGTGTTAGCCAGTTCTGTCCATATTTCTGTGCTGTGGAAGAAGTCGACAAAGTGGACGCACCGAGCGCGCGGATCGTCCGGCATAAGCGGAGTTGTTTACTTTCGCGTTGGCGCCGAAAGAGTATTGGAGATATTGGCCCCAGCCTTCCGTACCGTTGTGACCGCCATCCGGCGCGGTCGTAGAGTCGCCTGCAATCCAGATTGTTGGTACGGTTGCTCTTGTAGCTGCGCCTGCATGTCTTTCGGACAGACTTTGGGGTAGCGCCGAGGCCGCGGTGCTGAAGCCCAGGAGATATGGTAGTGATGTTTGGAACTTCATAACGGAAAGAGATAGCCAAAGTCACCAAGCAGCTGTTTTGATATGTTTGAGATACTGGCTGGCGTCTACTCCAGGCAATTGTGAGCGTTGCGCCAAGCGCTCAGTACTTATACCGACGCCTCCACAACGCCACCGGAAGATATCATCTCTCCAATTTGTCGCAAGGGGCTTAGCAACGCCATCAGCAGGCTAGTCTCATCTCCGCAGGTCAAACACGTTAGAAGTTGCGGAAATAGCTTCAAAGAATGACGCCGACGCGGAGTCCCCGCATCGTCCAGGGTCAACCCGCACTCGGCTATCGGGGCAGCAATTACCGAACAGTCCAGATCTTCCGTCGCTCGAAAGGATAGAAACAAGACGCGATGCGCGAAGAAAGAACGTATCGTGTTGATATATGTAATGCAGACCCAGGGAGGGATGCGCAACCCGCATGCGACGTGAAGACGGGGCGTATGACGTCACCAGGGTATTCCGGCGAACGAGGAGGACGCGGAAGGTACGGGCCCTGGTGCTGGTATAAAACCTTCTCTTCTCGTGCCAAAAATCCTGTTCTTTTTACTGCAACTTGCACTTTCGTTTCATTAAAAACGCGCCACTCATGGCTTGATGAGCTGCGCGCTTTCTTTTGGCGTTCATGCCAACGAAATGACCATTGAAGCAAGTCATGACTTCTCGTCTTCTCGCCTCCTCGAATTTCACCTCCAACATTGGATATGACAACTACCTTTTGTACAAAAAGAGACCATTATCTCTACATGTTTCTGAAAGACTGGTGCCTGTCGGCTATAAAAGCTGCTGCTGTCTGGCTACGATCCCCCTCAACACACCACCAAATTATTCTTATTCACTAAAATAACATGGATCTTCCACCATGTGGCTTCCTGCCTTCCAGCATCTCTAGATATACCGATCATCGAAACGGACCGCGAAACAGGTCATGGGTCTGGATTTGGCAATTGAAAAAATCCGAGCTGATTCTTCATGGCGGCAGACGTGTACGACTTGCCGTGGTACCTTCTGGCGGTTGTCAGTTGACATTCGATATAAAACGCCACCCTTTCTCTCCCCTGTCTTCTTCCTTCAACAATGCGCATTCGCAGTTCTCTAAAATCAAGCTCTCTGCTGAATGATGTCTTTCGGTGACTTCTGGCTCGCACTACACAGCTCGAAAAATCCATCAATTCATACCAATGACTTCGCAGCGGTCAAGAAATAACTACCCTACCTTTACATGCGGAATGAACTTTCATATGTTTCAAAAGTGCATAGTACTTAGCGCATGATACCGATGCGCAGCATAAAAACTCCTAATCGTTCGGCTTTGCCCTTTTCTTCACGACTTCAGTCGACCATTTCCATAAAATCTCCAAAGCTTAAACACCATCATTGCATGTTCAGGTGCATCCTCTCCTCGAGCACTTCGAAGTTTATTATCGCAAGTCTATGCCCGCGCGACAACCGAAAAGATGCATGCTCTGTCGGCATGTGAGACGTGCGCTTAGCCTCTTTTGCTGTAATAATACCTGCCGCTTTCCTTCTCACTCCTCCAGATCATGGAGTACGGAGCTTTGAGGCGATTATACCAAAATATTCTTCAGAACAACGGATGTCTCTGAGAGGTGCGTCGATGCCTTTTCTAGTGCTCAATGTCAAAAAGTCAGTTGAAAGATCTGATGTGTTTCCTTGTTCCAAAAGCTAATATTCACGCAACCATGTCACCAAGTTACGGATCAGAACCAGTATATGAAAGAAGAGCCCGTGGGCATTCGATAGGGCTGCGGATAGTGATAGTATATCCTGATGAAGCATCGTTCGCAACCATGCATGCAGAAGCGCAGCCCATGTCCCAAACGCCTCCTACGCCAGCAGAAGCAAACCCTCATATGCGCCATACTTCCATCTTCATCGTCTTCTAAGTACAAGTAACATCGCCCAACCCGGACATCTCCCTCACAGCCTTCTCAATATCAACCGTCTCCATGGCACTCGTAAACGTAGCCGTGAAAGAATCGCCACCAGTATAGCCGAACGCCCAATCACCGAACTTCTCCCTGAGCGACGCTTCATCACCCCATCCAGATCCTGTGATCTCCCAATCACCGGCGCCAAAGCCAGGCTTGACTAGCTTGCAGCCCGCTGTGTTTGGGAGTGGTGCCGGTGCTTCTGGTATTTGTTCGGGTTCGGGTTCGGTTTCTGGAGCGGGGCGGTTGTGGACGTTGCAGATTTCCTGGAGTGTTGTTAGTGGATGATCTCAGTCTGGGGCATGCGAGGTGACGAACATTCTTCAAATCTTCGTTCGTGACTTCGCCACCCTCGATGATAGGGCGGCCTGGAACCGACTTCTCGGGTGTTGGGGCTCGCTTTGTGAAGAGAGAACGCTTGGCTGCCGCATCAGGAAGATCGCAAAGTCTGTGGTCGAGTTAGTTTGTGATGATTTGAGGCAAGGAATGTATCGTACGTATTCAGCGCCAGGTTGTATGGTACTTTGAGGCTCTCCTTTTCGGGCTTTGGCGATGTAGGATATTCCTCGCCTTCTTTAAACGGGTTGTCATTCCTGACTTCAGAGTTCTTCAACATGAACTTCTTCATGTCTGCCGGTGCGGTGTCGTCGCCCCAGTTGCTGCTTAGTGCCGGGATGCTGAAGAGATATGCAGCGAGCCCGGCCTTCCGTCATTAGCGTCTTGTGCTAGGTTGGAGATGTTGCCGAATACTTACTATGGCTGGTGCCGCAGCGGAGGTCCCATCAACTGGCGCAGTGGAGTCATCCTTGTCGTCATGCTTCGCAGCAACAACTTGAACTGCGTCGGCGTATACATCGACTTGGCCGCCTTGGCCCTCCTTGCCTTGGACTGTGTGTGCGTAATACTTCCCGGTCTGGTCCACGCCACCCACAGTGATCATTTCAAACCTATTGTCGGTGCCATAGGTTTGCGGTATGAGGGAATCCAGAGTGCGATGTTCTCCATCATTACCCGCGGCGATAACAAGCGTGACACTGTCTTTCTTGCATTCCGCGAGTGCATACTCCAATACCGCAATCTTACCAGGATGCTGTTCTTTGTCCCAGCCTGAACTGTTGTTAGTGTGGTCTAGGACGAGATCGTGGAAGGCAAGACATACCATAAGATAGGTTGATAATATACCTTGCATTAGGGTCGGGATTATTGAGCTTTTGTTGCCTAATGTCCTTTCTTGTCCACGCGAAGGCATACTCTAGCGCTGAGTCCGTAACGCCACGTGGTTTAAGTTCAGGTCGGTCAGGGTTCAAAGGGTTCTTGGCCCAGTTCCTCATCTTCACGACAACAAGATTTGCTTTCGAGGCCACACCACTGACGTATCCGGCTGCGATACTCGCAACCATAGTGCCGTGACCAGTGACATCTGTCATATCCTCTGGACCTTGTTGATCTGGCGTGAGCCCAATACCAGCGAATGTGTATCGGTTAGCAACAGTAAAGTCCCGAACCTCGCGCTCTGAGGCATCGAATTCTTGGTGGCTTTTACGATAACCACTATCGAGGACGTAGATCGTTTGACCTTTTCCGAGTGAAGGCTCAAACACATAGTTCGGTAACTTTGTGGGGTCGTTTCTCTGGTTCCTGGCTGACAGCAACTTGAGATGAGCTGCACTCTCATCCCTCTGGTTGAGTGCCTGAGCTTTGACATGAAGTGAACTTGGAAGTAGTGAACTCGGATCTTCCTGCGGAGGGATGACGCGCAGCTCGCCATCGTCTTCAGTAATTCGCTCGATGAATCTTATGATAGGATCCTGGCGGACAATAGCGGCCTCCGCGTCAGTAAGATTGAGATATTGACAAGAAACATATTCGAGTTCATCGAAAGCGATTATGTCACCTTCCTTGTCACCAAGCGGCGGCTTCTTGGCCCACTCTTCGTATTGGGCTCTGTTGATGCCGTCAATGGTGCTGAGGAGATAGGCTCTGGGAGTATCTTCGTCTCTCTTGACGCGCTTCGTAGTCTCCATGGTCCCTGCTGGAGCGGCGTCATTTGAACCCGGCTGGCATGTATCTCCCTTGTTTCCCTTGTTGTCTGAGGTGGCGCATGATGATTTCACCATGGGGTTAGCCGAATCGATGGGGCTGGTTGATCCAGTTCCCACTTCGTCATTGGTAGCCATCCTTTGATGGAGGGAGACAGCAGGCCCAGTTGTAGCGGCTCCAATAGTGATGTGTGTAAGGAAGCCTGCGATTGCTCCCAGAACAACGCGCGAGATGTGAACCATGTCGGAAGCCTTGGCGAAGCGGGGAAGTTCACAGCGAATCGGATAAAGAGGTGCTCAATTGCCGCGAACAGCCAATCGAAGAAGCAGTATTCTGATGGATGCAAAACTCGTGATGTATACAAGGTGGTATGAGTGTAGTCGTTGCTGAATGTGCGTGTATGATCTCGCTTTTGGAGCGTCATGCCGTCTTCATATATTCAGACACATGAACAAAAATAGAGCAGTCACTTGGACCAGCCCACAATGACAAACGGAATGGTTCCATGCCGACAAGGAAACAGTACTGTTCGGATGCCTGACGCCTCCCTCAGGTTTAAAATTGCCAGCCTGTTCTGACGCCGAGGGGCGTAAGGCATGTTCAAGCTACTTTATCTTTGGATCAGAACAACATATCGGTCCTGCGGCACGGAAGTTTGAATGGACGCTGCATAGGACCACTGAACGATAATTTCGTGTTGAAAAAGGTCCGTCTCGATCAATGTGAGCCTTGCTCAACGGTCAAAGAGAAGTCCAGTTGTCCGCCAGACTCGTATGTTTTAGCCAGATCGCCCAATTGGTCTGAGTTCGATGGGCTGGAGAAGTGACCGCGACAGAGTTGCTGCGCAGAGCCTCCAAAGATCTGCGTAGCAACATTGTTGAAACGTACGTTCGCCTTGCCGTCGAGTATCAGGTATTTGCGTTCGCTGATATCAGCGAGGTACGTCGGATCGCGGACGTGAATAGCATCAGCGTCTCGCGAAGGCAGATTATGTTTTCATCGACGTGTCGTTTCAAGGGCCTGTATGGGGGCTGCAATGATTACGTGAGTGTTTGCAATGGTCTTAGTAGTCGCAATGTCCTGCCCTTCTCTTTCTCATACTGCGTGCCGCGTAGCGACTACCCATTATACGCGCCACACCTGATAATGTGAGCATGCTGTCGTGAGCCCGATCGAGGTTGCCGTAAGGAAGGCAGGGCCGGCATCGTGCCCTCTGGAGCAAGTGAACACGTGTACTTCTCGCGTCACATCACTCCGTGATCTTTCGAAGACATGCTAAGGTCGCTGCGACAGAGATGAACGCGATGATAACGCGTCGAAAACGCGTCGGTAGCTGAGCGTGTCGAGAAAGTAGGAGCGCGACCCGACGCGGCTCTGCGGAAGATCGATGATGGCGGGGAATTAGCGCAACAATGCGGAGCCTCCGCCTGCCGGCAGAGCCACATTTATGAAAAGCTCTGCCAACGGATGACATCGGCGATCTAGAACTCGGCATGGCATCTCAACATGTTATCGGAGATATATCCTTCTGCATCAGCCACTATTTTGCGGGCAGAACAGGAATTACCTGACGCCTGCTACCACATACATTGATCGCTCATCCACACCACTCTAACCTCCGCAACGAACAACTTCCAAGATGGCGACAGACGATATCCAAATCCCGCAGCACGTGGGCCTCTCAGAAGCACCCCGCGATGTCGAAGCCATCAAGAAGCAAGAAAAGGCCGCTCTGTTGCCACACTGGGATTCCGGCATCGCGTTCAAGCTCGGTTACAACCTCCGCACACGCCTGCTTACCTTTGAGCGACCGGCTGTCGTAGATATTTCTACCATCAGCACGCCAGGTCATGTGCTTTTCCATGCCGTGAGTACCATGATCGACGCGTATGGATAGTGTGCTAATACTGAGCAGGTAACCCACTCCGGCACAGCCCTAGACAACGACTTCTGGGTCAGCCGCAAACGCGCAGCCGTCATCCGCTTCAACGCAAGCACATGGCGTCTGCAGAACCAATTCGAGGGCGACGAGGAGAAGTTCAAGGCTAAAATGGGACTTGGTGAGACGGCGAAAGACTATGCGATTCATGGTGGTGGCGTGCCGATTTACATCAAGAACTGTGATGGGCCGGTTGCGGTGGTCGTTGTGAGTGGGTTGAAGCAGTGGGATGACCATCAGGTTGTGATTGAGGAGTTGGGTAAGCTGTGTGAAGAGATGGAGAAGGGTACCGCGGGTACGCCGATTTAGGAGGTGGGAGGGGTATATAAGTATCGTTGATATGGATTGACTCTTTCTTTTATCATCTACTCCAATTCACCGTTTTCGAAAATTGAGAGACTAGAACCCATGGGTGCAAAAAGGCTCAGCCTTCAAGACTATGTGGCTGTTGTGTCCCGCCGGGGACTCATTCTTTCCAACATTCATTCTTCGCAGTCAATATTCGCGGCGTCGGACTTCCAGGACAAAAGCATGGAAACCCAAGAACTGGGTTACAGTTTCGACGTCACTCTTTGCTTATTCAAAAGACCCTTTCATACTCTTTCAAAAGTCTTACATCCCGACGCATGTGGCATTCCCAACTTTCAAAGTCTCCAAACCCCCACGCATGACTTTGCCCCTTTGCCTCTGGCAAAAGTTACTTCCCTCTCCCTCAGTGCGACTGTCGATAGATCCATCCTTCTTTAAGCCTTCCAAATCTTACCAACTCCAACACATGCGAGCACCTGGTCTTTCCGAAAACTATTCTGCCATTTACTATGTCTTTTGGCGTCGAAGAAATGTACGCATTCTTCAAAATGACACACTCCCGATCTATGTCTCTCGGCGTATCTGTCAAGTGTAGCACATTATAGCGCCCGGCCAGATATAAAAGCTCACCCAGCCACTCTGCTTTCTTGCCTCCATCACCCACTCCTTCGCACAAGGATACAAAAGCGTACCAGCAAGCGTCCATGGACTTTGCGTGCTTCTTCCAAAAGACCAAGGCCAAGCCCCGCATGTGCAGTTCTCCCGTTCTTTATCAATCTACCTTAAAACCTGATTGAGATCAATACTTCCTTTCCTCATCTACTCAAAACCTCCGATTACCAAAACGGATGATGAAAGAAGCCATGGATAGTGAAATACGAGAAGCGACGCTCCATGTGTTTGCTGTCTCCTGCAGCGGTCTCAGCACTCAAAACAGACAGCTAAGTAGTTCATGCGCTGCACCGGCAGTCGGCAAGACCAGCAAGCAAACAAGCATGCCGTCCACCTAATGGCATGAGGCTATCTACTATCTTAAAGATTGTTATGAACATTCACAAATATTAAAAAAAAAACGAAATGACCTCGGTATGTTTCCTGCCAACAAATTTCCAAGACTATTTGCAGCTCTTGCATGGCCGTCCGTTCCTGACCTTCTTCTACTTAATTGTCCCTCGCTGTGAGCGTCGGTGTATCTATCACTCTACCATCCGTTCAAATCTAAAAGCAGCTGGAACATGTAAATGCATGGTTTTTCCAAAAGTGTAAACGAGCTTGACATGACTTCGGTCGTCTGCAACTTGCTCAATTCCAAAAACATCCACCATCCAGTAACGTCTCCCGCCGCTTTCATTCGAACTATAAATGTCACTTCAACACGTGATACAGAGACGTGTAAATACCCCTCAATCCTTTCTTCCTCTTCCACTTCGTTATCCACTCGCTCAAGCTTGAGTGTTCAAAGTTGTCCAGCGAAGCTGAATGGAGTACCCTGTTCTTTTCCAAAAGGCCATCACTGTCAAGCATGGCTGCTTTCCCGCACTCTGTCCATTTACTCAAAAAACTCGTTCAGTCCACCGCACTCCAAACTGACAAACATTTGCCTTATGATTGGGAAACGCCGCCGAACAGAACGATGTGGCCTCCAAAATCTGCATACGAACAGGTCATGATCCAGACTGTGTTTTGAGATTCTAAACTAAAAGCAGCGAATTTGAGTTGCATGTGGGCGACTTCGGCGTCGGTAAGAGAGGGTTTTGCAGTACTCTACTCTTCCTCTCAACCTCATGCGTGTTGTTCAAAGTACTATCCAAAATTTACCACGAGATCTTCATGGCTCTGCCGAACTTGTGAGATTTACTATGACACGCGACGTTGATCCCGTACGATTGAATTCGTGCAACCAACGGAAGTGCAGAGTACATTTGTATTGTTGACGGGCGATGTGCTTCATGTAAGATTATGCTTTATGCTGAACAACACATGTAATATGATTCAAACGATTTCGGAATGCTCAGAACCAGTTGTCATAACAAAACCGCGAATGCATACTCGAGATCGATAGCTGAGTCTTTTCGAGAGGCAGCGCCATGCGCAAAAACTCATCATCTTTCCAGAACGAGACATCGCTTGTGTTTGTTATCGTTTTGGAAACATGACCCATCCGTCTTTTCTTTTTGGTCATTGATCGAGAAGATCTTGGATATTAGGAGGGAGGAAAGATCGAGACCAGAGAACAGCTTATATAGCCATCCACAGCCACGAGCTTCCAAAGTCTCATGTCCAGACAATCATCCCTTTTCAGCAAGTCTCAACTCAAACATTCGGATATCGTCTATCATGTAGAGAACGAACGGATCTTTTGATGATGAAGTATGAGTCTGATGGTACCGAAAGGCGGAGCCATAGTCGGTGTCTTCCTCAGTTTTTGCGGAGAACATAAGCAGGAGGAACTCAGGGTTTTGAACTTATGAAAGTCTTCTTGGAGCATTTTTGGAAAAAGAGGAAATGATTTTGGTGTATGAAAGGAAAAGAGAAGACGCCGTCGTAGAGGGCGTTTTATACCATGCACAGTGGCGGGGTTTCAAAGTTGGGTTGGTGAGGCGCTATGAACCTGGAGGCGAGGCTTTTCCAGAAAGGTTGGATAGCCTATCTCATGTGGAAAGTGGAAAATCTTTGGGAATGTAGAGTGAACGTTTGATGGTATTGGGAGGCAGAGCCATGGACTTGACAAGTCGTGCTTTTCGAAGACGACATCAGCAGGTGACCACAAGGCTTGGAATCATGGACACGTTCCACCATTTTTTTTTTGGAAAAGAAGAGGAAGTTTTGAGTGTTAACAAGGACGAGAGAAGTGAGCTCGAAAGACACCTTTTATACCCTCCACACCATCCGCTAGGCCCGTCAGAATCTCCTCGATAAAGCGATGTGTTCATATATCATATTCGATGCTCGCATAATCCATCATAACCTCCTCCACATCCCCATCCAAAACACAAGCACACAAACTTTTCGGTCCTGACCAAGGGTGCCATCTTCTCCAAGACATGGTCGGGGATCAAGCAACTCGTAGGGTATACGCGAAAAGATCAAAACGCCAAAACCGACAGCCCACACCTAGACACACGACATCTAACCCTCCTCGGTGTCCATCGTGTCACGACCTCTACCCCTGCCTCCACCGCGTCCTCCTCTCGATCCACCTCGACCACCGCGTCCACCCCTGCTGCCTCTTTGCTCATGGTAATCCTTCATCTCACGAACAGCTATCCTCTGTGCATCACCCACGCGCTCCGCGTAGACCATCGCTTCGTCCTTGTTGATGGCCTCTTCCGGGATCTTCTTACCAAGCGCATTCTCAATCCTCAGCCAGATCTCCAGATCATACTGTGTAACGAACGATACCGCCTTACCCGACTTTCCCGCTCTTGCAGTTCGACCAACACGATGGACGTAAGTCTGAGAGTCGCTCGGCAAGTCGAAGTTGACGACGAGGTCAACGGCGGGGATATCGAGACCGCGGGCTGCTACGTCGGTTGCGACGAGGATGTCGCGGCTCTTTGACTTGAATTTGTTGAGAGCGCCGAGACGGGCGGACTGGCCTAGTTGGCCGTGTAGCGGGATGGCGCCGAAGCCGAGGGTGCGGAGGAGGATGGAGATACGTTGTGTTTCGTTGACTGTGCGGGTGAAGATGATGGTGGGGTGGCCGATGTTGTCGTTGAGGAGGTGGATAAGGTAGAGGTCCTTCCATTTGAATGGGAGGAAGATGTAGCGCTGTAGTAGGGTCGAGACAACTTGATGCGAGGAGCTGCTGATGCTCACGCGGACTGGGTTTTGTAGTGCGGCGCGCTGGAGACTCTCGACCTTGGAGGACATGGTCGCAGAGAATAGGTATGTGTGTCGGCCTTCCCGAGGAAGTACCTTCAAGATCTTGTCTAGTACGGGGCCGAAATCGAGGTCGAGCAGGCGATCGGCTTCGTCGAGAACCATGTACTTCAGATGCTTCAGACTGAAGCCCTTGGTGTTTTCAAGATCTACGTGATGTTGTCAGTATGGGTGTCACTTATAGTTCGTATATGTGCGTGACTCACGGTCAAGCAAGCGTCCAGGTGTCGCTACTACGACGTGCGGTTTCTTGGACAACGAGATGGCCTGAGGTACCATGTCCATTCCTCCTACCAACGTCGCGCACTTGACGTTGATAATGCTACCCAAAGCATCCACCTGTTGTGCGATCTGGTATGCCAACTCTCGTGTCGGGGCCAGAATCAGACCAAACAACGGCTGTGGCTTCTCCAGTAGCGACTGAAGAATGGGTAGGACAAATGCCGCCGTCTTTCCGGAACCCGTCTCGGCCAATCCGATCACATCCCTACCTTGGAGGGCGAGTGGTATAGCTTGTTCCTGGATAGGCGTCGGGTGTACGTATTTCAAGTTTTCGACTGCATCGCAGAGCTCTTCGCGCACGCCTAGATCGGCGAAGGTCTTCTTCGCTTCGTTCGCGGCGGGTTGCGCTTCTTCGTTCGTTGTGTCGGCGGTGGTAGAGGGCCCTGCTTCGTCTTTTGAATTGCTGTCGCCTACTACTTCTTGGACTTCTTCGCCATCGGTTGAGTCCCTCTCTTCGGCGTCATCGTCATCGCCGGACTCGGATTCTGGTGGTGGTGCAGGCTTCTTCTGGACTTTCTTCGCGGGTGCATTCGATGGTCGCACTTTCTTCGACGACACACCAGCGGCGGTGGTCGCATCTGCGTGAAGCTTTCTTTTCGTGACTCCAGGCATGGTGTTGTTTTGATTGTCGAGTCTGGAAAAGTTGTGCGGCAGAATCATGGTACCGCGGTTGGAACCAAAGAAACCGCGAAATCTTGGCGGACCCACCTAAAAGTTCGAAAGCCGCAGCTCTAGTTTGCGACTGCATGCGCAAAAGCCATTCGTTCGTCAACAACAACACGCCATCCTCCGACTTAGTGGAGTGAAACACAAGATCGCATCGTAAGAATAACATATCCTGCCACCAACAATTCCCATCAATACTCCAACTCGGGCAGAGGCAACTGAGTTTTCGCAATGGCTCGTGGAAAAGGAACCGCGAGGAAGAAGCAGTCGGTGCGCGACAAGGAGCTTTCCAAGAAGCCGATAGCAGGGACACCGAAATCCATGGTCATTCGCATCGGTGCGCAGGAGTCAGTGTGATCGAATCGAGTAACATCCGAGTCTTTTGCTAACAACATCTAGAGTAGGAAGATCTGTCTCAGACCTCGTAAACGATGTGCGCCACTGCCTGGAGCCTGATACCGCTATTCGGCTGAAGGAGCGAAGGGCGAATAAGCTCAAGGTATTGCATACATATTTACCGGCATGATCTGAGCTAACAGCCTCAAAGGACTTCCTTGTCATGTGTGGACCGCTAGGTGTCAGCCATCTTCTCCTCTTCTCACGCTCAGAAGTCGGCAACGTCAACCTCAGACTATGCCGCGTCCCCCGCGGACCTACTCTCCATTTCCGAGTCGAAAACTACAGTCTCTGCAAAGACATTCTCAAGTCAATGAGACGCCCGCGGGCTGGCGCAAACGACTTCCTAGTCGCGCCTCTGCTTGTCATGAACAACTTCCTTACCAGCGATGCGGAAAGAGAAAGACTCGGCGACAAGGCACCTCCTAAGCATCTCGAGAAGCTCGTGACGGACATGTTCCAGGGCCTGTTCCCACCCATTCAACCGCATACTACCCCTCTACACTCGATCAAGCGCGTCCTCCTGCTCAACCGTGAGCCTCCCTCGGAAGAGAATGGCTCCGTCACAATCAGCCTGCGACATTACGCGATCACAACGAAGGTCACAGGCGTACCGAAAGCCATCCGCCGGCTATACGCAGCCGAGAAGCTCATTGGCAGCAAGGAGAAGAAGAAGAGCGCACTACCCAACCTAGGCAAGCTCGAGGTAAGCAGTCACTCCCCAAAATGCATAGAACCTCCACTAACCCCACCTCCAGGACGTCGCAGACTACATGCTCGACCCCTCAGCCGCCGGCTACACATCCGCCTCGGACACCGAACAAGACACCGACGCCGAAGTCGAAGTCGCGCAGCCCGTCCGTCAAAAAGTCCTCTCCCGCAAAGAAAAAGAAAAGCTAAAAGCCGGCGACGAAACCTCGCACGCCCGCGCCCGCGGCTCAAAACCCCGCGTCGAGAAGCGCGCCGTCAAGCTCGTTGAACTGGGCCCCCGCATGAAGTTGCGCCTCACAAAAGTCGAAGAAGATGTCTGCGGCGGCAAGATCATGTGGCATGAATACATCAAGAAGAGCAAGAAAGAGGAGCAGGAGTTGGAGAAGAAGTTGACGCAGA
>Ga0265798_10006592_pt1 | contig 15224 bp, 16 predicted proteins | sample P3T30metagenome_FD_192430 | JGI IMG/M metagenome (GOLD analysis project Ga0265798, IMG submission 192430) | Plant litter microbial communities from East Loma Ridge, Irvine, California - P3 T30 | ecosystem: Environmental > Terrestrial > Plant litter > Unclassified | place: USA: California... | reverse complement strand
CCCGGAATTATAGTTAATGTGTGTTTAAATTTCTCCATCGAAATACATTCGGAGCCTTGGCGCAATGGTAGCGCGTTGGTTTTCGGTCAGAAAGCATAAACACCAACCCAAGATAGGGGTACAAAGTGAGTGAATGTCACAAAAGTGAATGCGATCGCTCTGTAAGCAGACTCGACTCATTCACCTATGCGCCACATCAACGCTTGCTCCTCTTCGCTTCGCCGATCACATCCTGCCCACGATCGTGCTTTCTCACAGCGCTGTCCTGGCTCTTATCCCAAACATCTTTCTCCTCTATGATAGTCTTACGGAGCACTACCAGCGCTTGAAGTAAGCTAGTGTGATAATCATTTTGTAATTGAACTTGCTGGAAGTCTGTGGCTGCATCCTCGCTTGGTAAGATGTCGTCTACCTGCATCTTGCCCAGGTCATCTTCTGCAGCAATGATGAGTTTGTTCAATTCCCTGACTATTGGGCTTATAAACTTGTCTTGTACTGATTGCCGAGTGATGATAAACCAGATCCGGTCAAAGATGGCGACGTCGCTTACACCACCCTGCTTGTACTCGTGGATGTCGGACCGGTACAGGACTTGCGATACCGTATTCACAGCTTTGGCCATGTCTGGTGTCATTGGTGAAAGGTAACGGATGCACAATGGCCAGTATGATCTTAGATTGAAGAGGTCGACATGCAGCGGAAGAGGCTCAGGGGCTTGCAGAGAAGTCTTTCGTTCCCGCAATCTCTCGTGTTGTGTATAGTCGTCGGCCAGCCATAGTAGATCCCTTGCTTCGGCTAGCCAAGGCTCATTGCTTTCGTCTCCTGGAACAAGCCCTGGGATGATGTCCTGGAACTAAAGGGAATTAGAATATTCCGTCGTTATAAAAAGAAGATAGACTCGCCCATGACAGACTCTGCTTTGAGTGACTCCTTATGGTCTCAATGATTTCGCCACCATCGGACGCAGTCTTGACGGCTTGAAACAACTGCAGTTGATGTTGACTAGTCATACTTTCCGAGATACCCCGTTGCGTTCAACAAAAGGATGTGTAATTGGAAGGAAATAGGAATTCAGCCAGAGAGACTAGGCCAACAATCTCATGCAAAAGCAATCCGTTTGTGAACGCGGCCCGACGATGCTTCCATCTATCTAGAGACAAAAGAAGGAAGCCCGCCCTCATTACGCAGTGATCCACTGTTTGTGGGCGCAGCTTGATGGCAATAAGGTGCATTCAGCGTTACATAGCAAATGCGTATGCTGGATGTCAAAAGATGAAGCTGTTCGTTAATGCATCCAAGGTCAACAATCGTGCAAGCTTTGTCGTCATGCTTGACAGTTTCGACGCTTGAGAACACGTGAGTACATATCGAGTTTGATACGTGGTTGTTGATTATACTCATAAGCCTGGCTTGTTTGCTGACCTCAGGAGGATGTAAAACCTGGGCGATGAACAAGCTAGCGATACGGAGGACATTTAAGGTCGTAAGGCAGTGTTGTTCAATACCCCGAATACTGCGGTATCTCCTAGAGTAACGCAATATGCCAGCAACACTTCAAAATACAATCGCATCCATCCGTAATGTGGTCGGCTGGTTCGGAGAACCTGAGACTTTCCGTACACTGAGCTCGGTTTGCGCGAATGGGCAGGCTAAGTTCAAGACAAAGATCGCGACGATACGAGGTGAGTCTTGGTCGTGATTTGGTATCATAGCAACTGATGGTTGACTTGTAGGACCCGAGGGCGGCACCATTGATGGAGGGTTCATCGTCGACCCCCCCTCCGACTTCCCAGCTGTTGAAATCAGAGGTACCGAGCATTGGTCACTTGAGCAGAGGACTAATTCCATCCCGTTAAGACTGTACCGATTCGATGTCAAGACCAGCATCACGAGGCCAACCCAGTGGGCTCATTTCTATATCGTCATGATGCCCGCAATTCCACATTTCCTGTGTATCGTCCCCCTGCGAAGCTACCAAGGTCTTTCCTGGGTACAAACTCGTCTCAACAGAACCAAAGAATCCAGCCAAGCTTCCGGAACTTGGAGAGCCAATGTTAGCTATGCTCTCCTTGCCCCATTCGCTGTCCACGAAGACGACGTGTATGAAGCCATCCTGAGGATCAACACTGCGGCTGAAACCAAATCATGGTACACGAACCCCACCAATCATATCGTGTTCTCTGGTTGGCACGTACCGGCTCCGGATACGACAGTAGACGGTATCTTCCAGTTTTCCCGCAATAACTCCGACACTCGGACGTCGAGAGAAACGATCCAGCGTTTAGCCAATTTCTTAGAGCGATGTCCTGAGACTCAGATGAGCGTCATTCCAAATCCGACGGAACCGTTGGTAGCTGACTTCATCCTCCAAGACCACAAGGAAGGAGTCGAATATCTGATCGAGCACAAAACTTACGGCCCCACATCGGGGAAATCGCTTAGCTGGTGTGCCGCAGAAGAACTAGAACCGATCTACAATTGGCACTTTCGTATCAATCAGCTTGAGGATGATTTGATGATTCATACGAGACTCAAAGCCGATGAAGACCAGGCCACGCATTCGACACCGCCTGCGAGGATCAATTTGACCTCAACGGATGCACCCGAAAAGTTCGCCAAAACCATCAGAGAGTATGGAAAGATTGCTAAGATCAGGATCCGTGAGAAGTGGAAAAACACCACGCTCTATGACGACAATGTTCCAGACAAGAGCGTCCCCAACGATGTCATAGAGAATGATATCTCAGAAGACACAGCAAATACAGACCTCCGAGAATTTGCAGACGCATTCAGTACCAAACTCAACAACCAGTGCTGGAAGCTTGGCCAACACGTCTGCATCCCGCTGTCAGATCATCCAACCGCCGATGCAGTGTTCATAGAACACAAGTGGAGGGGCGAAGACCGAAGAAACTTCGAATGTAGTGGTATCCTTCCTGTTTCGCTCTTTCAGAAGTCACCTAGTGGGCCCAGATGCATCCTACTCAAACTCCTGCCACACAACGTAAGCGCCCAGTCTCGCGACGTACCCACCTCAACCCTTCTTGAACTCGCAAATTCCTCAAGGGTTATCATACCAGCTTGTGGAGCACAGGATTTCCTATATGTAGCCTCGACTGGCGGCATACCTGAGAGAAGCGATGCGCTTTGTATCGACCGGGTCGTTCTGCTACGGTCAGACCACACTGCCATGATAGACGAGTCGCATTCATGCGGTACTTGCGATACTGGAAATAATGAAAGAGGCTGGTCATACAAGACGCAATGGCTGGTTGGAAACGAGCTTGGTCGCGATACAGGACCTCTCATCGCAAAGCCATTCCTCAACTCCACCGCGTGTCCTGATCTAAGTATATTCAGCCTACCCGGAGGAGAAGTTCACGAGTTTTTATGCACGTTGTTCGAGAAGGGAGAATTTGTTGTAGATCTCAACGGCCCAACTGGCTTGTTGCAGACGCAGTGGAACCATGGAACCTCATTGAAGGTCGAGAGAAGAGGTCGAAATGACTGGTAAGTCAATAACTTCTTTCAACATCTAGGATGTGCAGGAAAAACTGCTAATGCTTCTCAGGTTGATGATGCGAGTCCTTTCGACCTTGCCGCCCAACGCCGCGTCCTGGTCAGCAGCTGCCTTCGAAAAAGCCCTTAACGATGCAGAAACTCCATATGCGCACAGACCGCTTCGCAAACGTCGCCCGCTTGCACGACGGGATCTTATCGAGGACCCGACCTACGGCATGACTATAGAGGAACTTGTTGCTCTCTCCGGTGTCCTGGCCGAGCCAGGACTGCACTGTGATTCTTGCCCCGATGCAGAGAGCTGCAAGGTGCTTCGCCCGGAGATCCAATACGCCCATGGAAAACCAATCTACAGGAATGGGTTCCCAAATTGTGGGAATTGTGACGGTAAGCACATCAATAGATGCACGTTCAACCGCATGCCCCGTGGTCTCCAACAGCAGCTCCATGACCTCTTCCAGGCCCACGTCCCATGCTCAACATGTTACAAGGAAGCTAAACTGTGCGACAATAATCGCGGGTCTTGTGAGGAATGTAAAAATGGTGGGTTGACTTGCGAACGGGAAGCCTGTTCGTTCTACGATGAACCAAGAGACGATGGATTCTGTCATATGTTGGGTCAAGAGTGTGGTTGGGCTCATCACGACGACGGATATCTGAATGTCGTTCATGGTAAGAGGCCCAGTGAGGGTGTCAATATGCACGCGGAAACTCGTGCTAAAGCTCGAACAAGTTAGGGTCCGCGGAGAAGACAAACTCATGACCACTTTTCTCGAGGTATCTTTCTAGGCTTGAGTTCATATCTTTCAACATATCAGCGGCGGTGTTAGTGAGATAGATGGTGGATACTAGGTCGTCACAGCCTACCGCCTGGTGAGGCGAGATGGAGCTTCTCCGGATGTAATGGTAGGCGGACCAGCTAGCAAGTTCGACTGTCATCACGTCCATTCTAGAAAGCCCCAGAGATGACACCTTTGTGTACATAAAAGCAGTCCAAAGCCCCTTGCAGGAAGTTCACAGCTGATCATGATTTCTTCATCTGCAATCGTTATCTTCGGTATCGCGGTCCTTATTGCCTGGACTATTATCAACAAATTGCATGAACTGATTCAACTGCTCTGGGGTTGCGCTCGCCTCACCATCGCTCTTGGTGAAGTATTTGTCTTTTGCACCATCAAGCTGATGCAAAGTCGGCTTATTATGCACCCTACAAAATTTCTCGCCCTCGCCTTGGATACAATCATGTGCCTGCCAACCAAGATTACCGAACGCGTCTGCACAACGTATACCGCACATTCGGAAGAAACGCCAATCCAAAACTCCAGAGCTGAGGACCTGGTCCGGTCGCGGTGTATTGGGCAGACCCTAGCTGGCGAACAATGCCGAAAGACAAAGATGATGCCTGTGGGTACCCTTTACGATTGCCACAAGCACAGGGAGCGGTCGCAGTACTGAGCAGTAGCTTCAGACCTCCGAAGATTGTAATCCCTCTTATCGCAGAGTATCTCTGTGTACGGGATGGGTATGGGTTGCGGAGCTCGTGAGTGGCCCATCGGTCTGCGCCCTTGCAGTACTACTAGGCGATAGCTTGGGACGGACATGATCGATCAGAAGTTCGTGAAACGAGGACGGAGGACGAGAGTACGGCGGGTTCGGTGGGAGCGAATGGGCGAACTCGTCGGCCAGGCGTTTAAGGTTCTGGCGTGAACGTAGCTGGGAAGGAACGATTGCGACGGTAGGCGAGCTAGTGAAGATGTCAGACTGCGTGCGCCGTAGCTCTCAATGTTAATCACCTGTGCCAAGTTACCAGACCTTCTGCCACCAAAGTGCCCATGTAACGATGGATGCATAGTACGCGCAACGTTGAAGCCATCCTCGCTCGGCAAGGAATCGCTCTAAGGCCTCTGCACCGAGGCAGCGAACTGCAATCAGGCTGAGAACGTGAAATGTGCCCAAAACGACAAGGAATAGTATGAAGAATGCAAGTGCTATTTGCAGTAGTTGCTGCAGGGAAATCAGCAATAATACAGCGGCTCTTATTGTACAAAGCCTACCCTTTTCCAGTATCTCACCGGCCGCGCATCGGCACACCATGGTTTGAACAGAGGGGCAACAGCGACGCACCACAAAAGAAGAAACGAAGCAACAGCAAGCATCTTGCTGTGCCGTCAGCTTTGCGCGTTGTAGTTGATGTGAGCTCCGTATTCACTAAAGGTGGTGAATGGCAAAGAAACCCGCACGCGCGATGGGGTTCCTTTGGGCAACTGCAAGCATCTAGCGCTAGCGCGAATCTGGTATGGTACTAGTGCTTCCAAAACAGCCGCAGGTGGAGCTTCCATTCCCTCCACAATTTTCCTTTGTACGTAAGTCATTTGCACCTTCCGGAGCAAACCTACTCAATGGTTGTAACATGTCAGAAAAGATTGTGCCACTTTTGAACTGAGCCTCCACATTATTTCGCCAATGTTTCCAGCGGTCATTGCAGGTATCCTTACAGCCATCTTGATCAAGGACAACGACTTCATACGATATCTCATCCAGTACGCTTGCCAGAAATCTCTCATCAGACACACATCCCATTGGCATTACAACAAATTAGTCAAACTGACTCAGAGAAGTGTTCAATGTACGCACGATCTCCAACGTTGGCTTCAAGAACATGTGAGGGGGCCATGTGCTCGGTGCAGTCGCCGAATCATCACGTGGCTATCTCGCCAAGTATTGTGGGTGCTGGACACGCCTCGCATGATCACAACTGCTATACTTGGGCCGAAGGACTGGTACGAAAGTGGAGAGTCTAGCGAGATGTAAGATACGTGTGGAGCTTTGACGGCGGGCACCTCAATCAATCTTGGTGAATGTGGCTTGTGTAGAAGTCGCCGTGGAGAAGGGGATGTAAGTCTCACATATGGCCATGAACGATTGAGGGCTTCTGATGTTTCAAAAAGGATACCGTAGATGCCACAACCCTGACAATAAATGATGCACAGATGTATCACATCGGAGATTACAAAGCTGTATTAAGATAGATTCGTTTTGTGGGAGTATCAACCCATGTCTTCCTTCGGATGCAAAGAACTTGATGGACAAAAGAAATGTACAATCTAACATCTTTGAGCGGAGCAGCCGCATGTACTCATGGACCTTCCCCACACCGATTCGTACGGATGACGAACCCCCCCTCCCTCCATCTTATTCACAACTCATCCTTTGCAGCGATACACTGAGACGTTCCATATCGCATCCGGCGCTTGAGCTCTGCTATCAGCATACTGAAGACTTCCATGGTCATGTCCATGACATTGCATCGCTCGGACCGCGGGGGATACTCGCTTGATGACCAACACAGCATCTGGGTACCGAATTTGTGCAGCTTCTCTTTCATTGCAACGACATCCCTGTACATCTTCGACCATTCCTTACTTCTCATCGCGCGAGTGCGAGTCTCGTCACAGTGCCACATAAGCACGATGCTAACCTGCAGTCCGATGCCGAGAACGTGGTGCTCATGGTCAGTATCAAGCTTTCCCGCTTGCATTGCCGAAAGATTGATTAGGTCAAGACCAAGGATGAATTTGGCGCGCGCATTGTCCAGCAAGGTGTTGACTACTTTCACAGACAGTTCTGGGTCCGCCGCGGCTTCTTCGATGCTCATGTGGCGCTTATTCTGGAATCGCCTCACAGCGCCGAACCAGTAGTCGCATGTAGGGCCAGAGCAATATCCGTTGACTTCGAAATCGCAGGCAAGTTCGAGGAAAGGTGCCGATAGTTCTGTCTTGAGGCAACGGTCGGGTTGGCTGGGTGCGAGCGCGGCGCGAAGATGGGGAATTGCTGGCATGCATAGCAAATCGGCTGGAAGGTGGCCGCCGGGCAAGGTCTGGTGTTTGTTTGTTCCAGTGATGGCCGCGTTACTGGCGTTGCAGAGGCAGGTGTACAACTTTACATAGAAGTGTCAGAAGGTAAAGCGCATGTTGGAGTCACTAACTTACTACTAAGCAACAAAGTAACCTGACAGCTAAAGCAGTACAAGTAGGGACCCAGTGTCGTGATGTTGGTAGCATATTGAATAGGCTAAGATATACGACTTGAGCGAGGTAGAGAAGAATCTGAAGCAGAGGCTAATTCAGCGGAAAAGAGCAAGATGCAACGAATATGCTGTGACACGATGGAGAATTTGGCGACTATGGCTCTCTTTTACCTGTCCACATGCTTTGCAGGCATCCTTCCATGAGACATGTGTCATATGATGTGTCCACTAAACAGCGTCGTGGATATGCTGTAGGTACGAGAACGCGCTATGTTGAGACTATCTCAGCCACTGTCAACTCAGTTCACGATGTAGCCCTCTTCGCCACGACGTCAAGTCTGTGCACAAGTCCCTCGCAATGGTCACGACTGACACACAAGTCACCCTCTGCCCCTGCATGTGTCTTCTCAAGGAGGCCATGCGACAATTCGCTCAAGGTGCTTGCAACGCTTTGCCAGATAGCCTGCTCTTCTTTGAACCCTTTGCTGGCGAACAACGCATTGCTCTGGATCTCTTCAAGCTTCTTAAGAGTTGCTGCTTGTGCATCGTAACTGCTCAACGTCGTGTCAAAAGATGCATCAGTAACACCACCCAAGAGCTCAGAAACCTGCTGCCGAAGCCCTACGTGCTTTTGTTTTCGACTAGCGTAGAGGTTCATTCGATCCTTGTCAACGCGTTTCAAGGCTTGCTGCACTTCTGATGTAACGCTTTCACAGTAAAGAAGCGTCCTCGCGTGATAGTCGGTAACGTCGGATGCACGCTTCGCTGCAGCTTCTAACCTCACGCTAAGGCGGCTCGCTTCTTGACAAGACATGCCTCCAAAGGTGTTCCGCGGGTAGAAAGTTTTACCCAGCTGATTTACAGCTGCATCGACGGCATGTCGAGCGTCCCGACCTAAGATAATAGCATTGTTGAGAGCGTGATGCATGACACTAGTATCTTGAGATACTGGGCAACAGTCGGCTATGGTGCTGGAAGCCATTTCCAAGGTATCGAGAAACGAGTCGAGCCTACGGTGCGTCGCCGCAAACCCATGACTCTGATGATTGTGCCAGGTTGTGCAGAGCCAGGTTACCAGGCATGCAATAGTGGCAAACAAGGCAAGTAGGCGAAATGATCTCGGGGAAACGGTTTGGTGGCCCGCGGAGGAACGCGCAGAAAGGGAGCATGGATCCGGTGCCTCGCTCAGGATTTGGCGCTCGATACTTGTCTGCGGCGACGGTGGAGTGTCTTTGACGTGGCGTTGATGATTGTTTGTTGCCCGAATTGGCGGATCCTCAGCATTGAAAGATGTGCGCATGGGTGGAATGGCGATGTGATTGTCAGAGGTAGAGGATGAGGATTTGGTGAAAGCGCGCTTGGATACGGAGTGGCGGGGTGGGGGCAAAGTGGGTCTCGGTCGCACTGTCGGGACCGTTGCAACCTTTCTCCGTAGAATCCATTGGTCCGCCAAATTGCTGTCGTCCGGAGGGCAACTCATCGTTGCAGGCTCTACCTAAAATCCTTCTCTTATCAGCTTCTTATGCAATAAACATCTCAGCTTCCCTACCAGAATTTCGCGCCACTGTTCTGCGATCAGGCTGTCTCAAGCCTCTGCCACTTGCCAAGACCACCTGGGCACCCACGGCACCTGGCTCGACCCACTATGCCCCTCAAGTTGACACCCGCGACCGGTGAATGGAAGCAATCAGCTTCAGCAGAACAGTCACCGGTAGCCACCACGCAGTTCCAGGATGCCCTGCATATGTCCAGAGAGCTATCACGATGCATGCAGAGTTTCATTGCCGCCGCCGCCGGGACACACTTCACCGATCTCAATACGCCCAGTGCGGCCTTCATTCAGCACTGGAAGACTGCATTCGAAAAATGTCTCAACGAGTTTGGGGCGCAATATGAGCACAGTGAGCACGGAACGAATGCAGAACAATCCGATGGCGACAATGCTGTGAGCCTGCAGGGCGGGGTGTCGCCTCCAAGCGACGGTTAGACGCAACGTTCAGGCGATTGTCATGCAGCTGTGATATGGCGCTGGGCAAGGACGACAGCATCTTGTCCGGAAAGCTTGAACCAGCTTGCATATAATGCCCTCTTCGAACTTTGCCTCGCCTACCACTCCAGGACCGTACTTCGCCAGATAATTACTCTCTTCCATATCCTCTTCTCAACAGCCGAATCCTATTCATTCTATTTCCAAGGTCACCGTACTTCATTCCCGCTCGTAATGGACCCCTACTCATCGATGTTTGAACGTTCGGCGTCTTCCCGCTCGGGCACTCCCAACCTCCCTACGAACGGCACAAATGCGAGACGGACTTTACGTTCTGCTATACGAGGATTGATTGTGCTCTGTGCATACATCCTTCTTTCTACCTGGTGCCGAGACGAAATATACGACGCTCTGGTCACCGCGATGGCAGCCGGACATCGGGCTCACTGGGCGAGCTACGTTGTAGTCGTCCCTCTTTGGGGCGATCACGTAGCAAGCTTCGTACAAATTTGCGCAACCTGGCTTCTCATGCGATACAAAGTGGCACTCAGCGGACTGTCAATTGTTTATTGTCAGGGTCTGTCTCTGTTGGCGGGCGCAGAGGTAAGTCACCCATACTACTTACGATTGAGTGTGTGTCTTACTACCCTCTAGTCGCTTGCTATCGCAACTACATCTACCAATTTCAACAAGCCCGCTGCAAACTTGGCTGCTGACCTCGTTACGGTGGCTGCGATGACGCTACGAGACTGCATCGAAGCTCTAGTAGGATGTTACCGCTTCGTTCGCGCGCTCATCACACTTTTGCTCTACGCAGTCTCAACGATTTCCCTCCCGGATGCCCAGACATATACCTCTCTCAAGACCTTCGTTGCCGGAACCCTTATCGTCGCTGCCATCTATCGGCTGCTCAGCATTATCTGTCGGGCTCTCGCTGCTGCATGGTACGCCATCACCACAACGACCGATACACCTCCTCGTTAGGGATAATCTCGATTTTCGGCGAGGACTTCGCAGAGTGATACGGTGCTGGGGAAGGGAACGAGAATAGCGACTTGAGAGGTAAAGGGTGTCTCAAACTTACAGGGAGTATCGGAGTTGGTCTCTTTTTGCTTTCACGTTGTTTCTTTCTAATTCCTCCGATATGATCATCTATTTCCTCTATCTCACCAACGGTATACGGCTTGCAAGCGTGTGCGTGGGATTAAGAACTACAGCGTATTTAGATATAGACTATGTATTGGGTAATTACAGCTCTTGACCGTTTGTACTCCCATCCCTGTGACGATAGCCAGCTTGCCAGTCGACTGCGACCGACACAGAATACGTGGCATGACGGCCAGGGTTCAGGGCGACGAGCGATGTCGGACAGCATGCGAAAAATGAAGGTGGGTTCGCAAATGAGCAGCTCTGAGCTCTCAGGTGCAGAGTCAGTCGAGTACATCGGTACCCATGGGCTTGCTTCATTTGCGGGGTGTGCGAGAGCTGGCCTTGCCGGATTCAAAGCTTCGTTTAGCATACCAGCTTGATGTGCGTAGGATAGGATTGTAAATGCGTGATTGTGCGTGTGCCCAAGTGCGGGATGTATCGTATGGACGTGTTCTGGGTGGGTGATTGAGTGTTGTAAGGCTACCTAGGTAACAGCGGCCTCAGCGGCCTCAGCGGGTATCATGGCTCAGGCCAAGTCTGATCTTCCAACCAACGCATTCGCTCCTTTACACGGGAGACACTGGCAACTATGATAACCAAGGTGCTGGTTGAGTTCTGATGATTGCGAAGTTACCCCGCATTTCTTTGACATATGAGAGCCGGAAGAAGTTGGCTGAAGGTCTTATATTACCGAGGCTCCAGATAACCCGTTATCTTCGAGCCTCGAGAGGATGAAAGACGGATGCTGGGCTCGCATCAGGAAAAGCACTTCACAATACATCTAGCGATAGCCTTTGTCTCACGTTTGTAACGCGGGATGATAGAATGTGCCCAGGTGACGTCTTTCTGTTGATATGTACTCAAGCCAACAGCTGGGCTGAAATGACACATTGCTGCCCTGAAGACACGACACTGGTGTTCGTGATGTGCTCGCGCACAGCTGGTAAGCTTGAAACCTGTACTAAATGACAGACCTTTTACATGGAGCGCACGTGAGCTCGGAGGTAGTGCACACGGGGAAGATGTACAGCACAATTTGCTGAAAACAGCGAGAAAGCTGCGCATCGTGGTTCTTTTGCATGTTGGGCCCTTCCCAACTGATATCCGAACTGACTCCGAGCAGGGTTCCTTGGCTTCAGACCAATTCAAAGTTGACACTACGTTGAGGAATTTGGAAAGCATACCGCGCACGATTACAACGCCACATGATTATCCTCGCGCAATACGCCGCGACGATGAGCAAGAAATGTACATATCAGCGGAAGTACGCGAGTGCAGCAGGGTGGGATGTTATATTATAGCTTTGCTACGAACATGAGGTGCCGGGCAATGGAGATGTTGGTACCTCGGTACTCCGAGGAGCTCGTTTTCATTGGGTTGTAGGCTACCACCGACGTCCACACAGACCCTCGCCAAGGAACGCTGCAAGGCGTGGCAGCCAACCCTCACGATACTACTACCCCTACGATACACAGCGTTGAAACCACAGCCCTACCACTCGCTTCATTAGCGTATCACTGCCGCCTCCAATTACTGCAAACGCAACAACTCGTACCTGTCCCGCCCATGTCACCCGCCCAGTAACATACCTACCCGATGCACCGCCTGCACAGCGTTCGCGCGACCGCGAGTCTGCTTCCGCATACACCACCAACCATATCGCATCGGCGTCCCAGATACCCCTCGTGGGGCTTCTCACATCCCTCTCGCAACGGGACGACATTGCTGTCTATCGAAAGACCTGTGTGATCGGCGCAAATCACCCAGGCAGACGTGGAGGAACACAGTACACCTATGGCCTGGACCGCTTTTTTTGAAACGCCCCATGGGGTGCATCTCAATTCCATGAAGTTCTGGTCCTTGGTTTGTCACTGAGACCCTGCCTATGCTTGCGGTTTGCTTGGTTCAGACGCTCAGCGGTAGACAACGTTGGCAAGACGGCTCCAGTGAGTTGGGTGTACACGCTGACGTGGAAGAGCATAATGAGCAGGGCGTTTCGCTCAATTAGAAGCTCTTGGAGCAGGGTTCCAATCTAAAACTGGGCATAAGCATGGCGTACAAAGTTGATCTGAGTGTACTTTCACTCACCGAAGTCTCGCGAGATATCTTCTTGATACCCACAAGTCCAGCTTCGAGCGCAAGATGTATGTTCATGCGGCTATTGTTAATGATGTTTGTACGCCCATCTTCTTCGAAGTTCCCCGCGGCTCCTGCAGCATCGTTGCGCTCACTACCTGCTAGGTCCAGTAAACAAAGCGTGGATGTCGTTTGACGGACGCCAGAAGTGACGTATATGAGAACTACGAGGTGTGTGCGGGAGGACGTCGCGTTGTTTTTGGTCGGACTTTGATTGCGGAAGCTTGCAGTCTCTTCCAGCAGGTGACGAAAGGCGGACAGCTCATTGACTATGTATAGTGGTCGCTGCTGGCGGAACATCCGATCTCGTCCTATGTCCAATGGAACTTGACTAGATTTTCGTAGACCTTGTACGGCTGTGGCGGAGATGTCAAGTGAATCCACATCCCTCCCTGAGGACTGGAATACTTCGACCGCGATCTGCAAAGGCCTCACTGGACTAGCGAACAAGTCCTGGCCAAGAGCCGTGAGCACATGAGCCATAGTGTGAGACTTTCCGCAACCACTAAAGCCGTCCACCCCAAAGATCATATGGCGACCCGTAGGGTCAGCTAGCTCGGAGAAAAGCGGGCTTATCTTATCAAGGATGGTCTCCTCAGGCGCTGATGCTGCAAACACACGATCGAAGGTTGTGTATTCCATAGTGCCAAGGGACGGGTCTCGTTTTTGATCCCGAGCGGAGACTTTGGTGTGGTCTTGAATGTCGAAATGACACATCACAACTTCTCGAGGGCATCTTGGACGTGTTACTCTGAGCATGGAAATGTACCGTCGACTCAAGAAACGCTGGCGGTATGCAAATTCTCTGGCGTCCTTCTGGGCCTTCTCCATGGCAAGCTCTTCTGGTGTCTTTGCTATTGGTTGGGCTTGATTCCCTGCGATACCGTGGTGATCCTCAAACAAACAAAGCTCAGTGACTGTGGTAGCGCCTGCTGGATCCTTTGCTTCTTTGGGATTCGCTTCATCAGATGGCGCAGTAAGGATTTGAGGCTCGTTCGCGTTGCGTGCCTGTACTTGCTCCAACGTGGTGCGGGTTACTTCTATTTCGTCGCTTCTTCGATCATTAAGCCGCGAGCCTTGGGATGATGTTAAATGCGACTCCAATGATCCGTGACTCAAGGGCTTCCGCCTCCGAGAGATGAATCTTTTCCTTGCATCGCCATACAGCATTGTCCGCAGCCGCTCGCACTCCCAGTGCAGATCTTGACCATCCAAAAGCTCAGGGAAAGTCGGTTTGAGAAGCTGGGTTTCCCCTATCAAGGAGGAACAGAACATGTTCTCCTGTGTGTCTTCAGTGTGCATGTAGACGAACTCTCCGAGGGCCTCTAAGCTCACAGTGGCGTAATGCGATACTGTTGCCTTTGGAGTAAAGTTTGGAACTTGGGAAGCTTGTAACGAGCGTCTCGGGTATGGTGCCGTTCGGATTTGTGGATCTGAGGCTCGCCGCCGGAGCTTTTTCGCTCTTGCGGTAGCGCATAGCGAGATGACACGGGTCGTTGCTAGATAGCAGGGGCGTGGCGGCGGCATCTGGGTGAAGATCTCGTAGACCCCAGGTAGAGAGAGCCCACACCAGACAGCGCAAGCTGCGCAACGAAGCAAGCATTGCTTGAAGGAACTGGAAAGAAGTACAATATTAGCTACGATCAACAATGCGCACACAGGAACTTGGTATCAGTACCTCTTCGTGCGTACCCATATCCATCCAGTGAACAAGATTATCCATACGAGACGCGATACCAGAGGTCGCCACACTATCATCGACTCTAGATGCTCGGGGTGTAAAACATCAAGAGACACGATAGCCCAGTTGAAGACGTAAATTGGCAAAAAGACCATGAACATAGCCACGAGAATTTCAATCGGGAAGCGCAGATTCTGAGCGATTACTTAGCCCAGATTCGAGAAATGGCAAAGGACTTACCTTCAATAGCCGCTTCATTGGTGGCTTTAACGAGCGCACAATGTCCTCATGCGCCTCTTGCAATTGAGGGACAAAGAGGACCATATCGCTTGTCGGGCAGAAACCGCTTCTCACTTTGAATGAGCTTTTCGAACGTGTTTTGGGCTGATTTCAAAGGTCGAGGTAGAGAGGAGAAGTGTCTTACGGGATGATGAAGAGAAAGTTCAGTAGCATCTACGTATCTGAGATGCGGCAGAAGCGCAAGTGAACACATTCGGAATTGTCTGAGACAAATGCCCAGGTGTGGGTGCGCGGTCGCACATTGCGCAATCGTGCGCGTCTACAAGATGCGATGAGCGCCTACGCAGCATCATGTTGTCACTGACGCGGAGACGGTAAAATAGTGACTCTGCTGTTCCAATATTTCTACCGCATCATCCTTGCGAGTGCTTGAACAGAAAAGATGGCCAACGGATTAGCCGAAGAGTTGTCGGAATTGGTGGACC
>Ga0265798_10006591_pt1 | contig 15224 bp, 9 predicted proteins | sample P3T30metagenome_FD_192430 | JGI IMG/M metagenome (GOLD analysis project Ga0265798, IMG submission 192430) | Plant litter microbial communities from East Loma Ridge, Irvine, California - P3 T30 | ecosystem: Environmental > Terrestrial > Plant litter > Unclassified | place: USA: California... | reverse complement strand
GAGGATACGCAGCTGTCCACGGTGGTGGTGACGGGCGCGGCGCGCAGCGAGGCGCAAAAGGCCAAGGTCGAACTGGACAAGACTCCCGGTACCACCGCAGTCGTCGACATGAAAGAGGTCGAGAAAGGCCGTGCCTCCAATGCCGAAGACGTACTTGCGCTACAACCGGGGGTGTTCGCGCAGGCCACCAGCGGCACCGGTGCCAACAAGATTTCGATTCGCGGTTCGGGTTTGAATACCTTCTATCAGGGGTATGCCCTGAGCATCAAATTCCTCTACGACGGACTGCCGATCACCGGGCCGGGCGGCACTCAGGAAGACCTGCTGAACATGGCCGCAGTCGATCACACCGAAGTGCTGTACGGCGCCAACGCCTTCAAGCACACGGCGCTGTCGCTGGGTGGCGCGATCAACTTCGTCAGCCGTACCGGACGCACGTCCCCAGGCAACTACGCACGGTTCGAAGTCGGCAGTTTCGGCTACCGCAAGCAGCAACTGAGTACCGGTGGCGTGGTCGGCGACAGCGACTACTACGTCAGCGTGCTGCACAACGAACGCGACGGCTATCAAGACAATACGGCCAACAAGGGCCGCGACCTGATCGCCAACTTCGGCCATGTGTTCAGCCCCAAACTGGAAACGCGTTTCTTCCTGCGCTACCGCGAAGAACAGCTCACCAATGGCAACACCCTGACCCGAGCCCAGCTCAAGCACGATCCGCGCAGCAATGACGTCCCCACTGGTCGCAAGAAGGATGGCACGACTTTGCTGGGCAGCAACACCACCTACAGGTTCGACGACGACTCGACCCTGGAAGTGGGCCTGGGTTACAACGACTACCCGTTGCTCAACGGCTGGCGGTATTCGGTCTCGCCGCAGGACTGGCGCTCGAAGGACACCAGCGTAGTGCTGCGCTATCGCCGCGCCCATGATGAGCTGTTCGGCCTGCCCAGCGACAGCAGCATCACCTTCAGCAATACCCTGGCCTACCTGGGCGATGTCAAATCCCACAGCCGCAGCACCGGGCAACTGTTGCAGTACACAAAGTACACCGGCTCGCGCGACAGCGTGCTGGCGCTGGGCAACGAGTTGCAGCTCAACGACAGAACCTGGCTGTCCACGGGGCTTTCGTTCATCAACATCAAGCGCAAGGCCGAGATCGAACACACCACCGGGGTGAACACCAGCGAGTTTCCCGATGGCGTGAACTACTCCGAATGGGACACCGCGCCGCGGCTGGGGCTGCGGTATGAACTGACTCCAGACATCCAGCTGTTCGGCAACGTCAGCCGCTCCATCGACCCGCCCGTGACCTGGCAGCTGGGCAGCACCGGCTCGCCGTTCGTGCGCGACGTCAAACCACAGAAAGCCACCACCGCCGAGCTGGGCGTGCGCGCCAGCGCCGGGATTTTCGATGGCAGCCTGACCTTCTATCGCTCGTGGATCGATGACGAGATTCTGTCCGTGGTGGTGCGTCAGGCCTCGGCCAATCAAGACCAACTGGTGGCTTCGTCCAACGCCAGCCCAACCATTCACCAAGGCGTCGAGGCGGGCTTGAATGCACTGCTGTGGGAAGGCGACAACGGCGATACGCTGAACCTGCGCCAAGCCTACACGTTCAACGATTTCTACTACCGTCACGACAACACCTTCGGCGGCAACGAACTGCCCAGCCTGCCACGCCACGTGTACCAGGCCGAGCTTCAGTACCAGCAGGCCGGAGGCTTTTACGCCCAGCTCAACCTGCGTTCGGCCTCTAGCTATTTCGTCGACTACGCCAACAGTTTCAGCGCACCGTCCTACACCATTCTCGGCGCCCGCGTAGGCTTCGAAGCCCCGAGCAAACGCTGGGACGTGTTCCTGGACATGCGCAACCTGACCGACGAACGCTACGCCACCGCAGCCAACACCACCTACGACGCCCGCGGGCAGGATTCCGCCAACTTCTATCCGGGGGATGCGTTCAACGTCACGACTGGCGTTGCGTTTCGGTTTTGATTGACCGATTCTGCATGGCGCATCGGGCGCCGAATGGCTTTGGTGCACCACTCACACGGACGTTACGCGGACCGATCCAGGACGAGGCGATCACATGCAGGAAACGGAATTCAAAGCGTTTGAACTACAAAGCGGGCAGGGCAAGGTTCAGTTCATGGATGTGCAGACACCGCTGCTGACGCCACATCTTGAAATAGTCGCCCCGAATGTTGCCCTGGCACAGCTCTTGGCGGATGCCTTGAACGCGAGTTACGAAACCCATCGTCTGTTTCTGGTTTGGAGCCGGCCCCGCTGGGAGCTGACGGATACGCTGGACACCCTGCAGCGAGCGCAGAGCGATTTCGTCCGCCACGATGCGGAGAAAAAGTTCTTCCTGCTGACTCGCGAGCACCCGCAGCAACTGGTGGGGTGTATCGGCTTCACCCCCAAGCCCGATGGCTCCCACGAAATAGGCTATTGGGCGAACCAATCATTTCAGGGCCGGGGTTTGATGCGCGAAGCATTGACGGCACTGATTGCCCAGTTGCCTGGAACACGTTTGTACCTGACTACGTCTTCGGCCAACACCGCCAGCCGCCAGCTCGCGGATTCGGTAGGGTTTCGTCTGGTTCGTACTTTGGTCGGCGATCGTCGATCCGATGTCTTCGGGGTGTGTGACACGCTGGTGTTCAAGCGTGGCGCCGCTGATTGGTTAAGAGAGTCTTCCTGCGCCGCCGATGACTGCTCGTGCAGGTAAATATCGTCAATGCCAAATGACAAACGTTAATACTGTCCAAGTGTTCGTATCTGGGCAGTCGTCCATCAGCAAGTGTGTGCTGGCAGCCACTTGGCCGCTCTAATGTACGGTTTTAACGAGTTTCAGCCGCCCAATAGCTGGCACGCTCTCTGCTATCACCCTGTTGCCAATAAATAAGCACCGCCTTTTTTCAGGGCGGTGTTATATGAGTCAAGCAGGAGCAGGGAATGAACGGGGAAGTCATTGCAACAACCACGGCACGCAGTCGCTTGCCGTCGGCGCTGGGCGCGGGGGCGACATTGCTGTTTATCGGCCAACTTCATGCCGCACCAGTCAGCGAATCGGCCGAGCAGAAGCCGACCAGTCAACTCAGTACCGTAGTTGTTCAGGGTGCCAGGCTGGACGAGAACCAACGCGCCGAAACGGCTTTGAAGGAAGTGGCAGGCGGGGTCAACTATGTTGATTCAGCGACGGTTGAAAAGGGGCGCGTGTCGACCAGTACCGATATCTTCGCTCTGCAGCCCGGTGTGATCGCTACGCAGGGCGGCGGCAGCAACGACGGCACACGGATTTCCATTCGTGGGTCGGGCATCAACAAGGGCGTGGGTTATTTCCGCGCCGGCATCTTCTACCTGTTCGACGGCCTGCCGGTGTCCGGGCCCGGCGGTACCCCCTACGAACTGTTCGAGCCGCTGGGCCTGAGTCATACCGAAGTGCTGCGCGGCGGCAATGCTTTCGATATCGGCTCGTTGTATCTGGGCGGTGCGATCAACTACGTGACCAAGACCGGCTACAATTCCGCGCCCTTGCAAGTGCGCTACGAGGCCGGTAGCTATGGCTATCAAAAGCGTCAGATCAGTTCAGGGCAAGTGCTGGGCCCGCTCGACTATTACGTCAGCCTCACTGACTCGGCGTCGGACGGCTTTCAGGATCAGACCCAAGGCAAGAGCGCCGGGTTTGTCGGCAACGTCGGCTATCAGTTTTCGCCGCAGTTGAAATCCCGTCTGTACTACCGCTACCGAACCACCGACAACGAGACGCCGGGTTATATCACCCGCGCGCAACTCAAGGATGACCCCGAACAAGCCAACCCGGCCAGCGTGAACGTGCGCGCCCATCGCAAACAGCCAGGCTCGACCTGGGTCGCCAGCAAGACCCAGTACACCTTCGATGACGATTCCAACCTGGAAGTAGGATTGGTCTACCACGACTATCCAATCGACGCGCGACAGGGTGTCAATCGCACGGCCTGGGGCTTCAGCGATTACTCCGCCAGTTTGAAGTACGACCGTCTGGACACTTTGTTCGGCAAGAACAGCATCACCCGATTCAACGCGCTGCGGACCGAGCATTTGAATGCCTATGCCAAGACCAAGGTGCGGATTCCTTCCGGTATCACCGCCAACCTGCCGTCCGGCGCGTTGGTGCGCAAGGCTGAGTACGAAGGCTCCGATACCGTGTTGAGCGCAAGCAACGAAACCGAGTGGATCGACAACACATTGTGGTTGAGTGCAGGACTTTCCGCCGTGGAGTTCCAGCGCAAGGCCAAGGTGTCGTATCCGGTGGGTGGCGAGGCCGACAACCCCAACAACCCCATCGAAAAGAACGACTGGGAGTTTGCGCCCAGGCTGGGGGTGCGTTATCAGATCAACCCCAACTGGCAGCTGTTCGGTAACCTCAGTCGCACGGTCGAGGCGCAGCAGTCGTGGGCCTACGTGTCCGGTGCGCAGGTGTTCACGTCCGGGCCGGCCACCGGGCTCAATTCCGGTGGGCAGAAGCTCGAACCGCAGATCGCCGATACGTTGGAGTTCGGTACCCGTGGGCAGTTGGGCAACAACACTTGGGACCTGACGTTCTATCGCTCCCATGTGCAGGATGAACTGCTCTCGGTGATCATCAGGGAGGCGACTTCCAGCGCCGATGCATTGACCTCCGAATACAACGCCAGCAAGACCATTCATCAGGGTGTGGAGCTGGGTCTGGATTCTCTGCTGTACCAGAACGACGGCGATGCGTTGCACCTGCGTCAGTCCTATACCTACAGCGACTTCTTCTACCGCGACGACGAGCAGTTCGGCAGCAATCGGTTGCCGGGTATTCCCAAGCACAACTATCAGGCTGAACTGCGTTATGACTTCAGCAATGGCGTGTATGTGGGGGTGAACACTTACTACGCTTCCAAGACGCCGATGGACTTTGCCAATACCAAGGATGCCGGCTCCTACAACCTGTGGGGCGCGATCCTGGGATGGGACTCGCCGAAGAAGGATTGGAATGTCTATCTGGACCTGCGCAACCTGACGGACGAGAAGTATGCCGCGTCCATCAGTCCGGCGTTCAATGCCGGCGGCAATGATGTGCGGGCAATCATCCCAGGGGATGGGTTCGGCGCATATGCCGGGGTGCAGTACAGTTTCCGGTGACTCAATGCCTGCGCAGGAGCGGTCTTCGGCCGCGACAAGGGCGCTGCGGTGTGTCAGGCATACCGAATCGCGCCCTTCGCGGCCACGGACCGCTGCTACAGGGTCATTTGCCTATCGTGGTAGGAGCGGTCGTCGGCCGCGAAAAGGGCGCTGCGGTGTGTCTGGTGTATTGCGGGACATTCTTCGCGGGCAGACCCCGCTCCCACAACGATGATAAGTGTTGCTGGAACAGCAGTCATTAAGCAGTTGCGGCCTTTTCAAACATCCGGCCGCTATCTGGTATCAATGAAGTTCCCTGTTCAGGGCACTTGGCGATTGGCACGAACACTGCAATCTACAACGTTATCGATGGCGTCGCAGACCTCATCACCGAGTCCGACTATACCAATAGAAGCTCGCCTTATATTCATTGGGTGGGAGCAATACTTTTGAAGTTACATGCCTATACGCCGTCGTTGAACAGTCGGCGCAGTACCGCCTATCGCTATACCGAATTCGCTTCAGGCCTGAGTGCCTGCCTGTTGTTCACTGTCGCTCCTGCCTTCGCCGATACATCAGAGCAACGTTTGCAAACGGTCACTGTGCAGGCCGCCAAGGCGACGCCGGTCGAGCAGTCCCGTGCCCAGCTCAAGGAAGTGCCCGGGGGCACCAGCCTGGTCGAACAGGCCGAGGTCGACAAAGGGCGCTCCGCCAGCCTCGAAGACACCCTGGCTTACCAGCCAGGGGTGTACGCGCAGTCGGCCGGTGGCAACGACGCGGTCAAGATTTCCATCCGCGGCTCCGGCGCCAATGCATCACCGGGCTACTTCCGCGAGGGCACCAAGTTCCTCTTCGACGGATTGGCATTGACCGGCGCCGGCGGTACTCCGTACGAGCTGCTGGACGGGCAGGGCTTGCAGTACACCGAGATCCTGCGTGGCGCCAATGCCTTCGAGTACGGCGCCTTGTCTCTGGGTGGCGGCATCAATTTCATCACCCATACCGGCTACAGCGCGCCGGGCAGCCAGATCAAACTGGAAGGTGGCAGTTTCGGTTGGCAGAAACAGACCCTTCGCACCGGCGGTGTGGTCGGTGATGCAGACTATTTCGTCAGCGTCGACAACGCTCGACGCGATGGTTATCAGGATTACACCTTCAGCAAGTCCAAGGGAGTCGTGGGTAACTTCGGCTACCGGTTCAATCCGAAACTTCAGACGCGTCTGATCGTGCGCTACCGCGAGGAATTTCACGAGAACGCCGGTGCGCTGACGCGCGCCCAGCTCAAGCACGACAGCACCCAGACCAACGCGGCCACGCGCGCCAGCCGCGGCGACTCGACCAAACGCGGCTCTACCTGGGTAGCCAGCAAGACCACCTACACCTTCGACGACGACGCCACCCTGGAATTCGGCGTTGGGTACCACGACTATCCGCAGATCTTGAACCGTCGCAGCACGGTCAACCCCAACTACTGGGACTGGAGCGACATCAACGCATCGCTCAAATACACCCGCTACGACCAACTGTTCGGCCTCGACAGCACCACCACCCTGGGCTTCACCAGCACCGAGCACTTGAACGCAGGCGCCAAGACCTATCGCGGCGACAAGGACCTTGGTCTCCTGCAGAAAAACGTCAAGTACGACGGCTCCTTCGACCATGTGTTCACCGTCGGCAACGACCTGGGCCTGACCGATCGGTTGTACCTGACCACCGGCGTCTCGGCGATCCAGATCAAGCGCGACATCGACGTGTCTTTCAGCGATCGGCCCAACACCAGCGGCTTTCCCACGCGCTACGACTACGACGACTGGTCCTTGGCACCGCGTGCGGGGCTGCGTTTTGAACTGACCCCAAACTTGCAAGTGTTCGGCAACGTCAGCCGCTCCGTCGATCCGCCCAGTTCGTGGTCGATCTCCAACTCCGGGGTGACCAACAACTACATCAAGCCGCTGGTACCACAAACCGCGAACACCGTGGAATTCGGTGTCCGCGGCCAGTCCGAGCGTTTCGACGGCAGCCTGGTGCTGTACCGCTCCTGGGTCAAGAACGAGTTGCTGACCACCCAGATTGCCGCCGCCACCGGCACCAGCGCGGCGATTGTCTCGACATCCAATGCCACCCCGACCATCCACCAAGGTATCGAAGCGGGCCTGACCACCAAGCTCTGGCAGGGCAGCAACGGTGATGTACTCAGCTGGCGCCAGGCCTACACCCTCAACGACTTTTACTACCGCCACGACCCTGCCTTCAGCAAGAACGAGTTACCGGGCCTGCCCAAGCATATCTACCAGGCCGAACTGCAATACCAGTACGCCAATGGTTTCTACGCCGGCGTCAACGTTCGCTCCGCGTCGAGTACGGCGGTGGACTACGCCAACACGTTCAACGCACCGTCGTACACGATCTTCGGCGCACGCCTGGGATACGACGCGCCGAGCAAGAAGTGGCAGGCCTACGTGGACCTGAAAAACCTTGGCGACAAGGATTACGTGACCGCCATCGTACCGGGCTACAACGCTCAGGGGCAGGACACTGCAGCGCTGTATCCGGGGGACGGCTTCGGTGCGTTCACCGGCGTGACCTACAACTTCTGATGGCTGCCCGACCCATGACCTCGACCTTCTTCGGCTGCGCCTTGATCGGCGTGCTGTTCACGCTCTCGGCCTGTTCGCCCGCTGCCGATGCGCCAGCCACCCCGGTGGCGCAGGCACCGAGCACCGACGGCATCGTCAATGGCGATCTGATCAGCTACCCCGCCTCCGACTACCACGAAGAGGAACCCGGCAAGCGCGGCGGGACGCTGCGCGTGACCACGGCCGCCGACACCGGCACCTTCGACGTCCATGCGATTTCCCATGGCAACGTGCAGTGGTTGGGGCGAGTGCTGTACGACTGCCTGGTTTACCAGGACGAGGAGGGCAGGGTCTCGCCCTGGCTGGCAAAATCCTGGGAAGTGTCCGAAGACGGCAGGACCTACACCTTTCACCTGCGCGAGGGCGTGACCTTCAGCGACGGGGAGAAATTCAATGCCCAGGCGGTGAAGATCAACCTGGAACACATGCGCGATCCCGCGACCAAGTCGCCCTTGGCGGCAGCCTATATCGCACCGTATGACCAGGGTCGGGTGATCGACGAGTACACCTTCCAGGCGACTTTGCGCGAACCCTATTCGCCGTTTCTCGACGTGCTGGCGCAGTCCTGGCTGGGGATGATTTCGCCGAAGCAGATCCTCGAAGCACCCAAGTCTATCGCCGAGCACCCCGTCGGCTCCGGGCCGTTCGTGCTGCAGAGCTATACCCGCGACCAGGGTGCGGTGTTCACCCGTCGCCCCGGCTACGACTGGTCGCCACCGGTGACTCGCCATCGAGGCGAGGCCTACCTGGATCGCATCGAACTCAGCTTCGTGCCCGAGGCGATGATCCGCTTCACCTCACTCCAGGCTGGGCAGTCGGACCTGACGCTGGATGCGCCACCGCAGAACGCCAAGGCCATTCGCGCCTCCACCGACCTGACCCTGCGCAGCCGCATTCGCAAGGGCAACCCGTTTCGCAGCCTGACGTTCAACGTCGAAAAGGCGCCGTTCGATGACGTGCGGGTACGTCGCGCGGTAGCCAAGGGCATCGACCGCGAGGGCCTGGCCTGGATCATCGGGTTCGGCGAATACCGGGTGAAGGCGGATTTTCTCGCCGCCAATACGCGCTACTACGACCCCACGTACAAGGATGTGCTGGCCTACGACGTCAAGGCCGCCAACGCCTCGCTCGACGACGCCGGCTGGACAGAGCGCGACGCGCAGGGGTACCGCACCCGCAACGGTGAGCGGCTGGGCGCGACCCTGCTGGCAACCGAAAGCGCGAGCTTCTCCAGCAGTGTTGCGGTGGCGATTCAGGCGGACCTGAAGAAGCTCGGTTTCGAGTTGCGCATCGAACTGCTGCCGCTGGCCCAGGTTACCGACCGCCGTTATGCCGGCAACTTCCAGGTCATGGGCGGTGGTTACTGGCACACCAACACCCCGGACGGTCTGTACATCCTGTACCACAGCGATTCCATCACTTCGGAAAAACGCATCGGCCAGAACGGCGGGCGTTTTCGCGATGCCGAACTGGATCGACTGTTGGCCGCAGCCCGACGCAGCCACGACCCGGCTCGTCTCGAACGATTGTACAGCAAGGCCCAGCAGCGCCTGGCCGAACAAGTGCCGGTGGTGCCTTCGTTCGAGAGCCATGTGCTGGTCGCCTACTCGAACCGCCTTGCCGGGGTGATTTTCGACACCTCGCACAACACGGTCTTTCTGCCCAGCCTGTGGCTGCAAACGGAGGCGAAATGAACACTGCTCTGCGCAAGGTGCTCTGGCGCCTGCTGGCTGGTATCGGCGTCCTCTGGGGAGCCGCGACCCTGACTTTTCTGGCCATCAACCTGAGTGCCGGTGACCCTGCACTGGCCATTCTCGGCGGTCCGGAATCCATGCCGACCCCAGAGATGATCGTGCGGGTACGCGCCGAATACGGCCTCGATCAGCCGCTGATCGTGCAGTACGGCCACTATATCGCTCGCTTGGCTCAAGGCGATCTGGGCGAGTCCTACCGTCTGCGCATTCCGGTCACCCGGGCTATCGGCGCACAGATCGGCGCCACCGTGCAGCTGTCGATCTGCGCGGCGCTGATAGCCGTGATCCTGTCGGTCATCAGTGCGATCACCACGGCCAAGCGCAGCCCATGGGTGCGCTCGCTGGTATCGGGATCTGAGCTGGTGTTGTCGTCGGCGCCCTCGTTCGTCATCGGCATTCTCCTGCTGCTGGTGTTCGCCTTTCACTGGCACGTGCTGCCGCCTTCGGGGTCGGGTAGCTGGCAGTCGTTGATCCTGCCGACCCTGGCGCTGGCCCTGCCGATTGCCGCCGTACTGACCCAGGTGTTGCGCCAGGAGCTGGAAGACATTCTCGACCAGCCTTTCATTGCCATGGCCCGCGCCCGCGGCATGTCCGAAACCGGTGTGCGCCTGCGCCACGCCTTGCGCCATGCCCTGGTGCCGCTGGTGACCCTGGCCGGTTTCGTCTTCGCCAGCCTGCTCGGCGGGGCGGTGGTGGTGGAGCTGCTGTTCTCCCGCCAGGGCATCGGCCGGCTGATGCTCGATGCGGCCAATGCCAAGGACGTGCCCATGGTGCTGGGCATCACCCTGTTGGCAGCGGCGATCTATGTGGCGGTGAACCTGGTGGTGGACCTGGTGAACCACTGGATCGACCCGCGAGTGAAGCCCGCATGACCCGAATTTTCACGGCTGCCAGGCAGCCCGACGACGCAAGGAAAAGACCATGAGTGTTGAACAACGTACCGGCGGTTTCCCGTTGGCCCCGGACTATGCCCGCCTGCGTGCCCCTTTTGCGCCGATCTTCGCGCGCATCGAGGAGACTGCACTGGCCCGCGAACAGCAGCGCGAACTGGCCTTCGAAGCGGTGAGCTGGCTGCGCGAGGCCGGTTTTGGTGCCTTGCGCGTGCCAAGCGAGCAGGGCGGCGCGGGCGCCACCCTGCCGCAGTTGTTCGAGCTGCTGATCGAGCTGGCCGAGGCGGACTCCAACCTGCCGCATATCCTGCGCGCGCATTTCGGCTTCGTCGAAGGCCGCCTGTCCCGCGATGAAGCCGAGTCCCAGGCGTACTGGCTGGCCAAGGTGGTGGCCGGTGACCTGTGGGGCGCGGCCATGGCCGAGCGCACCGACACCAGCAAACAGAGCGTGACCCTGACGGCCGAAAGTGAGCAGCGCTGGCGCCTGGACGGCAAGAAGTTCTACTGCACCGGCACCCTGTACGCCGACTGGATCGCCGTGTCGGCGCTGACGGGTGAAGACTTCGTCAGCGTCTCGGTGCCCACCACCGCGCCAGGCGTGAGCCGCGACGACGATTGGGACGGTTTCGGCCAGCGCCTGTCGGGCAGCGGCACCACGCGTTTCGACAATGTCCCGGTGCCGTCCGAGTACGTGTTGCGTCGCTATGCAGCCGGCGAGCAGCGTCCCGAGTCCTATATTTCTGCCTTCTATCAGCTGTTTCACCTGGCGACATTGGCCGGCATTGCCCGCGCGGTGCTGCGCGACGCCAGCGAGTTCGTCCAGGGCCGGACCCGTGCCTTCGGTGTGCCGGGCCAGTCCAGTCCCAAGGACGATCCACTGGTGCAGCGTGTCGTCGGCCGCCTGTCGAGCCTGGCCTATGCCGCGCAGACCCAGGTACTGGCGGTGGCGCAGGTGCTGCAGAACGTCCACGAAGCCGAACGCGCCGGGCAGGCCAGTGAAGCCCACTACACCGAGGCCGAGGTGCGCGCCTTTCAAGCCCAGCAGATCGTTCTGGAGCAGGTACTGGAAGCCACCACGTTGTTGTTCGAGGTGGGCGGTGCATCGGCCACCAGCCAGTCGCGGCGCCTGGACCGGCACTGGCGCAACGCGCGCACGCTGGCCTCGCACAACCCGGCGATCTACCGCGAACGGGCGCTGGGCAACTACTACCTCAACGGCATCAGCCCGAATGCCGCCTGGCGCGCCTCGCAGGCCGAGCACGCCGCCGCCCAATCCGAGCCGGTCGCTGCTCTGCACGACGAAGCCAGCGCCGTCTGAACCGTCTTCAAGGAACCACCATGAGCCCCAAACCGCAAATGAGCATCGGCATGAACATCCTCGGCTTCGGCTCGCACTCCGCCGCCTGGCGAATGGGCGAGGTGCCGGCCAATGCCTACCTGGATGCCGAGTACTACTGCAACATCGCGCGCATCTCCGAGCGTGGCACGCTGGACGCGATCTTCCTCGCCGACGGTCCGGCATTGGGCGGCGACGTGGCGCAGCACCCGGCCGGGCGCCTCGAGCCCACGGTGCTGCTGACGGCCGTGGCCCTGGCTACGCAACGCATCGGCGTGATTGCCACGGCATCGACCACCTATAACGACCCGTTCAACCTGGCCCGGCGTTTCTCTTCGCTGGACCATATCAGCGGTGGCCGAGCGGCGTGGAACGTGGTGACCAACGCTGGCGATGCCGCCGCGCAGAACTTCGGCCTGGCCGGTGCGCCGCTGCACGTGGACCGCTATGCACGCGCCGACGAGTTCATCGACATCACACTCAAGCTGTGGGACAGCTGGGAGGACGACGCCATCATCGGCGATGCCGTCAGCGGCCGTTTCGCCGATCCGGCCAAGGTGCACACGCCCGGTTTCGTCGGCAAACACTTTTCGGTCAAGGGGCCGCTCAACCTGCCGCGCTCGCCCCAGGGCCGGCCGGTGCTGGTGCAGGCCGGCTCGTCCGAAGGTGGCAAGGCGCTGGGCTCGCGTTATGCCGATGCGATCTTCACCACCCAGACCACCCTGGAAGACGGCCAGGGCTTCTATCAGGAGATGAAACACCGCGCCCGGCAATGGGGGCGCAACCCGGCGCACCTGAAGATCATGCCAGGGCTGTCGACGGTGATCGGCAGCACCGAGGCCGAAGCCCATGCACGTTTCGATCGCCTCAACGATTTCTACGGCGAAGAAGGGCTGCTGTATCAGGTGGCCGCGCGGGTGGGGTTGAGCGTCGCCGAGCTGGACCCCGATGCGCCGTTGCCCTGGGACAGGATCGGCCCGGTGGCATCCTTCGAGCGCGGCTCGCACGGGTTTCTCGAAGCCCAGCTGAACCTGGCGCGCCGGGAAAACCTGAGCATTCGCCAATTGTCGCGGCGCATTCTGGTCGGCCACCGCTTGCTGGTGGGCACCCCGGAGCAGGTCGCCGACACCCTCGAGCACTGGTTCCTGGCCGGTGCTGCCGACGGCTTCAACATCATGCCGGACATGTTTCCGTCCGGCGTCGAAATCTTCGTCGATGAGGTGGTGCCGCTGCTGCGCCAGCGCGGTGTTTTCCGCCACGAGTACAGCGGCCACACCCTGCGTGATCACCTGGGCCTGCCGTATCCGGCCAGCCAGTACGCACGCAGCGCCTGAACCTTTTCATGCCCGCAACGGACCGATTCGAACCATGAAATATCGCACTCTTGGCAATACCGATCTCAACGTCAGCCTGCTGGGCCTGGGCACCATGACCTGGGGGCATCAGAACAGCGAGCAGGACGCCCATCGGCAACTGGACCTGGCCCTGGCGCACGGCGTCAATCTGATCGACACCGCAGAGATGTACCCCACCCCGACCCATGCCGAGACCTGGGGCAGCACCGAGCGCTTCATCGGCACCTGGCTGCAGCGCAGCGGGCGCCGCGCCGACATCGTGCTGGCCAGCAAGATCATCGGCCCACCGCGCCAGCCGGGCACCGGCGGGCATATCCGCGACGGCCTGACCCGCCACGACCGCGCCAACATCACCGCAGCACTGGACGGCAGTCTCAAGCGCCTGCAGACCGATTATCTGGACCTCTACCAACTGCACTGGCCCGATCGCACCACCAACATCTTCGGTCAGCGTGAATACCCTTACGTCGACGACAGTGGCAGCGTCGCCATCGAAGAAACCCTGGAGGTGCTCGGTGAACTGGTCAAGGCCGGCAAGATCCGTCACATCGGTGTCTCCAACGAGACCCCTTGGGGCGTTGCGCGCTTTCTGCAGCAGGCCGAGCAACGCGGGCTGCCGCGCATCGCCAGCGTACAGAACCCCTACAGCCTGTTGAATCGGCTGTACGAAGGCGGGCTGTCGGAGTTCAGCCATCGCGAAGGGGTCGGGCTGCTGGCCTATTCGCCGCTGGCGTTCGGCACGCTTACCGGCAAATACCTGAACGGCGCGCGACCCCAGGGCTCGCGGCTGACGTCGGTGTATCGCACCTTCAACCGCTACGACAGCGAGTCGGCCAGCCGCGCCATCACCGCCTACGTGCAGTTGGCCAATGACTATGGCTACACCCCCGCGCAATTGGCGCTGGGCTTCGTCGCCCGGCAGCCGTTCGTCAGCAGCGTGCTGACCGGGCAGACCAGCGAAGCGCAGTTGCAGGACAACTTCAGTGCGCTGGACATCGAGTTCACCCCGACCCTGCTGGACAAGATCGCCGAGATCCATCGCGCGACCCCCAACCCGGCGCCTTGATCGGTACCAGCCCTACGGAGAATCGCCATGGCAATCAGCTCATCACTCACGGTGCTGGGTCCGGTACCCGCAGGCACGCTGGACGCAGGCATCGATCACCCTCGGGCGCGCACCCGGCTGCGGCCGGGACTGGTACTGGCCGGCGCGTTCGTTCTGCTGCTGATCGTGGCAGCCATCGCCCCAGGCCTGCTGACCACGGTCGATCCACTCGACGCTGTGGCACGCCATGCGTACCGAGCGCCCGACGCCGTGTACTGGTTGGGCACCGACGAAAACGGCCGCGACGTCCTCAGCCGCCTGATCCATGGCGTGCGTCCGTCGCTGCTGCTGGGCTTGGCGGCCACGGCCATGGGTTTGGCGCTGGGCACCTTGCTTGGCCTGGTTGCAGGCCTGGGGCCGCGCTGGCTCGACGCCGCAGTGATGCGGGCGGTGGACGTGCTGCTGGCGTTTCCGGATCTGTTGCTGGCCTTGGTGATCATCACCTTTTTTGGCCAGGGCACGTTGAACCTGATCATTGCCGTCGGGATCGCCAGCGTGCCGCGCTACGCCCGCCTGGTGCGTGCGCAAACCCAGGTGGTGCGCGGTGCTGGCTACGTGGAAGCGGCGACGACGCTGGGCCTGGGTCGCGCGGCGGTGATCTGGCGACACGTGCTGCCCAATGCGATCAAGCCGATCCTGATCCTGGCCACCATCGGCATCGGCGGCAACATCACCGCTGGGGCGGCCTTGAGCTTCCTGGGTTTCGGCGCGCCGCCGCCCGCGCCGGAGTGGGGCACCATGCTCGCCATCGGCCGCAACTTCCTCGCCAACGCATGGTGGCTGGTGGCCTGGCCGGCGCTGGCGATCACCTTCACCGTCATCTCCATCACTGCCATCGGCCGTGAACTGCTGCGTCGCAGCGAAGGGAAACGCTTATGAATGCCATCGTCAATCCGCCGCAGCCGCTGCTCGACGTGCAAGACCTGCACGTGGCGTTCAGCGCCCATGCGCAACCGGTGATCCGCGGCATCAGTTTTCAGCTGGCCGCCGGCGAATGCCTGGCGCTGGTGGG
>Ga0265798_10006590_pt1 | contig 15227 bp, 15 predicted proteins | sample P3T30metagenome_FD_192430 | JGI IMG/M metagenome (GOLD analysis project Ga0265798, IMG submission 192430) | Plant litter microbial communities from East Loma Ridge, Irvine, California - P3 T30 | ecosystem: Environmental > Terrestrial > Plant litter > Unclassified | place: USA: California... | reverse complement strand
GGTGGCGCGCGCGAGGCGGTGCGCTTCGGCCATCCATCCGGCACGCTGCGGGTGGGGGCGGCGGCGGTGCAGGACGATCGCGGATGGAGTGTGACGAAAGCCATCATGAGCCGCAGTGCGCGCGTGTTGATGGAAGGCCGGGTGCGGGTGCCGGATGCCCTTTGACGCTTTGACAAAATTGCGACATGGGAACTTTTTATTGACTGGTAGTGCTGGGCGGTAAGTAAAAATCTGTTTATGATCTTTCCATAATGCGGACCTCTCCAGGCCGCAACATGGGATGAATGCATGATCGATCACGTAGCAAAGACGGAAAGGGAGATCGCCGCGGTGCTGCAACAGCACCAGGCGATGGTGGAAAACGCCCCGGTCGGCATTATGTTTACCAGGCCCGGCGTGTTGTTAAGTGCCAATCAGTGCATGGCGGACATGCTCGGCTACACGCAGCAGGAACTGGCCGGACGCGACGCGGCCGCCATCTTCACCAGCCAGCGCGAGCACGATACGCTGATGGCGGAAGCGAACGTCCAGCTCAGTGCCGGGCTGCCATTCGACAGGCCCGCCTACCATGCGCGGCGCCGTGACGGCTCGATGCTGTGGGTGCGCATCCGGGCGCGCGCCCTCGACCCGCATGCGCGCGCCGCCGGCACGATCTGGATCGTCGAAGACGTCAGCGACGCGCGCCGTGCGCTGACGCAGGTCGAAGCGATCATGAACAATGCGTCGATCGGCATCGTGTTCTCCAGGGACCGCATGATCACGCGCTACAACCGCGGCTTTGCGCGCATGTTCGGGTATCCGGAATGTGACGTCACCAGCATGCCGGCGCGCGTGCTGTACGACGACGAAACGCTCTATGCGCAGGTGGGCGCCGCTGCATATGCCGCCACGGAACGTGGCGAGGCCTACCGCACCGAGACGGTGATGGTGCGCCGAGACGGCGTGCGCATGTGGGTGCAGGTGATGGCCTTTCCAGTGGCGCCGGACGACCCGGAGCAGGGGACGGCGTGGATGGTCGAAGACCGCAGCGGCCAGAAGCGCGATGACGAGGCGTTGCGCGACGCGCTGCTGCAGAACCAGGCGATCCTCGACAACGCGGTCCTGGGCGTCGCGCTGGTGGAGCGGGGCCGCACGCTGCATGTCAACGCGCGCATGGTCGAATTGTTTGGCTACGGCGGCGCGGATGGCAGTGCGCCCCCACCCAGCATCACGGTGCGCTCGCTGTACGCCGATGACGCCACCTGGCTGGCCGCACGTGACGCCGCGGCGCGCGATTTTGCCGCGGGCCGTGCGCACAAGGCCGAATACCAGCTGGCGCGCAGCGACGGCACCCGTTTCTGGGGACGCTTGTCGGGCCGGCCGTTCGATCCGGCGCAGCCGCGTGGACGCAGCGTCTGGCTGGTCGACGATGTCACGGAGCGGCGCGCGGCAGCCGACGCGGTGCGCGCCGCGCGCGATGAACTGGAAGTGCGGGTGCTGGCGCGCACTGCCGAACTGGCCGGCGCCAACGCGCTGCTGCAGGCGGAGATCGCCGAGCGACGCCAGGCCGAAGCGCGTGTGCATCACATGGCCTATTACGACGGCCTGACTGGCCTGCCGAACCGCGCGCTGCTGTCCGACCGCCTCGACCGGGCCATGGAGGTTGCGCAGCGCAGCGGTCGCCAGCTCGCCGTGATGTTCCTTGACCTGGACCGCTTCAAGACCATCAACGACTCGCTTGGCCACGTTACCGGCGACTACCTGCTCAAGGAAGTCGCGCAGCGCCTCAGGGGAGCCGTGCGCACCAGCGACACGGTCGCGCGCCTGGGCGGCGACGAATTCGTGGTTGTGGCGCCCGCAATACGCAGTCGCACCGAGTGCGCCGCGCTGGGCGACAAGATCATCGCTGCGCTGGCCGCGCCGTTTTTGGTCGAAGGGCATATGCTGCACGTCTCGCCGTCGATCGGCATCTGCCTGTATCCCGACGACGGCATCAACGTGGAGGCGCTGATGCGCCATGCCGACGCGGCGATGTACGCGGCCAAGGCGGCGGGCCGCAACAATTACCAGTTCTTCACGGCGCGCATGAACCAGGCCGCGGCGCGGCACTTCGAACTTGAAAGCAGCTTGCGTGGCGCACTGGCGCGCGATGAATTCGAGCTCTTTTACCAGCCGTTGTTCGAGACCGCCACGCGGCGCCTGTGCAAGCTGGAGGTGCTGTTGCGCTGGCGCCGGCCAGAAGCGGGGCTGATAATGCCCGACGATTTCATCCCGATCCTGGAAGAGACCGGAATGATCGTGCCGGTGGGCGAGTGGGTGATGCGGCGCGCGTGCGAGCAAAGCATGGCGTGGCAGCGGGCAGGGCTGGCGGCAGTGCCGATCGCGGTGAACCTGTCGGCGCGCCAGTTCATGCATCGCGGCCTGGTCGATGCGATTGGCGCCATCATCGGCAGCACCGGCATCGACCCCTGCCTGCTCGAATGCGAGATTACCGAGACAGCGCTGATGGAGCATGGCGAACAGACGCTGGCGATCCTGGGGCAGATCGGGCAGATGGGCGTCAAGCTGGCGATCGACGATTTTGGTACCGGCTACTCGAGCCTGGCCTACCTGAAGCGCTTCCCGGTCCACACGCTGAAAATCGACCGTGCTTTCATCCGCGAGCTGGAGACGAGCAGCGAGGACCAGGCCATCGTCGCGGCGATTGTCGCGCTGTCCGGCTCCCTGCAGCTGTCGGTGGTGGCAGAAAGCGTCGAGACTGAGGGCCAGTTTGCCTGGCTCAAAGCGCAGGGCTGCCAGTACGTGCAGGGCTATCTGTTGTCGAAACCGGTGCCGGTTGATGCAGTGGCGGGGATGTTATCCACGGCCTCTACATTTCCCGCAGCGTCGCCACCACCGGCGTGTGGTCCGACGGCTGCTCCCATGTGCGCGGATCGCGGTCGATGACGCACGCCTCGCAACGCGCTGCGAGAACCGGCGACAGCAGGATATGGTCGATCCGCAGTCCGCGGTTGCGGCGGAAACCCATCATCCGGTAATCCCACCAGCTGTACGATTTCTCGGGTTGCTCGAACAGCCGGAATGCATCCCGCAGGCCCAGCGCCGTGAGCGTGCCCAGGGCCGCCCGTTCGGCCGGCGACACGTGGATCCCTTCGCCCCATTCGACCGGGTCGTGCACGTCGCGGTCCTCGGGGGCGATGTTGTAGTCGCCCAGGATGGCCAGCTGCGGATGCTCCGCCATCTCGGCTGCGAGCCAGTCGTGCAGCGCTGCCAGCCATGCCATCTTGTAGGCGAATTTGTCGGAACCCACCGCCTGGCCATTGGGCACATACGCGCAGATGAAGCGGATGCCGCCGATGGTGGCGGCGATGATGCGCTGCTGCGGATCCTCGTACAGGGGATTGTTTTTCTGGATGTCGGTGAGCGGCAGGCGCGAGAGGATCGCCACGCCGTTGTAGGTCTTTTGTCCGGAAAAGGCGACTTCATATCCTGCAGCATTGATTTCTGCCAGTGGAAATTTGTCGTCGGTGAGCTTGGTTTCCTGCAGACAGAGAACGTCGACCGGGTTGGCGGACAGCCACTGGAGCAGGTGCGGCAGGCGGACTTTCAGGGAATTTACATTCCAGGTGGCTATTTTCATTTTACTAACGGTTTTGGTGTGAAGTGATAGCGAAAAAGACAACTTCGATGGAGGAAAACGCGCATTTATGTTGCGCCGTCAGTACCGGAGGTGTACTTTAATGAATGAAGAAGTTTCAAGATGTAACATTTTTCAAAGTACGCTACAATAATCCTTGTTACCTCAAAGTAATGTCGAATTGCAGTATTGTAATGGTGCTTGTTTGGTCGATAGTGGTCTTGTAGCGATTAACTACAAGAACATTCGTCAGTTTGTAGCAACAGCCAACTAAGTTGCTCCCAAGTTAATCAGTGCCGACGCTGTTCGGTGGTACTATGGAGCAATGTTGCAGATTGCATAGTAAACGTTCCGTACCTTGTGTTTTTAAAAAGGATAGAAATGCGTAACGCATTTGAAGCTTGGGCCCAACGCGACGGCCATATCGTCCGCCGCCGTGAAGATAAACCCGAAGAATACCTGGTCTATGAGACCCAGCGCCGCTGGGTGATCTGGCAAGCCGCCCTGGCGCATGGCCAACAGGCGAGCGAAGCCGGCAAGGCCGCTGCAGCGCCTGTCGCCGCCAAGCCGGCCGTGCCAGTACGCGCCGCGGTCCGCCCCGACGCCACTGTGGCCGATGAAGCAGCCGTGCGCAACAGCGTGCTCAACGAAGTGCTCGATGCCTTCAGCGAACTCGACGAAAACGCCGGCATGGACGGCCTGCTGAAGGTCATCCAGGGCCTGAAGAAGAAGCAGAAGGCCATGGCCGCCGCAGGTAGCGAAGGCTGATGCAGTACCGCCACTATAAAGGTGGCATTTACGACTTCGTGTGCGAGGCCACACTCGAAGCCGACCTGACACCGATGATCGTCTACAAGGCCGCCGATGGCTCGGTCTGGATCCGTCCCCGCGACGTGTTTTTCCAGGAAATCGATGTCGACGGCGTGCTCACGCCACGCTTCGCGCCGCTGCTGTAGTTCACTTCCAGGCCTCTTCCAGGCCTCGCCCTCATGATCCGTGGTTTTCTGCCGTAAACAGGCAGGAGAGCAACCTGGATCATGAACATGGCAAACACTTCCTCCTTCTTGTCGCTGGCGCTGCTGGCCGCTGCTGTTACCCTCGGCGGTTGCGCAACGATCAGCGACACCAATCAACAATTACTGACTGTGCATGTCATCAGCGACAACCGCGAAATCGCGGGCGTCGGCTGCGTGCTGAGCAATGACACCGGACGCTGGTTCACTACGGCGCCCGGGCGCGTCATGGTCACCACCAGCAAGGCGCCGCTGGCCGTGAGTTGCGGCAAGGCGGGCGAGGGCGTCGCACGCGAGCAGATCGCGTCACGCTACGGTGCGATGGATGCCGTCGGCAATGTCGTCACCACGGCAGGCGTCGGCTACCTGGTCGACCGGTATTCGGGCGCGGGGTTCGTGTACCCGGAAAATGTGACGGTGCTGATGTACAAGCAGGCCGTGGTCGCGCAGAACCGCCTGGCAGGACCGGAAAATATCGTCTGGTAAGGGAAACAGCAAGATGAAATGAAATGCAGCGCCTGGGCGCTGCATTCAGATGGAGCAGAAGTTAGACGCGGTTCATCAGGAACGTCGTCAACAGTGGCACCGGACGCCCGGTCGCACCTTTCGCCGCACCGGATTTCCATGCCGTGCCGGCGATGTCCAGGTGGGCCCACGTGTACTTGCGCGTGAAGTTTTCCAGGAACGACGCCGCCGTGCAGCTGCCGCCGCCTGGCGACCCGATGTTCGCCAGGTCGGCAAAATTCGATTTCAGCTGCTCGTTATAGGCTTCCGACACCGGCATGCGCCACGCCGTGTCGCCCGCCTGGCGGCCGGCCGCCAGCAGGTCGCCAGCCAGCTGTTCGGAGGCGTCGTCTTCACGCGTGAACAGGCCGGAATTGTGATGGCCCAGCGCAACCACGCAGGCGCCGGTCAGCGTGGCAATGTCGACCACGCAGGCAGGATTGAAGCGTTCGGCGTACGTGAGTGCATCGCACAGCACCAGGCGGCCTTCGGCGTCGGTGTTGAGGATTTCAATGGTCAGGCCGTTCATCGAGCTGACGATATCGCCCGGTTTCGTGGCGCGTCCCGACGGCATGTTTTCGCACGCTGCCACGATGCCGATGACATTCAGCTTCAACCCCATTTCGCCGATTGCGCGGAAGGTACCCAGGACCGAACCGGCGCCGCACATATCGTATTTCATCTCGTCCATGCCAGGACCTGCCTTGATCGAAATGCCGCCTGTATCGAACGTGATGCCCTTGCCGACCAGCACCACCGGTGCGTCGTTGGGCTTGCCACCCATGTGCTTGAGGACGATGAACTTCGGCAGTTCGTCGCTGCCGCGGCTGACCGACAGAAGGCTCCCCATCTTCAAGGCTTCGAGCTGCTTGCGCTCCAGGACTTCGATGTCGAAACCATAGTCGGCCGCGAGTTTTTTGGCGGTGTTGGCCAGGTACGTTGGGGTGCAGACGTTGGCCGACAGATTGCCCAGTTCTTTGGTCAGGTTCATGCCGTTGGCAATCGCGATCGACTGCGCCAGCAAGGCTTTCGACGCAGCGCTCGCGTCGGCGGCAATGGTCACCTTGCGCACGCCGGTTGGCAGCGGGTCTTTCCGGAACTTCTGGCCGTCAGTGCGGAATTCGGCTTCGTATGCGGCGTTGACGACGCAGCGCATGGTCCACGCCAGGTCGCGCGCTTTCACATCCAGCATTGGTAGTGCGATAATGGCGTCTGCGCTGCCGATCGTGGCGAATGCCTTGATCATCGCGCTCACGCCGGCGGCGAAACTTTTTTCGCTGATGGCTTCTTCAGCGCCGACGCCAACGAGCAGCACGCGCGCAGCCGCCGCGCCCGCCACGCCACGCAGCAGCATCGTCGAACCTGGTTTACCGGTGATGTCGCCGGACTTGATGGCGGCGCTGATTTCACCGCCTTGATCGAGGGCTTTCGCGGCCTGCGACAGTTTTTTGTTTTCGTACACCGCGACGGCGATACAGCCCGATTTGGCCGTTGCCAGGGTGTTTTTTGTGTCGAATGCTTTTATGCTAAAGTCCATTTGATTCTCCGTTTGTTTAGTAATGCGCACTGCCTAACCTGTGATTATATCTTTCGAATGATTTTCCGACGCGCCCTCCAACGTGAATTAGCCAGTGCGGCCGGCGCTACCTTCACGGTGCTATTTACAATCTTTGTCACCTGGACGCTGATTGCCATCCTGGGCCGCGCAGCTGGCGGCAAGGTCGCGTCAAGCGATGTGCTGGCGCTCATCGGTTTTCAAGTCCTGAATTATCTGCCAACCATCCTGATCCTCACCAGCTTTATTTCCGTGCTGATGGCTGTCACACGCAGTTACCGCGACTCGGAGATGGTGGTCTGGTTTGCCTCCGGGCAGTCGCTGGCGCGCTGGATTCGCCCGGTACTGACGTTCGGCCTGCCCCTGGTGGTGCTGGTCGGCGTACTGAGCCTGGTCGTCACGCCGTGGGCCAAAATGAAAAGCAACGAGTTCGTCGAGCGCTTCGAAAAACGCGAAGACCTGAAACGCGTGGCGCCCGGCCAATTCCGTGAATCGACGTCCAGCAATCGCGTGTTTTTTGTCGAAGGCAGTACCGGCGGCAGCACCGCGGTCAATAACGTCTTTGTCAGCAGTGTTGAAGGCGGCCGCAGTTCGATCGTGGTGGCCAAGCAGGGCATCGTCGAAGGTGACGGCAAGGGTGGCCAGTTCCTGGTGCTGAAAAACGGCAGGCGTTATCAGGGCACCCCTGGCCAGCCCGATTTTCAATCGATGGAGTTCGAGCGCTACAGCATGCGCGTGGCCACCAAAGTGCCGGTGCTGGGCACCGACACGCCAACCGATGCGATGTCCACACCCACGCTGCTGCTGGTAAAAAACCAGTTCACGATGGCCGAAGTGTTGTATCGCATTTCAGCGCCGATCATGTGTTTCGTGCTGATGATGCTGGCCATTCCGCTTGGCTTCGTCAATCCCCGTGCCGGCAGTTCGGCCAACCTGATCCTGGCCGTGCTGATTTTCTTCACCTATTCGAATTTGACGAAACTGGGTGAAAACAGCGTCAAGCTGAACAAGCTGACCTTCGGCATGGCATGGTGGCCTTTGCACCTGGTTGTGCTGCTGACGGTGATCGGCCTCTTTGCATGGCGCCTGAACGTCAACCATCATTACCATCCGCTGGTGCTGCTCAACGCGTGGAAACGCCGGCGGGTGCTGCGTAAGGAATATCTCAAAGCCGAACCGCAATAAAACGAATGGCGCAGCCATAACATGATCGCGCCACTTGAGATGTCTTACCTGAGAATCACGAAAATCACCCCATGAGAGTTTTACAGCGTTACTTTGCCATTAATATCATGCAGGCCGTCGCCTTTGTGCTGGTGGCGTTCCTGGCCCTGATTTCATTCATGGACCTGACCGGCGAATTGCCCGCGGTGGGCAAGGGCGGCTACATGCTGCAGCACGCGGTGCTGTATGTGACGCTGCTGGTACCCGGCCATATTTACGAAGTCATGCCGTTTGCCGCGCTGGTCGGCACCATTTACACGATGGCGCAGTTTGCGTCGAGCTCCGAATTCACGATCATGCGGGCGTCGTCGATGTCGACCCGGATGGCGGCGGGCATGCTGTTCAAGATTGGTATCGTCTTTGTCATCATCACGTTCATCTTCGGCGAGCTGATCACGCCGCGCACCGCGCCGCTGGCGGAAAAAGTGCGCCTGGCAGCCAAGGGATCGAGCATGGCGCAGCAGTTTCGTTCTGGCATGTGGACCAAGGATAATGTGCATGCGGACGGTGTGACCGGCCCGATCAACGGCACCCGCTTCTTCAACGTGCGCCAGATCAAGCCTGACGGCAGCCTGGTCGATGTCAAGCTGTATGAATTCGACAGCAATATGCGGATGCGCTCGCTGGTCACCGCAGCGACCGGCACCTTTACCGGCAAGAACGTCTGGCACCTGGAAAATGTGACGCAAAACCTGTTCACCAACTCGCGCACGCTGGGCGTGCCGGGTGCGCCGCTGCCGCCTGGCACGACGATCCAGAGCACGTTTGGACAGGAGACCGCGGCGGTTGCCACGCACAAACTGGCAACGCTGGATGTGGTATCCGAAATCACGCCGCGCATCCTCACCGTGTCGGCCACCGATCCCGAACGCATGTCGGCGACGGAGCTCGCCGTCTACACGCGCCACCTGGCGGAAAACCGGCAGGAAACCGAGCGCTTCAAAATCGCGTTCTGGCAAAAACTGATCAACCCGATGGCCATCTTCGTGTTGATGGCCATGGCGCTGCCGTTCGGCTACTTGCAGGCGCGCAGCGGTGGCGTCAGCCTGAAAATCTTTATCGGCATCATGCTGGGCGTTAGCTTTTTGCTGGTCAACACCTTGTTTTCGCACTTGGGGATGTTGAGCACCTGGCCGCCATTCCTGACGGCGGTAGCGCCGAGCGTGCTGTTCCTGATGCTGGCGCTGACGGCAATCTGGTGGGTGGAGCGGCATTGATGACATCGACGACGCCCACACAACCCATGAACAATCCTGCGCGTGCGCTGATCCTGTTCGCCCACGGCGCCCGCGCGGCTGGCTGGGCGGCGCCGTTCGAGCGCCTGCGCGACGAGACGCGCGCGCGCCTGCCCGATGTGCCGGTGTCGCTGGCGTTCCTCGAATTGATGGAGCCGCGCCTGCCAGCCGAAGTGGCGGCGCTGGCCGCCAGCGGCGTGACTGAGGTCACCATCGTGCCCGTGTTTCTCGGCGTGGGCGGGCACCTGTTGCGCGACCTGCCGGCGCTGGTGGAGGAGTTGCATCGCGACTATCCCGGCGTGACAGTCACGGTTGCCGGCGCAGTCGGTGAAGACCCCGGCGTGCTCGCTGCCATGACCGATTATTGCGTCAGCGCCTTGAAGTAAGCCTCCACCCGGCCCGCGCTTGACCCGCGTTTTTCCACTGCGCTCTTGTCGGGGGTCATAGTCGTCAATGCTGATCCCGAACACACTGCCCGAACGCCATGCCGGCGGGTTCGTGAGAAGAGATCATGTTGACAACTATCATCAAACAGTTATTTTTCGGGGTAGTCCGAATCGGATTCATGCTGCGCCTGCAGCATTGGCCGGCATCAATCCTGGTGCAGTGGCGCTGCGCCAAACGCATCGACGCCATGACGCGCCGCCTGCTGCGCATGCGCGCCAAGATCTTGGCGCTGTCCGGTCATTTGATGTCCGGGGCGCTGAAGGATGCGCTCGATCCGGATGGCACCCTGGCTGGCATGCTGGGCGACTTGAAGGAAGAGACGCGCACACTGCGCTTTCAGCTGGCGCATTGGCACCTGCGTGAGTGCAAGGGCAGGGCTGGTGTGCGGCTAAAGGCGTCGATGCTGGTGCTGAACCGCATTGCCGCGGAAACGTATGCGGCAGCGGACCGGCTGGCGTGGGAAATTGTCGAGCATGACGCAACCATCCCCGGCAAATGACCGGGGATTGACCGTCACGCCAGCCGGCGCCGCTCCGCCGGCATCGCATCCGGCGCCTGGTGCGTCCGCATCTCCAGCGCCTCGCCAATCATCACCAGCACCGGCCCGTGGGCTGCATCGAGCCCGCGCGCCAGGTCCGCCAGCGTCAGGCGCAGCACGCGCTCGTCGACCCGGCTGACGTTTTCGATGACCACCACCGGCATGCCGGGGTCGCGCCCCTGGTTCAACAGCCCCTGCGCGGTGGCAATGGCTTCGCGCCCACCCATGTACTGCACCAGCGTATCGGTATTCGGCACTGTGACCAGGCCATCGTGTTCCGGCGCCGTGCTGGACGTGAAAAACGCCACGCTGCGCGAGACGCCGCGCTTGGTCAGCGGCTGGCGCGTTGCAGCAGCGGCCGCCAGGGCGGTGGTGATGCCTGGCACCACTTCAACATGGATGCCGGCTTCTTCCAGCGCACGCAATTCCTCGTCGGCGCGGCCGAACAGCATCGGGTCGCCACCTTTCAGGCGCACCACGATGGCGTGCTTGCGGGCGCTGTCGACCAGTTGCTTGTTGATGAATTGCTGCGCGGTCGACAGCTGCCCGCAGCGCTTGCCGACCGCGATCTTTTCCGCCTGCGGGCATAGTTCCAGCATCTCCGGCGTGACCAGCGCATCGTGCAGCACCACGTCGGCGGCGCCCAGCAGGCGCGCGCCCCGCAGCGTGATCAAGTCCTGGGCGCCGGGGCCGGCGCCGATCAAATAGACTTTTCCTGGAGTTGCCATCTGCTGTACCTGTTGGTTGTCCGAATAATTACTGTGCTAACCGAATCATACCTGCCGCGACCGTCTGGTGGGTCACTTCATCGATCAGGATAAAGGCGCCCGTGGCGCGGATGGCGTCATAGGCGTCGGCTGCCAGCGGCTGCTGCACCGTCAGCGAGACGCGCGCAATGTCGTTCAGCTTCAGGCCGGTTGCGGGATGGCGCTGCTGGGTGTTGATGTCCAGCAGGGAGTCGATGGCGGTGACCTTGGCGGCAGTCTGGCGCGTGCCGTGCTTGAGCCAGTATTTGCGGCGCAGGTCGATCGGCTCGTCGGCCATCCAGCACAGGTCGGCACTGACCTGTTTCAGCAATGTCGCCGGTTGCGCGCTGCCAGCGAGCATGTCGCCGCGCGAGACATCGAGGTATTCATTGAGCAGCAGCGTGATCGATTGCCCGGCCACTGCCGATGCGTGCGAGCCTTCGAGCGTCAGAATGTCTTTCACCGTTGCGGTCTGGCCAGACGGTTGCACCACCAGCGTGTCGCCAACGGCAACCTTGCCCGACTCGATGCGGCCCATGTAGCCACGGAAATCATTGGCTTCGTGGCCGTTGTGGCGCGCCACCAGCTGCACTGGAAAGCGGAACGGCGCATCGTGCGACTGGTCGTAGACGGAGAGCGATTCGAGCAATTTGATCAGCGTCGGACCCTGGTACCAGGCCATGTTCGTGCTTGGCTCGACGACATTGTCGCCAGTGAGCGCCGACAGCGGAATGGCGGTGATGTCCTTCAGGCCCAGCGACACCGCGAATTCGCGGTACGCCGCTACGATGCGCTCGTAAATGGCCTGGTCATAATTGATCAGGTCCATCTTGTTGACAGCGACCACTACGTGCTCGATCTGCAGCAGGTGGGCGATGGTCGAATGGCGCTTGGTCTGGATCAGCAGGTCGACGCCGCCGTCTTCCTTGAGCCTCACTTTCGATACGTCGACCAGGATGATGACTGCGTCGGCAGTCGACGCGCCCGTGACCATATTGCGCGTGTACTGCTCGTGGCCGGGGGTATCGGCAATGATGAACTTGCGTTTGGGCGTGGCGAAATAACGGTACGCAACGTCGATGGTAATGCCTTGCTCGCGTTCGGCTTCGAGGCCGTCGGTCAGCAGCGACAGGTCGACCGCGTCGCCCACGGTGCGCTTGTGTTTCGAACGCGACATCGCGTCCAGCTGGTCGGCAAAAATGCCCTTGCTGTCGAACAGCAGGCGGCCGATCAGCGTGCTCTTGCCGTCATCGACGGAGCCGGCGGTGATGAAACGGAGCAGGCCGCTCTCGTTCGCATTGTCAGTCAATTCGTGTGTCATGGCGTTCATCAGAAATAGCCTGCTTTCTTGCGTTTTTCCATCGAGGCTTCGGAGGTCTGGTCATCCATCCGCGTGGCGCCCCGCTCGGTGATCTGCGTCACGGCCGTCTCGGCAATGATCGCGTCGACAGTGGCGGCATCGGACGACACCGGGCACGTGCACGAAATATCGCCCACGGTACGGAAGCGCACCACTTGCGTTTCGACGGTTTCGCCTTCTCGCGCCGGCGTGATGTCGGTCAGCGGTACCAGCAAACCATTGCGTGGAATCACCTGGCGCTCGTGCGCGAAATAAATCGGTGGCAGTTCCAGCTGTTCGCGGGCGATGTATTGCCACACGTCGAGCTCGGTCCAGTTGGAGATCGGGAACACGCGCATGTTTTCGCCCGGATGGACACGGGTGTTATACAGATCCCACAGTTCCGGGCGCTGCGCTTTCGGGTCCCACTGGCCGAATTCGTCGCGGAACGAAAAGATGCGTTCTTTCGCGCGGGCTTTTTCTTCGTCGCGGCGGGCGCCGCCGATGCAGGCGTCAAAACCGTACTCGGCAATCGTTTCCAGCAGCGTCACGGCTTGCGCCGCATTGCGCGAGTCGGTGGCCAGGTTGCGCAGGCGCACGGTGCCCTTTTTGATGGAGTCTTCCACCGAGCCGACAATCAGGCGTTCACCCAGTTCGGCAGCGCGCTTGTCGCGGAAGGTAATCACTTCCGGGAAATTGTGACCGGTATCGATGTGCACTAGCGGGAACGGGAATTTCCCCGGGCGGAAGGCTTTTTCGGCCAGGCGCAGCAGCACGACCGAGTCTTTGCCGCCTGAAAACAGCAGCGCAGGGTTGGTGCATTCCGCCGCGACTTCGCGCAGGATGTGGATGGCTTCGGATTCGAGCACATCGAGGTGGCGGGCGTTGACGTCAGTCAGTACGCCAGCGGGGATGTTCTGGTTTGTCATGGGCTACCTGTTCTTGGCTGCGGCGGATCAGTCCGCCAGCGATGCCGATTTGATTCGGATAAGTTTGCCGTCGACCATGTGCAGGCCGCATTCTTTCGAGTCGGGGTTTTCCCACCACCAGCGGCCGGCGCGCACGTCTTCGCCAGGCTGGACGGCGCGCGTGCACGGTGCGCAGCCGATCGACGGGAAACCCTGGTCGTGCAGCGCGTTATACGGGACATTGTTCTGGCGGATGTAATTCCATACGTCCTGTTCGGACCAATCGGCCAATGGATTGAATTTGGTCATGCCGTGCGCAGTATCGAGTTCCTGCACGGCCAACTCGGCCCGGGTGCTCGATTGCGCGCGGCGCTGGCCGGTCACCCACGCCTGCTTGCCGGCCAAAGCACGGCCAAGCGGCTCCACCTTGCGGATGCGGCAGCACTCGCGGCGCATGTCGACGCTGTCGTAAAACGCGTTCAGGCCGTTTTGCGTCACATAATTTTGTACCGCTTCGGGCTGCGGGTGGAACAAGGTGATGTCGTAACCGTAGTGCGCCTTGACCTTGCCCAGCACGTCCAGCGTTTCCTGGTTCAGGCGGCCGGTTTCCAGCGAGAAGATCTCGATGGGCAGCTGCGCTTTTAGGATCAGGTCGGTCAGGACCATGTCTTCAGCAGCCAGGCTGGAGGCGAACACGGCTGGCGAGAAGTCGCTGGCGACGCGCGCCAGCGTGGCGCTGGTCATCACGACCAGCTCGTCGAGCGTGTGACCTGTTGCTACTGTTTCAGATGCCATATCCAACATCGTCGTTCTCCACTTGTTTGGCCACCACTGCCTCGCGATGGGCGCGGCGGAACAGCGGCTGGGCCTGGTCAACCGACGCCTGGTAGGTTTCCGAAAACACGAACAAGCCTTTTAACGCGTCTTCGATGCTGCGGTCCGGACGTGGCGCGTAGGCATCGAAACCGACGCGGTGCATCGAGAACAATTGATCGCGCAGGACGTCGCCAATGGCGCGCAGTTCACCCGTGTAGCCAAGGCGGCGGCGCAGGTTGAATGCGATCGACATGCCGCGGCCGTCGGTGAATTTGGGGAAATTGACCGCGATGACGGCGAACTTGTCGAGCTCGCCTTTCAACACTTCAGGGCGCTCGTCGGCGCCGATCCAGACACCAATCGCGGGACGCGCGGCCAGTTGCTCGCGCTGGGCTTGCCACACCGGCAGCGGCACGATGATCTTGCCTTCCGGGACGACAACCGTCTCCGGATTCTCGGATTCATCCAGGCGCAGCACGCTCCAGTCGTCGGCCACGATGGCCTTGTGCTTGATGATCTGTGGATGCGCTTCAAGCATAGTGGTCTTCTCCTGTCAGGTTGCCGGCCGCAATGGGCGTCGCATAGACGTATTCCTTGAACGGCGCCACGCCCAGGCGCTGCGCGGTCTCGACAAAACGTTCACCTTCGAAGCGGTCGCGCACATACACCTGCAGCAGGCGGTCGATTACTTCCGGCATTTGCAGCGCCGAGAACGATGGGCCGATGATCTTGCCGATGGCCGGGCTGTTTCCCTGCGCGCCGCCGATCGAGACCTGGTACCACTCGCTGCCATCCTTGTCGACGCCCAGCACGCCGATCGAACCGACGTGGTGGTGGCCGCAGGCATTGATGCAGCCCGAGATGTTCAGCTCGATGTCGCCGATGTCATGCTGGAAATCGAGATTGTCGAAACGCTCGGCGATGGCCGCGGCGATCGGCAGCGACTTGGCGTTGGCCAGCGAGCAGAAATCGCCGCCCGGGCAGCAGATGATGTCGGTCAACAGGCCGATATTCGGCGTGGCCAGGCCGCGCGATTTCGCTTCGCCCCACAGCGCAAACAATTGATCCTGGCGCACATCGGCCAGTACCAGGTTCTGCTCGTGGGTCGGGCGGATTTCGCCAAAGCTGTACCGGTCGGCCAGGTCGGCAATAAAATCCATCTGCTCGGCGGTGGCGTCGCCCGGCGGCACGCCGGTTTTCTTCAGCGACAGCAGCACGGCCGCGTAGCCGGGCACCTTGTGCGGCTTGACGTTGCGACTTAGCCAGTTGGCAAAGGCCTTGTTGTC
>Ga0265798_10006589_pt1 | contig 15229 bp, 20 predicted proteins | sample P3T30metagenome_FD_192430 | JGI IMG/M metagenome (GOLD analysis project Ga0265798, IMG submission 192430) | Plant litter microbial communities from East Loma Ridge, Irvine, California - P3 T30 | ecosystem: Environmental > Terrestrial > Plant litter > Unclassified | place: USA: California... | reverse complement strand
ACCGATAGCCATTGTGTAAACCTCAACACCAATGATTCAGGCAAGAATGACAAGAAGAGCGATTAAGAGCTAAACGCAAAAATCCGCTTCACTCTACACCACTGACATGAAAGAGACAGCACCCTAAAACAGGAGAGTCTACAGACATTTTTTCTAAACTGCCTGATCTCAAGTACACACCGCTTGTACGGATAACTCAACGAGATACCCATTGCCGTTCTCATTCCATCGTACTTCCGTCTACTTGCTCACGGCCCCAGCCTCATCTCATCTTAAATCAAAGAGCATGGTCCTCAAATCAATCTCTTTGAGAGCAAAATGAGGAATCAGGAGAATATATGGGAGTTGGTTGGCAGGGTTGCTAAGAAATTTTGTTGGGATATCAAGATGGAAGAGGTGATGAAGTAAGAAGGAGGGTTGTCGGAATCTCTGCATGGTTTTGTTAGTGGGAGGAAATAGATAATTATAGTTTAAATGACCACCCACCCTTACCAGGTGGTCATCTTTGCAAAGTAAGTTGAAAAGCATTGATGATGGCAAATTGAAAATAAAAACCCCCACTCCCTACTTTGAAAGGAGAACATGACAGTAATACTCAAATCGAACATGGATCGGTTTTTTTGCACATGGTATGCATCGTCAGCCTCATATATCAAACACAGCTTTCCGTCCAAACACGCCCAACTCGTGCGTCCAGCATCCCTAGTCCACACCACTCTCGGCGTTGTACTAAGCATGCCAATTACTCCATGCAAGCCTAACCGCAGTGAACTCCGGATTAGCACCGAGCCGAACCATGATCCGCAAGGTAAACCTAGTACACGAGAAGCAGGGACCACCAAACTTGAATCACCCTCACGATTCGACGACTATTCGAGACTGTATGTATAGCGAGCTTACAAAATTTATTCAAGCTCGCATAGTAACGAAAGGATCTCGTCGAATATCAACACTAATAACACCAACCTTTTGTTATAGTACAAAGTCCGCGAAAAGAGTAAGAGAAAAATGATACTCCTTAACAATGCATAATATTCTCATTCACTCTCGGTCCCAACAGAGAACGAGCTGCCAAAGGAGATGCCGTCGTATGCTGATTAATTCGCCTTGCTAATACGTTCTCGATTTTGCTTAGGATCTCTGCATGACGAAATCAACAAGATGTCAGAGAGATGTGTGTAATCACCTGTCTCCGAGCAAAGGTTGCGTCTCACTGCTGTCACCAGCGCCACCCTTCTTCTTCTTACCTCTCTTCTTTCTCTTCTTTTTGCTTGCGCCTTTGCCCCCTGTGTGCGCGGACTCGGTCTCGGAATGCTTGTGATCTTCATGGCCACCAGCTTGGCTACCGTGACCCTTGTCCTCGGAGTCGCTGGAACTTGTGGTCTCCAAGACAATCTTTTTGACGCCATTCACGTCGACGACGTTTTCCGAGATGCTACCGCTGCGGGCCGTATGCCGTTTCTTCAAAGGGCTGCGGGAGCGCGATCGGATAGAATGCAGTGAGGCGATGGTGCTGGCGGAAGGCGACCGTCCTCTCGCATCACCATTTTCGTTGTCGCGGTACTTGATATCTGGATGGGTGTTGCTGTCATCGTGTGTGCTACCCTTGGGAGACATAGCACGGTATTCAGAGTCCCTTCTAACAGAGCGAACAGAAAGACCGGAACGGCCAGATTTCCAGGACATGCGGTCGCCGCTAGGAGCTATGGTACCATATCCTACAGCTACTGTATGAACGCCATCGCTGGCCTCACGGCCAGCTGATGCCAACAAGCCCTCGCCGACCCCACCTTCAGGGGCGTGTGAATCTTGAGCGACTACAGACTGCGACTTGGTTGTCTCAACCGGAGCTTGAGCATGTTCGGGGATTGTCTTGGGAATGTCGGGCGTTGCGCTGGCTTGTCCAGGTTTGATTTTTACAGTATTTATGCGTGTTTGTTTGGGCCTATTCGCAGCGTTGGAGGGACCGAGATGCTTCAGATGTTGTATGATGCTGGGGTCGTCGGTGCGTAGAGGCGACATTCCCTTACTACCGCTGCTACGACGTCGCAACATGAGAGATGGCTTGGGATGAATTTCAGGCACGTCCGTTACAGATGTATTGCGTGCACCAGCCGCACCGTTTTCGCCGTTGTGCTCAGTCTCTGGGACTGGTGCTTCTGAGGGTTTACGCGAGATATCGTTGAGGACTTTGGCGCGGGGAACGCGAGCGCGAGGAGCGGGTGCCATGCGTCGAATTGCCTTGTGTACGTCAATGAATACATCGGACTCGTCGATGATTTCCCTGCTCCCGTTAGTACATGTTCGAGACGTTCCATAGTGTTACTCACTCTCCAATAAGTTCCTCAATTACATCTTCCAGAGTGACGACACCAACAGCACCGCGAGCCTCAGCCGGGTACTCAGAAACGAGCACCATGTGGGATTTACCCTCCTGGAAGAAGTTGAGAATGTCCAAGCAGCTCGTTTCCGGGCGCGTTTCCGGGAGTGTAGCCAAAGCGAAGTCGCGCACACGCAGAGCGTCCTCGGGGTCGTACGTAATAAGCATTTTCACAAGCAACATGCCGACAAAATCATTGTCATTGTCCGGGGTGTGGATCGGAATACGAGAGTAGCCAGCAGAGAGGATATTGTCCATCATCTTCTCGTCTAGTACAGTGTCAGATGACATGGTGAAGACGTCCTTCATGGGCGTCATGATGTTGCCCACGGCCTTGGCTTTGAGATCCAGTACAGCGGTGATGATGGTGACTTCGTCTTCGTTGAGGCGTTCATGCTCGAGTCCAAGCGACTGGTGCAGGCTGACTAACGTCTTCAGCCCGCCCTTTTTGTATACGGTGCCATGGTCCTCGCCCAGCAGGTAATCGAGGAGTTTAGCTGTCGGCCAAGCAACAATGCCCATGATGTACATGAGCCCCAGAACAATGGGTGCCATGGCGGCGCCGATTGGCAGTCCATAGCGTACGCAGATAGACTGAGGGACGACCTCGCCAAAGATGACTGGCGCGCGTTAGCTGTAGCCCTCTACACTGTCACAACTATACGTACCAATGAGTACGGTGGAGCTAACAACCGCGGGCCAGCCCCCACCAAGAGACCTGTCAAGCACGATGGGGAGGGTTTCGTTGGTGATGACGTTGCTCAGGAGCAGCGTCACCAAAACCCAATGTTTACCTCGCTCGAGCAGCTTGAGGACTCTCTTCGCGTTCTTGCGTTCGTGCTTCTCACCAGAGGAGGCAAGGACCTGGAGATAGATCTCATCCTGGCCCATCAGGCTAAACGGGGATTGTCAGCGCATTGTTACACGAGGGCGGGACAGTGATGAACTTACGCAATGGTCAGACCCGCAAACACACCACCCGCCAGAACAAGCGCGACGGCAACGCCCAGAAACAGCCAGAGCTGCGGATCGCTGGAGTCTTTTGGGAGGTCCTCGTCGGCGTCCTTGAGCGCGTTGATGACGCCGCCAAAAGGTATTGGCAGTGCCGTCACCATGGGCGCAAAGGCGTGGAAGAGGCCGATGAGGGCGAGGCGAGCGGTGCGCAGCGACGAGCCATTGGATGCGCGAGAGCGAGCGGCGCTCATGACCATGACTATGAGCGCGGCTACAGAAGACAGGCACTTGCGTGCAGAGAGATGAAGATGGTCTCCGAAGAGAAGGGAGCGCGACGAACTGACCAGAGGACAAAGTTGTGGTGGGTGCGAAGCAAATAATGATGCGGAAGCAGCGCTTCGGGGAGAACCGTGCATGGGCCGGCCTAGGACGCCCGTAACAGAAGTCAAGGAACGCCCAGCTTCCCCAACATCGATGATCCCCTCTGGGCGCAACGGTTGCGTGCCGGCCGGCCGTGTCTTCAAATATTGCCCTCCTGATCAGTCACTCTGCGGTTTCATCCACACCGTTGGTGTTGCCCATGCATGCAGCCAGCGACATCCGACCCAGAACTCTTCTGCGCGGTGCAGAGCGATGCGTGCGCTAGTCTCCACCTGCCGTGGGAACGATTTGGAGCCGTCGCACGTCATTGCGCAGGGGGGGAAGACAAAGTCTCGCTCTGGGGTGGAGAGCCGGTCACGTGAACGCCAACAGTCGTGATGTCACATGGAGGGTGCAAGTCAAAGGCACGTGACGGTGTCCCCCAGCTACTCGCTTAACTCCGCAGCGATGAAAGCTGGAGAGCCGCCGGTAACCGCCGCATACAACCGCAGAACCGTCGGCTCACATTTGCGTCCAACATGTCTTCTTTTCGTGTACCTTTGCAGGAGCTCTGGATAGGCTTGTTGCTTTTGTTCCGATAGACATGGCCTCCAAGACACCTTCAATTCGCGCATTGTCGCGCCATCTACTGCGCCCTCAAGCACCACTACGTCCCCGCTGTAAACAACACCCCCAACGTAGACAATACTCTGCCGCGGCACCTGGGGCACGCCTCAACGGCACGGTAGAATACGACACCACGCCAATCCTCCACCATACTGCAAAGTCGTCTCTCGCGAACCCCGAGTTGCCCGCAGAGATACAGAAAGGCCAGACAAAGCGCATCAACCTGTACACCGCCATCAACGAGGCACTTCGATATGCACTGCAGACGGACGAGAGGGTCTTGGTCTTTGGAGAGGATGTCCAGTTTGGCGGTGTTTTCCGATGTACGATGAACCTGGCTGCAGACTTTGGCACAGACCGAGTCTTCAATACTCCATTGAGTGAGCAAGGCCTGGTTGGATTCGCTATTGGAGCAGCTGCTGAGGGCATGCGGCCTATCGCCGAGATTCAGTTCGCCGACTATGTCTTCCCGGCATTCGACCAGATACACAACGAGGCAGCCAAGTACAGATACCGGTCGGGGGCTACTGGCGTCAACTGTGGTGGGCTTGTAATACGCATGCCATCGGGCAGCGTGGGCCATGGTGCGCTGTAAGTTGTCACGGAATTGCACTTGGCAAGCATACTGACAGATTGTTGCAGCTACCACACACAGTCTCCAGAAGCTCTCTTCACCCACACACCCGGACTACGCGTCGTCATACCCCGCTCGCCCGTTCAAGCCAAGGGGCTGCTGCTTTCTGCCATCCGTAGCCAAGACCCTGTCATATTCATGGAGCCCAAGATCCTATACCGCGCTGCAGTCGAGCAAGTACCAGTCGGTGCCTACTATCTCCCGCTCGACAAGGCCGAGGTTCTGAAGACAGGCAAGGACCTGACGATAGTCTCGTACGGAACACCCTTGTACACGTGTTCGGCGGCCATAGCAGCTGCAGAAAAGGACTTTGGATGTAGCGTTGAGCTGATAGACCTGCGCACAATATACCCATGGGACCGAGAAACAGTGTTAGAGAGCGTGAGGAAGACTGGAAGAGCTATTGTCGTGCACGAGAGCATGATGAATGCCGGTGTCGGTGCCGAGGTTGCTGCCACGATTCAGGAGAAGGCTTTCTTGAGATTAGAGGCGCCCGTGAAGAGGGTCACGGGGTGGGCAACGCATACTGGGCTCGTGTTCGAGCAACTCATCATACCAGACGTTACAAGTAAGACCACCACACCTGATGTATATGCTGTGTATGCTAACATGTAAAGGGGTTTACGATGCGATCAAGAAGACCATAGACTACTGAACTATCTCGTCCTAAGGATTTCGTCCGTGTAGGCGCTAATGCCCACGTCGTGTTACTGAACTGGGGCTGACTATGCATTGTGCATATGCGTCACCTGGCGCATTAGGCGACCTAATTTCACAGATTGGGCCCTTTCATTCCTGATTCGGGGTTCTGCGATATACGCCTGCCCTCGTTCATATAGCCAGATGCTATTCGTCGAGTTTCTAGCCATATGCATGCATGTCGCTTCCAGAGGTCAACTCTAACCCAACCTAGTCAGACGACATCCTCAGCCCTGAATCCTAGCAATTCTTTCATATTAATCTCTACAACCAGTGCAAAGTTTTTTCATCTACACACCATTTCCCCATTTAACGCAAATTTCTGGCGCTACTTTTCAAGCCTCGCCGTGTGTGCCTTCAATCACATTGCGACAACAGCGGGCACCGTCAGAAATTGTTTACAGTCAGCCTCGCCAAATGTGAGGCGGTTATAGAATTCAGCTTCAACTGTGCCCCTCATAGGAATCTCCGTCCCGCTTGCATGCACTACTTTCCCTTCGGCGCTAACATCATGGCTCCTACCTCAATCACTTCAGCTAGTAATGTCGCGCCGACAGCGTCAACAGTCAGCACCCAGTCCATTCCTTCAACTAGATTCTCCGGCGACGACTTCATAAACAATCTAGGTAGCGATCTGGCGCCTCTTCTCACCCTCTTTGGGGAGCAGGTGACGAAGCAATTCCTGACCATGTCACTTGGATGGGCCGACAATATCCTTCTCGCAGTTGGGCCACTAGGCATTATCACCATCATTGTATCCGCTATCAGGGTGGGAAATGTCAGTATACTGAAAGCGCTGATAGGACGGTATGTGTTCTGGGGCGGCGTATGATGGCGCAAATCCTGATATCGAAATGCAGCGCAAGGGAAAGCTTAGCGACAGCTGAGCTAGAACTCCTCTCGTCCACGTCCCACAATACGTCTGAACTATGGACTAAAGAAGGAGTTGTTAGACAATTGGGTAAAGCTCCCATACTGGAGCTCATTGTTTACCAGACAAGGAAAGCCTGTCAAAAATCAGAAGTACCGGGGGTCCAATTACAAGATCGCGACAGAATATCAGATGAATACAGAATTGGCGACCTGGCAGACGCCCACCAAGACGGTGTCATGTGGGAGTACGAGCCCTACCAGCTGAAACTGTTGGACGCTCTCCTCAAAACCCTCGACTTTGGAATCAGGCCCCCTAAGAGGTCTCCTTCAAAGCTGGCCGCACAGCCGCCTAACATGACGCTCAACATCCACAACGCTGTAGCAAGCACTAGAGAGACTTTACTGTTCATGGCACTTGGTATAGCTATGCAGAGTGTCGCCCTGGTCATCCCAGCAATCATGACTTATCACTGGAAGAAGAAGAAAGGTGACCAATTTGTCCAGGGCTATGCGTACCCCACCTTCCTTGCCGCGTCGTGTGTGTTGATCACTGGTATAGCGTTATGTTCCCACATTATTGAAGCAACAACAGTTGAGCAAATCTTTGTAGCAGAAAAACCTTACGTAAAGAGAATTTTCCAGTTGCAAATGGCCTGTACTATGGGAGACCAGACATTTGATCCCTACATCATCGCCACCAACCCTAGAGCTGATTGTCTTCGCACGTCAAGATCGGGGTCGTATAATTTGGCAAGGCTCGGCAATGATCCACGTGTGACCAGAGCTATACGGTCTCAAAAGCGGAAAACTTGGCTTGCTATAATCTTATCCTTCCTGGGCTTTGTCGGTCAATTCGTAGGGCTTAGAGCTCTTCATTGGTCTGCCACCGTCATACAGCTTGGAGTTACCTGTATAATGACGGCAGTCCGGGCGCGGGTTCGAAGGGGAATCTCACGTAGACCTAAAAATATGCGAATCCGTGATGACGATCCAAATCGGCTGGCGATATCTCTGGGTATAGCCTGCCAGGATGATGGCTTTGACGACATTCGCGAACCATGGGTGGAGGTGGATTCGCCTTGCCTTGGGCCTTACACAGGAGGCAACACCGCCCTCGAAACCTCTGACAACGAACGGTGGCCTGAGTGGTCTATTCAAGATGCTCAGCATAACTTGATTACGATCAATGACCCAAGAATCCAATTACGCCTCAAATTGCAAAGATCTCTCCCGGTAGATCCAGAGCTCATCAACACTGTCAACTCGCTCATGAGGACAATGGATACCATGTTCGGCAAACTCAACAGGAGGTACCAACCAAACGAAGGTCGTTATGAAGGGAGAGAAATTATCTGGCAACACCTCATCATGACCTGGGCAGGTCCCACTCGTCCTCCGTATTCTCGACTGAGGCTCTCTCTGGCTGGAGTAACCGGAGTATCTATTCGCAGAGATGACAATGAATTCGGATTAGCTCCTCTCTTGACCCTTTGGGCCTATACTATCAGAGAGCAATATCGGATCGATCTGGACGTTTCAAGGCCAGTAATTCGGTGCCTTGAAGTACTCTCAGAGAAAGACGCCCGAAGCTTGAAGGACTCGCTCCAAAGTTATATCGGAGATATCAGTCAGTACGACTGCACATATAAACCTCTGTATGGGCCTGAGAAGCACCTTTACAAGAACAATGTGCGCTTGCCAGTCTTTGGTATGAGTCGCGAGAGAGTCTGGTATAAGGTCCGTGATGAGTCCCACTACGGCTGCCTACTGGCGTCTTTTGCTTACCCACTACTGACGCAATGCGCCCTCGATATTCTCTCTGGCTTCGTCGACGCACTAGTCCAACATGTTCAGGAGATTCACAACTCGCCGCTATATAACCAGTCAGACATACCTGTCGACTACTTGAATTTTGCGGAGAAAGCCTGTAACATGATCTTCAAGGGCGGACTTGTGTGCCGGATAGAGGACGCAATGATGCTCGTCTATCCCACGTTCTTGCGAAAGAGACTAATACCACCGGTACACCCAGGAGGTGGTGTTTACAACGCCTCTGAGTCAGGTCCCTTCTTGAAAAGCATTCGGAATACCAACGATGCAAGATTCAGCTTCGGAGATACTCACAACACCACTGCATCGGGCTCCAACTCGTGGGGCAGCCACAGCACTACGACGGAGTCTAGCTCGGGCTCAAGCGAATAACGTTTACAGTCCAAGGCTGACGGGAAGACATAGTTGGGTAGATTAGCAACGGAGAACCCTTTATAGCGGAACGGCATATACAATCCATCCTATTTGGAAGAAGCTTATACCTAACACTAACACACACAGGCGTGCCACTATGACATTCATTTCGAGAACCTTTGTCTACTATGTTTTGATTCACTATGAGCTCTTACCTGAGTACAAAAATGCCACTTTTCCCATATCGCGTGATATGGCATACTGGTGGACGAATCACAGCTTTACTCCAAAACCCATGTCCGCCACCCCCCAGATTTCGCTTCTCTAGCGTATTGACTAGTCCATAGTCATAGCTCCCAGCTCCCCTCTTCGACAGGACAATCTCCAAATCTTCACCCTAGAACCCATCCGCCTCCATTCGCTAATTCACCACCTCCACCATGTTTAGCAGAACCATCGCACCAGCAATACACCAGACAAGCCGCGCCACGCTTCCGCGCACAGCGGTCTTCTCATTGACACGACGCTTCATTAATAAAGTCGCCACTCCGTTGCTGTACACGGCACATGCAAAGGTTACGGGCGGGCGAGTCGCAGGGTAAGGCAGACTATGGAGTTTTCACATGCGATGTTATTCGTGTGGGTTTTGGGTACGGGATTTGCTCATTGTTGCTGTGTAGGCATATAAAGAGCGATAATCTTGACATAGGCCTCGCAATGCCGCCAGAAGTCAGTGGCAGTGAGGGAGCGGGAAAAACAAACCCCGAGGAACTATTCGCTGCATTGTTTGCAGCTTCCTGTATGTTTTCTTTCTCCTTCATCTTGACACCTTTTTTTTTCCTTACTCGCATCCGCCTCGCCTGTTGAATCCAGGCTGATCAAGTATGTACGCCATGCACAGACCAATCAGCCATGCGCGCCGCCGCACCTAGCCTGAACATCGAAATGCCGACAGACCCCGACGACACTGTTATCGATATCAGTGTGCATTTACATCGCGCACCGGAGACGTCCGATCTTCGATTAAATGTAGAAATGGACATCAAAGTGAGGGGTCTAGAGAAGGAAACCATTGATAAACTTGTGGAACAAGGACGAAAGCTGTGTCCGTACAGTAGGTTGACACTTGGAAAGATTTGGGTAACACACACAACTTCGACTTTGGAGTAAAAAAAAAGGACATCAAGTCCGCATCTTAAGGTTTCTCATGGGACATATTCTTCTGACAAAAGCTGTATATACATGTAGCATGGCTTAGAGTCGGGCACCCTTGTCGCTTTCTACAATGACGGCTAGCGTGCCTTCATTAACGTCTGCACCGTCTTCTGCGTCAGTAACCCAGGTTACGATGCCGCTTCTTGCGCTTCGCACTTCGAGCTCCATCTTCATTTGCTGCACTACACATATGACGTCGCCTTCTTTTACTACGTCCCCCTCGTCAACCAGTACCTCGACCAGTTTCCCTGGGAAGGGAATGCTGACGTGTGATGGATCGGACGGGTTACCGCGTCTGTGCTGCGACATTGCCGCCGAGGCGCTGGAAGTCGTCGAGGCAAGGGTTATTGTGTAAGGCGTTGATTGAGACCTTGTGGTTGCTGTAGATGGACCAGTAAACACAACATCCGCCGTGAGCGACGTGGGGAAGTCGTTGCGATGAATGCGTGTTATTTCTAGATGACGCGGTGTCGATTGTTCCGCTTGTTTTGCATCCAACGGGGACAAGGTCAGTGACCAAGCATCGCCTTTTCGGAAGAGTGTGTTGGCTGCCGCACCAACAGGTATCTGGGCCAAAGTCTTTGCTGCTGCGTCTTGCTCAAGGCGGCTGCTGGAGGGAGATAAGGCAAGCGCTTTACTGTTCTCCAACAATTCTGTTTGCGTGCGTTCCAGCCACTGCGTGTCGCAGGCGCCATGCAGAAAATCTGCATGTGCTACCATGGCTTTCAGCATGTCGATGTTGGTCTTTACACCAGAGATGAAGGTATCATCCAACGCTCCTTGTGCCTTACGCACTGCGTCCCGCCACGACGAAGCCGTAACGATGATCTTGGCTAGCAGACTGTCGAAATCCGCAGAGACAATAGCCGGCCGACTACCGCACAAATGCGTGTCCACACGAATCCCATTTCCACCGGGAAACTGAAATGCAGTAATCTTCCCAATTGACAGGGACCAGTCGCCATGCACGTTTTCAGCCGTGATGCGCAACTGAATCGAATGAGCTGACGGAGGGATCTCAGGATCCCGGCATGAAGACGACGACAGGCCGCAGGATGATAGCGTAGCGCCTTGCGAGAGTAAGAGCTGAGCCTTCACAATGTCGACCACTGCAATGGCTTCTGTGATTGTGTGTTCGACCTGAAGGCGGGGATTTACTTCGAGGAAGTAGTAGGTATGCGTCTCGGGATTGACAAGGAACTCAAAGGTGCCGAGAGAGAAGTAGGATATCTATATGGTCTGGTCAGTTGGTCTGAGCAAGAAAGTTACGAGATTATGGTGGGAAGGCGGGGCGTACATGTCGTGCCATTCTCAGAGCATCTTCAATCACTTTTGCAATCAATTTGCGGTCGGGTACAACGCTTGGTGCTAGTTCGATGACTTTTTGGTAGCGCCGCTGGATGCTGCATTCGCGCTCCCAGAGGTGCGTCACGTTTCCTGTACCGTCGCCGAGGATTTGGACTTCGATGTGGCGGAAACCGTTCACTGCTGCTTTCTCGGCGAATACTTGCTTTGATGGACTCTCTTCGATTGCCCGCTTAGCCAATGATACGAGTTGAGTCTCGTTTCTGATGAGCCGGATCCCTCGACCCCCGCCTCCATCGACGGCTTTGACCATAACGGGGTAGCCGACATTTGCGGCAAAGTGCTGGATGTCTTCGACTTTATTGGTGGGATGGTGGAGAGCTGGGGAGACGGGGACGTTGCCTGTTTTTCGTGTAAGCAAAATGACATGGTTGTCGGTTTCCTGGCTCACGTACATTCTTCAGCAAGTTGCCTCGCGTTTAGTTTATCGCCTGTGCTGCTTAGGATACCCCATCCAGGCCCAACAACGACGGCTCCGGCTTCTTCCCAGACTCGTTTGCAAAACAGTTCAGATTCGGATAAGAATCCATAGCCGGGATGGACAGCATCGATCTGGTGGTCTTTGATGATGTTGATGAGTTGGTCAATGTTCATAAAAGCTGAAGCCGAGGGAAGTTTGATGGCATTGGTTGCTCTTACGGCATGTGAATCATCGCCTGTTACGTAGATGGCGTATGTCTCGATGCCGAGTTCTCGAGCTGAGGAAATGATTCGTGCTGCTATTTCTCCTCTGTTTGGTGTCAGTGCAGCACTGATAAATGGATGAAAATGCCACTAACCTGTTTGCGATGAGAAGCCGCTTGATTGGTCTTTGAGGTGGTCTAGACATCTTCTTCAATGAGTGCTAAGCTACTCAATCACAATTGCTGGAAAGCTAGGTCATCGTCAGCAAGAGATGGATTGATTGGCCGATGGTGTCTAGTAGCACGATTAGGTGTAGAAGAAGCTCTCAAGGAGGTATCAACAACGAAATCACCACAATCTATTACTCAAGGTGGTGCGAGACGGTGTGACAATTTATCAAACGTGGTGCGATCGCTATGAAGCATTGCTGTCGCGTGGAGTAGAACCAAAGAAGGGTAAGCGGGGAAGTCGAAGATGCCTCGGTACCCCAGCTTTACCCCAACATTCTATCACAACCAACTCATGCTTGTCCGAACCATTGCAATGTGACATCTAAATCGCTGCTCCATGTCTAGATTCGAGTAACACTCATCTCAAATTCCTACACGCAAAATGCCTGGTGACGACTCAAAACCCCCACCGAAAGACGCGTCAATGCCATCGGAGACGGCAAAAGACCGGCTTGCCCAAGTCAGCTCCCACATTGCTCCAAACATACCCAGGCGACGAAGAAAGAAGGGCCCAGACTCAGATCTACCCGCTGATTACTCAGATATACTCGGACAGATTGCGACACTACGCCACATTGCCGCCACACCAGATACGAGCAACAGAGGCTATGTTAGACAAAAGCAGGCGGGGAAGCTATGGGTGCGAGAGAGAGTTGAGCAGCTTCTTGATCCTGGTAGCTTCCACGAGGTTGGCAGTGTTAGCGGGTCCGTTAAGTGGAAGCAATTGGGGCCAATAAAAGAAGAGCCCTTGGATTTTGTGCCCTCGAACAACGTACAAGGTAGGCGAAAATGCTGGCTGAAACGAATTTTTTTTTGATGTTTGGTAGGGTTCGGAAGACTGCGAGGGCGGAAAGTCGTGTTCACGGCCGATGACTTTTCGATACGCGCTGGCCATGCTGATGGTGCGTTGATCGAGAAAACTGTATGTTGGAAATGCATTCGAGAAATCATGGCTGACACGTGTAGATATACATGGAGAAGCTAGCTATCGCGCTCAAACTTCCCATGGTCAAACTCGTTGATGGCTCATCAGGCGGCGGCTCGGTCACCACGATCCGCTCCCAAGGCTTCTCATATATCCCTCCTATGCCTTCGTTTACACAGGTCGTCCAACAACTGAACATGGGTATACCGAACCTAGGCGCGGTACTGGGACCGGCAATCGGCCTGGGAGCAGCTCGTGTCGTCGCATGTCACTTCTCTGTCATGGCTGGTGATATCGGTTCGCTTTTCAATGCTGGTCCTAGTGTGGTGAAGAAGGCAACGTTTGAGGAGGGCCTCTCGTTCACCGACCTTGGCGGACCAGCGATGCACTGCACAAATGGGACGATTGACAACCTGGCGCCTGATGAGCCAGGCTGCTTTGAGCAGATACGAACGGTATTGAGCTATCTCCCCGACTGTGGAACAAAGCTACCTCCGACGATTGACTGCTCTGACCCCACTGACCGAACGTCGGACAACCTTCGATCGATTATCCCGCGCTCCAAGAATCGGATGTACAACCCACGCGCCATCATTGTCGAAGTGGTCGATCAAGGCTCCTTCTTCGAGATTGGCGCTCTCTGGGGTACCACTGCAATTGTTGGTCTGGCTCGATTTGCAGGCAAACCGGTCGGCATCGTTTCTCTTGATTGCGAAGTCAACGCAGGTGCACTGGACGCGCTGGGCTCACAAAAGATTACACGCATGCTAAAGTTCCTGGACGTGTTCAACATCCCACTCGTCCAATTCGTAGATATACCAGGATACGCTATAGGTACCGTTGCGGAGCGCTCAGCAACCATGCGACACGGCGTAACTCTGGCGGCGACGTACTACAGCACCACAATGCCAATCTTCAGCGTCATTGTGCGGCGCGTATATGGCGTAGCAGGGGGGATCATGCTAGATTGCCGTGATCCACGCATGCGCGTTGCTTGGCCTTCGGGTGTATGGGGCTCCTTGCCACTCGAAGGTGGCATTGAAGTCGGGCATTCGTTTGAGCTGAAGGAGATTGAGAAGGACAAGGGAACAGAGGCGCGAGATAAACGGTATACAGAGCTGGAGAACGAATACAGGAGGTTAATGAACCCAGTGCGTACCGCGAACGCGTTTGGCATTGAAGAGATTATCGATCCGGCGTACACACGACAGGTGTGCTGTGAGTGGACGAGCCATGTTTATGAGAGCTTACTGCCGGAGAGAATTCTGGAGAGAGTTGCGAGAAAACTGCAGCCTTGTTTTGCGTAGTGTTCTGGTGTCCAAATTGAACGGCTTTGTTATGGCCGTCCAAGACTGGTTTACTAGGACAATTGTTGTATCGTATGTATTCTAAACATACACGCTCTTTCGTCTGAGGCTTCCGATACAGGACAAGTATACAGATCCCACAAGCAATGTATACCATATAAAATTGTGTCGGTGCGGTTTCAGTATTCAACTTAGGCCCGGCTATCTTACATCCATCGGATGGAGGGAGGACTGACTGCATTCCAACCTTCTCGCCTAAGCGCGAAAAAAAGTCAAAACGACTAAGAAGAAGAATACCAATCTGCTAACAAAGTCGCCACACCTAAAACAAGGGCAAAAAGAAAGCAAAGGTCTTGCCCGGACTCGAACCGGGGTTGCCGGAAAGCAAGCTGACAACCTGACATTGGTATCAGAATCCGGAGTGATAACCGCTACACTACAAAACCTTGGGACAAAACTCAATTTAATAACAATATATCCTCATGTTCAGAATACCGCCTTGGCATAGTGAGCGGACATGGTAAAAGTACATCACCACAGTATACAGTAGAAAAAGAGGGTCGATGTGGGGGGCGGCGCATTAGCGAGATCTACTTAAACTAACGGGCGACAGGATGACCACGTGGTTATGCAAAAAATGGGTTTCTGTTCTAACAACTACGGTACTGTATTGTGGGACACAACATGCAAGTGATTGACTTTCCTCGTGCCTCGTGCCTCGAAGGTGGGGGGGGGGGGTGGAAGAAGACAAGGATCGTGGGTTTCCGGGTATGGTGTTTTTGTCGCGCCAGCCAGAAGCGAGGGAGAGAAATGCGGATATGCGGCTCGGTCTTCTAGAAAGAAGGCCATTAG
>Ga0265798_10006588_pt1 | contig 15229 bp, 10 predicted proteins | sample P3T30metagenome_FD_192430 | JGI IMG/M metagenome (GOLD analysis project Ga0265798, IMG submission 192430) | Plant litter microbial communities from East Loma Ridge, Irvine, California - P3 T30 | ecosystem: Environmental > Terrestrial > Plant litter > Unclassified | place: USA: California... | reverse complement strand
AGTAGTAGTAGTAGTAGTAGTAGTAGTAGTAGTAATAAGCCACTGAGATGAAAATGTAGATCTGGGACCGATAAACTTGTCAGTGGGTTGAAACGATCTCACCTGTGTTTATCTCTCTAGATAGAAGATGGAGTCCTTACCCCAACCCGAACCCTAAGTGACCATCCATCGTTGTCTTAGAAAGGGATAGGCAAAAGGATCCTTCGGTGGCTGGGATAGCGGAAGCACGGGTCTTTAGATTCAGTTTTGCGCGTCTGACACGATCGTGTGATTTCTTGATGGCACTGAGCCCTTTCGCAACAGAACAGCACTGTAGGTATTCTTGTGCTCCTGGTTTCCTCCGAGTTTTCGTGGAAGAACTGAAAGATCGGCAGCAGAAGAGAACAAAGTTTGACAACGTGTCAAAGGGTTTCCCGTATCTATACGACGCGACAAAACATGAACCATCACGTTGGGTGCCCGGTCGCCCTTGGATTACCATGTGAGAATTGTCGTGTCAATACCAGACTGCCCACAACTGATGAGCCTCTCACCGCCGACGCTCCTCTTTTGACAGCTCCTGCACGAACCTTCCCTACGTCCGCGACCCGAACATGAAGCGAGTGGTTGGACGTTGGACAGTGTGGAGGACGACCAGGAAGTGGATCTCTGGGAACTCCAATGGAGACTCCAAGGATACCCCACGCGGGGATGTGTGTGTACGGTCTTTTGATGTTGAACGAATCGGTTGGTACCGGTCGAGTGGGCAGAGGTAATGCCGGAGTAGCCTTCAAAGTGAAAATGAGGACCAGGTGAGTGTGTATGTGCTAGGTTCGAGTCAGTATGCTATGGTGATCGTTTGCCCTCCGGTTACTTATATATGCAGCGCCAATATCTCCTAACCAACTGCTCACATTCTGCAACCACAATCGATTCCAGACTCACACTCATCGCTCAAAGAACCCTCGATTCTTGAAAGTTCGATCGACTTCAACACTTCGACGATGAGCCAGCACGACCTAGCTGGCGTTCCTTCAAAGGAAGCTCCCATGGCGGAACTCGAGCGATTTCGCACGTCCAACACGGTGACGATGACACCCGAGTTATTCGAGAAACTCTACCTCGGACCTCAAAACAACGTCAAGGGAGATCTGCGCAAGACATTCGGAAACCCGACTCCGCTCGGGCTCGTCGGCTTCTTGGTCGCCCTGACACCACTGGCTTGCTGTCTGATGGGATGGAGAGGATCTGGTGGTCTCGGAGCTGCAAACATGTAAGCCGTTGACAAACTCTCACGATTACCGACTGATCCTCTTTGGAACCGAGTACTGACTGCAAGCAAGCGGCGCCTTCTATTTCGTCGGAGGCATGCTAGAGATCTTCTGCGGGATCCTGGAGTTCTTCCTCGGAAACACATTTCCATTCGTCGTCTTTACATCATACGGTTAATCGAAGACCCACCTAGACCTCTAGCACCATGCATCAGCTAACAAACCGCAATCTAGGCGCAATCTTCACCGCTGTGGCAGCGACTCTGCACCCTTTCTACGGCTCCGCAGCAGCGTATTCCGCCACTGGGAACTTTGCAGAAGGCCTTACTGCTCCAGAGTTCTTGGCCAGTCTTTGTAAGGACACCTTGCGCCAGAAGACCCATGCTAGTTGCGGTTGACTGACATTTTCGACAAAAGCTTTCTTCCTCATCGCATGCGCTGTCTTGAACGTCTTCTTCGTCATCGCCGCTCTGAAAGTCAACGTCGTCTATCTCTTGATTTTCGTCACGGCAGGTCTCGGTTTCACGTTGCTTGCTGCAGCTTTCTGGGCTCTCGCTGAGGGAGCTGTGGCTGCTGGCACGTCGTTGCAAGTGGTGAGTTTTCCTTTCTGACTCTCTGTAAAATGTGTCAAGCAACTAACAGTGCTTCTTCTCAAAAGGGCTGCGGGGCGTCTTGGTTCGTGACAACCATCTTGGGATGGTATCTCTTGCTCACCATGTTCTTGAGCATCATGCAATATCCTGTGGACTTGCCTGTCGGAGATTTCAGCAAGTACTGGGCTCGCAGTAAATCGGCAAAGTCGATGGCTTGAAGAATGAACCAGCAGCGATGCACATCGTGCGCATCTGCAACAGTGCTTTGCAGGTCTTGCACACAGCGAGTTGGCGAAAAGTGTTGATAGAGATACTCAAGAAGGAGGACTCAACTCCGTCTTCCATCCAACAATACCTTTTCTCTCATCCTCTGTCAGCTCAATATCAAACCACCGCCTCAGAGCAGCGACTCTGTCGTCTTCGGTAGTACATGTCTCCACGACTTGAGTCTTGCCACCCAAATTCTCTTTCACCACACCATCGACCAGCATTCTTTTACCAAACACTTCGTATGAATCTTCACTGCCCTCGTTGAGACGCCTCAAGAACTTGATCACCAATAAACCCCAAGTCTGCGGGCTATCTGGCGAATGTCCAGTAAACCAGTTCATGACCTTGTAGTCCGACTCCGTGAACTCAACCTCATAGAAAGCATAAAAACTGTTCCACTCCTGCAAAGCCGAGTTGCGGTACTGATACACCCACATCCTGGTCTCCGGCCGCCGATCAACCTGAGCAGGAATGTGATCTTTCACCAAACGAATCTCTTGCGTCCCCAAATTCTGTAAAGCCTCGTTTTCAATCAAAGGCATCGGCTTCGTCGCACCATCTCCACCAAAAGCAACATCGACCATCCACTTCGTGCCATCCGGCAGAGTGACGATGTTGACGATATGAACCCAGCCAACAAACGCACCACTTGGCAAGCCCTTCTCCCTCCTTCGGATCTTGACCCCGGCCGTGTAGACTGTGAAGCCGAGACTGCGTAGGATGTGGTTGTAGAGGATTGAGATTTCCATGCAGTAGCCGCCTCTGCCGCGGCGGTCGAGGACGATTTTCCGGAAGAGTTCTTGCGGGTCGAGGGAGTTTTTGTGATGCTCGCTGTAGTGGAAAGATAGGTTCTCGTAAGGAACTGTGGATATGGTGTGGGTGTGTAGATCCGTTAGGAAGGCGAGATTTGGTTCATTTTGAGTTTGATACGATGCCGGTATGCCGATGTATTCGAGATAGGCTTTCGTTTGGTCGGGTGAATAGGCGGAAGACATGGCTGGAGGAGTCGGACAGGACTGCTCTGCTCACGCAGCTTAGGATAGTAGCAGTACAACGTATTCTACGAGTATTCAGTCGGGAAGGAGTTTGTTTGAGTCACAGTAATAATGCCAATGTTGTGAATGCACGGTCTTTGCTATACGAGCTGCACGATGTGTCCTTCATGTCAACACGAACGGGTTGTTACCAGTCTCGCTATGCACACCTGAGGTTGACGAGGTGAAGACAATGGACCGGACACAGCGGGTGTATCGTGGCGACAGCCATAGAGCGATTTGAGAAATGGATGGGATCAAATGCCTCTTGTTACGCGGTATGCAGGGAAATCGCAAGTAGATGCAGTCGGAAACCTTCTTTCGTCCACGAATATGCCCATTGTAGGAGTTCCACGCGCCCGCCCGATGTGGGTGCCGATGTCGCCGCGAAGCGAGCGTCAACTTTCTTGCCGACCAGGGTTCAATGACTTAACCTGACATTGTTTGCGACTCATTTTCCTTCGCTCGACATTCCCTCTCCACTCCCACAAACCAACAACATGTCTCTTCGTGTCGGTGGTCAGCGTATTGGCGCTATTTTGCGCGCTCAGAGAGCAACTCCTTCACAGACAGTTCGTCGCAACTATGCCTCGATAACGGGCTCCAATCTTCCACAGGATGTGAAGCAGAGCATTGAGGTAGGACACAATCGCAGTACACCACAAGGTAAAGGCCATAGTAGCTAATCAAAAGAACAGAGAGACACCTCTCTACCAACACCCGATCCTCATGCCGACTCCCAAACGTCCCGACTCGTAAACTCGCACCAGCCCTTCATGGTTCCAACCTACGTCCGCCCACCTCCCATGTTTCACAAGGGCCAGGGCTGCTACCTGTACGATTTGGACAACCGACAGTACTTGGACTTCACCGCCGGTATTGCAGTCAACTCGCTCGGACACTGCGACGAACAGATGAGCCGCATCCTCTTCGAACAATCACAAACACTCGTTCACGCCAGCAATCTATACTACAACCCATGGACCGGTGCGCTGAGCCAGCAGCTCGTAGAAAAGACAAGAGAGGCTGGATGTATGAAAGACGCTAGTAAGGCATTCATTTGCAACAGCGGTAGTGAGGCAAACGAGGCGGCGATGAAGTTCGCTCGCAAGTACGGACGCAGCGTTAAAGAGGACGGTTCCAAGTACGAGATTGTGAGCTTCCACGGTTCGTTCCACGGCCGCACAATGGGCTCTTTGAGCATGACACCCAACCCGAAGTACCAAAAGCCTTTCTCACCAATGGTCCCTGGGTGCAAGTACGCGATCTACAACGACATCGACAGCATCAACGAGATGGTGACCGAGAACACTTGCGGCGTGATCATTGAGCCAATCCAAGGCGAGGGCGGCGTGAACGTGGCAACACACGAATTTCTCATCGCTCTGCGAAAGCGCTGCAACGAGGTCGGAGCGGTCTTGATCTACGATGAAATTCAATGCGGTCTCGGCCGTACAGGAAAGCTGTGGGCCCACGGCGACTTGCCAGCAGAAGCCCACCCCGATATTCTGACCACTGCCAAAGCCTTGGGCAATGGTTTCCCTATCGGCGCAACGATCGTCACCGAAGACGTCTCCAGCAAGATCGTAACCGGCGACCATGGCACGACCTTTGGCGGCAACCCTCTGGGCTCCAGACTTGCCCACCACATCGTCGGTCGTCTCGCGGACCCTCAATTGCAGAAAGACGTCCTGAAGAAGGAGACCCGCTTCCGCGAAAACTTTGCTCGCATTCACCAGCGCTTCCCCGAAATCGTCACAGAGGTCCGTGGTAAAGGCTTGATTTTGGGAATGCAGCTCTCCGCAGACCCCACGCCAATCATCACGGCCGCCCGCGAACGCGGCTTGCTGGTCATCACCTGCGGCACAAACACTCTCCGTTTCGTCCCGCCTCTCACCATCACCGAGGCAGAGATCGACTCCGGCTGCGCGATCCTCGAGGAAGCCATGGTCGAAGTTTTCGAGAGGCCAGGCAGGGTTGAGGGTACCGATGGCCAGCAAGAGATGAGATCAAGCTGAGTTTGACATTGCCGATGAATAGAGGGAGAGAGCCATTGTAAATACACTGGAAGACCAGGAAGTGCAATAAGCGTGGGCGTTTGGGGCGCTTTTGATGAATACATCGACTTGTACTATTTTTTCGTTCAACGACATGAGGGGATAATTGGAGATGCTTGGTTCTTTTTCGATCACGTGTAGACAGCAAAAGAAGGCGGCCTGCGAAATAAAAAGCTGCTGCATCTGATTACCTACCTCAAGCGACTTCACTGCTCCGCGATCTCACCTGAACGTTCAGATGTCGGTGCAGAGCCCAGATGAGTCGGCTCCTGGCTCACCTGAACGTTCAGCTGAGCTCATATCCGACCGTTTTGCTCTTGCCCGAACGAAGAGGAAGGACCCAGCAGCAGCGAGACATGCTGCTTTGACATAATGGCCGACACTTCCAAGAGACAACTCTTCCTTGTTTGAAGCAAGCTGTGTTGGAAACTTCAAGGACCTATCGTCCTGGCCGGAAAAAACACTCATCTGACTCGTACTCTGGACTCGGCTGAACGTTCAGCTGAGGCACAAAGGTCCCTCATCTGAGCAATTGGGATGGGGACCCATCTGAACATTCAGCCGAGCTTGCTAGGACTTTCATTCGCTAAAAAACCACTCAGCTGAGCCGCGCTCTGGATTCACCTGGCGAAAGACTTGCTGACCTCACTCACCAGAACGTTCAGCTTGGCTCCAAAATTCTGACTCGCCTCGAGCGGCATTCCTGGTTGAAGGTCAACAGTCGATAGGAAGAAGAGATGCTCACTCGGACCTTCAGCCAAGCTAGAACTCGGCAAGGTGAGGTGAAGGACTTTCCGACCTCACCTGAACATTCAGCTTAGCTCTGAGATCCGACCTCACTTAGGCTTAATCCCCAGTTGGCTAGGCCGAAAGACGTTTGAGACAATCATGCTATGGACGAGGAGGCCTCTTGTGGAGGTTTCGAGCATTGTGTCTCCCTACTTGGATCTCAAGCACTTTTATGTGAACGTAACGATTTTCTAGAACTCGTCGATGGGTGAGCTGAGTGACTCCGCGAGCTCGGCTGAACGTTCAGGTCAACTAAAATCAAGCTCACATGAGCCATGTCTCTGGTCATTTGAGACGAAGAGTCTCCGAGGCTACTTACTACTTGTAAAAACGTCGAGTATTGTGTCGTCTTACTTTGTGAACCTTAAGCACTTCGTTCAACGTGGACGCACAGGTTTCCAAAAATCGACACGAGGTCAGCGTGTATGCGCAACAACGCTGCCACAGACATTCGAAAGAGGCGTGTGTCTACTACTCGACTCATACATGTATATCAAAAGGTCGTCCAAGGTGGAGAAGTGAATGTTGACCAGTGATGAGGACGGAATACCTCACTTCAGAGCGCCCACGAGCGCTGATTGGCTGCGGGATGTCCGGCGCTAAGAACTGACCGCGGATCCCGAGTATCGCCTCAAAATCTACCCTGGACGCTACCTACACGCAACTCCATCAATTTTGTATCGATTGAAGTATCGTCTGATTTGCCGTAAAGCTGATGACGGAGGGGTAAGAGTTGTCACTTCACTTTTCAAATCGCGGGGGTTATATTTCCACAGCTTTTGGTCGGTACAAGCATTTGACGGCCAACGGGTACTTCAATCGGACGGCAGCGAGTGATATGTCGACTGTGTGCAGGTCTTTTAGAGGTGCGTACGATGCGTTAATGAAAGCCTTCACGCGGTTTTAGTAGAGGATCTTCAGGGGCAATGGATAGCATGAAAAAAAAGCTGCTGTAATAAAGCAGGTCTATTGAAGTTTGAGCTACCGGTACAACGCTCCGTCTAGAGGTGCCACCTTGTGTACTCTTTGCTTGACAACGTTAACATTTCGCATAAACAGTACAGTAGATACGATTTCGTAACAATGAAGGATGCAATAAAGTGTATTACAGTACGACATTGATGCGGACATGCAGTGCACGTGTACATACTGTACATGCGTGTAGAATGCAGTTGAGCGGATTACGATGGAGGCTGAGTTGCTCTTGCCACCTGCGCCTCCGCCTCTTTGGATGTAGTGGTGGTCAGAGTGGGAAGAGTGATGGACTCGATAGAATTCACAACAACGTCCAGCCACACGCACACAGACCTCTAGTAGTGAGGAGACGGTGAAGAACAGGTGCCGTCGAGGGGGGTGGAAGTGGAAGATTGCACTGTTATATTCGATTCGATGCGGGACACGACGACGACAGCGATGACCTCACACGCACGTTGCTGTAAGTGAGGCCGAATTGAATTATTGATCGACCAGCCAGTCCAATCCTTCACTCCATCAACCACCCTCTGTCCTGCCAGAACATCCACTCTTTGTCCTTCGCCAATCGCCCACCCTGTGGAAGGACAAATACCTCAACACTCACTCACTCACTCTCTCACACGAATACCGAGCATTCACAACCATAACAACCGCATCCGCCGATCCTCATTGCATCAGCACCGCCAAGCAGCCACAAGCCGCGTCGAGCCCGACCGGCGTCCAGGACTACTGTAGCACGCGGCAAGCAGACCCTTGCGAGCGCTTCCTCTCCCGAGACACACTGCGTAACTCGGCCTGCAGTCTGACTGGTCCAGAGCGCTCAGGTGCTGCATGGGTGGAGCAAAAGTGACGCTGCCACAGCCCACACACCACAGCACAGCCTAGCCCCGTTACCTGCCTGCGCCGAGCATACTTAACCCATCCCGACGCCGCCATGGACTACCCCGTCGAAGTCGTCGCCAACATCGCCGACGTCGCCGCCGAGTCCAAATACTTCGATCGCTTCTACGACATCGTCACCGGCGCATCTAAAAAACCACAACCCAAGAAACTGCCCACCATTTCGGACGCCCAGCGCCCCAAAGGCGACTCCCAACCTCGCCGCTCAAAGCGCATCGTCGACGAAAGCCCTAGCCGCTACGACCCGGACGAAGAAAGCTCTCATTCCGAACGAGTCCTGCGCGAGTACGAGGCCGAACGCGACGACCCATCTCGCAAGCCTTCAGCCTCTCTTGTAGCAAAGTCAGTCGGTCTACGTCTCCCTAACGACAAGCGTCGTGACAGCGTCGGAATGTCACAAGCAGGCCCTGGCTACGGCCGCTCAGAACGTGCGACTTCCCAACGCGGTGCTCCCACTAGAAACGACGATTACTACGACGACGAATACGAGAGCGACTACGATGATCGCACCGGAAGACGCACCAGAGCCACTGGCCGCGGCTACGATGCCGAGCGTGATCGCGAATTCGACCGCGAGATCATAGAGACCGAGCGTTACCGTGGTGTAAGTCTTGCACTCACAGTCTCAACATCCACTAATTCAATCACTGACACATCTCCTCTAGCCTCCCCGCGACCCAGACGCTCGCCGCCCGTTCAACGATCCCTACCAAGCAGGCCCTTACCAACCATACCTCTCCCCACAGCAAAATAACCAGGTCCAGCCCTACCGCCGCTCGCAAAACGACCTCGTAGCCACAAGCGCACGCTCACGCTCCCGTCGCGACAAGTCCCGCGGTCGCCGAGACTCCTACTCCCGCTCACGTTCTCGCTCCCGCTCTCGCAGCCGGTCGCGCTCCGGCATCCGTGGCAAATTCGACGAACACTTCGACACATCCCTTCAAGGTCTTGGAGTCGGAGTCGCCGGCGCACTGATCGGCGGCTTTGCTGGCAGGGAGTTCGGTGGCAACAAGAGGACTAGCAAGCGCGACATGGCTATTGGAGCCGTCGTCGGCGGCCTGGGAGCCAACCTGGCCGAGAACAAATTTCGCGACTGGCAAGAGAAGCGTGAGAGGGGAGAGCGTGTTGATGACCGCTACGACGACAGGTACGACGACCGTTATGACAGACGGGCCAGGAGCGCCATGAGATGATCACGAAGATGATGATGAAGACGATGATGCTGGAATTCCTCGGCTTTTCTCGGCTACGATTTTCTTTTCTGTTCCCCCTTTCCCCATTACGATAACTCTGGATATGCGGCACGATAAATGATTTTTCTGACTTTCACTCTTGCATTCTTTCCATAACGAGCCTACCTCTTGCCATCTGAACCTTCTATCTTTTCCTCAGATACCTGTGATGGACAACTGGTTGGATGGACGGTCAGATGACAGCGGGCGAAGGCAGACGACCGGCAAACGACTGCGAAGGGCATTGCGGAATGGGAATGGCTAGACACGGCATTTCATGATTCGAAGATAAAAAGGAAATGGGCATGACAAGGTATGGCAAGGCAAGGCAAAGGCAGAGGCAAAGAAGGTCACAGAGACATCAAACCTAGGCGTGAAATCGCAATCAAGCGGATCCCAATTGGAAAAGCGAAAAGCATCACCAACCCCTCCACTCATTAGATTTCACGTTTGCGTGACGTTTACCCGCAGTCGCCTTTCGTAAAATCTTCATTCCGTTCTTCTATCTAGTATCTACTGTACCACTCCCACCACAACAGTCATGAAGCCAATGCTAACGCCGGATTTTCATGCCAATGCTGTTCACTTCTTTCATTCTTTCTGCTTTTCGTTTCTTGTCGAAAGTAAGTCCCTCCCTACTCTCAAAACTCTGCGACGACGACGACAGCTCCTCTTCCATGCTTACCCCACTAGCCCCTCCTCACATGATCCCCAAAGCGCCAAAAGCCTTGACAACATCCGCATCCACCCGCGCCAGCCACTCCTCCTGGAAATCCGCCCGGCGGCCCACCGCTTCGCCGAGGTAGTGTTTGATCCACATGGGCAAACCGAAGCGATGGACCGGATCGCCGTTGGACAGATCGCGGCGGCGCGAGTCCTCCGGGGCCTCCGGGCTGGCGCCGGCGGCGACGTCTTCGCTCGCGGTGCTGGTGTAGACCAGTGAGTCGGACAGCGGGTCTTTCGCGGGAGCCGAAGGGCTGACGTCGACGTCGGCGTCTTCTTCGCGCAGCTCGACGACGACGGAGGTCCAGATGGACATGAGGGATTGCAGGTGCTGCAGCATCCAGGACTGGTCTGTTTCGAGGAGTTTGGTCAGGGCCAGGGCGGTGAGTTTGCGGCGAGAGGGGTCGCCGATGTTCTCGAAGTGGGAGGTCCATTCTTCGAGGAGCCAGGGCATGGTCGAGGAGAGGTCTGATTGGTTGTCGGGAGCGCTGGCTTGGATGGCTTGGCAGAAGGTGGAGGGCGAGGCGATGGCCAGGCGGGCGAGGATTGAGAAGTAGTCTGTTTCTACGATGCCGTCGACGGGAGGGTCGAGAGCGCGCGGGCCGGTGGTGCAGTGTGCTTTCCAGCTGCCGTGGAGGCCGGTGAGGAGGGCTGGGAGGAAGCCTGTCGACACGAGGTCGGAGGCTGTTTGTTCAACGGCGGCTTCGGCGCCGAGATGTTCGGCGGCGCGCACGGCTGCTTCGACGAGGTTGCAGACGAGGCCGTTGGCGTCTGGGCGGAGGGTGCCAATGAGGGATGATAGAGAGGCGAAGAGGGATGGGCGCAGAGGTTGGGAGAGCATGTGAGAAGGTGCGAGAAGGAGGTAGGAGTCTGCAATCTCAAGAGCTTTGCGAAGGTTTTCAGAGCCGAGTTCGAAGATCGGGAGCAGGTATTCTGCGAGGGAGAGCAGGTCTGAAGATGCAGCGGACGAGGGCGTTTGGGCGATGATGTTGGCCCACAGGTCAAGGGCATCTTCCAAGAGATAGACTTGCGTTTCTGAACCGGGCTCGATTGCGCCTTTGATGATGGGAAGGACGAGTGGGTGGAATGCGAGAGAGTCGGCTTTCATGGCGTTCACCAGGCGAGCCAGGATGGTCAAGATAGCCTGTTTCATCAGGTGTTCGTCTCCAGACTGTTCCCAAAGAGGTGGCAAGAGGCCGATGATCCGCTCGGCGAAGGGCGAAATGTGATGCTCCAAGCGTTCCACGATGACGGAAATCGTGTTCAACAGAGCCATCTTTGTCTCCGTAAGCTCAACCTCGTCAATCAACTGCATCATGCTACCAAGGATCGCTTCTGCGTATGGGAGGAAATGCTCAGCCTTGAACTCCCAGTCATCCGCGATGTTCTTAAGCTGCCGACCTGCGGTCACGCGCACGACTTGATCGTTGAGAGGCTGACCATCCTTAGTGAGGAGGTGCTGGAAGATCTGGAAGACCAGCGGCCTGCTTTCGTCCGCGATCTTCACCGAGATCCATTGGCCCAACAGAATACTTGCACGTCGGCGCAAGATGTTGAAGCCAGGGTTCTGCTTTTGAACTTCTTGGATGAGAACATCCCTGATGAAAGCATCAAAGTCGAGCTGTTCGTGGACGACAGGTGCCGACAATCCTATTGCCGTGTATACCGAGTCCTTGAAAAGTACGTCTTCGTTGTCTGCTGTGGCAACAGAGTAAAAGACTTGCAGGAGTGGTTGCACAAGCATGTTCTTGTAGTTGATGGCGATGTCAAGGAAGAGCTTCTCAGAACAGGATCGAATGCTGAACTCCCAGTCCTCGCTGTCACCGTCTTCTCGCTTCTCCCACTCTTCGGGTTCTTCTTCCCACTCGCGCAAATCGCTCGCACGAAAGACAAAGTATCGAGTGACTACTGTTTCCATGACTTCCCGAACAAACGCCTCCTGCAAGAGCTGGTGCTTGAGTAGCTCAGTAGCCTGGCTGCGTTCTTCTTTGTCTTGCGGGTGCTTATATTTGAATGTCTGCGTCGGGTTGTGGACCATCTTCACGCATGCTCTGATAATGAGTAAGGCTCGCAGCACCAGCTTCTCCATAACAGGCTGGTCTGTAGCATCGCCATCCGTACCGATGCTCCTATTCGCCACTGCACTTGTCACGGCTTCTTTCGATCCAAAGCTCTCTCCCAAGTCTTTTGTCACTGACCAGTAAGAGTGGACCAACTGTATGGAGTCTGGCAAGAGAGCGAACGCAGCTGGGTGGTCTCTCGAAAGCTCGTGGTGCAGCTTTGCTAGCTGCAACATGTGCTTCTCCAGCCATACACCCGTCATTCCAGGGAACTGACCACTGTTGCGGAGCTGCATGAATGCTCCAAGATTTTGAATCGAGAGCCTCCAGAATGCGACGACATCGTTGTCCCTGTTCGGGTGTTCATAGCCGGTGATGAGGAGTCTTCTGAGGGTCTTGATGCAAAGCAAGCTGTCTTGCATGAGGCTCTCGATCGAATGATCGCCAGGGTTCTCAATCAGTAAGCTCCGCCAGGAGTCGACGTAGTTCGCGTAACGCTCCCCAATCACGTGCATCATCTCTGGCGTGACAGCCTGCAGATACGTCCTAGTTCTCTGTAGGCGCCCCGTAGAGAGCTCCTTAGTCAGTTGGAGCAGCACCAGAAGTGCGTTGCTTTCCTGGGCGTGGTCCTGTCGACCTCGAACGATACCCAGTAGCGAAGTTATCGCATCTGGCCATTCTTGAGGAAATTCGAACCTGGCGATCTTGGAGTACACCAAAGCGTTTTGTACCGCAAGTCTCTTGTCGCTCTCCGATAGTACGCTCTCGACTAACCGTGAGCGGATGACTTCCTTGTCACCTTTCGATACTGCGCTGAGGTGATCGTCAGTGAAAAGAACTCGAAGTAATGAGAGTAGCAACTGGAAACGTTCAAGACTGGTGGAGATGTGCGATTCGAGCAAGACATACGCGATCTGGAAAATGTATGTTTATTCGAAACTCGCATAGACATTTCCGAAACAAGAAAAGAAGACAAAATGTCATCACAAGGGAAAACAAGCTCACTTTGTTGCCGTCTTTCGCCAGTAGTTGTTGATGCCATTTTTCAGTTGGATTATGGCCAGATATCGGATCTCGAAAGGTAGGCGTTTGTCAAGGTAGGCAGATTGGAGGTGGACATAATATCCCTGCGATTTCTCCCATGACTGCAATTGCTTGGTGCCGGTCTGAATCTGCTGTGGATTGGACGAGGCCGCCGATTGGAGACAGTGAATCAAGGAGTTTTCGGTGAGTGGGTTGGCCTCGCCGGGCACTTCTATGGAGAACGAGGCCATTTGATTGCTTGTTCGGGCGTGAAAGTCGTAGCGTTTTGGTGATTCGGATCACGGGCTGCGAGCACCGGAGGAGCTTCTACGGCCGGCCGCTAATGCCTGTCCGCCCGCCAAGACCGCAGGCCTATAAAATACTTCGCCCCGTCGCTGCTTCCTAAACTCCTTCTTCAAAGTTTTTAACACCAGTCAGAAATTGGCGTCACTCCGTGTATCCTGGATCTGTCGTTGAATAAGCACTGGGAGACAAATTTCCGTCTATTAAGAAGCGAGGCGAGCATTCTTCGGTGCGCTGCGACTCCCGTTATGACTGTACATCCCGTCACGTGCCGAGGCTTGTGATAGAGCTCTGCAAAGAATCGCGCAAAGTCTTTTGTCACTTCACCACAAGAGTATCACATCAACAACACACCTGCGACGATCACGTCCTACGCGCCTCAACTGCTACCATCATCTGGACAGACGCCAGCATGGCTGAGTAATCCAGCGCAGGTCCCGCACCGGCTTGAGTGGGTCTTGTGCCTTCCTCGATCCAACGATTCAACCTCGAACAGTGACCTCATTGAACTGCCACTCTACTCTACTACACACGTCCATCTCCCGCACACCTACACTACACCATGGCGAAGACTCGTAAAACGAAGGCTGTCGCTTCGCGCGCAAAAGCACCCGCCGCGACGGCACCTCCGGCTTCTCAAGCACCGTCTGCTATACCATCACGTGCGCCGTCCCCGACATCGGAAGAAGACATAGAGGATGAACCTCCCGTCAAGAGACAACCATTTCGTTTCTTTGACTTGCCGTCGGAGCTTCGACTGCGCATATATGAGGAATTCTTCCGTGTAACGGAACGGCATGTACAAGAGTTGTATGAGGGTAAGGTTCGGGCAGCAAACATACCTGGGCTGGACGAACGTCCTGACCCGCCTCTCGATCTTGGTAGGTGATGTGATGTGTGTTGCCCTCAATCCTTGCACTTGCCTGCTGACTAGCACCTCCAGAGCCTAACGTGAATTGGTTCTTGATCCGCCCTCGGCTCAACCTCCTCAAAGCCAGCCACCGTATGCACGACGAAGCTTATCGTGTCTTCTACAGCCAACCGATGCGTCTCTTCCCACATCATGACCGATTCTTCTACACGAAGAAGCCGCTGCTGGAGCGCATTCCTCCCAAATACCGCAACGTTATCAACACCATGGAACTCCGGCTTGGAAAGGGTTGGAGCAAGATTCCACGCTGTCAGAACACACAACCAAGCCTTGGGTTGCAAGATTGCATCGGCCTCAAAGTCCTCAAGATATTCGTCCAGTGTGATCCCAGTGACACATTCTTCAATGGTTTCCGTGGAAAGAACGCGGACGAGGATACCTACAAATACTTCTGCATCGATCTTCTACGGGGGATACTGGAGCAGGTCCCACGGTTGAAGATCGTCGAAATCGATGCTTTTCCCGGCATCAAGCAAAACGCGCCTCTCATCTGCGCATTGAAAGAGATGATCGAATATGCTGGGAAGACGTTGGTTTGGGGCCCGTTGAGAGGTTGGGAGAAAGAAACTGAAATGATTGCATTGCAGCAAGCAATGGCCGGCATGGGTATCGCGGATGCACCAAGAGTTGTTCAAGTCCAGGCTTGAGATTTGGAGTTTCAGGCGCCCAAGTCGACTGTATTCACAACTGGCCACGGTGTTAAGGTCGGTGATACGAAGGAACGAACATTGAACCCCGCGGCTTTTTACACGTCAACACAATGATGACGATATCGGTAGATACCTGTTCAACAGCACATAATGCAAATGGTACTTGGAACTGTCTGCTTTGAAATCCAATTGCGGCTCTACAGTCACAGCCTCTCGAAACAACTTGATGATCGGCACTGTTCTGTGTATTTCGATAACGAAATATTTGCAACAGTGCATCCGCGCGAGAAGCGAGAAGCAGGAAGCAACTGCAACAACGCATGGCATTTGTCAGATCTCGACCCCACCAAAGAATGGTTCCGCACGCGGCCGCCCCCACCCACGTATGGAGAGACATGGAGTACCGAGGCTCCAGTGAACCTAAGCTGTGTTGAACACG
>Ga0265798_10006587_pt1 | contig 15230 bp, 15 predicted proteins | sample P3T30metagenome_FD_192430 | JGI IMG/M metagenome (GOLD analysis project Ga0265798, IMG submission 192430) | Plant litter microbial communities from East Loma Ridge, Irvine, California - P3 T30 | ecosystem: Environmental > Terrestrial > Plant litter > Unclassified | place: USA: California... | reverse complement strand
TGAGTTCCATCCTGATACCCTTTCTTCCTTTCCATTCTCTCCAACATCGCCACCATGCTCGTCACATCTCGCTCTCTCGAGACCCTGGTGCTCCAAGCACATCGCGCCAAGGGCGTCCTATACCAAGTGTGCTGTTCGCCTGAAAATCTTACACACTCTTTTCTCACTTTAGCATAAGCTTGTCGATCCATATGGTCGAGAGGAAGCCTGGAGCGGTCGCCCTTTGCCGCGGAAAGAGCCGATCGTCATGGAAAGCGCAAGTACAAGCGGGGTACACCAAGAATATCGACCAAGTGACAAATCTTCGCTGCCCATCACTGTTGCTTTATTATCTCTATCTAAGAGATACACATGCCCTAATCTTCTAGAATCTGTCCGAATTCCAAAGTACCACCACATCAGCTTTCTACACAATGGCGCCTTCCTCCTTCCGCGACCTTCTCGGCATGCCCGCTAGCACTGCATCCACCTCAGACAGTGTTCTCCTCATCATTGATGCTCAAAATGAGTATGCGAACGGTGCTTTAACTGTCACGAACGCCGAGGCAAGCGGGAAAGTCATCGCAAATCTGCTCGAGAAGTACCGCGCCGCGAATGGCAAAGTCATCCATGTGCTTCACCAGACACCAGAAGGCGCACCCATCTTCACACCGAATACCGATCTGGCCAATGAGTTCAAAGACGTGAAGGCTAAGGTAAATGCAACCAATTGAGAAAACAGTCAAGATCGTTAACAACTTGGGTCAGGATGGCGAGACAACTATTTGGAAGCAATTCCCTGGTAGCTTCGAACAAACGCCACTCCATGATACTCTACAGTCGTGGGGTATCAAAAAGCTTGTCATGGTCGGCTACATGGCACACGTTTGCGTGTCTACCACCGCCCGCGAAGCCATGCAGAAAGGCTATGAAGTTGTGTTAGTTGAGGACGGCATTGGTGACCGAGACATCCCAGGTGTCAAGGGCGATGAGGTTACTCGTGTTGTTTTGGCGGAGCTGGCAGATTGCTTTGGTACCGTCATCAAGAGCTCAGACATCAAATAAGCTTATCGAAGCTCAGTGTACCTAGCTTGAAGACCTGCATAATCTCATCTTTTCGAGCTCCCTACTATGTCCTGACTGTCAGGCCACGCCAACAGGCTGTCGAACTGACACAGCACATTGATGCTTCCCATTACTTTCCAGTGGACGTAAAAACGGAGAAGTCCCAGTATCTAGGCAATCCAGAATGCGTGAAGTATATCAGGTACAATGGCCCTACTGCTCCTGGTATACATTCGTGCTATTTCAACTGTCCAAAGGTAAACGTATCTACTGCTCTTTCATCCGCGCTACATGTTGCAGTACTGCAGTGCAAGCGTTCCTTCGCTCAATACAATCTTTCTTCCGCACGTTGGTGCGCATATCACTAGGTTTCTAATCGTTCATGTTGTGTAGGGTTGTGAGTTGTGAGTTGTGAGTTGTGATTGAGACGCCATCACACCCAAGTGCGCTAACGACACATGTGGGTTAGTTAGACGAGTATGACGTCTTTTAGCCACGTTTCTGCAATGACCAACATGCTCAAACACAACCTCTCTCTTTCATTTCGCGACCCCATATTGGTATGCACCACTTGTGTATCCCGTCATTGCAAACACTTCTCTCAGCTCAGCTCTCGGCGAGTTTTTCACTACTGGTGTAATGCTGACCAGTCGGGGCTTTCTGTCCCAAACAACAGCCCTGTCCTCACACAGATTAATCATGCATGCCGGCAACACAAACGCCCAACGTGGAGTATAAGCGAATTAAGACTTGCTTGGCATTTTATATACAACAGCTATGCCTGCATGTCTCCACCAACCGCACACTCCGCTTGCATTTCTGCCCAAGACCTCTTAGCATCACTTACGTAAACTGTGTGAAGAACTCCCATGAGTTTGCTGGCGCGAACGGCGTGCTGGAGCCCGAGTTCGTTTGCGAAGGATTGTGGTCTCCATTGTGAATGACTGTAGGTATGTCAGTCTGATCATCCGCAATGTTGACTTATCGGTTACGCACCCCAAGTCACAGGGAATCCTGTCTTGCAGCCAGTGTACTGCGTCTTGACTGAGTTGGCGCCGTTCGGACCAGGTTCAGATTGAAGCTTTTGGCATCCGTTCGCGGCGACGTACTTGTCACGAACAGAGCGACCCATTCCCACGTTGAGGACAGAGTCGCTGGTCCCGTGTTGACCATAGTAAGCAACGGGCTGTCCGCCTCCAGAACAACCACTCAGCTCTGCCCCAGAGATGACAGCAACAGCACGGACCATGTTCGGGCGCGTACATGCGAGAGAGTGCGACATGGCACCACCATAGCTGAAGCCCGTGGAGAAACGAAGAGCTGTGTTCACACCTTGAGAAAGTCAGTGCATGCCTTGCAGCCACTCGAAGGATTGACTCACATAGGTCGGCTTCCACGGTCTTCACAACAGCGTCAAAGAATGCAACATCCTCGCCACCCGAGTTGGCCCAACCAGCATTCAGGCCTTCTGGAACGACAAATATGGCGGAGTTACCGGCAAGCGCCTTGAGTCCATAGTAAGGAATAACACCGCCTGCATTTGGATTCTCGCCATTCACGATCTTCTGAGCGCTGCCGCCCAGTTGGTGCCACAAGAAGACGAGGCGGTACGGATTGCTCTGATTGTAGTTGTCTGGGATGTTCAAGATATAGCTGCGGCTCTTGCCGTTCACTTGCACAGAGTATTGCTGGTTGTTGAGCGTCTTGGCTTTACCGCAGCCTGCCGAGTTGGCTGCGAAGATGGATGGCACTGCGGCCAAAAGAAGACAGATGCTTGAGAAGAGACCACGCATGATGAAGAGTTGCTGAAGAATGATTCGATATGAGTGGGCTGTGGCAGCCATTTAATAGCGCTGATCACCTGTCTCCCCTCTTAGCATTTCGCTCGGGGGTCAGTCCCGAGGGCATGCTTGAAACGTGCAACTGCCGGCGTACCCCAGATTTCCTCAGAAAACTTCCGACTTCCAAAGTCCCAAGACTTGGCATTGCGGGTGTCGTTCTAAGTTGAGCATAGTGGGCATGCCTAGCTTTCCAACATCAGACCTCCCTTACGAAGATCAGGCGGCGGCACGACTCTTTAGCCACTCTTTCAATTGAGCAACCCTAGATTTTGGAGGAATAAAAGCATGGAAGCATGTGCCAAGCCAATCTGTTCAGTATGGGATAGTTTCTCTCTAATGAACTAGTCGTTAGACAAAGATCAGCAGACTCGTGAACGAGGAGAAATATTCATCAGCCGGGCCGGTGGCTATCATGAGGACTCTTCGTTGTTGCGGGCTACTTGACGTACTACGTAGTTACAGCCATCCGTTCTCTATGCACACCTCGGCGAGAAACCCACCGCGACTGCATGTCCTGCCGAAGAGTATCGTCACGTCCCAGGATGTGCCAGTCCTGGGACACCACAAGTACGCGCCGCCAAGAACCCGGCGTGAAAGACATATGCTCCCTTGTGAAGCAAACGTAAAGGAACCATCGTTCACCTAGGAAGGGGATACGCATCGCGCGATCCCCCCATGAGCTCCACGGACTGTCATCCCTGACATAGCGTTCTCAGCTCTTCTTGACGCTCCATCCCGCCAGTGCCCAAACACCCCTCACAAGTCCCTCTTCTCCATCATGACCCCTCAAGCTCAGCTTCTTCTTCTCCAGCTGATACCGTCTCAGCTCCTCGTACACCACGACAAGCACATCCTTGAACTCGTTACTCGGCTTGCTGCCCCAAGTGTCACCTCCAATCTTTGTGCAGCATCGCTCAACCACGAGATTCATGATCTCGTGACGTCGCGTCGGCAAAGAGTTTGGCTGTGGGTTGTGCGCAATGCTCTGAGAGATAAGCATGGTGTAAAGATAAAGCAGCGGAAAATGCTCTGTCCCCATGAGATTGTCGGAGGCGGCCATGATGGTGTCCCACGAAATATCTGGGTCGGTGAGGCCCAGACATGCGTTCGCCTTCCAAAAGAGACGATTCGTACGGGGGACGGTAGTAAGCCACTTCGGTAGCGTGCTGCTGGCACTGGACATCATACGTGCGAGGCGAACAAGAGGGATCGCCAGCCCAGTCGCAGTATCTGGTCGACCGAGTGAGTCCCATGAAGCGGCAATGAGGTTATAGCAGTCGAGAAATGGGTCGTAGCTGCGACGTTGGCGGGACTCATCTGAGTTTGCGCATTGTAGAAGTGCGGGTATGATCACATCATTGAGGAGATCGCTGACTGTAAACTTGCCATCGGGTTTGCGCCGCCAAAGGATTTGCAAGCCGGCCCAAATCTCTGTCATGAGAGTATGAAGGCCTTCGGGTGATTGCTCGCATAGCGCTTTCCATATCGACGGGACGGTGAACAGGGCTTTCGGAGTCTTTTTCTCGTAGATGGCGTGCCGACAATTCGGGCAAGCACTGGAATTCCCACGACCCGTCTTTAGCCATTTCACAATGCAGTCATGTCCAAAGATATGGTGGCAAGGTAGACTGATTGGTTGGTGATCGGAGCTCCATATCTCGCAGCAGATGGAGCAAGTTTCGGTCGGCTGCAGTTGTGTTTTGATAAATTGCTCCATCGGATCGAGCAGAGAGTCGTGATGTGCAGGATCATGAAGGTAGCACGAGGTAACATTTTGAGTAGAGCGCATCGTGGCGCTGTGAATGCGCTAAGGCTGTCGTTTGTGTGTGAGTCGCGGTTGTTGTGAAGTGACAAACCAGAAGATTGTTTGCGTCGTCACCAGCCAAGCAAGACATTGAAAGAACCGCGATTGCAGTGTCTCATTGTTACAGCAAGCAGAGCGTGGCGTAAGAATCTCACACCCAAGTTTAACAATTTCCAGCTGGAATGCTTCCCGACATCCTGGATCTCTTTCTGGTCCATTCTTGTCCATGATATGGGCGCCAGCTCCTTTCTCATCACAATCTTGTACTCGTGCCTTAACCCACTACCAACAACAGCAATGATGCTCATTTACAAGGCCGCACAAGGTAAAGTGTTGGCGTGACAAGTTGCGATAGCGTAGAGGATCGTAGAAGAACGACGTCTCACCCATAGTCAGAGATCCGCGTTGCCAATCATACCTGTATTCTGAGCCGCGATCGGATGCTGAAGCTCGACAGAGGTGTACTGCTGTTCACTTAGTCCAACAGCTCGTGCGCGACGATTTGCAAAGATCGCGCGATTGTGGAATACTACGAAATGCTGGCTTTCACAGCGCCCAGAAAGTTCTTGTTGAAGATTGCGCGCCCTGGATCGCACGTTTTGAACCAACCGTCCCGGTATGCGAAGACATTGTGCGAAGTTACCGCAGCACATAGTACTACTGTCGAGCTGGATGTTTCACTGAACAGTACGAGGCAGAATTTGTCGCATGTGCACCGTGCTGTCGCACGATAGATAGATCCCCAAGTTGGCACCAAGTTGCTTGATCAAGAAGAATTGCTTCAGCTTTGAGGCCTGGTTTTGGTGAAACAAAACCACTCGTACAAGGCATCCATAATGTTTCCCATCTCTTTACGCGCAGCGCCTGCTTGCATCCTTTGCTGTCGCCTTAGCATGCTCGACGAGAATTTCGGAGTGCACAGTGGGTTGGACTCGACGGGAATTCGTGAGAAAAGTTGTGTTTGCAGATGAGAGATAGTTAGGTGAGGGATGAGTGAGTCGCGTCGGCCACGCGTTGGAAATCTGCGGTGCTTTCAGAAGTCAGCATCCGCCTAGCGCGTTGCCCTTCGACCTCGGAAAGCACCGCGTAATCCTCACCCTCCACGACTCCTTCATCAACATTCAAACAAAGCGTATGTCTCCTTGCCTCTGCCAAGGCTCTTTGGCGATCTGACTGAATTGGTAAAGAGGCCATGGTGTCGTCTCGCGCAGGGCTCGAGATGCCGACAATTGCGGTGACGCACCGCACCCTTCTGAGCAAACATCCTGGATTCGATTGCCTAAGCTGATTGTTCCAAAAAGATCACTTTCTCCCGACTCTAGACTCTACAATGTTCACGTACGCCTAAAGACGACAGGATCGAGGTTTGAGATGGTGTCAGGCTTCGTTTTTTCCTCACAATGTGAGTGTCGCTGAGCTACCGTCGCGCAGCACACCACAAACATTTGTAGGAAGGTGAATGAGCTTGATCCGGACGTTCTTATCACGCTCCCACTCCAAGATATGAATCATCTGGGGCAAGTTAGCAGGCACCAGGTCTCCGTTTGTTCGCTGCATCTCAGTCGGATGTTGAAGAGCCTGTGCGCTTGTTGAAGGCACTCACAGCACCTTGTGAAGGTCCAAATGCTCTAATTATATGGCGCCCGAATTCATAAAACAACTCCCCGCAACAAACAGTTCTCGTTCACGAACGTTGGCACCTATCAACTCCGCAGATCAACCCTTCACTTGCAGCAAGATCAGCAAAGTCTCCCAAACCCTTACTGAAGCCGCTTCAAAGATTAATCCACTTTACGAATGTCGACTAGCAACTCCATCATGTCCGGAAAGAACAAAAGCAAGAGCTCACACGTGTTCAACACAAAGAAACGGGCCCAGAACAAGCGAACGCCAGCAAAACTTACTACCGTCTCGAAGACTGAAGTGTCTACCGCTGCGGCTCAAGACCCTCAGCCTGTACCGAGCGCTTTCCTGCCCGACAGCTTAAACCTTGGCGAAGATGTCATTCAGGTGGACGGCTCCACTGAGCCCGCCACCATTGAACCACTTGTGGCTCAGTGGCTCAGTGCAGTACCGTCGTAGGGCCTAGATATGGCTCATCACTCTCTACTGCCAACGACGGCAAGTCAGTCGCACCTGTTGACACGAAGCCCCTCGAAACGGGGAATATAGCAGTCGTTACAGGATCTAACATCCCAGCGGCTCCGACTGACCTTCCGCGAGACACCCAAGCTGCTCCTTATTCGTCCGGCTTGATTGTGAGCGAGCGCCACGAGAAAGTGGTGGACTCGCCACCGTCGCTACCAATAACAACGCTACTATACGATCATCGCTTCGTGGAACCACCGCCAGACCCTCTCGGTCGTTTTCAGGCGCCGATTGTTATCAAGACCTGTGAACCGTCTTCAGGACATGCCATCGAAGTTACAGGTTCTCCAACGCTAGCACCTGTCTTCCTGTCAAGCTATAGGAACGAGCAAGTGCCATTGCGCCAGGACTTGACTAACAACACGACACCCGCATATGCGCGCTTGTCGATGTCTCACTGGTTCAGCAATCCCGCCAACAAGATCGCTCGAGAGAACATCGCTAAGGGCATACGATCTACTCTTGCGCCAGTCCGCGCAGGCAAGAAGCGTCCACTGAGTGATCGTCGTTCTTTTGTGCCTGTAGAGCGTACGTCGACGTCAGCTCAATGCTCACTGCAATCCAGGCCATCGCAGATGGCTTACTCAACGGTGATCGCTGCGACTCCTGCCCCTCCCGCCGCGGTCGATGCCATTGTCGAGGGTCACACACCACCCCAGTATTCCCTAAGGGTCACCAGATCTTGCAAAATAGCCGTTCCAACATCCGTGGAGCTCATTGGAAACAGCGAGGTTGATCTTGCGTTCGAATATGACTCGCCAATTGCGGTCAAGCCCGAGCCTGTGGCCTATCTAAGCTACGCCCCAATCGACGAGGACGATCTGCTTGGTGCTACTGTTCAGAGCTCTGAAGAGCAGTCGGTTGTGTGGTTCGATCGCGAGCCTGTTGCGCCTATCGACTTCGACTTCTCTGATGACGAAGGGGATGATGAGCATATTGACTCACCAATTCCGTCTACGTTATCGCGCTATGGTGATCTTCTCATCAATTCACGGACCGCAAACGCTGAGACCGCTCGTGTGGCGTCAGATTCGGACAAGTCCTCCACGCATGTCTTCGTGCTGCAGATCCCCACCTCTCCTAGCACTTCCGTCTCATCTCATTCATCTCAAGCGTCTGATGATGTAGCTGCAGAGACCATTCTCCTTGGTAATACCCGCGCACGTGATCCGATGGACCGCCTGCCATCCGGCCCAGAGGATATGGTCTCCAAGTTAGAGCTAGCCCAGGCATGGGTTCTTTGCGTCACAGCGGAGCACACCTTGCAGCAACCCATCAGCTCGTCCATTGTGAAGCTATGGGACTTCTCCATTATCGCCCGCGATGCCGATCGAGCGCTCGAACTGCAGTTGCAGCGCCGCGCTAAGCTTGGTGGTGTATCGCTCCGTGACTTTCTCAAAAAGTTCATGTTTGACCGAGATGGCATGACAGCAGCGAGTCAACTCATTGCCGTGTTCCGTGAGCTGGCCGATTGAGCGCGCTGAGGCATGCTACAATCCTCGTCTGTTGAACTTGTAACTGCGCTAGATGGTACATGATCTTGTTAGGGTTTCTTATAGCTTCTCCCTATCAGCAATTCATTTTTTGTATGGCGCCTGATCATTTGCATCTCACATCTCGGTAGTTCAAATAAAAGTTTTGTCATTCATTTCTCGGATCACCACTGATCATTTCATTATATGTATAATCACCTCTACTCTACAATTGTATCTTCCACCAATGTATTCCAGACTGTCTATTCTTTGCCATGTCTTATCTCAAGGACAATCTTGCCGCAAGTGGTTTTCGTGAGGAATTGTTCTTGCGCCGTGACAATCTCTTTCAGCTGGTACACCTTTCCAATATGCGGTCGAATCTCGCCGCGTTCAATGTATGAAACAATGTTCTCAAACACCACCTTTTCTTGAAACGTACAGCCAAAGAAACTGAGATCCTTCAGGTACAGCGTCCGGACATCGAGCTCAACTATCGGGCCAGCAATAGCGCCAGCGATCGCGTATCTTCCTCCTCTCTTCAACACGTCGAGTAGCTCCGAAAACGATGGTCCAGCGACCAGGTCTAGTACGACGTCGACGATCTCTTTGCCGAGCTGTTTGACCACACTTTCGCCCCTTGAGATCACTTGGTCCGCGCCAACAGCTTGCATCTGGTTCGTCTTGTCGCGCCCTCCGACAGCGGTCACAAACGCGCCCCTTCGCTTCGCGAGCTGGATCGCCGCTGCACCAACACCACCAGATGCACCAGTAATTACAACGTGCTCCCCGGCATTGACATTGGCTCGATGTAACATGTTTTCTGCCGTTGAGTAGGCGCAGGGTATCGACCCAAGTTCGACGTCGCTCCAGTCGCAATCGATCTTGTACGTCTCCCGGGAAGGCGCTTTCGTATACTGCGCGAAGCCACCATCACACTCGGATCCGAAAGTCCAGAATTCATATTGTGAACCATCGACGTGAGGTCGAAGCAGGCTTCTAACAAGTACGCGCTCGCCAATGCGTGCTGGGTCAATGTCCTTGCCAACAGCGACAATGTGACCGCAACAATCAGCGCCTTGGATGCGCGGAAATTGCAGTGGGGTACCAGACCATGATGAGTCGTCGTCTTGCCGTGTTTCCCAGCCTTTTTCAATTCCTGAATCAGTGCCAGTCTTGACGCCCTTGGAGTACCAGCCAATTCGTGTGTTTATGTCTGTGTTGTTCACGCTCGCTGCAGCAACTCGAATCAACACATCGTCTGCGGCTGGCTCTGGTGTTCTGAGATCGGTGCGGTACTGTAGCTTCTCGAAACCACCATGACCGGTGAGCACCACTCCGGACATGGTGGCGGGCGGACAGAAATTGCTGGCCATGATCAAAGTAGTTTACCGGTTCAATCTTGTAAAAAAGTTTTCGTCTTCTGAACACGTCTTATATGTACTCTTGATCATCTTTGGTGCTGCGTGTGAGATCATGCTTGGTAATGAAGGGAAGTCATCATTTGAATAGGCGGCTAGCCGAAGTCAGGTTGGGGAACGAATGGAGAGCCTTACCCCACCACCCAGCTTCAGCTCGTTGGCCACAACCCAAGGATCATTTGTCAGCATGTACGCCTAAGTGAACTGCATGTCCACTTTGCGTGAAGCTCATGACGCGATGTGTAACTTCAATGCATGGCAATTCTTCAAAAGCCCCGGATACCTTTTTGAATGAGCCTGAAAGACAGCCATTCCTAGGTATCATTGAGTACGGCATATGCTTGTTGCTTCTTTCTCACACTGTTAAGTCTCATGTATCTACTACTGAGGAAGCGTAAAAGCACGATCCTTCCATTTCAATTTGTTGTTCTTATAGCGTTTCACAGTTCGATCACCCGTATCATTTCAGACAATGTGGTGACGTGATTAACCTAGCATTGCGGAACAAGTTTTGTCGACTTTGTGAGGCACGGTGCGATTTAGGTGAGATGGCGTCTGGCGGTGGTGGAGACTGACATTCGTTCGATATCAACTTTGTGCCTTTTACTTGCGCTTCTCGTCACATACGCCGCGGAATGGTAGAGAAACCCGTCCGGTGATGCTGTTTTCTTGGCGTTCATTTTGGAGCTTTTCGTTCAATGTCGCAACCTGCCAACAGGTTCAGTGTCAAGTAAGATAATGTCGAAGACATTTGTCGACAGAGTCTGCCGGAGGGAAGCGTCCTATCCAGCGAGCATCGAAGGTAGCAATGAAATTGTGGCAACTCCCACGTGCTTCAACGGCTTAGATTCCATGATGCGGACTGGTAGAATACTGCGTCTAACAAGGGCATGCAGTGTAAAGTTTCCACTGGTGATGCGAGGGCAAGATGGTTCGTTTGATGAAGTTCGAAGCTCCTGACACTAGCGTCGAACCACTTTTAATCATCCGCGGCAACGGGCCCGCTCCAACAGCAACCAGCATGTCGTGCATATCGCATGCAAAGCACACGCCCATTCGCAGATCCATGCATCGCCTTCGATATCAAGATTCAAGCAATAATAGACCACACTGTCAGCATATGCTACACAAAATCTCACACCGCAAAACAGCACAAGTTTGTTTTCATTCCAGCCACTTCTCCCGTCCCACGACCCCCTTTCCCATCTCCCAAGGTCACACTAACACAAGGATGTTTCCCGGCACCCGTTCCGCACCACCCAGCTGGGCCAACGTGCGCCTTCCAGACTAATCGCCACCTCTCTCCTGAGATGTATCCATCCGTAGTCATCTCGGCTCGGTGGCGCAGTTCGCATGCTGGCTGATGCGCCGATGGTTGCCTATTTCCTAACAAAATGATGGCTTGCCCCAGTTATCGCGACGTTTACTTATCGATTCCGTCACTGTCGTTGTGGTTGTAATTTTCTGTTGTTTGTTGTAATAATAAGCTGTCAAGATGTTTCTCAGCGTTAAGGAAAGGGCGAAACAAATAGCGAATGGGCAGTTGACGCCGACTGCTGCGCCGGTGAGCGAACCGCCGCCGAAAGTGTCGATCCCGAAGTCTACATCGAAGACCGCGACGGCGAAACCTACATCACCAAAAACTGCGCCTGCGAAACCGACTTCACCAAAAACTGCAGCCTCGAAAGCAGTGCCCGCGAAGGTCGCATCGTCAAAACCTGCGCCGACAAGATCGAATACACAAATCGGCGCATTCCCAGACGCGGCGCCACCAAAGCTCTCGAGATCAAAGACTGAGCCACCCAAGTCGCCCAAGTCGAAATCGGACCCCTCAAGAAAGAAGCGCTCGTCCTCGAAAGAAAAAGAAAAAGACACGCCCTCGCGCCCCAAGCCCTCACGAACCGAGTCCTCAAAATCCGTCTCCTCGAAAAAGACGCCCTCGAAATCGACATCCAAGTCCACGCCCGTTACACCCGTGCGCTCATCCTTCTTCTCCCGCATCCAAGCCTCGAGCTCCTCCTCCTCCGAGTCCTCCACCGACGACGAAGGCCCCAGGGCCACGCCATCCGATGAAGTCACAGAGCTCAAGGCTGCGTGCCTCAAGCAGGTCAACGGCGTGACGGGACTCGGCAAGAACTTGGCGGTCGTGTGCCGGCAAACAAGCAAGAAGGGCTGGTATGCAGCACTCAAGGACACGAGTTCGGACAAATACTTGAAGCTGTGGATGAATCGCGATAAGACGTTCCCGACGCAGGTGGAGGCGCTGCAGGCGTATCTGGTGTTTGCGAAAAAGATGAAAGAAGGGTCGAGGTTCCTGTGAGCTCGACGGAGCAATACTGAAGGCGAGGAGATGAGAGACGACGCGCCGCTCGATTGACCTTGTTTTGGTCGTGTAAGAATATTGTATAACAGCACTCCACTCTAGCGCAGGTGTTTGGGATTTTGGCTCCGGAGCATTTTGGACTGGGGCACTTTAGCATGGCGTCCTCCTTTTGGGTTTAGATGGGACGGAACATTCGCAAGAGTAAAGCCTGCGCCAGTGTGCGTGCAGGCTGTACTGTAATACTGGAAAACTTGTTGTAAGATTATTGGGATGGTTGGTCTGCTGGGCAGGCCTTGTAATATAGTGTAACTCTTAGTATAATACGATGGGACAGAGTTGCCGCTGGAGGCAACTTGACGGCGCGACGCCAACACACAAACACTTCTACAATATGACTCGAGTGAGACATGAAGGTAGAGAGAAACTATGCGTATGGAAGGTGGATTCAAAGAGCTCTTATCGATAAGCCCCAACAGCTTACAGTGGCTCCACCACGACACTTCACCTCCACCAATCTCACCATGTAAATACCTACGCCGTCTCCTGAGACAATGTACCACCTCTTCAAATCCATATATCTGCACGCCACAAGTAAAGAAGGTACCATTACCACCCTCTTCGTCCTTTCCTTCCTTCCCTACCACTTTCCGAATTCGAACCCACCCAACTAACTCTCTCCTCCACTCCAGAATTCTCCGTCCTCCTCCTAGGCCTCGACAACGCCGGCAAAACTACCCTCCTCGAACAAATAAAAGCGGCCTACACGCCCTCGCACCCGAACCTCAAAACCGTCCCCACCGTCGGCCAAAATGTCGCAACCGTCGAGCTCCCACCTCCAAACCCACCTATCTACCTCAAGATATGGGACGTCGGTGGACAACATAGCCTGCGCGGTCTGTGGCAGTCCTATTACTCGTCGTGCCACGCAATCGTATTCGTCATTGACAGTAGCGACGTGGGTAACGCCACGCTCGAGGATCTCTCCAGTACACCTAACACCGAGGATATTGGGCGGTTGGACGAGTGTCGGCTAGTGCTCGAAAGCGTGCTGGAGAACGAGGACACATCAGGTGTGCCGATCTTGGTGCTGGCGAATAAGCAGGATCGGGAGGATTGCGTGGAGGTAGTGCGCATCAAGGAGGGGTTCGTGCGCAGGGTATTTGAGGGCGAGAAGGGGGGGAATGTTAGGGATAGTAGGGTGTTACCGTGTAGTGCGCTTACGGGCACGGGGGTGAACGAAGTAAGTTGCGAACAGATATCTGATTGTGGTTGATCAGGAGCTAATAAGCGCATAGGCGGTCGAGTGGTTGTGTAGTCGGATGAAGTTTAACAAGGAGAGTAGGCCGCCGGTGATGCGTTAGAGAGGAATAGTATGGAGAAAAAAGATGGATATACCCCGGTGCAATGATGCGGGCTCTCGACGTGAAGAAGACACGCGCGGCTACGCTGATGGCTTGAAGATGCTAATTTGAGAGACAAAAAGATGGCTACATGATTCGAGAATCGTTCCGTGCTTCTGCCGTACTAGTTCAGCCAGGTGTCAAAGTACGTTGGTCTTACCTTCGCCCTAGCCATGAAGACGAACACGATGATCCAAGACTGTTTTCCAGCAGCAGCACCATGATGTTCCAATGCATGTCTGCTTGGTTGTTCAAGGCCTGTGTTCATTTTCATACGCGCCTAAGTGACACCGTGCTACTCATGCTCATGCGATGTCTCGTCATTCAGTACTTATTGATAGCTACGAGTCGAAAGTACACAGCCAGAGAAACCAGGCGTCGTTGCGCAAGCACCTCGAGTCTGTTCGAAAGACAATTTAGTGCGCCAAAGAGCTAACAACAGGTAGTACTGTAAACGACTTCGACTCCCATGCCATCGTACTCAAGCATCATTTCATAGCATCCGTCAGCCACACTACCTGGAGTGTCACACAGTCCTAGGATCAAGTCAGCTTTGCACCGCAATCAGCGCTATTGTGGAAGGATTTCCCCAATCAATCGCATCGCTCCAATCATGAACAGAAGCCCCGGGAAGCTGTTCAAACAACGCTGTTGTTTTTGAAGCGATTCGGTTCGGAGCCAAGATTTGATCACTTACCATCAGCAGCGCCAACTCTGCGAGCACAGCCAATCCTGGCGCATCGTGAAAGACCTTCAGCGCAAGGAACGCAGAAACCGCGTACTCACCTAGAATAGCCGTAGCTCCGATTTTCTGCTCGCTTGTGAACGGCGCTGTTGCAGCTTTAGTCATCGGTGCAGACAGATCAGGCGGCTGCCAGATGATGCCAGCGCAGACGCTGACCTATTCGTATGGGTTAGCATGCATAATGGTAAATCAAACAGGGACAAAATTGCTCACCACGAACAACACTACCCAGGCGAGGAACGTATCGCCATCGTCATCGCCACTTGCGTCGGCGGTCCGGAAATGGAGGTAGGCACCGTATGCGAGGAAGATGTACGCCACGACACCTGCAGTAAAGCCGAGCTTACGACGGTTCAGGCTGCTATTGTAGATGTCTTCCGGAGACCGCATCTTCTGGACGTGCGCCTCTAGAAGTGCCACGCGATCCTGGAGGTACCAGTCGAAGCGCGGTGTGTGGGCGTAGGGCTCGTTGGTGAGCATTGGACTGTGCAGAGGGGTGGTGGACGTTGGTAAGTGTGGAGGTTGATTCAACAGCGCGATGGGCTAACTGTGTGACTTATAAATTCAGGCTTTGTGGCTTAGCTACAGAATATTTGCTGATGGTTTGGTACTGAGACGACTGGACTAGGGCATTGAGGGACCACTTGGTCTCTTTACGAACCATAGGACGGGTCGCCGCGGTCTTGTGGGGCCCTGCGGTATACGCTATCACCCTTGACAGTCTTTACCGTATGGGCTGAATATGAAGACTGGATATCTGGACGATTCACAAGGATGAGTGGGAATGAGGAAGACAAGCTTACACTTTTTAGTGAGCATGTACCTGTATTGCTTCAGCCACTGCTTCTGTCCCCGTCAAATTCGGAATGCTACGTGCTTTTAAGGTTCTCATGCAATACTGAGATCCCTACAAAAAGAACAACACCTCCTGTCGGATCGTGAGTATCGGTAGAGACGTCGGATGCTCAATGCTGGCCAACGAGCCGACTCGATCCTACATCGGTCCGACTCGTGGCCGAGCTCAGCTATGCC
>Ga0265798_10006586_pt1 | contig 15230 bp, 8 predicted proteins | sample P3T30metagenome_FD_192430 | JGI IMG/M metagenome (GOLD analysis project Ga0265798, IMG submission 192430) | Plant litter microbial communities from East Loma Ridge, Irvine, California - P3 T30 | ecosystem: Environmental > Terrestrial > Plant litter > Unclassified | place: USA: California... | reverse complement strand
TCCTTGGGGACTTCAGGAGCGCCAGGTGATGAGGGAGTCCCGCTGGAAGGTGGGGTTTCGCTGCCTCCTCCAGGTGAGCTACCTTCACCGCCACCGGTTGGGTATTCGCTGCCGCTTTCACCGCTGCCGCTGCCGTATTGGCTGCCGCCTCCGGGTGAGCTGCTACCGCCTCCAGGTGAGCCGCTACCGCCTCCGGGTGAGCTGCTACCGCCTACAGGTGAGCTACTGTCGCCTCCGTCGCTGGGGGCTTCAGGTGCAGGGGTAGCGCTTGGAGGAGAGAGAGTGCCGCCGGATCCGGGGTTTTTGCTACCTCCTCCAGGTGAGCTGCTTTCACCACTACCGCTGCCGTACTCGCTTCCTCCTCCAGGCGATCCGCTCCCTCCCCCAGGCGAGCTTCCACCGCCACCACCAGGAGCTCCAGGTGCACTGGGAGCGTCTGGCGAGGAGGAATTGCCGCCAGAACCCGGATTTTCACTTCCTCCTCCAGGTGAGCCACTTGGGTACTCGCTTCCGCCTCCACCACCACCGCTTGAGTAATCGCCGCCACCTCCAGGCGCGCCATCTTCACCACCATCCTCGCCATCGTTGTCGTTGTCCTCGCCGCCACTTTCATCTCCGCCACTTTCATCCCCGCCACCTTCATCGCCGCCATCACTCGGCCCTCCAGGAACAGGGTTACTCGGCGTAGAACTACCAGGAGGAGACATGCCTGGCACACCAAGACCACCGTCAGGATTCTTGGGACGCTTGCCGCCGCCGAGACCCGGGAGGAGTGGAAGTTTGCCGCCACTGCCACCGCCTGGCATGAGCATGTCCAGTAATTTACCGCCACCTGAGCTCCCACAGCCGAGGCCGGTGCCGGTCAAATGGGAAACGCCCTTGTGGCCTTTGTTGAATGTAGGCGCAGCGGAAGCGGAGAGGATGAGCGCCGTGGCGAATGTAGCGGTTGAGAAACGCATGGTTGCGGGGTGTTGATGGGAAAGTTGGGTAAAGTAGTTCAAACGAGGGACTTTGGCCGGCAAATGATTACCTCGGGGAGGTGAGGGGACGTGGCTGGCACAAGAGAAGAAAGACCTTTAAGATGGATGGGAAAGAATGTAAAGACCGAAGTGAAGCGAAGGTGCTGTGGTGGTGGTTTGAAGGAAGCGCTGTACCTTTGGCCTTTATACTTGGCTTTACTTCGGCTAGAACGCCACGGTGCTTGGAGCATCTCCACTCATCGTGTATACATCAAACAAATGTTTGCTTTCGCCTGGCCATCGAGACTGTTCGTAGGTCTTGGCTGTCGGAAAAGTGACGGCTTGCTTTTCTACGTTGTGGGACATCGAAGGGCATGATATATCGTGAAACGAGAGATGCTTGGACTTGGCAATCTATGAGAGGCTGTCGTTTGTTTCGACATGGGATTGCAGCTTGGCCTGGTAGGAAGAAGATCGAAACAGTGGAGCGGATGACGATGCGGTGGTGGGCAATGCCTGCCAGGTGTGAAACGATGGTGTGTTGATGTTTCGAAACGGGATACATCGCCATTTGTCGTGTGTTTTATGGGGAAATTCTGTCGAGAGGTTTCCCTTAGAGGAGCAATTGAGTTGTAAGTGGGTGTTGGTAGTCTGTATATATATACGCCTAGCGATGACTTCAATTCATTTCCAGTAATGAGTCAATCGAGCTTCTATCGGAACACGGATAATCTTGGAATAACATCCAACTGTGTACATAAGTAATACGTCCACAGCTGGTTGAGCACTACGCGTTATGATCTGCTTGGTGAGTCGCACGCGCTCTTCAGCGGATGTCGGTCACTCTCTCGTACTGTAGTGCATGCGATCACAATCGCTCGTTCTCTCGAACCGGTTTCTGTGCAGTGCGGCAGCTTGATATTCCTGACCCAATAGCCTTAGTGCATGCGGACGTATCTACGGCGTGATGTAGTTGACCTGAAGGAGAGCGCACCGAGGTGTTGTGGTGGTGAGCAATGATCTCCACAAGCGGCGGGAACCAACTCTGCATGCACCCCGGATGGCCAATACGTCATGCCGAAACGGGCGCATCTCCGCATCACAAAGACATTTGTATGCGGATCCGATGGCAGATACCTTACCCATGACAGCGATCCCCGCGTCTTCGTATCCCTACTTTTACATACTACCGCCGTAAACAATTCCAGTGCTACTCTACACACGTCGCGATGGCGCACAACAACCCAAACAAAGAGGACTACATCTACAATGCGCAACTCGTAAGCATCAATCTTGAACCTCGGCACGGCTATACTAACAGAACGAAGGATGCCTTCACCCTATACCACCAGTCGAACGAGACCTCTCAAGGCGTAATCGGTCCTGCCTTGCCAGCGCTCGGCCATGCGACCTCAGGCGCAGCCGGCACGGCCATCTCGAAGCTCATTACATACCCACTCGATCTCGTGATCACGCGCCTACAAGCGCAGCGACAATTGAAGCGCGATGGCAAGCATGCGCACTATACTGGTATCATGGACGCGATCGAGACGATCTACGAACGTGAAGGAGGCATACAAGCGTTCTACAGTGGTGTAGTCCCTGAGATCGCCAAGGGCGTGGCAGACAGCTTCCTCTTCTTCCTTGCATACTCGTATGTTCGACAGAGCAGGTTGACTGCGCGTGACTCTGGGAGAAGTCTGCCAGTGCTGGAGGAGATTGGTGTTGGTATGGTGGCAGGCGCGTTCTCCAAGTTCTGGACTACGCCTCTCCAACAGATCGTTACGAGGAAGCAGACAGCAGCCATGCTGAAGGATGACTCGGCGATAGTTGCACCGTCGTCCAGCGTAACAGACATCGCACGCGAGATATTGCGCGAAAAGGGCATTCAGGGCTTTTGGTCCGGCTACTCAGCCAGTCTAATCCTCACCTTGAACCCATCCATCACCATGTTACTCCACAAGGTCCTACTGCGCCTCTTCGTCCCGAGGACCAAACGCGACGATCCAGGCGCACGTCTTACCTTCCTTCTGGCTGCTACCAGCAAGGCCCTAGCATCAACCGCCACGTACCCCTTCTCACTAGCCAAGACCCGCGCACAAGTATCCTCGCAGAAGCCCACCTCCGACGGCGAGACAACAGAGAAGGGCCAGCCACACTCAAAGACCGACAAGGTACGACGTTCAACTGTCTTCAGCACCATCATTCGCATTGCGCAGACCGAGGGCCTGGAAGGTCTGTACCAAGGCCTAGGCGCCGAAGTCATCAAGGGCTTTTTCTCACACGGCATCACGATGCTGATGAAGGATCGTATTCACACGCTGATCATTAGCTTGTACTACTCCGTGCTGAAGGCGATGAAGAAATATCCTTCTCCAGAAGAGCTGGCGAAGAAAGCAACAGACGGCGCGAAGGAGCTGCTTGAGCAGGGCAAAGAGCAAGCCAGCGGCGCGTATGAGAAGGGCGTCGAGTTGGCTGAGCAGGCCTCGGACAAAGCCAGAGAAGTTGTCGCTGAAGGCTCACAGCGCGCTACGGATCTGGTGGAGAGCGGCAAGCAACAGCTCAGCGATGCGTCTGTTAAGAGAAGCCAGGTCTCTGGATCCGCGTTGAGCCAGGCTGACGGCCTACTCCAACGCGGTAAAGAGGTAGCTAGCAACATCTCAGGACAGGCTGGCAATGCGGTGGAGAGTGGTAAGCATGCTATCAACAATGCTTCTGACCATGCAGCTGCAGCTGGAGAGGCTGGTAGAGATGCTGTGTCGAATGCTGGACAGCGCGTTAAAGAAGCTGTAAAGGACGCTGATGTTAAGGACATTAATGGTCCGGATACTGGCATTAAGGAGTGATGGAGATGAGATAAAGAGGTTTCAGGTGGCTTTCAGATTGTGTATATACCCAGGACTTTTCTTTTTGTAATAATATTGTAGTTGTGTCTAGGTAGCAGGCGTCTTAGTTCAAGACGGTGGCTTTTTGCTTCTTGGGATGCGAGCAAGTATTTTCTGCACTTTAGAATGGCTCAACCTTACATGTAGTGCATTTTGAGCATAATCTGAGTAAATAACTCCACAACCCGTAGCCATGAGCAAGAACGTCTTCCCAGGCCCTTTTCGATGAGAGCAAAAAGTGACACGACAGCACAAGATGTGAGGCGGATGTGGAGCATGACGCAGGCCGGGGTTGCATGTGCATGTTGTTCAAGGTTGTTGCTATGCCCACCAATCAAAACAGGTTAGCGCCCGTGATGCGTCAACCCCAGCGCCCGGACAACATTCACTCCCCACTCCAGTTGACAGCACGACACCGCCGCCCGCACACGGCGGGGTAACTAACTACTAACCGGCACAGGGACAGGAATATTGCTACTGCTGCGACGCAGAGAGAGGTCTCAAATCAGTCAGCAGACATCGGGCAGTCATCGGCGCATGCTCTCAACACACCGACCACGAAACCGGCAACCAGTAAAGAGGGCAAGAACGACTGGCGCACGCAATCTCCCTGCGTCAGAAACCGTGCGCAAGACATTCGCGAAACCACGGCAACATACAACACTATTATCTGGTCGCGTTGAGAGTGCGACCTGCCGACCACGGATACACACCTCCTGAGATCTGCAGGAGGCCGACGTTGCAGCTTCCACACTACCACCATGGCCGCGGACGATACCCCATCTTCGCCGCCAAGCGGAGGATGGGGCAGCGTGCAGGAGGAGCTCGCATACTACAAGACGCAATACGAGACGCTCGAGGCGGAGCTGCAGGAATTCCAGACGTCGAGCAAAGAACTGGAAGCCGAGCTTGAGCGCGATGTCGAGGAGAGCGAGAAGCGGGAGCGCAAGCTGCAGGAGAAAGCTGAGCAGCTCGGGTTCGAAGTGGAGGAGTGGAAGGTATGTTGCAATCTGTGTCGCATATGGCTAGGTTGCATACTCACGACTACCCCAGACCAAGTACAAGCAGAGCAAGACCGAGGCCAACAACGCACAGAGCGCCCTGCAGAAAGAGATTACCGCACTGCGCGACGGACAACGGGGCCTTCAGATGAGGCTGCGCGACATCGAGGTACAGAGCGACGACTTCGAGCGCCAGGCACGCCACCAGACCTCGTCGCTGGAAGACGTAGAGTCCAAATACAATGTCTCGATCGAGCGGGGAGTCATGATGGAGGAAGAAATGAAGATAGGGGAGCAGGAGCGGGAAGCGCTGAGGATAGAAACACAGCGTCTGCGCGACGAGCTGTCAGATCTGCGAATTGAGTCGGACATTGTGCAGGAGAAGCTGCGACTTGCGGAGGCCACCATCGAGAGACACCACGAGCGCAAAGTGTCCAATCACCTGGCTGGAGATTCGTTGCGACCACGCTCGCCGGCTTCGGAAGCATCGACGTCTGCAACGACCTTGTCCTCACCCACAGCCGCTTCGACACCACCACACACCAAAGCAGGCGCCCTACGACCAGACGTTACGCCGCCATCACCACCTCTTTCCGACGCGCCGGTCTCAAGGCGACCTATACCCTCTACGCCCATGCCAATGCGGAAGACTTCAACAACAAGAGATTCCGCGGCTACTCCTCGTCCAGCATTGCACCAGCCTCGACTCCCTCGCCATTCTCGCGGGCCTAGCATACCCGCAGCACGACCGAGCATGGGAACCAGCGGGCGCGCAACACCCTCGATCAAGACAACAGCACCTGCGCCACGGGTACCAAGGCCCAGCGTGGGAGGCAATGCACCAGCAGGCGGTTTGCCAAGATCTGGTTCTCTGTATCAAATACGAGGGCTAATTGGCAAGATGCAGAAGCTCGAGGAGCGGGTATACTCCGCACGATCCAAGCTTCCTGCGCCTACAAACACGCCACCGCGAGCGAGTCCACGGAACGGCAGCGCCATGGGACACCACATATCCAGCGGCAACGTAACCCTACGGAGCAACAGGAAACGGACCTCCCACGCGTCAGCGGCGTCCTCACGCGCCGACGCTCCCGATTCTGGAGTAAGCCGTCTCTCATTCGGTATTCCGACATCTTCGCGGGAGCCCAGCAACAGCCGGCCCAACAGTCGCGCGTCGATATCGTCACAGTCGAGACCAGAGAGCAGGAGCGGCATGCAACGCCCCGAGAGCCGGAGCGGTATGCAACGCCCCGAGAGCAGAAGTGGCATGCAGCGGCCAGAAAGCAGGGGCAGCACACGAACACCCATGGGACACTACTCGAGCGCATCCATCAGCGGCCGCATACAGCGTCCACGCAGCTCCATGAGCGGGATATCTAGCGCGCACAGCCACACCAAGTCCTTCTCCATGTCCCTGCGAGACTCTGAGACGGGCAGCAATAGCGACGGCAGTAACGTCGCAACGCCGGTGGCACGACGCCTGACGCTGGAGAAATCGGGTATACCCACGCCGAGCGGACTGCCAAGGAGACAGAGCGCGGGGCGGAGATCGAGTACGGGGTTTGCGGACGGGGGGGATATGTTGCCGCCTGCACGGCCGCGCAAAATGTCGACGCAGAATGAGGAGGAGACGTACTAGGTCAGGGAGTGGGAGTGGGGCCTGCACGGGAAGGATGCAGGTTTGACGTTGACGTGATGTGCTGGGGTACCGATTTGCATGTGATGAATGCAGGTACCAGCACTACGGTGGACCCAACAGCGTAACGCACGCGTGCACACTTTCATCGTTGCGCTTGCATATATTTTGGGAGCAGAGGGACTTTTGTGGACTTTACATATTGCTCAATACCATTTCTTTTGTCTGTTGAACGAGCAATACTATCATATGACTTCGTGTCTACTTTTGCGTGTGGGTCGGACATGTACACAGATTCAGACCTATGCTCCGATGGTGGCACTTCAGCCTCACCTCACTAACGCATGGGAATCCGGGGCATCGTATGATTCTGATGTCAAATGTTAATCCCAGCGGGGCGGACCGCATGCAAACTGGAGTGTACCCTGGGATTCGGAACGTGTAGTCGGGATTTAGGACGTACGGGTGTATGGCAGTGAAATTTCGTATACTTCTGTCACTTTCGACCACAGCCGGCATCGCACGAGCTGAGTTCTCATGTTAAATTTATTTCTGGACTCCGAAGTGATCGAATGGCCATCTTTGTTTGCGGACTTGCTCGTGCGCTGATTGGCTGCGTTGTTGGCGGATGCGGAGAGCCGAATACCTACTTATTATGATGAGAGACGAGACACTCTAGTAAGTTAAGCGGAATGGAGGTGTGGGAGAGGAGCCGAAGTAATGGGTACGGAGATGGAGATGGAGTCTTGGAAAGGTTCAAGTCGTGTTGTAGTTGTGAGGGAAGAGGGAAGAGGGAAGAGGGGATAGGAAAAGGACGAGAGGGCAATTGTTGAGAGAAGATGTATTTATGTAGTATGGTATGACGACGTGTGTACAGTTTGCTGGGAGATAAATCGGCGGCGGACCGTGTGTTTATTCGTGTACGATGTGTTGGGATGGAAGCCGGCGTTAGTGGACTCGATGAGCTCAACGGCTTTCGAGGTACACGGTTCTGCATCGAGTATGCTTTGCGAATAAAACACACCTCAAGAGTAAACACAGCAGTCAATGTTAACACTTATCTAGTAATGGCAATACTCGGCCTCAATCGCATCCCAAAAAGCGCGTCTCGCAGAAAACGCGATTTGATATGACAAGGGTACGAGGTGAGGCGGCAGCATCGTGGGGCCTCAGCTCAACAGCTCGGGAAGAAAGCTTGGGGTGTTCCGCGATCCTTCTCAGAAATTTATGTACTTTACTAGATCGTCCCCGGATTACATTGCGTCTTGCTACTTATTCCTCCCTTTTTCACTACAATTACTACATACTCTGTTTTATCTTTATTGATAGTTGTTGCGGTTGTTGCTTCCTCCCAGGCACACGGCTGCTAGACTACTGTAGACTACAAGTGCTGCCCGAGTCGTTCGCACGCTCGGTGACTTGTAACACTATACACACACTACAGACTACTAATTCGCTGCTCGGATCCTCTTACCGACAGCTGCTTCACAGTCGCGCAGTCAATTCTCACTGCAGGCTCCGATTGTCGTCCCTTTCGATCTGATCTACAGACGAGAAGCTAGAGGCCGAAGCTCTTACCTTACAAAAATTGCCCGACTCCCCACCGAACCGGCACAACTCTTCTCTCTCTCCCTCACACCCGCCACTCGTGTATGGGAATTCCATCCGACAACATGGCCGGAGCTGCAACAAACGGGGCGAACGGCGGGCCCAGCTCGTACGCCGCAAAGTTCAACCTCGCGCCGCACTTCATCGGCGGGAACCACGTCCAGGCCGCGGCGCCGGGCAAGGTCAAGGACTTTGTCACGGCACACGATGGACACACGGTCATTACAAATGTGAGGAAGAGGCACCCAATTGGGCAGTCGGGGAGTCGCGTGCTGACATTGGGGGCGCTGTAGGTGCTCATTGCGAACAACGGTATCGCGGCGGTCAAGGAGATCCGTTCGGTGCGGAAGTGGGCATACGAGACGTTTGGCGATGAGCGGGCGATTCAGTTCACTGTCATGGCTACGCCCGAGGATCTGCAGGCTAATGCTGAGTACATCCGCATGGCTGACCAGTACGTCGAGGTGGGTGCACTCTATAGAAGAGATCCAGCTGCATAAAGACGGGACGGATGGCTAACGCGGGCAATGCAGGTCCCCGGCGGCACCAACAACAACAACTACGCCAACGTCGAGCTCATTGTCGATGTCGCTGAGCGCATGAACGTCCACGCCGTGTGGGCCGGCTGGGGCCACGCCTCTGAGAACCCCAAGCTGCCCGAATCGCTCGCCGCCTCGCCCAAGAAAATCGTCTTCATTGGTCCCCCCGGGTCGGCCATGCGCTCGCTCGGCGACAAGATTTCGTCTACAATCGTCGCACAGCACGCAAAGGTGCCGTGTATCCCGTGGTCGGGCACAGGCGTGGACGAGGTGGTGGTGGACGACGTGGGCATCGTCACGGTCGAGGACCAGGTCTACGAGAAGGGCTGCACCAAGTCGTGGCAGGAGGGCCTCGAAGCCGCGAAGAAGATTGGCTTCCCCGTCATGGTCAAGGCCTCGGAGGGCGGCGGCGGCAAGGGCATCCGCAAGGTCGACCGCGAGGAGGACTTCAAGGACCTGTACGCAGCCGCTGCCTCGGAGATTCCCGGCTCGCCCATCTTCATCATGAAGCTTGCGGGAAGCGCGCGCCATCTGGAGGTCCAGCTCGTGGCTGACCAGTACGGCAACAACATCTCGCTGTTCGGGCGTGACTGCTCCGTCCAGCGACGACACCAGAAGATCATCGAGGAGGCGCCGGTAACAGTCGCCCCCAACAGGACCTTCCACGAGATGGAGAAGGCGGCTGTCTCGCTCGGTAGACTGGTTGGATACGTCTCAGCTGGTACCGTGGAGTACCTGTACTCGCACGCCGACGACAAGTTCTACTTCCTTGAGCTGAACCCTCGTCTTCAGGTCGAGCATCCTACTACCGAGATGGTCACGGGCGTCAACCTCCCAGCCGCCCAGCTGCAGATCGCCATGGGTCTGCCTCTGCACCGCATTCGCGACATTCGGTTGCTGTACGGCGCGGATCCACATAGCAGCTCGGTCATCGACTTTGACTTCTCGCAAGAGGGTAGTGTGCAAAATCAGCGCCGACCGACACCCAAGGGTCACTGCACGGCGTGCCGTATCACGTCTGAAGATCCAGACGAGGGCTTCAAACCGTCTGGCGGTACGATCCACGATCTGAACTTCAGGAGTAGCTCCAATGTCTGGGGATACTTCTCTGTTAGTTCTGCGGGTGGTATTCACAGCTTTTCCGATTCGCAATTCGGTCACATATTCGCTTATGGCGAGAATCGACAAGCATCACGGAAGCACATGGTTGTTGCGCTCAAGGAATTGAGTATCCGCGGTGACTTCCGAACAACAGTCGAGTACCTCATCAAGCTGCTTGAGACGCCTGCGTTTGAGGACAACACGATGACTACCGGCTGGCTCGACGAGCTGATCACGAAGAAACTTACCGCTGAGCGACCGGATCCTATGATTGCGGTTATCTGCGGTGCTGTCACCAAGGCTCATGCTGCGAGTGAAGCTTGTATCATTGAGTACAAGACTAGCTTGGAGAAGGGTCAGGTTCCGTCTAAAGAGGTGCTGAAGACTGTTTTCCCGGTCGACTTCATCTACGAGGGCTACCGGTACAAGTTCACCGCCACGCGATCGACGATCGACAGCTTCACGCTCTTCATCAACGGATCGAAGTGCGCTGTTGGTGTTAGGGCGTTGTCTGATGGAGGCCTTCTCATCCTGCTCGCCGGAAAGTCGCACAACGTCTACTGGAAGGAGGAGGTTGGCGCTACTCGTCTGTCCGTTGACGGCAAGACGTGTCTTCTCGAACAGGAAAACGACCCCACGCAGCTTCGTACACCATCGCCTGGCAAGCTCGTCAGGTTCCTGGTTGAGAACGGCGACCACATTGCCAAGAATCAGGCCTTTGCTGAGGTCGAGGTTATGAAGATGTACATGCCGCTCATCGCGCAAGAAGACGGTATCGTCAACCTCATCAAGCAGCCAGGAGCCGTTCTAGAGGCTGGAGACATTCTTGGTGTCCTTGCTCTTGACGATCCATCACGAGTTAAGAGCGCGCAGACATACCTTGGCCTTATTCCCGACCAGGGCTCGCCGCAGGTCATGGGCAGCAAGCCGCCGCAGAAGTTTGTTGCGCTTAACAACATTCTCCAGAACATTCTGCAGGGTTTCGATAACCAGGTCATCATGCAGAGCACGCTCAAGGAGCTTGTCGAGGTTCTACGCGACCCTGAGCTTCCTTACGGCGAGTGGAATGCCCAGGCTTCTGCGCTTCACGCACGCATGCCTCAGAAGCTTGACGCCACGTTCTCTCAGATCGTGGACAAGGCACACGGTCGTCAGCTGGAGTTCCCAGGAAAGGCGCTCACCAAGGCTTTCCAGAAGTTCCTGGACGAGAGCGTTGCCAAGGGCGACCGAGCCCTTCTCATGACTGGACTGCAGCCTTTGTCCGATGTTATTGCCAAGTACTCCGAGGGTCTTAAGGCTCACGAATATGCCGTCATGATCAGCTATCTGGAGATGTACTACTCGATCGAGCAGCTTTTCTCGTCGCGCAACTCGCGAGACGAGGAGGTCATTCTCAAGCTCCGTGACGAGCATCGCGACAGCATCAATACCGTTGTGCAAACCGTGCTGTCGCACGCACGTGTGAGCGCAAAGAACAACCTCGTCATTGCTATCTTGGACTTGTACCGACCCAACAAGCCTGGCGTCGGCAACATTGCCAAGTACTTCAAGAACACGCTCAAGAAGCTCACGGATCTTGAGTCGAGGCAGACTGCCAAGGTGTCGCTCAAGGCGCGTGAGGTGCTTATTCAGTGTGCTATGCCTTCGCTGGAGGAGCGTACGGCGCAGATGGAGCACATCCTTCGCTCGGCTGTTGTTGAGTCTCGCTACGGCGAGAGCGGATGGGATCACCGTGAGCCCAACTTCGATGTCATCAAGGAGGTCGTGGATTCGCGCTTCACGGTCTTTGATGTCCTGACACAGTTCTTCGTCCACCAGGATCCTTGGGTTGCGCTTGCTGCTCTCGAGGTGTATACTCGCCGAGCTTACCGCGCGTACCACCTCCAGGAGATCAACTACCACAACGAGGGAGATCAGCAGTGCCTTTTGTCCTGGGACTTTATCCTCCGTAAGGTTGGCGAGGCTGAATACGGCCTTGCTGTCGAGCCATCTGAGCCGGGTACACCAAGCACGCCGGGCTTCGATCGTGGCCCGCCTCGCATTCACTCACTTAGTGACATGACCAACCTCAACAACCGCTTCGAGAACGAGCCTTCGCGGAAGGGTGTTGTCGTGCCTGTTGAGTTCCTTGATGATGCTGACGAGCTCATTGGCAAGGCGCTGGAGCTCTTTCCTACAGGCGGACCGGCTTCAAGGAAGAGCGGTTTGAACTTGAGGGAGGGTCTGACTCTCAAGCGGACGCCTACTACTGGTGTGCTGGACACAAAGGTCAATACCGATGAGCTCACAGGTGTTCTCAACGTTGCCGTGCGCGACATCGAGGGCATCGATGACACTGAGATCATGGAGCGTATCAAGCCCATTGTCGAGGAATACAAGAGCGAGCTTGCGGCCCACCGTATTCGCCGCATCACCTTCATCTGCGGTCACAAGGACGGCACATACCCTGGATACTACACTTTCCGCGGACCCACTTACGAAGAAGACGACAGCATTCGTCACGTCGAGCCTGCTCTGGCCTTCCAGCTTGAGCTTGGGAGACTTTCAAAGTTCAACATCAAGCCCGTCTTCACGGAAAATCGCAATATTCACATTTACGAGGCTGTTGGCAAGGGTGCGGAGAGCGATAAGCGCTACTTCTTGCGCGCTGTCGTTCGATCTGGACGTCTTAGGGAGGAGATTCCGACCGCCGAGTATATGGTGTCTGAGACTGATAGGTTGATGACTGATATTCTGGATGCTTTGGAGATTGTTGGCACCTCGCAGGCTGACATGAACCACATCTTCATCAACTTCTCGCACGTCTTCCCTCTGAACCCGACTGAGGTTGAGGAGGCCATTGGCGGTTTCTTGGAGCGCTTCGGTCGCAGACTATGGCGTCTTCGCGTTACTGGCGCTGAGATCCGCATCATTGTGACTGATCCTGCAACTGGAATTCCATACCCTCTCCGTGTCATCATCACCAATACGTCTGGATATGTCATCCAGGTTGAGATGTATGCTGAGCGCAAGTCGGAGAAGGCTGGCAAGTGGCTGTTCCACAGCATTGGTGGCACCACCAAGATTGGGTCTCTTCACCTCCAGCCTGTATCTACACCATACCCAACGAAGGGCGCACTTCAGCCCAAGCGTTACAAGGCTCATCTCATGGGAACACAGTATGTGTACGACTTCCCTGAGCTGTTCCGTCAAGCTACCGAGAATGCTTGGACTGCGGCGATCAAGAACCACTCTCACCTGCGCGACAAGCAGCCGCCCAAGGGCGATTGCATCGAGTACTACGAGTTGGTGCTCGACGAGAACGACAACCTGGCGGAGGTCAATCGCGAGCCTGGTAACAACGTCATTGGTATGGTCGGATGGATTGTCACTGCGCGCACACCAGAGTACCCTCGTGGGCGCCGCTTCATTATCATCGCCAACGACATCACCTACAAGATTGGATCTTTCGGACCCCAGGAAGACGCTTACTTTCACAAGTGCTCCGAGCTCGCACGTAAGCTCGGCATTCCGCGTATCTACCTGTCTGCCAATTCTGGTGCACGCATTGGCATAGCTGATGAGCTCATTCCTCACTTCTCTGTTGCCTGGAAGGACGTTGACAAGCCGGAGGCTGGCTTTGACTACCTGTACCTCACGCCTGAGAAGTATGCGCGCTTTGTGGATGGGAAGCGCAACGATGTTATTTGTGACAAGGTCGATGCTGATGGCGAGACGCGGTTCAAGATCACGACTATTATTGGTGCGGAGGATGGTCTTGGTGTTGAGTCGCTGCGTGGCTCGGGTCTCATTGCGGGTGAGACGTCGAGGGCTTATGAGGACATTTTCACTATTACTTTGGTGACTTGTCGATCGGTTGGTATGTACAGTCGCTTGTCGCAAGTTGTTCGATCGCTAACATCTTGCAGGTATCGGAGCTTACCTCGTCCGTCTAGGACAACGTTCCATCCAGATCGAGGGCCAGCCAATCATCCTCACTGGTGCAGGAGCTATCAACAAGTTGCTCGGTCGCGAGGTGTACACTTCCAACCTTCAGCTTGGCGGTACACAAATCATGTACCGCAATGGTGTGTCGCACATGACTGCCGACGATGACTTCGAGGGTGTCTCCAAGATCGTCAAGTGGCTGTCGTACGTACCAGACAAGAAGGGAAGTCCTGTTCCTATCTCACCTACCGCCGATGACTGGGACCGCGATGTTGTTTACTACCCACCTGGCAAGGGCACTTCGTACGACGTCAGGAATCTCATCGCTGGCAAGACCGACGAGGATGGCTTCCAGGCTGGTCTGTTTGATAAGGACTCCTTCGAGGAGTCGCTTGGCGGCTGGGCCAAGACTGTTGTCGTCGGTCGCGCTCGTCTTGGTGGCATTCCTATCGGTGTCATTGCCGTTGAGACACGCACTGTCGAGAACGTTACACCTGCTGATCCTGCTAACCCCGACTCCATCGAGCAAGTCACCTCGGAAGCTGGCGGTGTCTGGTACCCCAACTCCGCCTTCAAGACTGCGCAAGCCATCAACGATTTCAACCACGGCGAGCAGCTACCCCTCATGATCCTCGCCAACTGGCGCGGTTTCTCCGGTGGTCAGCGCGACATGTACAACGAAGTCCTCAAGTACGGCTCCTACATCGTCGACGCGCTCGTCAAGTTTGAGCAGCCCATCTTCGTCTACATTCCACCTTATGGCGAACTACGTGGTGGATCCTGGGTCGTCGTCGACCCGACCATCAACCCAGACTACATGGAGATGTACGCAGACGAAGACTCTCGCGGCGGCGTCCTCGAGCCCGAAGGCATCGTCGGCATCAAGTACAAGAAGGAAAAGCAGCTCGAAACCATGGCGCGCAACGACGCCACCTACGGCGCCCTCAAGCGCAAGCTCAACGACCCGTCCACGCCCCAAGACCAGCTCCAAGCCATCAAAGCGCAAATGAACGAGCGCGAGAAAACCCTGCTCCCCATCTACGGCCAGATCGCACTGCAGTTCGCAGACCTGCACGACCGCGCGGGCCGTATGCAAGCCAAAGGCGTGATCCGCCAAGCCCTCCGCTGGCAAAACGCACGCCGCTTCTTCTACTGGCGTCTGCGCCGTCGCCTCAACGAGGAATACATCATCAAGAAGATGTGTGCCGTTGCGCCTACGGACGACAACGTGGCGACACGCGCGCGGGGCATGGCGATGCTCAAGGCGTGGTCTGGTGTTGCGAAATTCGACACGGATGATATGAGTGTTGCGACGTGGTACGAGGAGAATCGCCAGAATGTGCATGAACGGGTACAGAAATTAAAGGGCGAGGCGGTGAGTTTGAGGGTTGCGACGTTGATTGGGGAGGATAGGGAGAGTGGGATTAGGGGGGTTGTGCAGCTTTTGAGTACGTTGCCGACGGCGGAGAAGGAGGCTGTTGTTAAGGCGCTGGGGAGGGCTTAGGGGTGGGGATGGGTGGGAAGGGGATGGGTGGGAAAGAGTGAGTAGGTGGAGGGAAGGAAAGCAGATGAGA
>Ga0265798_10006585_pt1 | contig 15233 bp, 11 predicted proteins | sample P3T30metagenome_FD_192430 | JGI IMG/M metagenome (GOLD analysis project Ga0265798, IMG submission 192430) | Plant litter microbial communities from East Loma Ridge, Irvine, California - P3 T30 | ecosystem: Environmental > Terrestrial > Plant litter > Unclassified | place: USA: California... | reverse complement strand
TCGCGGCCGGCCGCATCGTCGAGCGCGGCACGCACGACGAGCTCGTCGCCCTCGGCGGCGTGTACGCCGACCTCTACGGGCAGCAGGTGGCCTCGACGACGTGACGGGCGCCTCCTCGGCGGCTCGGGACTCGCTCGGGGGACATCGCGTGTGACGAACTCGTGACGGATCGTGCACGGGGCGGCGCCCTCGTGGTATCCCTGGGGGACGAGTTGAGACTGCGTCAGGTCGCCAGCGCGACCGACGCCGGGGGAACGGGGCCACGCGTGTCGACCAGCAGCACCGACGAGACCACCACGACACGACGGCGCTCGCCGCTGCGGGCCCTCGGCCGGGGCTCGCTCGACATCCAGTCGACCCTGCTCGTCATGCTGCTCGCCGTGAGCTTCCTCGCGGCGATCGTCATCGGCGCCGTCGGCTACGTGAACGGCCGCGACTCGCTGCGTGCGGCGGCCTTCGACCAGGTCACGAGCATCCGCGAGTCGCGGGCCCGCGACGTCGAGCGCACCCTCGCGGGCGTGCAGCAGGCCGTGGTGCTCGACAGCCGCAACGACAGCGCGCTCAGCGCCTCGGCCGAGTTCAACGCGGGCTTCGCGGCCCTCGACGCGCAGCCCGTCGACGACGCGCGCCGTCAGGCCGTCGCCGACTACTACGCCGACACCTTCGTGCCCCGCCTCGACGAGGCCACGGGCAGCCAGACCGACCCGTCGCTGCTCGAGCCGACGTCTGCGGCGCAGACCTACCTGCAGTCGCTCTACACGGTGCCCTTCGACGACGACTTCGACGCCTCGCTCGCCCTCGACACGGCCGACGACGGCAGCGCCTGGTCGCAGGCCAGGGCCGCGCACCACGACTACTTCCGCGAGATGGTCGACCAGCTCGGCTACGAGGACGTGCTGCTGCTCGACCTCGACGGGAACGTCGTCTACTCGGCGTACTCGGGCGTCGACCTCGGCACGAACGTCGAGGACGGCCCGTACTCGCGGACGGCGCTCGCCGACGTCTGGGCCACGGCCCTCGAGTCGAACACGGTCGACTCGTCGTTCACCACGGACTTCCAGCCGTACGCCCCCTCGCTCGGCGTGCCCACGGCCTGGATCGCGTCCCCGGTGGGGTCGGGGGCCGACGTGACGGGCGTGCTCGCGGTGCAGGTGCCCACCGACACCATCGACTCGGTGATGACCGGCGACGAGGGCTGGGCCGACCAGGGGCTCGGCTCGACCGGCGAGGCCTACCTCGCGGGGCCGGACGAGACGATGCGCTCGACGTCGCGCGAGCTGATCCAGCGGCCCGAGGACTTCGCCGCCGACGCCGTGGCGCAGGGCACGTCGACCGACGTCGTCGATCGCCAGGTCGCCACGGGCAGCTCGGTGCTGCTGCAGCCGGTCGCGACGACCGCCGTCGAGGCCGCGCTGCAGGGACGCACCGGCACCACGGTGAACCGGGACTACCTCGGGAACGAGGTGCTCGCCGCCTACGCGCCGATCGACGTCGACGGCCTCGACTGGGTCATCGTCGCCAAGGTCGACACCTCGGAGGCGTTCGCCCCGGTCGACGTGTTCACCCGGAACCTGCTGCTGTCGACGGCGGCGATCATCCTCGTCGTCTCGCTGCTCTCGCTGCTGCTCGCGCAGGTGTTCGTGCGACCGGTGCGCCGCCTCCAGGGCGCCGTCAACCGGGTCAGCGGCGGCGAGATCGGCGTCGAGGTGCCGGTCAGGGGGCACGACGAGTTCAGCGAGCTGGGCACCGCCTTCAACGACATGAGCCGCAGCCTGAAGGTCAAGCAGGACCTGATCGACGAGCAGCGACGCGAGAACGACCGCCTGCTGCTGACCCTCATGCCGGAGGCGCTGGCCAAGCGCTACAAGGAGGGCGAGGAGACGATCGCCGAGGACCACACCGACGTGGCCGTGGTCTACGCGGACGTCGTCGGGTTCGACGACTTCAGCCGCGGCCTCCGCACGGGCGAGACGCTCGCGTTGCTCGACGGCCTCTGGCGGTCGTTCGACGAGGCCGCCGAGCGTCTCGGCGTCGAGAAGGTGCGCAGCAGCCAGCGCGGCTACCTCGCCAGCTGCGGCCTGGCCGTGCCCCGCATCGACAACGCCCGGCGCGTGGTCGACTTCACGCTCGAGCTGCAGTCGATCATCGAGCGCTTCAACGCGACGAACGGGTCGCGCGTCGCGCTCCGGGCCGGCCTCGACACCGGGGAGGTGACGAGCGGTCTCGTCGGGCGCACGAGCATGGTCTACGACATGTGGGGCGACGCCGTCACCCTGGCCCACCGGGTGCAGGACGTCTCGTCGCAGGCGGGCATCTACGCGACCGAGCGGGTCGTGCAGAAGATCGGCGACGCGGTCCCGGCGACCGACTCGGGCACCGTGACCACCCAGACGGGCGAGCAGCGCGTCTACCGCCTCGAGCGGCCGGCCGCCTCATGACCCCGCTCTGGCAGCAGCCCTGGTTCTGGCCCGTCCTCGCCGTGGTGGTGGGCCTGCCGGTGCTGCTCATCGTGCTCACCGAGGTCGCGAGCGGACTGCAGCGGCGGGGCTCCCCGGCCGCGCGCGTCGTCCGGCTGCTGCGCACCTACGTCGTGCCGACGGCCGCGGTCGCGGTGCTGCTCGCCCAGGTGACCCTCGCGGTCGACTCGGACGACTTCACCTGGACGCGCGTCGCGGCGACCGCCTTCGGGTTCCTCGTCATCGTGGCCGTGCTGAACGCGGTGAACCTCGCGCTCTTCACCAACGCCGAGAAGGGCAGCTGGCGGGACCGCCTCCCGTCGATCTTCGTCGACATCGGCCGGATCGTGCTCATCGCCATCGGGCTGGCCGTGCTGTTCAGCACGGTGTGGGGCACCGACGTCGCCGGGCTGTTCACCGCCCTCGGCGTCACCTCGATCGTGCTCGGCCTCGCCCTGCAGGGCGCCGTCGGCAGCGTCGTCTCCGGCCTGCTGCTGCTCTTCGAGCAGCCGTTCCGGCTCGGCGACTGGCTCGACGCCGGCGGCGTGCGGGGGCGGGTGGTCCAGGTCAACTGGCGGGCCGTGCACATCGACACGGGCAACGGCGTGCAGATCACGCCGAACGCCGCGCTCGCCGGCTCGTCGTTCACGAACCTCAGCCGGGGCGACGGCAGCTACACCGTCACAGCGCCGGTCACCTTCACCACCGACGACGCCCCCGCCGAGGTGGTCGGGCTGCTGCAGCGGGTCGCGGGCGGCCTGCCCGAGCTCTGGCCGGGCACGACGCCCGTCGCCGTGCCGCTGGGCGGCGCGGCCTACGAGGTCTCGTACGAGGTGCGCGGACCCGCCCAGGAGGCGTCGTCGCTGGCGACCCTGCGCGGCTGGCTCTGGTACGCCGCACGCCGCGCGGGCCTCGGCCTCGACGGCGACACCACCGACGCGTTCCCCACGCCGGAGCGCGTCGAGCAGGCCGTGGCGGCCGTCGCGCCGACCCTGCAGCTGACCAGCGACGACGTCCCGGCGCTCGTGCCGTCGGTGCGGCTCGAGCGGTACGCGGCGGGCGAGGTCCTGCTGCCGCTCGGCGTCGTGCCCGAGGCGCTGCGGTTCGTGCTGAGCGGCGCCGTGGCGCTCGGCGTGCCCCGGCCGGACGGGGCCGTGCTGCCCGTCGCGCGCGTCGAGCAGGGCGACTTCGTCGGCCAGACCGCCCTCACCCGCGAGCCCACGACCACCCGTGCCGTGGCGGTCTCGGAGGTCGCGGTGCTCGTCGTCCCCGGCGACACGCTCGACGCCCTGGTCCGGGCGCGCCCGCGGCTGGCCCGCGAGCTCGGCCAGGTCATCGACCGCCGACGGGCTGCCGCGCGGGACGTCGTCGAGGCGGCCGGCGGGGCGCCGACGGGGCTGGGTCGCCTGGGGGCCTGAGCGAGGGCGAGGCGACCGGTGCTCGTCGCCGGCGCCGCGCCTCCTCGACTGTGTGCCCCGCTCAGCCGCGCAGCGCGAGCATGGCCCGCATCGCGTCGACGTCGCTGCGCTGGGTCGCGATCATGCCGGTGGCGAAGGCGTCGACCTGCGGGTCGTCGCTGCGCGCGAGCACGGCCTCCGCCATCTCGATGCCGCCGAGGTGGTGGTCGATCATGAGCGTCAGGTAGAGCCGTTCGGCGTCGACGCCGTCGGCCGCGCGCAGCTGCGCCATCTGCTCGGGGCTGGCGAGCCCGGGCATCGGGTCGCCCGGCACGTGGCTCGGCGCGGGCGAGCCGGACGCGCCGCCGCCGTGCTCGTGGCCCGAGAGCTGGCCGTCGAGCGTCGGCTGCGTCATCCACGTCATGGTCGGCTGCGAGGGGGCCTGCGGCACGCCCCAGACCTCGAGCCAGGCGTACATCTGGCCGGCCTGCTGCGACTGGGTCGCCGCGATGTCGTAGGCGATGGTGCGCACGTCGTCCGAGGTCGACCGGTCGCGGACGGCGAACGACATCTCGACCGCCTGCTCGTGGTGCACCTGCATGTCGCGGGCGAAGCCGGCCTCGACGCTGTTCGTGCCGGGCACGACGGGGGCCGACGAGGTGAGGCGGCCCACGGCGACGCCCGTGCCGAGCACGAGCAGCAGCGCCACGGCGGCGGCCAGCACCAGCCGCAGACGACGACCCGAGGAGGCGCCCGTCGCGCCCGCCTCGGCCGTCACGTCGTCGAGGTCGTCCGTCACGACACCTTGCCGGGGCCGTCGACGCCGCCCGTGCACGGGGCGCCGGGCTCGGGGGCGTCCGACGACTTCCAGTACTTCGTCACGAAGTCGGAGACGGCGTCGGCCTCGGGGTCGTCGAAGGCGAGCTGGGCGCCCCAGGCGCTGACGGCCATGGGGGAGTCCATGCCCTCGTAGGGCGACACGACCGAGTAGGTCGACGGGGCGAGGTCGGTGATCTGCTCGATCTGCTCGTCGGTGACCTGGGCCGGGTCGTAGGTGAACCAGATGGCGCCGTGCTCGAGGTCGTGCACCGCGTTCTCGTTCGGCACGGGCTCGGTGTAGACGCCGCAGTTCATCCAGACGGCGGCGTGGTCGCCGCCGGCCGGGGGAGTCATCTCGTAGTCGACGGTGCCCTGGACGTGGTTCGCGGTGAGGTCGTCCCAGGTCTGAACGCCGGCGACGTCGATGTCGCCGCGGTCGGCCCGGGGCGTGCCGCTCGTCACCACGACGGTGACGATGAGCGCGATCGCCGCGGCGCCCGCCACGGAGGCGGTGACGATGCCGATGGTCCGGTTGCGCTTCGACCTGGCCTGCTCGCGCTTGAGCGCGGCGACCTTCTCCTGCCGGCGCGCGTCCCGCTGCTGCTTGACGGTCATCGAGCTCGGGTCGGGCGTCGCGCCCTGGTTCTTCTTCTCGCTGCTGGCCACGGGTGGGTCCTCTGGTGTCGGGGATCTCGGGGTCTGACGGTGCCCGCTCAGTCTGCCTCGTCGGCGCGTCCGGGGGGAGAGCGCGCGCCGTGCGGCCGCGGACATCGTGGATGTGTCATCGATTTGTCCCACACCTGTCTGGGAAGCCCGTCACAGCCGGCTCGACGTCGAGCGGCCGTCGCGAGCGGCGGACGGACTCGCCCCGTCACACGACGGGGCCGCCGGTAGACTCGGCCGGGCAGGGAGACGAGTCCCCGCACCCCGCCCGACACCCGGTCCGCACGCCCCACGACGGCGCCGGACTCGACCGGGACAGCCGTGAAGGAGCACCCGTGAAGTACGCCGAGACAGTCCTCGACCTGGTGGGCGACACCCCGCTCGTCAAGCTCAACAAGGTCACCGAGGGCATCACGGCCACGGTGCTGGTCAAGGTCGAGTACCTCAACCCAGGCGGCTCGTCGAAGGACAGGATCGCGACCCGCATCGTCGACGCCGCCGAGCGCGACGGCCTGCTGCTGCCCGGCGGCACGATCGTCGAGCCGACGAGCGGCAACACCGGCGTCGGCCTGGCGCTGGTCGCCCAGCAGCGCGGCTACCGCTGCGTCTTCGTGCTGCCCGACAAGGTCGGCGACGACAAGCGCAACGTGCTCAAGGCCTACGGCGCCGAGATCGTCGTCACCCCGACGGCCGTCGAGCCGTCGAGCCCCGAGTCGTACTACAGCGTCAGCGACCGCCTCGTCCGCGAGATCCCCGGCGCGTTCAAGCCGAACCAGTACGCCAACCCCGCCGGGCCGCAGAGCCACTACGAGACGACCGGGCCCGAGATCTGGCGCGACACCGACGGCCGCGTGACGCACTTCGTCGCGGGCGTCGGCACCGGCGGCACCATCAGCGGCACCGGCCGCTACCTCAAGGAGGTGTCCGGCGGCAGCGTGCAGATCATCGGCGCCGACCCCGAGGGCAGCGTCTACAGCGGCGGCACCGGCCGCCCGTACCTCGTCGAGGGCGTCGGCGAAGATTTCTGGCCGTCGGCCTACGACCCGAGCGTCGTCGACCGCATCATCGCCGCCTCCGACGCCCGCTCGTTCGAGCTGACCCGACGCCTCGCCCGCGAGGAGGGCCTGCTCGTCGGCGGCTCGTCCGGCCTCGCCGTCGCCGCCGCCCTCGACGTCGCCCGCGAGCTCGGCCCGGACGACGTCGTCGTCGTGCTGCTGCCCGACGGCGGCCGCGGCTACCTCGGCAAGATCTTCAACGACGCGTGGATGCGCTCGTACGGCTTCGCCGACAAGGTCGACGAGCGCACCGTGCGCGACCTGCTCGCCTCGAAGACGGGCGCGCTGCCCGACCTGGTGCACGCCCACCCGTCCGACACCCTGCACGACGTCATCGACATCATGACGACGTACGGCGTCTCGCAGATGCCCGTCCTCTCCGCCGAGCCGCCCGTCGTCATCGGCGAGGTCGTCGGCGCCGTCGCGGAGAAGACGCTGCTCGAGGCCGTCTTCGCCGGCGGAGCGAGCATGGGCGACGCCCTGTCGACCGTCGTCGGCGCCCCGCTGCCGCTGATCGGCATCAACGACTCCGTGGCCGTGGCGCGCACCGCGCTCGAGACGACGGACGCGCTGCTCGTCACCGACGACGGCAAGCCCGCCGGCGTGGTCACCCGGCACGACGTGCTGGCCTTCCTCTCCTCCTGACCCGCGCCGCCCCTCCCGACCTGCGCCGCTCCTCCTGACCCGCGCGCCGCGCGACCCGGCCCCACCGAAGGACACCACCATGAGCACCCCCGACCACGGCTTCTCGACCAGGGCCATCCACGCCGGGCAGGAGCCCGACTCCCGCACCGGCGCCGTCGTGCAGCCCATCTACCAGTCGTCCACCTTCGTGCAGGACGGCATCGGCGGGTTCCGCGACGGCTACGAGTACGCGCGCTCGGCGAACCCGACCCGCGACTCCCTGCAGGAGCTGCTGGCCTCGCTCGAGGGCGGCACCGCCGCCTTCAGCTTCGCCTCCGGCCTCGCGGCGGAGGACGCGCTGCTGCGCTCCGTGCTGCGCCCCGGGTCGCGGGTGGTCATGGGCAACGACGTCTACGGCGGCACGCACCGGCTCGTGAACCGCGTCTGGACGCCCTGGGGCGTCACGCTCGAGACCGTCGAGATGACCGACCTCGACGCCGTGCGGGCGGCCGTCCGCCCCGGCGAGACCGACGTGCTCTGGGTCGAGACCCCGAGCAACCCGCTGATGAAGATCAGCGACGTCACGGCGCTCGCCGAGATCGGCCACGCCGCCGGCGCCCTCGTCGTCGTCGACAACACCTTCGCGTCGCCCGCCCTGCAGCGGCCGCTGTCGCTCGGCGCCGACGTCGTCGTGCACTCGACCACGAAGTACATCGGCGGGCACTCCGACGTGGTGGGCGGCGCGGTCGTCGTCCGCGACGCCGAGCTCGCCGAGAAGATCGGCTTCGTCCAGTTCGGGGCGGGGGCGGTCTCGGCCCCCATGGAGGCGTGGCTCACCGTGCGGGGCATCAAGACCCTTGCCGTCCGGGTCGAGCGCCACTCGTCGAACGCCCTCGAGATCGCCCGGGCCCTCGAGGGGCACCCCGCGATCGAGCGCGTCTTCTACCCGGGCCTCGAGTCGCACCCGGGGCACGAGCTCGCCGCCCGCCAGATGAGCGCCTTCGGCGGCATGCTCTCCGTGTCGCTCTCGGCCGGCGCCGCGGCGGCCCGCCGGTTCGCCGAGTCGACCGAGCTGTTCCAGCTCGCCGAGTCGCTCGGCGGCGTCGAGTCGCTGATCGGCTACCCGACCGAGATGACCCACGCCTCGGTGCGCGGCACCGAGCTCGAGGTCCCCGACACCGTGGTGCGCCTGTCGGTCGGCATCGAGGACGTCGCCGACCTGCTGGCCGACGTGCGGCAGGCCCTCGACCGCGCCCAGGGCTGACCCGGCCGCGCCTCGGACGTCGGAGGCCCCGCCTAGGGTGAGGGCATGACCACCGCCCGCGAGAGCACGCTGCCCGACGGCGGCGTGCTCTCGCCGGCCTACCGGCTGGCGACGCTCGGCATGGTGGCGCTGATCGGCATCGCAGCGTTCGAGTCGCTGGCGATCACGACGGTGATGCCCGTCATCGCGCGCGAGCTCGACGGCGAGGCGCTCTACTCGGTCGCCTTCGCGGCGCCCCTCGCCTCCGGCGTCGTCGGGATGGTCGTGGCCGGCAACTGGGCCGACCGCAGCGGCCCCCGGGTCGTGGTCACCGCCTCCATGCTGCTGTTCGCGGTGGGCCTCGGCATCGTGGGCACCGCGCCCGACATGACCGTGCTGCTGCTCGGCCGACTCGTGCAGGGCCTCGGCAGCGGTGCCGTCATCGTGGGCCTGTACGTGATGGTGTCGCGGCTCTACCCGCCCGCCCTGCACCCGTCGATCTTCGCGGGCTTCGCCGCGGCGTGGGTCGTGCCGGGGCTCGTCGGCCCCGTCGTCGCGGGCACCGTGGCCGAGGCCGCGAGCTGGCACTGGGTGTTCCTCGGCGCGCTGGTGGTCGCCGTGCCCGCCTTCGCGATGATCCTGCCGAGCCTCAGGCGCATCCCGCCCACCCTGCCCCGCGAGGGCGGTCGGCGCGTGCCCTGGAGCCTCGGGCGCATCGCGTGGTCGGTGGCCGCCGCCGCGGCCGTCATGGCCCTCAACCTGCTCTCCGAGCTGCCGCTGGCCGCCGCGGCGGCCGTCCTCGCGGCCGCCGTCGTCGTGCTCGTGGTGGCCCTGCGCCCGCTGCTGCCCCGGGGCGCCCTCGTGGCCGCGGCCGGGGTGCCCGCGCTCGTGCTGCTCCGCGGCCTCGTCGGGGCGGCGTTCCTCGGCAGCGACGTCTACCTGCCCTACATGCTGTCGGCCCAGTACGGCTTCGCGCCGGCCGCCTCGGGCATCACCCTGACGCTCGGGGCCGTCGCCTGGGCGGGCGCCAGCTGGGCCCAGGGCAGGCTCGGCGACCGGGTGGCGCAGCGCACCGGCATCCGCGTCGGCATCGTGCTCGTGCTGGCGGGCGTGCTCTCGGCGGGCGGCTCAGCCCTGTGGCACCTCCACCCGGCCGTCGTCATCGCGGGGTGGGCCCTCGCCGGCGCGGGGATGGGCTTCATGTACCCGCGCTTCTCGGTGCTCGTGCTGCGCTGGTCGGGCGACGACGAGAAGGGCTTCAACAGCTCGGCGCTGACCATCGCCGACTCGTCGGGCTCGGCGATCGCCCTGGCCGTGACGGGCGCGGCGTTCCTCCAGCTGGGCGGCGCCGACGAGCCGCGCGCCTTCGTCGCGTGCTTCGCCGTCGCGGCGGTGGTCGCCCTCACGGCGCTGCTGGTCAGCGGTCGGGGAGCTCCGCGCGGTCGCTGAGCGCGCCTCCTCGTGCCTCGGTCGAGGGGCACCCGCGCGAGTCTGCATAATGGTCTGCAGCGCGCGATGTGTACGGTCACATCGCCGATCAGCGATGGAGCGATGTGAAGCACGAGGTCGAGAAGGTGCGCGCTCCCAACATCCGCGACGTCGCGGCCCTGGCCGGCGTCTCGTACCAGACCGTGTCGCGCGTGCTCAACGACAGCCCGAGCATCCGGCCCGCCACCCGGCAGCGCGTCCTCGACGTGATCGAGCAGATCGGCTACCGGCCGAACCAGGCCGCGCGGGCCCTCTCGACGAGCCGGTCGAAGGCGATCGGCGTGCTGACGCTGCAGAACGTCCACTTCGGGCCGCAGACCATGGTCAACGCGATCGAGGTCGAGGCGCGGGCCGCGGGGTACCGGCTGAGCATCGCCAGCACCTCGAGGGCCGACGACGACGTCCGCGCCAGCATCGAGCTGCTGAGCAACCAGGCCGTGGAGGCGATCATCGTCATCGCCCCCCAGCGCAAGTTCTTCGCCGTGCTCGACGAGCTCGAGCTCCGGGTGCCGATCGTCGCGCTCGACTCGTCGCCGCGCACCGGCGCCCGCAGCCTCGCCGTCGACCAGCACGCCGGCGCCCGGCTGGCCACCCGTCACCTCATCGACCTCGGGCACAAGCACATCGTCCACGTGGCCGGTCCGCAGGACTGGATCGAGGCGGACGAGCGCATGCAGGGGTTCCTCTTCGAGATGGCCGAGGCCGACCTGCCCGTCGAGCCGCCCATCCTGGGCGACCTGACGGCCGACTTCGGCTACCTGGCCGGCCGCGAGCTGCTGCGGCGACGCGACTTCACCGCCGTGTTCTCGGCGAACGACCTGATGGCGGTCGGCCTGCTGCACGCCTTCAGGGAGGCCGGCGTCGACGTGCCGCGCGAGGTCAGCGTCGTCGGCTTCGACGACTCGCCCACGGCCCCGCACCTCTGGCCGCCGCTGACGACGGTGCGCCAGGACTTCGCGCTGATCGGCCGCCGGGCGGTCGAGCTCGTGCTCGCCGAGCTCGGGGGCGAGGCGGTGCAGGGACGCACCCTGATCGCCCCCGAGCTGGTCGTCCGCGGCTCGACCGCGCGACCCTGGTTCCTCTAGCCGACACGCGGTGGACCGGGGCATTTGACAGCGACCCCCGCCGGGATTAGCTTTGCTCCAGTCGCGGTGTGAACGGTCACATCCTGCGCGCCACGGGCCCTCTCGAAGGGCTCGGGCCCAGGGCGACGAGAGAAGACGAAGGTTCCCGACGGCCCCGGCCGGCGGTGACGACGACGAGGTCGATACATGGAGGTCAGCGTGCGCGCAGCACAGATCACGATGAGCGGGACCCGCGGGGGTGCCGGCCGTGGCCGTTGACTCACCCGTCATCCTCGAGATGCGCTCCATCACCAAGGAGTTCCCCGGCGTCAAGGCGCTCGACGACGTGTCGATGCAGGTGCGCGCGGGCGAGGTGCACGCGATCTGCGGCGAGAACGGCGCCGGCAAGTCGACGCTGATGAAGGTGCTCTCCGGGGTCTACCCGTTCGGCACCTACGCCGGCGACATCGTCTACCAGGGCGAGGTGCAGAAGTTCCGCGACATCAAGTCGAGCGAGTCCGCCGGCATCGTCATCATCCACCAGGAGCTGGCGCTCATCCCCGAGCTGAGCATCACCGAGAACATCTTCCTCGGCAACGAGCCGACGCGCTTCGGCGCCATCGACTGGCAGGCCGCGAAGACGCGCTCCGTCGACCTGCTCGCCCGGGTGGGCCTCAAGGACGACCCCGACACGGCCATCAAGAACCTCGGCGTCGGCAAGCAGCAGCTCGTCGAGATCGCCAAGGCCCTGAACAAGAACGTGAAGCTGCTCATCCTCGACGAGCCCACCGCGGCGCTGAACGAGGCCGACTCGCAGCACCTGCTCGACCTGATCCGCGGGCTCAAGGGCCGCGGCATCTCGTCGATCATGATCAGCCACAAGCTCAACGAGATCGAGGCGATCGCCGACTCGATCACCATCATCCGCGACGGCAAGACGATCGAGACCCTCGACGTCAAGGCGGACGGCGTGAACGAGGACCGCATCATCCGCGGCATGGTCGGCCGCAACCTCGCGAGCCGGTTCCCCGATCGCACCCCGTCGATCGGCGAGGTCTTCTTCGAGGTCAAGGACTGGTGGGTCCGCCACCCGCAGACCGCCGAGCGGTTCGTCTGCAAGGGCTCGTCGATCACCGTCCGCAAGGGCGAGATCGTCGGCCTCGCCGGCCTGATGGGCGCCGGGCGCACCGAGCTCGCCATGAGCATCTTCGGACGCTCCTACGGCCAGTTCGTGTCCGGCGAGATCGTCAAGGACGGCGAGCGGATCGAGATCAAGAACGTCCGCGACGCCATCGACAACGGGCTCGCGTACGTCTCCGAGGACCGCAAGGTGCTCGGCCTCAACCTGCTCGACGACATCAAGCGCTCGACCGTGGCGGCCAAGCTCAGCAAGATCTCGCGCGCCTCCGTGGTGAACACCTACGAAGAGCACTCGATCGCCGAGGACTACCGCAAGAGCCTCCGGGTCAAGACGCCCACCGTCGACGAGGGCGTCGCCAAGCTCTCGGGCGGCAACCAGCAGAAGGTCGTGCTGGCGAAGTGGATGTTCACCGACCCCGACCTGCTCATCCTCGACGAGCCGACCCGCGGCATCGACGTGGGCGCCAAGTTCGAGATCTACAACATCATCAACCAGCTCGCAGCCCAGGGCAAAGGCGTGATCGTCATCTCGTCCGAGCTGCCCGAGCTGCTGGGGCTCTCCGACCGGATCTACACGATCTTCGAGGGCACCGTCACCAACGAGATCGACGCGGCGGACGCCGACGCCGAGACGCTCATGCGCACCATGACGTCGAAGAAGAAGGAGCAGGCCGCATGAGCGGAATCAAAGACCTGAAGAAGGTGTTCGGCGGCAACACCTCGAACGCTCGCCAGTTCGGCATGATCGCGACGCTCGTCGTGGCCATCGTGATCTTCCAGTTCCTCACCGGCGGGCTGACGCTCGAGCCGACGAACCTGATCGCCCTGGTCAGCCAGTACTCGTACATCCTGATCCTCGCCATCGGCATGGTGATGGTCATCGTCGCCGGGCACATCGACCTCTCGGTCGGCTCCGTCGCCGCCTTCGTCGGCATCATGGTCGCGACGTCCATGACGACGTGGAACTTCCCGTGGCCCGTCGCCATCGTCTTCGGCCTCGTCGTCGGCGCGGCGATCGGTGCCTGGCAGGGCTTCTGGGTCGCCTACGTGGGCGTCCCCGCCTTCATCGTGACCCTGGCGGGCATGCTGCTGTTCCGCGGTGCGAACCAGTTCGTCGGCAACGCGACCACGCTGCCCGTGCCCGAGGGCTACACGGTCATCGGCGCCGGCTACCTGCCCGAGTTCGGTCCGAACACGGGCTACAACAACGCGACGCTGCTGCTCGGCCTCCTGCTGGCCGCGGTCGTCGTCTGGCGCGAGTTCCGCCTCCGCCGGGTGCAGCGCACCATGGGCTCCGAGATGGCGCCCCTGTGGGTCAGCTTCGTCAAGCTCGCCGTGCTCGTCGCGATCATCCTCTACGCAGCCACGCTCTTCGGCGGCGGCCGCGTCGGCACCTCGTTCCCGATCTCGGGCATCATCCTGGGCGTCCTGGTGCTGGTGTACGGCTTCGTCACCCAGAACACGATCTTCGGCCGCCACATCTACGCGGTCGGCGGCAACTCGCACGCCGCCGAGCTGTCGGGTGTGAACGCGAAGCGCGTCAACTTCTTCGTGATGATGAACATGTCGGTCCTGGCCGCTCTCGCGGGCATGATCTACGTCGCCCGCGCCGGCGCCTCCGGCCCCCAGGACGGCCTGAACTGGGAGCTCGACGCGATCGCGTCGGTCTTCATCGGCGGCGCGGCCGTCGCCGGCGGCATCGGCACCGTGACCGGGTCGATCGTCGGTGGCTTCGTCATCGCCGTGCTCAACAACGGTCTCCAGCTGATGGGCGTCGGCTCCGACAAGGTGCAGATGATCAAGGGCCTCGTGCTGCTGATCGCCGTCGCCGTCGACGTCTACAACAAGAGCCAGGGCCGCCCGTCCATCACGGGCTTCCTGACCCGCGGCCTCCGTCGCGACAAGGACGGCGTCGCGGCCCCGGCCGCCTCGGTCGAGACCTCGACCGCCGGGCGCCAGTCCGGCGTCGGCTCGACGACGGACGCCACCGCCGGTGCCGTCCAGCCGAACGGCGACCTGACCGACGTGCAGCGACCCAAGTCGACCACGCCCAACTAGACCCGCACCTCCGTGCGCCCGTCCACCGACGGCCGGGCGCGCATTCCCCGGGAGCACCCGCTCCCACCTGCAATCCCCCCTACAAGAAAGTAGACACAGCATGCGCAAAATCGCGCTGGCGACCATGGCGGTCGCCGCAGCAACGACGCTGATCCTGAGCGGCTGCTCGAACTCGGCTCGCACCGACGCCGGTTCGTCCGACGCGGCCTCGGGCTTCGAGCAGGGCTCGACCATCGGCGTGGCCCTGCCCGCGAAGACCAGCGAGAACTGGGTCCTCGCCGGCGACCTGTTCACCGACGGCCTCACCGAGGCGGGCTTCAAGCCCGACGTGCAGTACGCGGCCGCCTCCGGCACCGTCGCGAACCAGCAGGAAGAGATCCAGTCGATGGTGACCAAGGGCGCGAAGGTGATCATCATCGGCGCGACCGACGGTGCCCAGCTCGGCACCCAGGTCAAGGCCGCGCACGACGCCGGCGCCGTCGTCATCGCCTACGACCGCCTCATCCTCAACACCGAGGACGTCGACTACTACGTCGCCTACGACAACTTCAAGGTCGGCGAGCTCCAGGGCCAGGCCCTGCTCGACGGCATGAAGGCCAAGAAGGCCGAGGGCCCGTACAACATCGAGCTGTTCTCCGGCTCGTCGGACGACGCCAACTCCGCCGTGTTCTTCGACGGCGCCATGAGCGTCCTGCAGCCGGCCATCGACGACGGCACCGTCGTCGTCGCGTCCGGCCAGACCGACATCAAGCAGACGGCGACCGACGGCTGGAAGGCCGAGAACGCCCAGCGCCGCATGGACTCGCTGCTCACCAGCACCTACAGCTCGGCCGAGCTCGACGGCGTCCTGAGCCCCAACGACACGCTGGCCCGCGCCATCATCACGTCGGTGCAGTCCGCCGGCAAGGACGTCCCGGTCGTGACCGGCCAGGACTCCGAGGTCGAGTCGGTCAAGTCGATCATGGAGGGCGTGCAGTACTCCACGATCAACAAGGACACCCGCAACCTGGTCTCACAGGCCATCGACATGGTGACCTCGCTGTCCGAGGGCGACAAGGCCGAGACGAACGACGACGAGTCGTACGACAACGGCTCGAAGATCGTCCCCGCGTTCCTGCTGCCCCCGCAGATCGTCACCAAGGAGAACGCTGCTGAGGCGTACGCCAACGACCCCACCCTGGGCCCGCTGACGAAGTAGCACCAGCCGCACCACCCGCACCACCACG
>Ga0265798_10006584_pt1 | contig 15233 bp, 6 predicted proteins | sample P3T30metagenome_FD_192430 | JGI IMG/M metagenome (GOLD analysis project Ga0265798, IMG submission 192430) | Plant litter microbial communities from East Loma Ridge, Irvine, California - P3 T30 | ecosystem: Environmental > Terrestrial > Plant litter > Unclassified | place: USA: California... | reverse complement strand
ATCCTCTTGGATGGAACACTTTACGAAAATGGCTGTTCAACATCAAGTGTCAAGACCTGGAACTGTTCTTGCTGAGAGATCATATGTTCCTCATCATGGACCTCGTAGCTGACTGGGGCTCTGGGCCGCCACCCGATTACTTTCTTTTTGTACCTTTCCAGTACTTACTTAACGTCGACTTTTCCAACTTCAAGTTGTATCTCAATACAAACGACGCTAACATTATAAACAACCCCTCTGATCTAGAAGACAACAACTTTGTCATTCTGTCGGGCCAAAACTTACAAGGAGAAGTGTTCATACCTCTAGACAAATTTCGGCCACTTGAAAGTGTGATCAAGTTCGATGTCAAGGGCCAAAATTTGGGTCTCGAGGTTCTGATGCCTCAGAAGAACACATTGCGCACTTTCCTACAGTCGCCGAAAGTGGCTCACCTAGGCGGACTTACTTTGACCGGCAGTCATACCTTGATGAACGAAACATCAACGATGCACACCGACAGGCTCTTCATGGACATTCAAGGTCATAAACTCAGTCTTGAACTGTACGGTTGGCTCATACATCACTTTATGAAGATCAAAGACAACTACTTCGGCGACGACATGCATTTCAAGACACTGGAAGAATTCCAGGGGCTACCAAGTGCAAGCCTAGCTGCAGATGGAGCCCAGCCGGACGCCCAACCAGCCAAGCTTTCAAACGACCTGGACGTAATTCTCTGTATTTCCGCCGATGAATCATGTGCACTACTACCAGCCAATCTGTATGCAGCGGGGCGTGGCATTCGAGCCGACCTTCCATTCGTTTCAGCAGACCTCAGGTTTACCAACTACTACATGGATCTGATGGTCAACTTCAGTCCCATCAGCGTCTCTCTTGGAGGGTTGGTACCAGATACCGAGATACCCAACGAATTCACAAGTGGGCCTACGGAGCTCTTTGTGGACTCCACTGTCATCTTTGGACACCGCCTTTTCGGCCTCCCTCCAATCGAGCCGACCTATGTGTGTAGCTGGGACTTTGATGTAGGCAGAATATCGGGAGATTGCACATCCGAGTTCATTGAAACTGCCGCAGGAGCAGCACGCTCATTTGCTTTCACTCTCGACGACGATGAAAACACCCTGCCCCTCACTGAAGTCCCGGTGATTCACGATGCGACGTACCTCAGACTGAGGACCGATGAGGTGAGTATCTGTGCACACATCGCACAAGAAGCACTGCTGTTCAAAACGAGCCCCATCAGTCTCGACTTTAATGATCTTGCTGGAAGTACGTTCTCGCAGCGACTCAGTGTCTCAATACCAGACTTTACGATCACAGCTGTTCCATCCAAGTCCGTGGCGCATCACAGGACGCGCCCCAAGGAAAAAGAAGCGGCCACTACGCAGGCTTACCTTCAAACTGCCTTGTCGCTAAATCTGCTGACGCGGAAGTTGGACTTCTCGGAGGAGCGCGCGCAACAGCAGGCTCACATACGAATGCACGACAAGCGGACGAATCGAACTCGGTTTCTGCTTACCGACGAACGCGCTCCTTCCTCTTATCAAGACGATGCCAATCGTCAGTATGTGCGCACACCAGCAATGCAATATCCTGATGTGCCTCATCCTATCTTCCTCTTCCAACCACCTCATCATACCAGCTCGTTCACGTCATCCAAACAATCCTCAAATGCTTCATCGTCCAAGGCAGCACGGCTGCGTGCGACTAGCAAGCGCTCATCATCCTCAAAGTCGATCGCCAGCAGCATCCGATCCGCGGTCAGACACAAGACAGCCAACAAGACTGCGGCTAGCAGTGAAAGTCGAACCCTGCTCAGTGGATCACCAAAACCAGCAGGGGCCAGGTATCGATCTTACTCACCTTTCAAGGAGGATGAGCATGCCAAATCAGGCTGGGTGCCATCTTCCGTTGCATACTCCAGCAGCCTGGCTGTACCTCACTTTACCTTCGATCGGGTCGAGCCTGATTTGTCGAATGTTCCGACATTCCCTGCCATACCTCCCACCAATTATGTTCAGGATGCGGATGACGTTGTCTTCAATGATGTGTCGACAAAGCATTTAGATGAGAGCTTCACACATAGCAGCATACTCATTAGCGCGGAGCCAGGTATACGCGTCTTTTGTACACCAGAGTTCGTTACATGTGTATCGAGTCTGATTGAACTACTCCAACCGAAGCGTCCTGAGGACATGTTGGACGAGTTTCAGGTCGATGTGATGACCAAGATTCTCGAGAATCGCAACCGACTAGAGGGAAAGGGTAGTTCTGTGGAGTTCAATGTCCGCATCCCTTTCACACACGTTCGTTTCCAACACACATTCCAATCACACTCAATGAATGAGACTGGGCAGGACCAGTACGATCTCATTCTCAACAAGTTGACTTTGGCGGCAAGGATCAAGAAGTTTCCGGGAGAGCGAGCTGGCGAGAACTCTCTTTCATTGCATTCCACTCTCGGTTCGCTTGGCCTGTCAGTAACCGAACGCGACGTTCATGGCGATGGTGGAGCAGTTGCTGTACAGGCTGAAATCAGGGATGTTTTACTGTGGATAATGCAAAGCAAGGAAACGTCGGTAAATGTTTCCTTTCGGTCTTTGGAGAACGCCGTCGCAAGCAGAAAGGTTGAGTATGTGGCCGCACTTATCCATCGCACGACACTGTTATCGGAGAAGCTGGTGACAAGCTTTGCCGAGGTCGAGCAGAGACAGCAACACCGACTGCGCTATCTGGCTTGGTACCTCACAAGCGTACAAGACCAACATCCGGATCCAGCCTTTCTCACCAAGGCGTCGTACGCCCTGCGAGCTGCTAGGGACCACTTGCGCAGTCACGACTCATGGAAAATCATATCCCGCTTTCGATACACCTGGCAATGTCTTCCGCAATCGGAGAAAGATGCTATCCTCGGTGACTGCTCGCAGTCTGATGTGGCATGTCCCGAGGATGCGGAGCAGAAGATCATCGCAATGTGGGACCAGTGGCGCACGTGGGATTTGGCGCATGTGAAGAAGAGTCTCGCAATGAGATCACTCTTTGGCCATCTTGAGGATCCACTTCCGACTGCCGATTCTGCACCCGTACATGTCGACATCAGGTCCGCTGAGATCAAATTCATCATTGACCCCGGGCCAAGACAAAGCGAGGTGTCGTTAGGTTTGTTAACCCTGAACGTCGTCTTGCTACCTCCGACAGAACCTGCTGGGCTTATGCTGGTAGACGCCAGCATCCCGAAGAAGTCCACCATCGTCCAAATCAGCTCAGGAGAGATGTCTCTACATGTTCAGTGGGAAATCTGTGAATTGGCAGAGTCGCTACTTGAATTGTTCCAAAAGGAAAATCTAAGGGCAGCACAGAAGACAAAGCCCATTGGTCCACCATCCGAGCACAAGTCGAAGCCGACGTTCGACCATGACCTCCAAGTAGTATTTGCGACCGACAAAGTTCAGATCACGCTAGACACTATCAACCTTAGAAGCATCAACACGGGCAGCAGCATGCGATTCTCGTTCCTTGACGCCGACAGCAGAGCATCGGGACATGGCGAGATCATATCAGCTCATCTGGATGTGGATGACGCTGTCGGCGAACTATCTTCCCACTCTCGGCTTTTGGCCAAAACACAATTCGAACGACCAAGCATTTACTTCGCCATGGTAGAATCCGGAGATGAGAGCAAACTGACCAACGAGATTAAGGTGGCAGCTGCAAGCCGCAGGATCGTCGTGAAGGTGCAAGAGGATGTTCTGGGTCTCATCGAAGTAGCCGATAATGTACTAAAAGACGAGATTGCGTACTTCCATCGACAGTCCACGATCATACAACAAGTCAGGAGCAAGACCTCGGACAACGATGAGCCTCGCAAGCCTGCCACCGAGTTGCCCAACATTTCGCTTGCGCTGTTCATGGACGCATACCAGATCGAGCTTGCTGTGCTCCAGCCACTCGGCTGGTCGATAACAGGGTCTTCTGGGCGTATAGCTGTCATCCCTACCCTTGGCAAACATGTCACTTTGCGTGTCGATTACGATCTCGAAGCCAATTTCCATCGGCTCTACAGCACCTCAAAAGACGGCTCTCATGTCATCAGCTCGCTTGAGCTGCCTCCACTCAATGGAAGAGTATCTATAACGCAAACTGAGAATGAAACGAAAGTATTGGCGTCTGGTATCGTCGAGACGGTACACGTCCAGGCTTCAGAAATACAGTCCTTCATCGCGACTGTCAACAAGCCAGAGATGTCGCACATGTTTCAGGCGGTTCAGGACGATGTTGGGGTGCTGAAGACACACATTGAGGAGCTGTTCCCGGCCTCAGTAGAATCGCCAGTAGTCAAAGCTCCGACCTCGTCCCGGGATATATTGTTCAGTGTGCAAATGACCTTGCATGGCATGCACATTTCAGCTAGCGCTCCTGGTCAACACCCAGACTCACCAACAGCCAATCTTGCATTCCGACTGTCCACGGTGCAGTTAAGGGCTACGAATATTGACCTGGATCAGAGCATCCTGCTGTACCCAGAAGCTGTGGTTCGAATTCATGAAGTCACTATTGACATGAATCTGAAAGACGCGACTTCCTTCCGCCAATGCGGTAATCTTACGTTCGGCGCGGTTTTCCAGGCCACTACGGAGAAAGACTCTGAACCTGCCCGCAGGGTCTACCGCCTGCGAAGCTCAGGGCTGGAGGTCAATGTTTTCGCGGACACCGCGTCAGCGGTCGTGGATGTGATGAATCATCTTCAAGACAAGATCAAGGACCTGGACCTATCCAAGGAGAAGAAGTATTTGCGTCGCCTCCGACATACAAAGAGCAGAATCTCTCATCGACGCGACCGTAGCGTCAAGCGCGATGCTCATCAAGACTCTGACAGCATCAGTTCTGGAGCTCTCTTCACATCAACGTACTCCTTGGAACTACTGGACCTACAGGTTAGCTGGATTGTCGGAAACTCTGTGGCTCCCTTTCCAAGGAATGAGATCCACGATCTTGTGCTTTCTTTTGGAAAGATTGATCTTTCAACGCAGAAAGATGATGCCGCACGCTTGATGATCGAAGAGATGCGGTTGCAGATGGTACCAGTATCGGCAAACAAAAAGGTGCGATCGCTCAACTCGGCGTTGTTACCGAAGATGGTGTTCAACGTAGCATATGCATCCACCAAAGACACGCGCAAGTTGGCATTCTTTGCTGCTGGTAAATCGCTTGACCTCCAGCTCGATTCGCATTTCGTCTTGCCAGGTAATGTGATTGAACGGTCTATCGCCCTCGCTGGTAAGAAGTTCCGGAAAGCTTCTGCAAACTGGAGTATGACTCCAACAACTACCGGTGCGCAGCGGAAGAATCCTTTTGGGAACAAACGCCTTGCATCTCTAACCGCCGACGTCAACTTTGCTGGAGCTGTCGTGCACATTCACGGGAGCGATGCAGCGCCGGTTCAAGGTGCTTCCGGCCGAGCTCAGCAAAAGGGACGTTATAGCCAATTTGTTGGTGACGAGTCGAAGAGCAGTCTGGCGTTACGCGCGCCGGGCGTGGCTGTACGCGTCGAATATATGGATGACGGAAGTGATCCTTCTCTCAACGCCGAGCTTCGTGTTGATGGATCGACCAATACGTTACTACCGACTGTCGTACCCATCATTATTGACATATCGGATAGCATCAAGGCCGTAGTCCGCGAGAAAGACGAGGATGCGGACGAATCACCTCAACAGCCCCAAGATCAGTCTAAGCCGACGGCGAAGCTACTTGAAGAAGATAACATCATCACCGCGGACCCAACGACCATCCTGGGCAGAACCAGACTGAACCTGGGACTTCGAATTTGCAAGCAGGAGTTTAGTCTCAGCTGTCAACCCATCGCCCGTGTCACGGCAATCGCCAAGGTTGAGGACATTTACATCACCGTCAATAGTGTGAAGTCTCAGGAGCACGGTCACTTCTTCGCTGCGTCAGCTACGTTCGAGAAGCTTGTAACAACTGTGCAGCATGTCTACTCCCGGGAGTCTACGTTCAGCTTGGACGTGGAATCGATTGTACTATCATTGATGAACAGCAAGCATCTCAGTGGTACTAGTGGCATATCAGCTATCCTCAAAATCAATCCGACGGCTCTGCAAATCAATGCTCGTCAACTGCAGGACTTCCTGTTGTTCCGAGAGATCTGGGTGCCACCAGAAATCCGCCGAGCTTCTAAGCCCACGTCACCTAGCGCCAACTCGGAGCCACAAGAGTACCTTATCCAACGCTATCAGCAAGTTGCTGCCGCCACTGCGTTCCCTTGGAACGCCAATGTAGCCATCGCAGATGTGAAGGTCGACCTAGATCTGGGCCAATCTATCGGAAAGTCATGGCTTCACATTCACAACCTGTGGGCGTCGTCCAAGAAGACCACCACATCCGAACAGAACCTTTGTGTCGGAGTAGAAAAGATTGGCATAGAGAGTACAGGCCGCACTAGTGGCTTCATTGAGCTGCATGAGATCAAAGTCCGTACGTCGATTGGATGGCCTTTACAAGACGCGGATACTCGTCAGACACCACTCATCCAAGCATCGGTAGCTTTCCGTCAGCTACGCGTCCGGACTGGGTTCGACTTCCAAGCTTTCGTTATGGCGGATATTGCGGAGTTCGGCTTCCTGATGTACAACGTTCGCCCAGAGGGTGAAGATGTACAAGATCGGTTGGTGGCTATACTCGATGGTGGCAAAGTACACGTCTTTTGTCATGCTACGAGCGCCGCACAGGGTCTCGCGCTATGGCAAGCGATTGAACGGCTGATTCAAGAGAACCAACAAGCGTACAAGCAGTCTCTCAGGGATATCGAAAAATTCCTTCGTCGCAAATCATCAGTGCCGGAACCCTTTGAACGATCAGGATCAAACAGCCAGCTCATCGCGAAGCCCGACGAAGACAATTTCAAAGCACCAATCTCACTACATACCGATGTTGTGGTCACGTTGCGGTCAATCAGGTTTGGGGTCTTCCCATCAACCTTCATAGACAATCAGGTCTTAATGCTCGAAGCTGGTGACATGCAAGCGCGCTTTGCGGTCGCACTGGAAAAGAAGACCAAGATTCACTCCAGTCTCGGGATGACGTTGGGCCAACTTTCTGTCGCACTGGCTTCAGTACCCACACCAAAGAAGAGCAAACCCGTGACGGAACTCACCGTTGAAGACGTGTCAGCGAGTGTCAGCTCTGCCCGCGGCGGCACCATCCTACGCGTACCCAAAGTCATCGCTACAATGCACACTTGGCAAGTACCCAAGGGAACACACATCGACTACCTCTTCCGCAGCTCCCTAGAGGGTAAGGTAGATGTCGGCTGGAACTACTCGCGCATCTCCTACATCCGTACTATGTGGTCAAATCACTCCCGCACCCTCGCGTCCCGCCTCGGCAAACCCCTTCCCGAGTCAAACATCAAAATCAGCACGTCTCAAACGCTGCAAGACGACCCCAACGCGCCTGCACCCGATTCTCCCTCCACTGCTTCAGACAAAACAACCGCTATGCCTTCGAACCGGCCCCGCGCCCCCTCCGTGTCACCGGACGGCCAAGAAAAGATCACAGCGGTGGTGAATGTGCCACAGTCACGCTACGAGTATACGCCGCTCGAGCCGCCGTTAATCGAGACACCGCAGTTGAGGGATATGGGCGAAGCGACGCCGCCGTTGGAGTGGATTGGGTTGCATCGGGATCGCTTGCCGAACGTCACGCATCAAATTGTCATCGTTACGCTGTTGGAGGTTGCGAGGGAGGTGGAGGAGGCTTATGAGAGGATTTTGGGGAGCAGTTGAGTGCAAGACTCGGAGTGGAGAGAGGAAACATGAGAAGCGGATGTGAATCGTGTGAGGGTGTATATATGTTAGATGTGCTTTTGTCGGAGTTAGAGACCTGGGCTTGGTGCATTGGGTATTTGGCGTCTTGTAAAAGCGTGTTCTGCTGTATAAGTATTCGGCATGATTTTAATATGTAAGATGATCTTGTCATTTGGTGTCCTTCCGGCTGTTGCACGTAGCATGTTTAGCTCTCCCGCCTCCGCGAAAGCCTTCGCGAAGAGGCAATCGCGTCGCGTCGCGTGGTGACGTCAAACGCTAGGCCGCCAAGCCATCAACAAAACCTTGATCCACCAGCCACCACTTCTTTCCTCGAATATCCCTCGACAGTCTCTCAACCTTCTCATCCCTACATTATCCAGATGACAAGACTTTAAGAATACTCTGACAGCCACAACCCACACAGGTTTTACGTGAGCTACGCTAATGAAATACCATCTTCCAGTGTGGAATTTACGGATCTTGTGCTACCTAGCGGCGGATCTGACCGTACCAAATGGAGCACAGCACGGAATGCCAGTGCATTTGCCCAGGAGCCAAACTTGAAGCCTCTTCTCGTCTCGAACAGCGGGCTGAGTCGCACCCGAGCTACAAGATCACACCCTGTGTCTTTTGTTGACACCCCCTTAGCCACGTCCACGTCAGCCTCATTTCGAAGCGGTTGTTTGGAATCCCGCTGCGTGACGCACCTCATTTAGGACTAATCAGAGAAACCTCATGCGCAACTGGCTTCCACCTCTGTCGGCTCTTGACGTCCGAGACCAAAGAACAGCACGCTCGGCAAAGCTCGGCAAACGGTCGATGAAACGCTGCTCGTCATGATTAGCTGTCCTGGTACAGAAGGAGCTCATGACACGCCCAACGACCTCTACCATATCTACGGGCCGTTGCCATAACGCGAAATATACGACAAACCATCTCGCTGTTGCCAAGTTCATTGATGAGGTTTCCGATAGCGCAATTCCACCACACTTGACTCGCCACTACCGCGCACACGTTACAACTAGGAACTCTCTAATTGTCCTCATCACCTTTGAAAATGCGGCAAGAAGGATAACATCCTCACCGGCGACCTTGAGTGAGATATTGACACGTACTCGAAGAGGCTAGATGTAAAGGTCGGGTCACGATAGGGCTTAGGCCAATGGATCTCGTGTCAGCGCTAATTTCTATCCTCGAGTCCTTGTACTACACCTGTTGCCATCCCTCTCCTCCGACTTTACGCGAAGGCCAACAGGATGACTTTAAGTAGTCACGATGACCCACATTGTTGCGTACTATCTACGGCCAGACCGATCCAAAAGCCTTCGCGCACAATTGCAGCCCTGCGGTTGTAAAGTAAGCAGCTCGAGCCACACTCTGTGGCAACCACGAGACGGCGACTAGCTCACGTTTGTAGGTATCGATCCACCTAGCATTCCCCAATCTACCTTGAGATCGCGGCTCTGCCAATGGTAGTACCCCAGGGTCTTGCTACGTTACCAACACTAATACTCCTAGCTGCCAAAATGGCTGCAGACAAGGTAGTGCAGACGTGCTGACTTTGTAGGAGACGGCTGCAGGACCTCAATCTTTGGCTGTTTGCACTTACCAGGTCCTGCACCTTTCTTACTTGGCAATACACGGACCGGCCAATGCAGGCTCCGATGGCGAGATCTGAAATCAGCGGACTCTGCATCGCAGACAGCAACTCAGAGTCAGGCTACGCCCAGCACCAAGCTTATACGTTCACCGGAAGTCCACCAGATTCAACAGATGCTATAAAGTATTCCATCGCACCTTAGACTTCTCTCTGATTCCACTTCATAGCCAATCTCGAGCGAAAGACGCCACATCCGACATTCGTTGACAAATGGACGCCGCCAAAATCCCGATTTCAACGTTACCATCGTACGCACCGACCCTCGACGACATTCACAATGGCGAGACCAACCTAAGCTCAGATCCGTTCAAGTTCAGTCACGGACTCGCTGGTGTTAATCAATCTGCCAACGACATGTTCGTCCATATCCTTATCGCGACGGCGCTGATACCGACGATACTTTCCTTCTGCCTTCGTATCATCATCGCCGCCAGGAATGATCGACGACGAGTTTCAACCATTGCTTCATGTAGAGGACAAGAATTCTGGGCCCGGGATCGCTACGCCTTCTGGGGAGCCCTCAAGCAGCACTTCCTGTATGCGCCAGCCAGATTGACCAAATACCGGCAACCAACGGGAGCCTCTACGGCTGGTGTAACTTCGGTCTCACTACCCACTCGCGCTCATGTGGTTGTGATCGCTCTCTATATTCTGAGCAATACAGCGTATTGCCTGGTAATATCTGTGCGCCCACGTTCCGAGATGATAGCCGAGTTTCGAGGCCGCTGCGGGTCTCTAGCCACCTTCAACCTCGTCTTCACGATACTCTTTGCGCTCCGGAACAACCCTCTAATCAACTTGCTCCAGGTCAGCTACGACAGCTTCAACCTTTTCCATCGATGGATGGCCAGACTTGTCGTAGTGGAGGCTATAGCCCATGTTTCCGCGTTCCTATACAGCACGTACCAGGTGACCTACAATGGGGAAAGCGGCTGGCACATTGTGGGCCGGCTTCTACAGCATTCACTCTCGTATCGGAGCGGCCTTGCAGCTTTCGTCGCCTTCGTATTTCTCATGATGCATTCCATTGGCCCTCTTAGACGCTCATTCTACGAAACATTCCTCTCACTGCACCGCATCGGCATTGCAATAGCGGTATCCGGCGTCTACTTTCATCTGGCGAAACATGCCCTACCCCAACTGCCTTGGATGTACTTGGTTGTCGTTCTATTGTCGTTAGAGCCCCTAGCTCGCTTCCTTAGGATATTACATCTCAACTTCTCGTGGAAGAGGAAAACATGGACTTCTGTCAAGCTGGAAACATTACCCGGAGAGGCGACGCGTATCACTTTCACTCTACCCCACTCGTGGGACGCGAACCCTGGATCACACGTTCAGATCTACATGCCAAGAGTAGCACTGGTGGGGTCACACCCGTTCTCTGTGGCTTGGTCCCAGCAATGTGGGAACGCGAAGATCCCGGGGGAAAAGCTGTCCTTCACCATCGACGGCCCTGGATCCCAGGATGGACCTAGCACTGTCTCGTGCATCATCCGTTCGCGCCGAGGGATGACTTGTGCCCTTCATAGATTGGCAGCGAAATACGAGAACACTCAGGTGCACTTCTGGGGAGCTCTAGAGGGACCGTATGGTGGCCAACACTCGCTTGACTCATACGGCACTGTCGTGCTTTTCGCAGGAGGGGTAGGAATTACACACCAGTTGTCTTTTGTGCGACATCTGCTCAACGCACACAACAGCAATACAGCCGCCGCAAGAAAGATTGTACTCGTTTGGTGCATAGCCAACCTTGATTCCGTGGAGTGGGTGCGGCTTTGGCTTGACGAAATCGCGTCATTACAGCATTTTGGCGAAGTCGTGAGCATACGAGTCTATGCGTCCAGAATGGGCTCATGCGGACTTGAAAGCCGTTGTGTGCCCGCGTACCTCGACGTAAGACTGCAGCGGTGCGATGTGCAGGGTGTACTAGATGAAGAGGTGCTTGCACAGATCGGCGCCATGGCGGTCTCAGTGTGCGGGCCAATGGGCTTCAGTGACGGCGTTAGGGCAGCTGTCAGACGCAGGGTGGGTGTACGAAGCATTGACCTTTTCGAGGAGGCATTCTCGTACTAGTCGACACTCGCAAGTAGCGTCCGCATCATGGCGATTCCGTACCCATGGCGAATTCAGCCAAGCACGTGTACCTGCAACCAACATTCGGCATACTGTTCCGGCTCAACATGGGCGAGGCAGGAATATAGTAAGACACGTCCGTCGTACTCACTGGCTTACATCAACGCCACAGTGTCACCAGACTCGGCCGTGACCGACATGAGCGATGTTCACTGTCGGAATTTGTTTCCGCATGCGACACGATTTCCAGGCTGCTGAGTCGCCCCTTCAGTTCCTTCCGAAATTTCACCCATGGTCGCGATGTCTCAAATGGTATTTCTAGCCAAAAATGCGTGGCGACTACGACCGTTGGTCTACTTCTGCATGCAAGTATAATACGGGGCGGATAATGCGTGTGTCTTACGACTGGGTCACATGGTCGCGCTGGGGCATGATCTAGTCAAGATGCGTTCTGCTCAAGGCTTGTTCTCATCGGGATCAAGATAGCGCGCATACTCCATGTAATCTGTCAGTGGACACATGAACTTCGGCGCTGGTAGCCTTCCATTTCCAGCGGTATTTGTTTCCGAATAGCGGAAGGCTGTCATCATCACAGTCGCGTACCAATTCTCATCTCATACCTTGTCATTCTCAGTACTCTGCATCGAAAACCTTTCATTTGATATGCATTGGACGAACACCGTTTACTTCCTGCGTTGCGCAATCCAGCAGTCGTGTGCAATCAAGTCTGCTCTACAGAGATCTCATGATAATCGCTACAATTACTTCCATTTACCGCATTCATTGAGAGCTCTATCTTGATACTGTAGTCTTTATGGTAGCATATGGGTGTTTTGCGCTTGGCCAAGTGGTGAAGATGAACCGTCACTGCCTCCGACTCTGGACGCGACTTCCTCACCATCACCAGATAGTGATGATTGACCATTGGCTCGCTTATCTGGCCCGCTGATGGGCAACAACACAATATGCATCCTTCGCCACTAATCTGCAATGAATACGTTGAGATACCTGTTCTCGTGGTTTGAGTGAGTCCTCTCTTACCTGCGCTTCACCGCGGGTAAAACACTGACACCACGGAAAAAGCGTAGAGATCATCTCGGCCGTCACAAGTACACCAAATCCTACCACACCAGCCACACCTGAAGCCCAACAGCCCGAGAAAAACGTCCTCATTCTCCAGCCCAAGATGTCCGACAGCAACAACGCGACCGTCGGCAATGGCAACACCAACGGCCACGCCAATGGCAACAACACCCCCAAAGAAGCCACCTTCTACCACAACTCCGTCGAGCTCTTTGATCTAGGCATCACGCGCTTCGACCAAGACACCGCTGCAGTCGGCGACCGCGATTTCGCCCTCCACGCTCAAGGCCCCGTCCTCGCGCGTGCCGGCCGAGCACCCCGCGGTCTCGAAAGCCAAGTCCACGCCTGGAACACGTTCCAATACACCACCGAAGAAGTCAACGAGCGCGAAGAGCTCAAGGGAGATCTGCATGGCGGCCAGTTGCATCGCGAGAATAGGGCTGCTGCAGGGCAGGGTGCGGGCGGTATGAACGGCGGCGGTAGGGGAGGCTGTGGAGGTGGCTATGCGGGTAGAGGTGGGGATAGGGGCGGTCGTGGAGCGGCTAGGGGTGGTAGGGGTGGTGGTGCGGGGCGTGGTGGTAGGGATGATGGAATGATGGAGGGTCTGTGTGCGGGTAGGAAGCCGGATTATGATTGCCCGCCGATGGCGAAGGGTATGGCGGAGGAGATGGATAAGAGTATGTTCTGGGATGGACCGATCGTCTAGGGGAGATGGGGATGTGCTGAGTGAGTGGGATGGTGGTATGTGGGATTTCACATGTGCCCCAGCGTCGCTGATGAAGCGGGCTCTTAAGCTTCTGACCGTTTCGATATCGTAGGCACCTCTACGAAATGAAGTCGGGGAATGCGATGGTCTAATCAAGACATGCTACGGCTCTCCTAGAGCTACTCCATCTGAAAACAAAGCATCAATTGTGTCGATGATACCCGCTATCATCAGTACCAGCTTCATATCTCTTGACCTTACATCATTCGTCTCTGCTTCTTGTCCCTATGAGCAGTCAGCATCTCTCCGGATTCTTTTCTCTCTCCAGCAACCGAACTCACCTTTCGTTCCTCCCGTGTTGCTTCCGCGAACACCTCAGCAGATGGGCGTACATTTACATGTCGCCATCGTCGGTGAACTGCCAACAACACACCGCCCAGGGCACTGAGCTACGCAAGTTGCGAGAGCGACGCTCTGATTGCATATAGCTATATTCCCAGAGTCGCATGGGAGAGCGATGGCCTTCACTCCCGCAAAGAGGGCAACAGCCGGTAGGAGGATAGTTGGAAGATACATGTTGGTGAAACAAAAACAGGGGTATGATGTGTGACAGGACTTCTAGATCTGGTGAGCGGAGGTGGTGTGCGGTGATGGAAGAGGATCATCAGATATCATACAGATTTGACTCGAGGCTTTTCAGAGGACAAGTGTTCTGCATTAACGCTCAACTGGAATAAGAAACTTTCTTAGCTGACAACTGCTGATACCGATAACACATGCAGCATTGTCCAAATCAGCACACAGCTTACTTTACTTCGAAGACCTACATGCGGTAACTTGCTAACATGACTTGATCTCACATCATATCGTCTGAGTGTGGTACCAATGCCGCGCAACCAGTGTCTCGCTTTCTTCACCTTCTCCGGTCATACAATTTCGTTCCACTCTCCTCTTCGTTAGCAACACCTCTCTTTAGTCTCTTTGCTCCACACTTACCCATTTGCGTTCTCCTCATTCATTCTCCGTTATCCATATTCTAGCACTTGCATGTCATCACCGTATTCGCCATCTCGCCCTTCTGCACGCATGTTCCAGGACAGCTAGCTCGGCATGCAGATGCTGAGACTAAGGAACCGCATTTTGCGTCTGCGGGGGTAGGAGAGGCGGCTGCGAAGCCAAAAGAAAGAGTAAAGAGGGTGAGGAGGATGGGTTGGAGATACATAACTGCTTGAGTGGTTGGTAGTCGGTGGTTGAGAGTGGTAGTTCTTCTTCTTGTGCAGATGGCTTGCGAGTTGGATAGTGGAAAAGAGAGTTCTTTATGGAAGTGAAGCGTAAGGGATTACTAGGATCGGAGCTTTGGTTCACGTCTCACGTCATAATCTTTTAACTATCTGACCACATTCCCGTCTCTTGTTGTCTTGCCCACTGCCTCTCATACATCACGCGATCAGCATACTTCCATAAGCTGTGGCTCCCGGAAGCTGAATATCGCTCTTGCTATACCCTGCTTTTAACGTCCGCTGAGGTCATCTCGCCTTTTTATTCGCATCGCCGGCCTCTCACCTGATGTTTACAACATTAGCGACCGATGCGTCCAAAAGATCGGGGTACTTACTACCCCCCCCCCATTCGTATCATTTCATGTCCTGCTGGAAAGCCTCTTATCGACAGACACAGATCGACAACCCCGAGTTCAGAGTCGTACCAGAAGCAACGCAGCGACCGTGCACACAGTTTGCATGGCAGTAACCGGTAAGGGCAACTTCGCCGCATGCACCACCTGCATGTATTCCGCCGCTCTGAGGTATCGCGATAGCGGTGGCGATGGTGGGGAGCATGATGATGAAGAGGTGTTGTAGATGCATAGTTGGTAGTGTAGATG
>Ga0265798_10006583_pt1 | contig 15234 bp, 10 predicted proteins | sample P3T30metagenome_FD_192430 | JGI IMG/M metagenome (GOLD analysis project Ga0265798, IMG submission 192430) | Plant litter microbial communities from East Loma Ridge, Irvine, California - P3 T30 | ecosystem: Environmental > Terrestrial > Plant litter > Unclassified | place: USA: California... | reverse complement strand
GAACCTGCTGCGTACACTGACCACGTGAACATTCACTACGCAGCTTTTGAGGCAAGGGACTAGACCATGCATTTCACCATTCAACGCGAAGCCCTGTTGAAACCCCTGCAGCTGGTCGCCGGCGTCGTCGAACGCCGCCAGACCTTGCCTGTGCTTTCCAACGTGCTGCTGGTCGTTCAGGGGCAGCAGTTGTCCCTGACCGGTACCGACCTGGAAGTGGAACTGGTTGGCCGCGTACAGCTGGAAGAGCCCGCCGAGCCTGGCGAGATCACGGTGCCCGCGCGCAAGTTGATGGACATCTGCAAGAGCTTGCCCAACGACGCCCTGATCGACATCAAGGTCGATGAACAGAAGGTGGTGGTCAAGGCCGGACGCAGCCGTTTCACCTTGTCGACATTGCCGGCCAATGATTTCCCGACGGTCGAGGAAGGCCCGGGTTCGCTGACGTGCAGCCTGGTCCAGAGCAAGCTGCGCCGATTGATCGAGCGCACCAGTTTCGCCATGGCTCAACAAGACGTTCGCTATTACCTCAACGGCATGCTGCTGGAAGTATCGGCAGGTATCATCCGCGCCGTCGCAACCGATGGACACCGCTTGGCCATGTGCTCGATGCAAGCCGACATTGGCCAGGCCGATCGGCATCAGGTCATTGTGCCGCGCAAAGGTATCCTGGAGCTGGCCCGCCTGCTGACCGAGCCTGATGGCAACGTCAGCATCGTGCTGGGCCAGCACCACATCCGTGCTACCACCGGTGAGTTCACCTTCACCTCCAAACTGGTCGATGGCAAGTTCCCCGACTACGAGCGCGTGTTGCCCAAAGGTGGCGACAAGTTGGTGGTCGGAGATCGCCAGGCATTGCGTGAAGCATTCAGCCGCACCGCTATTCTGTCCAACGAAAAGTACCGCGGCATCCGTTTGCAACTGGCGGCCGGTCAGCTCAAGATCCAGGCCAACAACCCTGAGCAGGAAGAAGCGGAAGAAGAAGTGGCCGTGGACTACAACGGTGGCGCGCTGGAGATCGGCTTCAACGTCAGTTATCTGCTCGACGTGCTGGGCGTGATGACGACGGAGCAGGTGCGCCTGATTCTGTCCGATTCCAACAGCAGCGCCCTGGTGCAGGAATCGGACAACGACGACTCGGCATATGTCGTCATGCCGATGCGCCTCTGACCCCTGCCTGAATGTCCCTTACCCGCGTCACAGTCACTGCGGTGCGCAACCTGCACCCGGTGACCTTCTCCCCCTCCCCGCGCATCAACATTCTTTATGGCGCCAACGGCAGTGGCAAGACCAGTGTTCTGGAAGCCATTCACTTGCTGGGTCTGGCTCGATCTTTCCGCAGTACGCGCCTGGTGCCGATCATCCAGCACGATCAGGCGAGCGCTACGGTGTTCGGGCAGGTCGAACTGGCCGAAGGTGGACAGAGCAATCTGGGGATATCCAGAGAGCGCCAAGGCGATTTCACTATTCGCATAGATGGCCAGAATGCGCGAAGCGCAGCCCAGCTTGCCCTGATACTTCCGCTGCAGTTGATAAATCCCGACAGCTTTCGGCTGTTGGAAGGCGCGCCTAAAATTCGCAGACAGTTTCTCGACTGGGGTGTGTTCCACGTGGAACCTCGCTTCATGTCGACCTGGCAGCGCCTGCAGAAGGCCTTGAAGCAACGGAACTCGTGGCTTCGGCATGGTACACTTGACGTTGCTTCGCAAGCGGCGTGGGACCGTGAACTCTGTCTTGCCAGTGCAGAAATCGACGAGTACCGCCGTGCTTACATCAAGGCGCTGAAGCCTGTGTTCGAACAGACACTCGCCGAGTTGGTGCAGCTCGATGGGTTGACGCTGAGCTATTACCGCGGTTGGGACAAGGATCGCGAACTTGCCGATGTATTGGCAGGTTCGCTGTTGAGAGACCAGCAGATGGGGCATACCCAGGCTGGACCTCAACGTGCTGATCTTCGCCTCAGAATGGGCGCCCATAATGCGGCCGACATATTGTCGCGCGGTCAGCAGAAGCTGGTGGTATGCGCACTTCGCATTGCCCAGGGCCATCTGGTAGGCCAGGCCCGCCGAGGGCAATGCATCTATCTGGTAGACGATTTGCCCTCCGAACTGGACGAGAAACATCGTCGCGCATTGTGTCGCTTGCTGGAAGAATTACGCTGCCAGGTGTTCATCACCTGTGTGGATCAAGAATTATTGAGGGAAGGCTGGCAAACGGAAACGCCAGTTGCCGTGTTCCACGTGGAACATGGCGGTATTACCCAGACCCACGATCATCGGGAGTGAAGGCATGAGCGAGAACCAAACGTACGACTCCTCCAGCATCAAGGTGCTGAAAGGGCTTGATGCCGTACGCAAACGTCCCGGTATGTACATCGGCGACACCGATGATGGTAGCGGCCTGCACCACATGGTCTTCGAGGTGGTGGACAATTCCATCGACGAAGCACTGGCCGGCCACTGTGATGAAATCACCATCACCATTCATCCAGACGAATCCATTTCCGTAACCGACAACGGTCGCGGCATTCCAGTGGATGTGCACAAGGAAGAAGGCGTATCTGCGGCCGAGGTCATCATGACCGTGCTGCACGCTGGTGGTAAGTTCGACGATAACTCGTACAAGGTTTCCGGCGGCCTGCACGGCGTTGGTGTGTCCGTGGTGAACGCACTCTCTGAAAGCCTGCAATTGACAGTGCGTCGCGCTGGGAAATTGTGGGAGCAGTTCTACGTGCATGGCGTCCCGCAGGAGCCGATGCAAATCGTCGGTGAAAGCGAAACCACCGGTACCAAGATCCACTTCAAGCCATCGGCCGACACCTTCAAGAACATCCACTTCAGCTGGGACATTCTGGCGAAGCGAATCCGCGAATTGTCCTTCCTCAACTCTGGCGTGGGTATCCTGCTGAAGGATGAGCGCACCGCCAAGGAAGAGCTGTTCAAGTTCGAAGGCGGTCTGCGGGCATTCGTCGAATACCTCAATACCAACAAGACGCCCGTCAATCAGGTGTTCCACTTCAATGTGCAACGCGACGACGGCGTAGGTGTTGAAGTGGCACTGCAGTGGAACGACAGCTTCAACGAAAACCTGTTGTGCTTCACCAACAACATTCCCCAGCGCGATGGCGGAACTCACTTGGTAGGCTTCCGCTCGGCGCTGACACGCAACCTGAACAACTACATCGAGCAGGAAGGCCTGGCCAAGAAGAACAAGGTCTCGACCACCGGCGACGATGCACGTGAAGGCTTGACCGCAATCATTTCGGTGAAAGTGCCTGACCCCAAGTTCAGCTCGCAGACCAAGGACAAGCTGGTTTCGTCCGAAGTGAAAACTGCGGTCGAGCAGGAGATGGGCAAGTACTTCTCGGATTTCCTTCTGGAGAATCCGAACGAAGCCAAGGCCGTGGTGGGCAAGATGATCGACGCCGCCCGTGCTCGTGAAGCTGCCCGCAAGGCGCGCGAGATGACCCGTCGCAAGGGTGCATTGGACATCGCTGGCCTGCCAGGCAAATTGGCCGACTGCCAGGAGAAGGACCCTGCCCTTTCCGAACTCTACCTGGTGGAGGGTGACTCCGCCGGTGGTTCGGCCAAGCAGGGCCGCAATCGCAAGACCCAGGCGATCCTGCCGCTCAAGGGCAAGATCCTCAACGTCGAGAAGGCACGCTTCGACAAAATGATCTCTTCCCAGGAAGTGGGCACTTTGATCACGGCACTGGGCTGCGGTATCGGTCGCGAAGAGTACAACATCGACAAGTTGCGCTATCACAACATCATCATCATGACCGATGCCGACGTTGACGGATCGCACATCCGTACCTTGTTGCTGACCTTCTTCTTCCGTCAGTTGCCTGAGCTGATCGAGCGCGGTTACATCTACATTGCCCAGCCGCCGTTGTACAAGGTGAAGAAGGGCAAGCAGGAGCAGTACATCAAGGACGACGACGCCATGGAGGAGTACATGACGCAGTCGGCCCTGGAAGATGCGAGCCTGCACCTCAACGATTCGGCGCCCGGTATTTCCGGGGAAGCGCTGGAGCGCCTGGTGAACGATTTCCGTATGGTCATGAAGACGCTCAAGCGTCTGTCGCGTCTGTACCCGCAGGAGCTGACCGAGCACTTCGTGTACCTGCCGGCGGTGGCACTCGAGCAGCTGGGCGACCACGAGGCCATGCAGGCCTGGTTGGCCAAGTTCGACGCACGTCTGCGCACCAGCGAGAAATCGGGCTTGGTGTACAAGGCCAGTCTGCGTGAAGACCGTGAGCGCAACGTCTGGCTGCCAGAGGTGGAGATCACCTCCCACGGCCTGGCGAGCTACATCACCTTCAACCGCGATTTCTTCGGCAGCAACGACTACAAGACCGTGACTGCTCTGGGCGCACAGTTGGCCAGTCTGCTGGACGAAGGCGCCTACGTTAAACGGGGCGAGCGCAAGAAGGCCGTGGTCGAGTTCAAGGAAGCCCTCGAGTGGCTGATGACCGAAAGCACCAAGCGCCATACCATCCAGCGCTACAAAGGTCTGGGTGAGATGAACCCAGACCAGTTGTGGGAAACCACGATGGACCCAAGCGTGCGACGCATGCTCAAGGTCACCATCGAGGATGCGATCGGCGCCGATCAGATATTCAACACCCTGATGGGTGATGCGGTCGAGCCCCGTCGCGAGTTCATCGAAAGCAATGCACTGGCGGTGTCGAACCTCGACTTCTGAGGCTAGACCTACCCACCGAACCCCGGCGCCCTTGGCCCGGGGTTTTTTTATGGGTGTGCGTATCCAATGCCTCACGCCGAGAACGGACGAACGGCCCTGGCGTGGATCTTGCGCAGGCTTATTGCAGGTGCGCTGCGGGCATGACTACGTCAATGCCGCTTTTCGGCAGGAGTGTCACAGCCCGCGCCCGATAATCAATGGCACGTCACGTCTGCACAGGGGTAAAGCTCATGGACCATGCAATGGAGGGGCGGGTATCCCCCGCGACGTTGAAAAAGGTGATCTGCGCCGCTGCCGTAGGCAACTTCGTGGAATGGTTCGACTTTGCGGTCTACGGGTTTCTGGCCACGGCCATTGCCCAACAGTTCTTCCCCAGTGGTGACGCTGCCACGGGCTTGTTGAAAACCTTTGCAGTGTTCGCCGTGGCGTTTGCGTTCCGGCCCCTGGGCGGTATCGTTTTCGGCATGCTCGGCGACCGAATCGGGCGCAAGAAGGTGCTGGCCATGACCATCCTGCTCATGGCTGGTGCAACGACGCTGATCGGTTTGTTGCCCACCTATGCCGCCATCGGTATTGCTGCGCCGATCATGCTGACGCTGATTCGCTGCGCTCAGGGTTTTTCTGCCGGCGGTGAGTATGCCGGCGCCTGTGCCTATCTCATGGAGCATGCGCCGCGTACCCAACGTGCCTGGTATGGGAGCTTCATCCCGGTGTCGACCTTCAGCGCGTTTGCCTGTGCTGCGGTAATGGCCTACGCATTGGACGCTTCGCTGTCGCCCGAGGCGATGGCCAGCTGGGGTTGGCGGGTGCCGTTCCTGATAGCGGCGCCGCTGGGCCTGGTGGGGCTTTACCTGCGCTGGCGGCTGGATGAAACGCCAGCGTTCCAGGCGGTCAAGCAAGAACACGACGTTGCCCATTCACCGCTCAAGGACACCCTACGCAGCCACGGTGGTGCGATCCTGTGCCTGGGTGCATTCGTATCGCTGACCGCCCTCTCCTTCTATATGTTCACTACCTACTTTGCGACTTATCTGCAGGTGGTGGGTGGCTTGAGCCGGGCCACGGCGTTGTTGATCTCGGTGATCGCCTTGGTGTTTGCCGCGTTGATGTGTCCCGTTGCGGGAGCATTCTCCGACAAGGTCGGGCGTCGGGTAACGGTGGGGACCGCTGGGGTGTTGATCATCGCGGTGGTGTATCCGTCGTTCCTGCTCGCCAGCTCAGGCTCGTTCGTCGCTTCCGTCATCGGGGTGATGATGCTGGCGGTGGGTGCAGTGCTCAGTGGTGTGGTGACTGCAGCACTGTTGTCGGAAACCTTCCCGACCCGAACCCGCTACACGGCCTCGGCGATCACCTACAACCTGGCCTACACGGTGTTTGGCGGAACGGCGCCGCTGATGGCGACCTGGTTGATCGGTATGACGGGGAGCAACCTGTCGCCAGCGTTTTACTTGATGGCGGTTTCGGTGCTGGCGCTCGCCGGTGGCTTGGCACTGCCGGAGACGTCGAAGATTTCCCTGCATGGCGATGCGGGGGAAGCTGTTCATGGTGGGCAGCCGGTGGTTGTTTGAGCCGGTTGGATCTGTGGCGACTCGGCTGGCGTCTTCGCGGGCAGAGCCCGCTCCCACATGAAGGCAACATTCAGTGCCATGTGGGAGCCGGGCATGGGTTTCAGGTGGCGAGCAAGGTAGCCTGCTGGTCGGCGCACAGTTGCAGGAGGAAATCCCAGACCACGCGCAGCCGTACCGATTTGTGCAGTTCGCGTCGGGTGCTGATCCAGTAACTGCGCTGGATGGTTTCGTCGGGCAGTACGCGCACCAGCCGTGGATCCTTGGCAGCCATGTACACGGGCAACACGGCGATGCCCAGGCCGATGCATGCAGCCTCCTGTTGAGCCAGCACACTGGTGCTGCGAAAGGCCACGACCGGATTGCGACAGAAGCTGTTGAGCAATAACAACTCCTGGCTGAACAGCAGGTCATCGACATAGCCTATCCAGCGATGCTGTGCCAGGTCTTCACGATTGCGCAGCGGCTCGGCAGCAGCCAGGTAATCGGCACTGGCATACAGTGCCAGGTTGTAGTCGGTGAGCTTGCGGGTGATCAGCAGATCGGCATTGGGACGCTCGAGGTGCACGCTGATTTCGGCTTCGCGGTTGAGAATGCTGACAAAGCGCGGCACAGCCACCAGCTCCACTTCCAGGCCTGGATAACGCCGGAACAGTTCGCCGAGGCGCGGTGTGATGAAGGCGATACCGATGCCTTCTGTTACGCCCAGGCGGATCTTGCCCAGCGGATTGAGTGACTGCGTAATGTCCTCTTGCGCGCGCAGGGCCAGGTTCTCCATGGCCTCGGCGTGCTTGAGCAGCGTCTGCCCCGCCGGGGTCAGTTCGTAGCCGTGGGCGTTCTGCACGAACAGCGGCGTGCCCAGGTGGCGCTCGATGCTTTCGATGTGCCGGGCGACCGTACTGTGCGTGGTATGCAGGCGCTTGGCAGCGGTCAGCAATCGGCCGCTGCGTTGCAGCTCGAGAAAGAAGCGCAGGTCGTTCCAGTCGAACATTGATTTTCCCTTGTTAATCAACTGCGCTCTGGACTGTGCGAAAACGCTCAGCCCCTGGGTGAAATCTTTAGTTTTCACCACGAAGCTAATCAATAACATGGAGAACGACAAGAACAATAAAACGGCGCGGAGTACACCATGCCATCAGTCCCATTCGTCTATGACTACATCATTGTCGGTGCAGGTCCCGCAGGCTGCCTGCTCGCCAATCGGCTGTCGGCTGACCCTTCGGTAAAGGTGCTGTTGCTCGAGGCGGGCGGCAAGGATAACTATGCCTGGATTCATATCCCGGTTGGCTACCTGTTCTGTATCGGCAATCCACGCACAGACTGGTGCTTCAAGACCCAGGCACAACCTGGGCTCGATGGCCGCAGCCTGAACTACCCTCGTGGCAAGGTGCTGGGCGGCTGCTCTTCGATCAATGGCATGATCTACATGCGCGGCCAGTCCAGCGACTATGATCGCTGGGAGGCCTTGGGCAATCCTGGCTGGGGGTGGAAAGACGTTCTTCCATTGTTTCGCAAGAGCGAAAACCATCATGCCGGCGACTCGGAGTTCCACAGCGCCCAGGGCGAGTGGCGAGTCGAGCAGCAGCGCTATCGCTGGCCCATTCTCGACGCCTTCCGCAGTGCGGCGGCCGAGTCCGGGATCTCCAGCATCGAAGACTTCAACACGGGCGACAACCAGGGTTGCGGTTACTTCCAGGTCAATCAGAAGTCCGGCGTACGCTGGAATTCGACCAAGGCGTTCTTGCGCCCTGCGCTGAAGCGGTCGAATCTGACGGTGCACACGGGCGTGCGGGTGGACAAGGTGCTGCTGCAAGACGGCCGTGCCCATGCGGTGGCTGCCCGCTGGCAGGGCGCCGACCATCGGTTCGAGACGCGCGGTGAGATCATTCTGTGCGCCGGCGCAATCGGTTCGCCAAACATTCTCCAGCGCTCCGGCATTGGCCCCCGCCCCTTGCTCGAACGCCTGGGCATCGACGTGCAGCATGAGTTGCCCGGCGTGGGTGGCAATTTGCAGGATCATCTGCAGCTGCGGCTGGTGTACAAGGTCAGCAACGCGCGCACCCTCAACCAGGTTGCCAACAGCCTGTGGGGCAAGTTCGGCATGGGCGTGCGCTACCTGTACGACCGCAGCGGGCCGCTGGCGATGGCGCCGAGTCAACTGGGCGCCTTCGTGCGCTCGAGCCCCGAGCAGCCCTCCCCCAATCTTCAATACCACGTGCAGCCGCTGTCGTTGGAACGCTTCGGCGAGCCGCTGCACCGCTTTCCTGCGTTTACCGCTTCGGTGTGCAACCTACGGCCCAAGAGCCGCGGGCGGGTCGATATCAGCTCGGCCGATCCGGACGCAGCGCCGTTGATCGATCCCAACTATCTCAGCCATCCCGACGACGTGCAGGTGGCGGTCGATGCCATACGCCTGACGCGCAAGATCGTCCAGGGCTCGGCCCTGCAAGGCTTTGCCCCGCAGGAATACCTGCCAGGCGCGGACGTGCAGAGTGAAGAAGCGCTGCGCGCGGCAGCAGGACGCATAGGAACGACTATCTTTCATCCAGCAGGCACCTGTCGCATGGGCAGCGACACCCTGGCGGTGGTGGATGCGCAACTCAAGGTTCGTGGCGTGCAGGGTCTGCGTGTGGCAGACGCGTCGATCATGCCGGAAATCGTCTCGGGCAATACCTGCTCGCCGACGGTGATGATTGCAGAAAAGGCAGCGCAGATGATTCTGCATCCGCAGCCGCTGGAGGCCGTGCCGGCCACTGCGCTGCAGGTGCCGGAAACGATTTGACCGAGTGCAGGCAGTACTCGGGAAAGGCAACAGTGGAACAACAACAATAATCACTGAGGATGGCAATATGGCGGATTATCTGCAACACGGCGCGGCGGCTGCGCCTGCCGTGAACCGGGACGAGAAGAAGATCATCTTCGCATCGTCGCTGGGGACGGTTTTCGAATGGTACGACTTCTTCCTGTACGGCGCCCTGGCTGCGGTGATCAGCAAGCAGTTCTTCGCCGGAGTGAACGAGACCACAGCCTTCATCTTCGCCCTGATGGCGTTTGCCGCAGGCTTCCTGGTGCGACCCTTTGGCGCCTTGGTGTTTGGGCGCCTGGGTGACATGATCGGGCGCAAGTACACCTTCCTCATGACCATCATCCTGATGGGCGTCTCGACCTTTGCAGTGGGATTGCTGCCGACCTATGCCAGCATCGGCATTGCCGCGCCGATCATCCTGGTGCTGTTGCGCATGCTTCAGGGCCTGGCCCTAGGCGGCGAGTATGGCGGCGCAGCGACGTACGTGGCCGAACATGCGCCGCAGAAAAAACGGGGCTTTCACACCGGCTGGATCCAGTCGACAGCCACCCTCGGCCTGCTGCTGTCACTGCTGGTGGTGATGGGCAGCCGCTATATCAGTGGCGATCAATTCGAAGTCTGGGGCTGGCGCCTGCCGTTCCTGCTGTCGATCGTACTGCTGGGCATTTCCACCTGGATCCGCCTGAGCCTGAGCGAATCGCCCACCTTCACCAAGATGAAGGCCGAGGGCAAGACCAGTAAATCGCCGATCCGCGAGTCGTTCGGTTCCTGGCAGAACCTGAAGATCGTGTTGACCGCGTTGTTCAGCATCAATGCTGGGCAGGCCGTAACGTTCTACTGTGCGCAATTCTACGTGCTGTTCTTTCTGACGCAGATGCTCAAGATGGACCCGGCACTGGCCAATCAGCTGCTGATCATCAGTGTGGTCATCGGTGCGCCATTCTTCGTGTTCTTCGGTTGGCTGTCCGACCGTGTCGGGCGCAAACCCATCCTGATGCTTGGCCTGCTGCTGGCGACCTTTGCTTACTTCCCCCTGTTCAAGGGTTTGAGCCACTACGCCAACCCGCAGATCGACAATGCCACCCGCAACTCGCCGGTCACGGTGATGGCGGACCCTTCTACGTGCACCTTCCAGTTCGACCCAGTGGGCAAGGCCAAATTCGACAGCCCTTGCGACAAGGTCAAGACGTTGCTGATCAAGTCGGGTGTGCCGTACAGCTCGGCGGCCCCGGTCGACGGTACGGATGTGGCAATCACGGTCGGTGAGCAACGGATCAACGGCTACGATGAGCCAGCCCTGCGCGCGGCCATTGCTCAGGCAGGCTACCCCGCCAAGGCCGATTCGAGCCTGGTCAATCAACCCATGGTGGTGTTGATCATCGTTGCCATGATCCTGATTGCCACGATGACCTATGGGCCGCTGGCGGCGGTGATGGTCGAGCTCTTCCCCACCCGCATTCGCTACACGTCCTTGTCCCTGCCCTACCACATTGGCAACGGCTGGTTCGGCGGATTCCTGCCCACGGTCTCGTTCGCGCTGGTGGTGTACACGGGGGATATCTTCTACGGACTGTGGTACCCGGTGCTGGTGACCGGTATCAGCTTCGTGGTGGGGATGTTCTGTTTGAAGGAAACCCGGCACGTGGACCTGGACAAGGTCTGACGTCTGGCTGAAAACCCAGCGGTGAAAGGCTCGAAAAGACGAGCCTTTCACCGCCGTGCAAAAAACTTATGCACCAATTGCCGGGTTTTGATGGGTTTTGAAAACTGCATAGCCAACATAGGGTTACGCAGCTTTCAAAGACTTTGCACGAGAAACAATACACAAGTTATCCACAGAAACTAGATAACCGGCGTGGGTGCGATTTCCGGATGCGCCGGCAGCGCGCCCATGGCTTGTTGAGTTTGCTCGTTCCAGGCCTGGACGCGCTCGTTCAAGGCCGCAATGGCCCGCGGTCCGGTGCCTTCGGCGTACATGGGTGCCCCGATGACCACCTCGATGGTACCGCGATGCTTGTTCCAGCCTTCCTTGGGCCAGTAGCGCCCGGCATTGTGCGCAATGGGCAACACCGGCAACTGCGCGTTCACCGCCAAGGCACTGCCGCTGCGGGTGAATTTGCCGATCTGGCCGTATGGCACACGGGTACCTTCCGGGAAGATCAGTACCCAGACGCCGTCCTTCAACAGCGTGTCGCCCTTGCTGGCGACTTCCTTGAGTGCCGACTTGGGATTGTCGCGGTCGATGGCGATGGGGCGCAGCATGGCCATGGCCCAGCCAAAGAACGGCACGAACAGCAGCTCGCGCTTGAGCACCTGGCTCAGGGGCTGGAAGTAGGCGGAAAGGAAAAAGGTTTCCCACGTGCTCTGGTGGTTGGAAACGATGACGCATGGAGTTTGCGGAACGTTTTCCGCACCTTTCACCCGTACGTCGATACCCAGCATGACGCGCGTCAGCCACAGCGCACAGCGGCACCAGTAGACGTTGATGAAACGGTAGCGCGCCTTGAAGGACAGAAAGGGCGCGATGAAAAAGCTCAGGGTGCACCACAGCAAGGCGCTGCTGCCCAGAAGCAGATAAAAGGCAAAGATTCTGATTGCCCGCAGGATCGACATAGCGGTGGATACCGTCAAGTGTGGATAAGGTGCCTGGCGACTGCCGCCAGGTCATCGTAAATCAGGGTTCCCTCGGGCAGGTCCTGGGTCAAGGTCCGTAGCCCTTTGCCGGTCTTCACCAGCACGGGTTGAGCAGCCACTGCCGTTGCGGCGTGCAGATCGCTCAGGCTGTCGCCGACGAACCAGACGCCGGTCAGGGGCGCGTCATAGTGGGCAGCGATGCGCTGCAGCAAACCCGGCCGCGGTTTGCGGCAGGTGCACTGGTCATTCGGACCATGGGGACAATGCACGATCAGGCCAACCTCGCCGCCCTGCTCCGCGACCAGCGCGCGCAGGTGGGCGTGCATGGCATCGAGGGTGGCCAGGTCGTAGTAACCGCGCGCCAGGCCAGACTGGTTGGTAGCGACGGCCACCGTCCAGCCAGCCTGGTGCAACTGTGCAATGGCCTCGATCGCTCCAGGCAATGGCAGCCATTCGGCGACTGATTTGATGTAGGCGTCGGAGTCATGATTGATGACCCCGTCGCGATCGAGAATCAGCAGTTTCAAGGCCTACCCCAGCAACGAAATGTCGGCGACGCCCAGGAACAGACCGCGCAGACGTGCCAGCAAGGCATAGCGGTTGGCCCGCACATTGGCATCTTCGGCATTGACCATCACCGCTTCGAAGAACGCATCCACTGGCTCGCGCAGGGCGGCCAGACGGGTCAAGGCTTCGTTGTAGCGACGCTCGGCAGCCATCGGCGCCACCGCATGGTCGGCCTGGGTGATGGCCGAGTACAGCGAGAACTCGTTGGCGTTGTCGAAGTACTTGGGCTCCACGGTGGCAGCAACCTTGCCCTCGGCCTTGCTCAGCAGGTTCGAGACACGCTTGTTGACGGCTGCCAGGGCGGCGGCCTCAGGCAACCGGCGGAACGCCTGGACAGCCTGCACGCGCTGATCGAAGTCCAGTGCCGAACCGGGTTGCAGGGCGCGCACCGAAAGATAAGTGGCCACATCGATGCCCTCGTCCTCGTAGCGAGCGCGCAGGCGATCGAAGATGAACTCCTGCACCTGTTCGGCAAGCCCGGCCGACTTGACCTGGGTGCCGAAGGCCGAGACGGCGAAGCTCACGGCTTCGTTGAGGTTCAGGTCCAGCTGCTTTTCGATCAGGATGCGCAGCACGCCCAGGGCCGCGCGACGCAGGGCATAGGGGTCCTTGCTGCCAGTGGGCAGCATGCCGATGCCGAAGATGCCGACCAGGGTGTCGAGCTTGTCGGCGATGGCCACGGCCGCACCGGTCAGGGTGCTGGGCAGCTCGGCGCCGGCGCCACGAGGCATGTATTGCTCGTTGAGTGCCAGCGCGACGTCTTCGGGTTCGCCGGCGTTGAGCGCGTAGTAATAGCCCGCCACGCCCTGCATTTCCGGGAACTCGCCGACCATTTCCGTGGCCAGGTCGCACTTCGACAGCAGGCCTGCCCGCGTCGCGCGCTGGGCATCGCCACCAATGCGCGAGGCAATGTAGGCCGCCAGCTTGGAAACCCGCACGGCCTTGTCGTAGACACTGCCCAACTGCGCCTGGAACACCACGTTTTCCAGGCGTTTGTTGAAGGCTTCCAGCGGTCGCTTCTTGTCCTGATTGAAGAAGAACTCGGCATCGGTCAGGCGTGGACGCACGACTTTCTCGTTGCCCTCGACGATCTGGCGCGGGTCCTTGCTCTCGATGTTGGCCACGGTGATGAAACGCGGCAGCAGCTTGCCGTCGGCGTTGAGCAGGCAGAAATACTTCTGGTTGTCCTGCATGGTGGTGATCAGCGCTTCCTGCGGGACATCCAGGAAGCGTTCCTCGAACGAACACACCAGCGGCACGGGCCACTCGACCAGGGCCGTCACTTCGTCCAGCAGCGCCGGTGGGACGATGGCGCTGCCTTCCTGCTGGGTGGCCAGCTCGGCGGTACGTCGGGCAATCAGTTCACGGCGTTCGTGGGCATCGGCCAGTACGTAGGCGTTGCGCATGTCTTCGCGGTAGCCAGCAGGCGAGCTGATGCGCACGTTCTGCGGGTGATGGAAACGGTGACCGCGCGATTCACGCCCGGCTTTCTGGGCCAGGATCGTGCAATCGACGACCTCGTCGCCCAGCAGCATCACCAGCCACTGGGTTGGCCGCACGAATTCTTCCTTGCGCGCGCCCCAGCGCATGCGCTTGGGAATCGGCAGGTCGTTGAGGGAGTCTTCGACGATGGTCGGCAGCAGGCTGGCCGTCGGCTTGCCGACGATGTTCTGGCTGAAGCGCAGCTTGGGGCCGCTGCGGTCGATTTCGCTGAGGTCGACCCCGCACTTCTTGGCGAAGCCCAGCGCCGCCTGGGTCGGCTCGCCTTCGGCATTGAACGCAGCCTGCAGCGGCGGGCCGTCGAGGTTGATGCTGCGGTCCGGCTGCTGGGTATCCAGGCCGGTGATCAGCACGGCCAGGCGGCGTGGCGCAGCGTAGACGTTCTTGGCGCTGTAGTTCAGGCCGGCGGCCTGCAGGCCTTTCTCGATGCCGGCCAGGAAGGCGTCGGCCAGGGTGTTCAGGGCCTTGGGTGGCAGCTCTTCGGTGCCCAGCTCGACCAGAAAATCTTGAGCACTCATTGCGCAGCCTCCAGCTTGGCCAATACTTCATCTCGCAGATCGGGGGTCGCCATGGGGAAACCCAGCTTGGCACGGGCCATCAGGTAGGCCTGTGCCACGCCACGGGCCAGCGTCCGCACGCGCAGGATGTACTGCTGGCGCGCGGTGACCGAAATGGCGCGGCGAGCATCGAGCAGATTGAAGGTGTGGGACGCCTTCAAGACCATTTCATAGCTGGGCAGCGGCAGTGGCTGGTCCAGTTCGAGCAGGCGCTTGGCTTCGCTTTCGTAGAAATCGAACAGCTCGAAGAGTTTGTCGACGTTGGCGTGCTCGAAGTTGTAGGTGGACTGCTCCACCTCGTTCTGGTGGAACACGTCGCCGTAGGTCACCTTGCCGAACGGGCCATCGGCCCACACCAGGTCGTAGACCGAGTCGACGCCCTGCAGGTACATGGCCAGGCGTTCCAAGCCGTAGGTGATCTCGCCGGTGACCGGGTAGCATTCGATGCCGCCAGCCTGCTGGAAATAGGTGAACTGGGTGACTTCCATGCCGTTGAGCCAGACTTCCCAGCCCAGGCCCCAGGCGCCCAGGGTCGGCGACTCCCAGTTGTCTTCGACGAAGCGGACGTCGTGCACCAGCGGATCGAGGCCGATGTGCTTGAGCGAGCCCAGGTACAGTTCCTGGAAATTGTCCGGGTTGGGCTTCAGAACCACCTGGAACTGATAGTAGTGCTGCAGGCGGTTGGGGTTCTCGCCATAGCGGCCATCGGTCGGACGGCGGCTGGGTTGCACGTAAGCGGCATTCCAGGTTTCCGGGCCCACGGCGCGCAGGAACGTGGCGGTATGAAAAGTGCCGGCGCCCACTTCCATATCGTAGGGCTGAAGCACCACACAACCTTGCTCGGCCCAGTATTGCTGGAGGGCGAGGATCAAGTCTTGGAAGGTACGCACGGCTGGCG
>Ga0265798_10006582_pt1 | contig 15234 bp, 18 predicted proteins | sample P3T30metagenome_FD_192430 | JGI IMG/M metagenome (GOLD analysis project Ga0265798, IMG submission 192430) | Plant litter microbial communities from East Loma Ridge, Irvine, California - P3 T30 | ecosystem: Environmental > Terrestrial > Plant litter > Unclassified | place: USA: California... | reverse complement strand
ACGTGGTGATGATGCTGGTGCTGGTGCTGGTGTTGGTGCTGGCAGCAGACAACAGTCGCAATCATCTTCCGCGGGAGCCAGACTCTGCTGGCGGTCTCACATCGGTCATTCCTCAACACTCGTCATTTGACAGGTTCGTAATATAGCCAGCCACAAGCGTTCCCACACAAAGTTTGCACAGAAACGCCGAGTCGGAGAGATGACAGAGACAGCGCCCGAGGGGCTAGCCACTTGCACTCCCTGTGCTCCATCCTGCCTTGCTTTTTCCGGATGAGAACGCGATCAAATGCAGATGGCTTGCACGCTCTCACCACGTGTGGATGCATATTCCCCCCAGAGATACGGTCGACATTCCGACTGCTCACGGCGCGCCCAGTGTCCATGCACCGTGCATCAAAAAGCACGGCTGTCCACTAGCGCACGCAGTCACTTCGGGGGTGCCCTGAGAGTAATCTTTAATAGGTCAATAACGCCACCGCCGGGTCGTGCGACAATGTTTCGAATGCGCAGATACAGTGGAAACAAAGGTACGGTTGTGTACCTGCTCAGTTGAGGGTTGCAACACCATCCGCCCAGGTGCTTGGTTGGTGTCTGCTACGGATTCGCCTTTCCGGTCAATCTCCCTCGATTAGAGTTATTGATAGCTTCATGTCCATCATCCACTCCCATCTCCCTCCCAGGCCCCCGAGTCGTCATAGCCCCGCTGCACCCCGCCTGATTTCCCGACACTGATTTGAACATGTTTGCCGCCGAACTCATCCTGGAGCAAGAGGTGGAAACCTTTGGCGCCCGTAAACAGCGCAAGGCAAGACAGCGATCCGTCACCGGCTCCTCAACCAACACCTCGATTGGATCCCAGAGTTCGAGGAGCTCAGAGTCCACCGAGCGGGAGCAGTGGTGGTCCGCCAGCTTGAAGAAGAAGGCAAAGGGGATCAAGCCAAAGATACTGCGACCGTCGACTAGCAAGAGCACAGCCTCAGAGAAGACGATCAATGCCGTGACCCAAAATCTCGACTCGCAACTTGCCCTCCATTTCAAAGATCCTGTCCTGCAACCCAGTTGGACGTATACAAGCTCGCTATCTCCAACCCTACCCTCGGGCGACTCTTTACATTCAAAAGATCAAGTGCAGGAGCTTGATGGTGATAGATCATCTCGACGAACCGGCTCTACTAGGTCACGCATCTCAAGTAAGTCGCCAAGCATCAGGCGGCCTTCGCCGTGTGCTGATTACAATCTGGTAGATGATCACAGGGAAGTATACACACCTGCTACCGTCGACAGCAGAGACGATTCCGCCTATTCACAACGGGTCAGCCCGACTTCTTTCGCAACTAGCAGGACCAGGCCTGGCTCGGCAACTCCAGAAAACGATGGCTCGGCATCTACGCCATGCCCGGTGGTGAAAAGCAAGGGAAGCAGGTCAGTAGCAATCCGACCATGTCCGTTGCCATGCTCAAACGTTTGCAGGTGTCTACCGCATGTAGTGAACGAAGAAGACCTCAGGCTAGAGACACTGGAGTTGCATGACAACTTCCAGGAAGAGACAACTCTAGACGACAAGCAGCGCATTTCCATCGAATCTTGCAGCACCACCTCCAACCTCTCTAGCAAACCCTTCTCGCAATGGCAATCCCTTACCCCGCGAGGTGTGCCCACGGGGATGCAGCTAAACTCGGCCCCTCGCCCTACTCCTACGAAAGTCGCCACGGCGCATAGCAGCACAATAGAACTCACTCGCTTCCAGCGTTTCATCCGCAGAATGGAAGGTGCTGGCCCAAAGGTTATACTCGACAGAATCAAGGAAGACTGGAATGAAACGACGAGCGAGGAGGCCGACGAGGAGGTATGTCTTGCCCGTAGTCAGCCTTGGAAGATGTCTGCTCACCATCTACTAGCTGGCTCTTGAAAAACAGCTCTGGCTGCTTACCGGCTTCCAAATGCAAAACCTGGGCCGACCTACGATTGCCCCTCAATCAGATTGCAACACAGGCAGAATCCTGGAGCTCTATGGGAATCTTTGTAAGTCCATGTCGTGCCCTTGCGTCACGCTGTCGTGCAAGCTCTAACGGTCGAAATCAGCTGAGGTATACCAACTGTCGGCTATGCACCCCTCTCAAACCGTGCATTTCCTTACGACAAAACCCCAGCGGCCTTTCCCCTTGCCTGGAAATGTGTCGTACCTGACGGCGCGCAAATCCGGCATCGTCCCGCTCCCTTACCCGGAGGATTACTTCTCACACATAAGGGCGTCGACACTGCCCTCCCTGATGCCGTCTGCCAAACTACCGGAAATGTTCAGCGAGTGTCACAAGCTGCTGGCTCCCGGGGGCTTTTTGGAAATCAGAATAATGGACGCCGCACCTGTACGTCAGACGGCCGGCCCACGGATGCGAATGTGGATCGAGGATCGGCTGTCAATCAACCTGGAGCGGGATTTTAGGTGCTCGAAACCGTGTCTGCTGGTTCCTGGTTGGCTGGCAGGTGCGGGATTCGAAGTTGTTGATCAATCCAATGATCAGAATACAACGCTACCATGCGCTTTCGACCCAAGTTCGGCCACCGTTGACCAGGAACTGTCAACAATCATTGGCCGCGCCTTTTGGAAGGATATCTGGGGCAGCTTTGTTGACGACGTCCCAGGCGAGCCAAAGTGGTGGTGGGAAGACGAGGAGATTCTGGACGAGTGCGTCAGGCGCCAGACTTTACTGGAGTGCAAGACAATATTCGCATATAAGAGATGAGTGCTGATGTTCTTTTTTTCATTTTTGCTTGATAGTGTGAGTACTGGAGACTCCACGTTCGATGTGAGTGACGCGAACGGAGAATTGGTTACGTCCTGTCCTGTACGATGAGATACCCGACGCGTGTTGCTGTTACGTTTGCGCCTGCGATGATACCTTTTCCCTTCCAACCATGTTGTATTCGCTACGATTTATTAGGCAGTGACAAATTTAGTGTAATATACGATTATCGTACCGAAGCATCTGCCAATATGGCATCCTCCTCCCCACCTGCCTGTTACAGCGTCGTCGCACACGTGACAGCGCGACCAAATGGCGATGGAGGAGTTGCAAAACCTGATTGCCATGTTGACATTGCTAAACGCACAAAAGTAACACATACATGCTGCAAAGCATGACAGTTTCTGAGATGGAGCTAAGACACAAGGCCCGGATCATCCCTTCGGAACGTCTGGTACAGCGTCCGTGCCACGTTGTTTCAGCTGGATGGCGCGCAACACGACTTGGGTACAGGTCAGCACTATGTCGGTACACGCGCACGCATATCAGCTCGCAGTCTCCGCTCCACGGCGTCTCTCCTTTGCCCATCACCCGGACTAATATAAGCAGTCGGGCGTCCGACCAAATTTCTTGCGTTAATATTGCATTGCTAAGGACACGGTTGGCACGAGACCACGACTCCACGACTCCACAACACTCTTCGGTCCGTCGTGAAATCAGGCCAGATCCATCTCCGCCTTTCTGGACATACGATAACGCGCATTACCACTGGAAATTAGGGGGGCCCTCCCACACACGCACAAAAAGATAGTATGCTCAATTCACTGGGCACAAAGCTTGCCCTTCGCAAAGCAGGCTTGGGCAACCTCTCGCTCCCCAAATCCGATGGTTTGTTCGGGAGCAGCAGCAGCGGTGGTGGTGGTGGTGGAAACGCGAAAAAGGGCGCCAACGGTGCAGATGGAGCCGAGGCAGGCTACTTTGCAAACGTACAATGGGGAGTACCAAAGGCTTTCCAGAGTTGGACGACGCCACCACCTCCCCAGAACCCCGTCCGCAAACCACCGCGGGTAGGAGAAAAGGCGCAAACACACAGCAAGTTGCGGTTCCCGAGTGCAGACGGAAGACCAGTGGTACTGCTGTTTCTGAGGTTTTGCGGCTGTCCATGTAAGTTTGTTTTTTTGGTGTGTTGTTTGTGAAAGGCTTCTTCTGGCGGGTGGGGGAAAGGGAGGAGAGGGACAAACGCTTGGGACAACACATAGGCTGACCATCTGCCCCCTCCTTTTTCTCCAAAAAATAGTCGCAGAGAAACTCTTCGTCCGCCTCCGCGTTCTGGCCAACAGACATACGTCCATCCACTTCATCGCTATATCACATTGCACGCCCGATGCCACGGCCGAGTGGGTCAAGAGAATCGGGGGAGCGTGGAACGTCGATGTCATAGTCGACCAGGAACGGGATTTGTATGCATTGTGGGGCTTGGGCATATCGACCTGGGGCCACGTATTGCACCCCAGGAATGGCTTCAATCAGGTCATGCTTCGGAAGAATGAGGGCGTGTGGGGCCAGCAGGTTGGAGAAGGCGCGTGTCGGTGGCAGCTTGGCGGTTCGTATGCCGTTGATACAAGAGGCGTTGTCACATGGGGTGGGCCGATGGAGTCTGTCGACGAGGCCATACGATTCGAGGATGGAGTCAAGACACTTGGTTATGGCGAAACGAGGATATGATTGCGGTGTGTTGAACGGTCAGGTGAAAACTGGGGGGTTGGGGTCTATAGAAGGGTGATTAAGATCAACAGCAGAGGAGGGCATAGAAATGGCGTTTTTTTTTTGGAACCTGTTTTTTGGTGGGTATGTATGCGAAGTAGTCAATATGTCTATGAGTTTTCTTTCCATCTAAAAGTGATCATTACACATATATTAAGTTCTAGATTCTCACTAGTGCAGATATTCCTAGAAAAAACCCCAACCCCCCTGTTTGTTGAATAAACTTCACTATGGGTTTAATTTACAAGGCGTTCATTGCTCAACGACTGTGATAGCCTTCACTATTACTTGGCGAGTTAGACAGATTGTATGTGTTCAGGAACATGGTGGGAAAGGTTAGATATATTGTATTATTCTCCAATAATCCATCTCAGCTATATACATCCCCCGTGCCATGCCGTCTCGACCGAGACACACAAGTTGCATTAACATTAAATAGCCCTATCAGGGCTGGTCGTAATCATTAAAACCCAGGTGGTGACTGCAAAGCAGTCGTGCGCCCAGCGAAGAGCGCATAGGTATCATCTCTAGAAAGAAAAAGAAAGAAAAAGCCGTGGCATCGTAACCTGATGTGAAGGCTATCCGCCCCCCAAGGTATATAGCGAAAAATGTTCAAACGTCCGTCCCAATTCTGGTGGTTTTGCAGTGTCGATAAAAGGAAATTCGTGTACTTGGCAGCCTTGTTAGATGCCAGGCTACTCACGCGCATAGGACAGTGTGGAAGAGTCAATCCTTGGGCAGGTGATCTGATCGTCTAGCCGGGTTGTGTTGAAGATGAAGGCGGAAAGTCGGGACCTAAAAGTAGGTATCGACAACTTCGCGTCCACCTCGCACGGCCCACTCGACGATTTCCATGCCGCTAAGTCCGCTGGCGTAGTAGGTCTTCTTCTGGCCTTGAAGGTCAACAAGCTTGGCGTAAGCCCCCTCGCAAAGTGCCTTGCTTTCAAAGTGAGGAAAGTAGTCCCACTTGCGGAAGGCCTTGACGTCGGAGTCGGTGACAGGCTGAGGCGTTGCACTGGCGTTGCGCGGGTCCTTGTTGACTTCTGACAGACTCTTTTTGAGCAACTGTCGCGCAGCCTCTTCGGTCTGGAACTCGTAAGGACCCCATGACCAGGCTACGGAGACGTTGGACGATTCAGTCAGGTGCAGTACGGCTACTGGCTCACCGTCGTTTGGTGGTGGGACGGTGTCGTTTGTGGCGTTGGCAATGTAAGACACACCAAAGGGAAGCTCTAGCTCAACAGCCGAGGAGTAGTACTGATGCGTCGTGACATTCTGGAAGGTCGCATGCTCAACCTCGGTCATGTCCAATCCAACACGCTCCAGATTGTCAATGTTGGGCGGGAAGGCCAAAATGACGTCCTTGCACTCTTGCTTCTTCCAAGCGACGTAGTTGTTGCTTGGGGTAGTGTAAGACACGACAGGGTTCTTTCCGGACCGATCGATGCAGCGGACCTCGGAAGAGGTGAGAATGTCCGTGGTGCACAGCTTCTTCTTCGCAAACTCGACAAACATCTTGTGAAAGTCCAAGTAGTAAACGCTGTGCAGTCCGACAAAGGCTGTGAGGATATCCGGAGTAAAGTACTGCAGAATGTAGAGCTAGTCATGTGTTAGCGTATGCATGCGCGATCCCTGCACAAAAAAAATCCTGGGGTGATGACGTACTGCAGGTACAATATTGATGTCTCCATAACCGTAGAGCGCGACCGGGTTTACCAGCAGAATTGGGAGGGCTGTGAAGTTGTTTTGGCGAAACCATTCTGCGCCCGAAACAGTAAATTCTTCTGGCACACCATTCTGTTCCTGCATTAGCCTACCGGGTTTCGTGCAATGGGGCGCACGCCACGGGAGTTTGGGGGAGAAGAAAAAAAAACGCACCTTGTAGTTCACAGCACTAATGGGCCGGAATCGCTCATTCCACAACGCCATGTACCTTGGAATCTCTGCAGACACAGTAGCGGTAAAGACGGGGGTGATTGCGGGGTTTGGGTCGATGCTGCCAGTCGTGTAGTTGTACCGGAACATTTCGCGGGCGCCGGCGAGGGCGAAGGATTGGATGGGCACATTGGTCTCATTGAGGATGCTGATGGTGTCTGGGTAGCTCGCATTGGAGAGAAAGGCAGCGCCGAGGGGGTGGAAGGTGCCTCTGAATGGGTGGTCAGCCGCGCGTAGTGGGCATGGAGGGGGGCGGACGCTGTGCAACACTCACTCGTGGTCGTACCAAGCCTGGCACTTGCCGCCAACTTCTGCTTGACGGTCGAATATCATGGCCTTGATACCCTTCTCTTCCAGCCGACCGGCCGCAGCGAGGCCTGCCGGGCCGGCGCCAATGATGCATACTGGAAGCTCATCACACATGCAGAGAGTAGGAGCGGATGCTGCTAGTGAGGAGAGAGCCAGTAGTGGCAGAATGGGCGACCACATTGTTGGGGTTGTGAGGGAGGTTGGTTACGGAGAGACAATGGGAAGGGTAGGGGAAGCAAAGAGGTACCTAGGGCTTATAATAGCAAGCGTGACTCGAGCAGGGTGCATTGCTTGGATTACTTTTCGCGTGCGCGGCGTGAATGCGCCGTGTGAAGGAAAAATCGTGAGGGCACCTGGCCGCCCTGGGACGCACGGTGCGTTGGCATTAAACGGGATAGAGACGGGCTAGCACCTGAACGCGCTGCCAACTTGACGCCATGTAGCCATGTGCAGGCCTGGGGAGGGCCGGGAATGGCATCAATGAGGGCAATCCGGCGGTCGTGCGTCGAAGCACTGGGCGGCGGCTGTGACGTTTGGGACGAGGGTCTGCTACTCGAAGCGTTGGTTTTTAATCTTGCCTGATCCCCTTGGGCATTATTTTGGAAACGGCCGTCGCAGGCAGACACGCTACCTTGACCGTCAGATTGGCGCCGGCCAGAAGGAGTTGTGGCAAGCATGCAAAGGTGCTTTGCAGTCGAGCAACTTGCATCGCCCATCCGCGCCAGAAGCGGTGAACGGTGAACAGCTGTCTGTATGTAGATGTCATACCGCAGCTCTCTGCAAGCATGGGTTGCCGAATAGCTGGTGCCGAGCTTCAAACTTCCCGAGCTCAGCCCTGTGCTAGTTCGCACGCCAACGTTTGAGCTCCAGCCGCCCGCGCTCTCGGGACTGGTTCCTGACACTTGAAAAGCTTCTCACGCCCTTCCAGACTGCACGCACACACACGCACACACACAGGAGTGCCGGCGACTCGAGCACAATGCGCTCGCCGATGCACACGACGACGACGGCTGCCGGGGCCACGGGCCACAAATAGACATGGACATCTGGCAAGCTGCCATGACGAACATGATTGTCCCGTCTGTTTGCGATGCAGTCGTCATCCCGAAGCCGAAATGTCGATGCGCTGGCTCCTTGCCCATGGCCCTCCCCAGCCTTCCCACTGTCTGAGATTGCGAGGGCCGGCGAGGGCTGCCGATGGCTGTGAGTGCGACGCCGGACAGTGTGAAAGGGCGGCCATGTCGCTACGTCATCGTCATCCAGGGTCCAGGCGGAGAGCAAAAAGAAAAGGAGCAGCCGTCGCACCATGCTCGAACCACTCCATCCTTCCTCTCTCGTTTGCGTTTACCGGAGACGACGTTTGGTACGCACGGCATGAAGCGCAACCCGCGAGAAATGATGTCGTCGCATAGTGATGACTTCGGCAGTAGGCATCCCCGGGCTCCAATTGACCGAGATGAGGCAGCAAAGAGCTTCAGAATAGACTGCGCTGACTCGGGGCGCTCGCAGTTGCTTGGCCGCACCTGCCACCTGCACGAGGCGCAGTCCATGTTATGCGCAAAAGGAAGCTGCCATCTGATCAGTGCACACCACATCAACCACCACCCAAAACATGACAGAACGGCAACCTTGCCGAGCCCAGCAGTGTGAAACCAGGTCATGATTGTTGGTCGCATTACCTGCTGTTTTACTAAACGCCATGCCAGTGGATACCATGAGACTCTGCACCTCACCACACACACGCACACTCGGCCCGCCTGGACAAGATGAAATCGCCAAAGTCGAGAAACTGCGGGCCTGTCGTGCACTATCCCGACAGAGTATTGACAATCGAAAAGAGCAATGAAAGAGAGACGGGGAGGCGGGAAGACGGAAAGAGACATGTGGAGAGCCGAGTTGTGTACACGTGACCTATAAGAAATGTACCAACTTATGAGGGCGCTTGCACATCACACGCTGAATACGGGCGCGCACGGAAATGGGCAAAGGTGGAAATTAAGTACTGCGCAGCGCAATCAGTACATGTAAACTTTTTGCTGCTCTATATCAACCTCGTAACGGCTCTTATCTGTATTGTGGGTATCGCCACTCATCGGTCGCTCGGACGGAGCATGGTGTACCGAGATAATCTCAGTCCCCAGCTGCGAGTCGTCATTCTCTGTGAGCTTGCGCGTGTCCAGCTCGACCTGGTCGAGGACGGGCGTGACCTTCTCTCTTCTCCTGCTGTTTTGCGACCCATACCCGTACCGCGACCCTTGTTGTCTCGCTCGGTTCGGGAAGAGCAGTGGCTTGAGCGCTGGGATGCACCCGCAGATGACGCCAACGTTGGTCTCTACCGCAGTCCACACCCAGATTTGGTATCCTTCCCACGTAGCATCGTACGTCTCAAAGAGCGTGTAGTGCACCCAGTACGCTCGGAAGCTGCTGGCAACGACGATGACGCCGCCGACGGAGAAGAGAATGACGAGTCCAATGCGCTGAGTCCATGGAAGCGAAAGCGAGAAGAGTGTCGGAACCGGCAAGGCGTAGATCATAAAGTCGGTGACTACGTTGAGCACGCTTTGTACCACCAGTGGGGGTCCTTCGGGAATACAGTCGCGGTGGTCGGACCTCAGTTCCCAGTAGCTGGATATCGGACTGCCGTCGTCAGCACTGACCATGGGAGCATCTAGCCGAGCTACAACTTACATGCATTGCACCCATAGCGCAACCAGGAAAACAACAAACGCAGCGAACACGAGGCCAAACGTTGCCCAAACGAGCTTTCGGAAGAGCGACTTTTCTGGTGCGATGCGAAAGTAAGACACGAGAATAGACATCTTGACGGTGGAGGAGGCGAGGACGAATAGCGTTTGGCCTGCAATCGACGCCTATGTTGGTTAACATCAGCTGGGGCGGTGATACGAGTTGCACACTGTCGTACCTGTCGGCCAACCATCATCTCATGCGGAGTTAGGTCCCATGCATGACGGTCCCAACCATACAGTTGGGATGCCATGATGACTATGACTGTGGTGCCTGTGCGTTGCAAGTCAGAAATTGGTTGTATCACTGCCGGCCCAACTTGCATACCGATACTGAAGATCATGGCCACGATCATGAGGTAGTCGTCATACCAACTCTTCTTCAGCCACGATATCCGCACCCAGAGTCTGAGGAAGACGACGATCATGGCAATCGGCAGCAGCGTCAACTCGACAATCATCAAGCTCGGTCCTCTCGTAATGGGGTCGACATAGTTTGGCTTGGGCCATGTGGCGAGGACCTCGGGTGGTGGGGATCTCATGGTGGCAGTAGGTGTGTTTCGAACTCCTTGGATGTTTGGGGTATTAATGGTAGGTTGAGAGTGAGGAACGAGCGTCACCAGCGTCCTGGCGAGCAGATACTGGGCTGGAAACGAAAGGAATATAACCATCCTCCAGGGAGAACAACGTCTTGACCCGCGTTCTCCAGCTGCGCCGTGCACGAAAAGCCTCGAATCCCTGTGGGACTTGCCATCACCGAGGGTCACGTCTATGCGCATGTACAGAGGCTCGCTGGGCTGCACGATTGGAAGACGTTGACGGCAGCTCCGTAGCGGGTACTGGCTGCTGTCGGTTCCGCCCGCAGGGGTCCCGGTGCCATGTACATTGGCCGCCGCCAACTCGCACAGTGACTTGCTGGTACATTTAACGACTGTGGGTATTTGGTCCAGTAGGCGCGAGCTGACGGTGGAGCCAGAATTTGCTGGGTTCAGGCAGCATGTTGCTGCGGCTCATCAGTGGATAGAGCGAAAATCTTGTGCTGGCCAATCGTCGTGCATAGACGGGGTGGCTGTACAGTAGTGCGGAGACTGGCGTCTTCGCTCACAGCCGGCTACTGACTTTTGATTTGGAGGCCAAGTGATGAGCCGATAGTCTGGAAACCCGACGGCGTCCTCCACCATTAGCACAACTTTTGCAAGCCACCGATGGCGTGTATACAAATTTCCAGCGCAACGCGACTGTCGCGTGTCGTCGTTGGGAGACCGAAGGTGGAGGGGACGTCCAGCGACCAAATATTCCCGGCTGTGGCGAAGCGTGGCGGATCGACGGCCAATCAGCATGGGCCACCCCTAGCCGTCGTCTATACCGACAACGAATAACCTTGCCGCTGGACATGGCAGTGTGATACTGGCTTTTTTTTATCTATTCCCGCGCAATGCAATGCGGATGCGAGCCAAGGTACGGCGTCATGTGCCAGTCTCCGCTCTCTCGTGGCTTCTCGTCATTTCTCCGCTCATCCTTCGAGCCCACTTACTCGCCGTTGGACTTGATCTGTCGGTATTGACGTCCCGTGATCGGTACTGCCACTCATTTGGCCTGTGTTTCCTTCGACCATACACGGCCGAGTAAGCCGTAACCCCAATGTAGCCTACCCTCAGGCACATGCGACTGCTTGGCCCGAGACGCTCCGCATCTTGGCCTACGAGCACGTCAGGACCGGGTAGGCCTACACGGGCGTACCGTACCATGCTCCACTTCCGCCACAAAATGTCTGTGAGCTGCAAGTACACTCAAGTCCTCATCAGTAGCTTGGATCAAGTGACCTGATCCCAGTCCTCTTCACTTGTCAATTCTTCCCTGTCGAGATCATTTTATCATAGCCGCCTCCCCGGCCACAATGTCCTGGCCCATGGTACTGACACAGCCGTTAGCTACGCTAACCCTCAAAACACTAATGATCCTTCGGGTAACCGTCCTGGCCTTAACCAGCTTGCACCTTGCTTACCATCATGTATGCGACGCGTAGTTGGCTGACGTAGTCTCTCAACCGACAGGGTTTTACTTATTCGGAAGAACCTCGCACCAACGCCAGACCAAAACTACGACAAGCACAACACGAGCTCATTTCCTATCACTATCAGCACCACATGGATCTACTGCATGTGGGGTACGGCCTAGAAGATGACATCTCGCTAACCTCAGCGCCTACTGTACGTGAAAAACGCTTTTGTTTTCCCGTCGGGTGGCCGCTACCGCATCTCATTGGCCAACCCACCACATGGCCAAGTCGGTCCATGTCCCCTTTTGTCTCTCAACACTTCATTTGCACTCCTCGGAAGCGAGGCTCCCAGATTCGCTTGAGCTTGTCAGAACGAATCGAGACTATTTTCGTCTGCTTTTGCTCCACATGGTCTTTCAACGGGTATGCAATGCAAACCTCCCCAGGAAAGCTTTTCCAATTGATCAGCCATCAGCCCCCTCATTACACGTGGTGCCCAGGGGGAAAAGCAAAACTACTGCCCACTACATACCCCATACGTTTACACATATTCATTACGAAGACACTTGAGTCCCTGCTCTCCCAAACTCTGTCTTCTTTTTTTACTTACTACTACCCGAATACCATAGATCTAGTCGTACGATCGACATTGCAATCATAGCTAGTACCACACCCACAGAAGAGTTTTACGAACCCAAACGCCCCGCCACTGCGACGGCACAGCAAGCCGGCTCGACACACCTAATTTATCTCAGGCATTTAAGCAAACGCTAAGCGGAGGGGGTGGTGATTAGGATTGGTGCACGCACCATGACACCACTGGCGAGCTGACTCCGCATCTAGCTCGCAAGCCGTCTTCCAGAAGACGAGCGAATGAAGTTGGAGAAGAGCGAATCAACAGATGTGATGGCCTTTTGAGCCAGTATGTCGCGCTTATTTTACATCGTTCATCTCGGCTAGTGAAGGGATGGCACGGTACACTCATCCGCGAGCATCTCCATCGGCAGTTGGGCGTTCATGTCAAGTCCAAGCTCCTCCCGCTATATATCAGTCACTGACGATCGCTTGGTACCCATCACACCCTCCTAATTCACTGGCGACCTTATTCGTGGCCTAGTTCATAGGGCTGGGTGATCGGGCACCTGTGCGTTCGTACGTCGATTGTCACTGACATTGTGCCTTGACACTGGGCTTGCTTACAGCGCAGAGCCTAGGAATTCCTTCTCCTTGTGATTTGTTCTCCTACATGATGTCACACCCTTTCTGCTTGTACAGCCCACGTGGGCAATAGGTAGAGATGACTAATCGATTTTGTCGGTTGTGCTGTTTAGTCGCAGCGTTGCATAAATCAGTGCACAATACACCACCCTATTTAACCAGCTCGCAGGTGAAGATCACTTTCGTTCGCAACTGCCTCTGGGAAACGACAGATACTCATTTTAACAAGCGCGAGCGTTTGGCCGAAAGGTATACACTAGCGACCATGAATACCGTCTGCTGTAATGGTAGTAATCAGAATAAAGAGACTGAGCTGTTTGAGGTTGGGAACCAGTCAACTCCAGCCATCATCTATCTACGCCCTACCTCCAGCTACAAAAGACATGTTTAGGTTCCATACTAAGAGTATATATGGACATGTTCAGTGGTGGATACACCGCTGGCTGCGAGAATAGACCTCCTTTGCCTGCATGAGTCTGTACATGCTGATCTGGCAGAAGTCAGTCCACCAATTCCGTCTTTTTGAGAAGATTGTCTCGAAGACGAGCGCAATTTCTCCATGTTGTGCTGGTCAATCTCACTGTTTGCTAAACATCTGGGTATTTGTAATGCCGCTAGAAGATACACATGGTAAAGGCTATACCCCATGGCCAGCCTGCATCAATCCTCTAATGCAACCCACATCTGCCAGAACAAAAATTCCGGAGACAATTCTGCTATACAACTGCAGAAACATCGTTACCATGCAGAGGCCCTCTCTAGACAAACCCCCCGCTAACGGCTTTGGGACAGAGGCATAAATGTCTGGATCCGCCGTCTCCCGTGGCCCACACACGTGCACGGGAGCGGGAGCTACAAAGCGGTAAGAACTTTAATTCAAGCGTCTGCTTTACCTGTTTGCCGTGCTTGACCGCAGGTGGGCAAAGTTGTTTCTGTCATCCTACAAAAAAAACCCGTATACCAACTACTAATGCAGAGAAAATCTAATTTCTGGTTGTCCTGTCTTCCTCAGGCATTTCCACTCCACCTTGCATATGAGGTAGCTTGGGTGGAAACACGAGAAAATGTGTGTGTGTGTAGGTCTGTTCAAAAAACGCAGGTGGCATAGCCAGTACGCTATGCCGAATTCGATCGTGATGGAAGCTGGCGAACATACGACTTCCTTCCTGCATGCTGCTGCTGCGTCTTGCACTCTGCATCCCGCGTCGATCACTATCGGTTCATTTTCCAGAGGGCAGCTATATACCTTTTAAAATGGTGTGCTTCCAAAACGAACATGGAAAGAGTCATGATGACATGTCATATGCTTTTTCCCCGCACCTTCGCCCCCATCAGCGTTTCAATACACAACGCCCTCCCTCATCCGACGGCAGCCTTTGTACCCGGTGCTGATCGAACCTGCATTTGCAGATTCGACTGATAATCTGATCCCATTGTTGCGCAGCAGAAGAGCACAGACTCTTGAAAGGAATGTTAGATTTGCCCGGTCTCGAATGCGCACAATGTTGCTTTCCTATTCACGTCGCCTATTTTGACCCATAAGCTGGCCCTGTTTCTCGAATGATTCACCCACAAAACTATGAATTTCGGAACACACAGAGACATTTGTGGCAGAAAGAAAGACAAGTTCGTTGACCATGTTCCACCGGCATTTCTCCACAGACGATCAGTGACGGAAACGGGAAAGACATGTGGATTATTGGAAGGACACGGTGGTTGGACAGTGCATCTCCTCGAGCCCGGGTATTGGCCCAGCTACCCAAAAAAGTCTCAGCTGCCGTTCAAGCACATGCAAGCCTCCTCGTCAAGAGAAATTTCTTTTTCTTCTTCTTCTCTCTTTCAAACAAAGGCTGAGAGTGGCAGATATGTTGATCGCACACACCCTAATGCAAGAACCCAACATGTCGGCCTCTCGGTTGTTTCCTGTAGAAAGGGCGTTGTGTTAAGATGATATTGTGTCTCTATCTCCTAAGCAATCCAAAATTCCCGGACTTTTTTTACATGTTCAACGCGCGCATATCCCGCAATGGCCGTGTCATCACCCACCGAATTATCATGGCCTAATCGCGGCAATGATCTAATCATCTCTGCATCGATAATGGCCATACTTTGCACGATTATAGCAGGCTGGCGTCTCGCCGTTCAATTTCGGATAAGCTCATGGCTGGGCGTGAGCGACTGGCTCATGTTAGCAGGCGTAGTACGTCCACCCCCCCCTTCCGGCACCATTGTTAAAGCCCAGGTCGACCTAACAATGTCAAGATCTTAAACTTCCTCAGCTGCGTTCCATTTGCTATCCTCTCGGCGAAAAGCGGCCAAGGCCGTCTGATGCAAGATCCTTGGTGGCTCGAACCGGGCCGTACATCGAACGAACTGCGCTACATGTTCATAACACAGTGTCTCAACGTGTACGCCATGTTCCTAGTCAAGGCCTCTCTTTGTGCATATCTTATGACTTTGGGCTTTGGCCGCAGTTACCGGGTCTTTGTCAGGATGTCGGTGGCTGTTGTGGTTTCGTGCA
>Ga0265798_10006580_pt1 | contig 15238 bp, 10 predicted proteins | sample P3T30metagenome_FD_192430 | JGI IMG/M metagenome (GOLD analysis project Ga0265798, IMG submission 192430) | Plant litter microbial communities from East Loma Ridge, Irvine, California - P3 T30 | ecosystem: Environmental > Terrestrial > Plant litter > Unclassified | place: USA: California... | reverse complement strand
TTCATTTATTGTTAAACTCATTTCATGCACATCCTGCTTGCCGAAGACGATCCGATCCTGGCCGATGCCCTGTGCGCGCACCTGCGCGGCATGGGCTACACGGTCGAACATGCCCCGAACGGTCCGGTGGCCGAATACCTGCTGGGACGCCAGTCGTTTGACCTGTCGATCCTCGACCTGGGCCTGCCGATGGTCGACGGCCTGACCGTGCTGCGGCAGGTGCGCGCCACCAACCAGCTGATGCCGGTGATCGTGCTGACGGCGCAGGATGCGCTGGAGAGCCGGGTGGCCGGGCTCGATGCCGGTGCCGACGACTACATGACCAAGCCGTTCGACTTTCCCGAGCTCGATGCGCGCGTGCGCGCCCTGCTGCGCCGCGTGAGCGCCAGCAGCGGCACGGCCGAACTGGGTTTCGGCAAGCTGGGCTTCGATGCCCGTACCCGGCGTGCCACGATCGCCGGCGAGCAGATCGAACTGAGCCCGCGCGAATGGGCACTGCTGGAACTGCTGCTGATCAACCGCGACAACGTGGTGACCAAGGAGCAGATCAACGAAAGCTGGGCCAGCGACGGCGCCGGCACCGGGGCCGGCAACGCGATCGAGGTCTATATCCACCGCCTGCGCCGGCGCCTGGAAGGCTCGGGGCTCGATATCCGCACGGTGCGCGGCCTGGGCTACCTGCTCGAGGCGGACACCCGCACGCCCCGCACCTGAATGGTCTCGCTGCACCGCAAGCTGCTGCTCTGGCTGTTGCTGCCGCAGCTGGTGCTGTGGGTGGCGGGCGGTTTCCTGACCTACCGGCTGGCTGCCGGCTACGCGAACCGGGCGATCGATGCAAGCCTCGCGCAGGCGTCCCGCGCGCTGCTGCGGCAGGTCAAGCCGATCGAACAGGGCCTGCTGATCGACTTTCCGCGCGCCGCGCAGGACGTGCTGGAAGCGGACCCGCGCGATCCCCTCATGTACACCGTGAGCACGCCGCCCGGCCATTTCATCCTCGGTAACGAAAACCTGCCGGCGCCGCCGGCCGGCCTCGGGCGCAAGCTCGACACGCCCTACTTTTATGACGGCGACGTGGTGCCGCAACCGGATCCCAGCGGCACGCCGAAGCACATGCGCATCGCCGCGCTGTACGTGGCGTTCGGCGACATCAGCACGCCGCAGCAGACCATGCTGGTGCAGGTGGCGCGCAGCAGCGCGAACCGCGAGGAGCTGGCGCGCGCCATCCTGGCCGACACGCTGCTGCCGCTGTCGGGCCTGGTGCTGCTGATGAGCGTGATCGTGTGGGCCGGCATCCGCGCCGGCCTGGCACCGCTGGCCAGGCTGCGCCGCGAAGTGGAGAGCCGCGCGCCGGGCGACCTGACGCCGCTCAAGCTCGACCTGGCGCCGATCGAACTGCGCTCGCTGGCCGGCGCCCTGAACGACCTGCTGGCGTCGGTGCGGCACCATGTGGGCGCCCAGCAGCGTTTCATTGCCGACGCCGCCCACCAGCTGCGCACGCCGCTGGCCGGCCTGAAGAGCCAGGCCAGGCTGGCCCTGGAAGCGGCCGGCGACGACGTCCAGCGCGCCCGGCTCGACATAGTGCACCAGAGCGCCACGCGCAGCGCCCACCTGGTGGCGCAGCTGCTGACACTGGCCCGTGCCGAGCCGGGTGCGGCGGCCACGCTGGAGCGGTCCCGCTTCGACCTGCACCGCTTCGTGCAGGAGGTGGCGGCCCACCTGGTGCCGCGCGCCCTGCGGGCCGGCGTGGACCTGGGTGTCGGGCGGGCCGCCGATGCAGGCGATGCGGCCGGCGCGGAACTGTGCGTGCATGCCAATGCCGCGCTGCTGCGCGAAGCACTGACCAACCTGGTCGACAACGCGATCCGCTATGCCGGGCGCGGCGCCGAAGTCACGCTGCACGTGCAGCAGGACGAGTCCTGCGCGGTCATCGTCGTCGAGGACAATGGTCCGGGCATTGCCGCCGCCGACCGCGAGCGCGTCTTCGAGCGCTTCGTGCGCGCCACCGAGGGCGGCGACGGCTGCGGCCTCGGCCTGGCCATCGTGCGCGAGATCATCGAGCGGCACCAGGGCACCGTCACGCTGGGCGATGCCGGGCTGCCGGGCCAGCGCGGCCTGCGCGTGACGATCCGGCTGCCGCGCGGGCCGGAGCCGGCATGACGAGCCCGCGGCAAGGCATGCCCTCCCCCATGCCCGGGTCCCTTTTCTCTTTCCCGCGTGCGTGCCCTCAGTCGCTCCTGAAGTCGCTCCTGCGCTGCGCCGCGCTGCTGCTGGCCGCAGCGATGCCTGCCGCGCAGGCCGGCGAAGTCGAGGTGCTGCATTTCTGGGCCAGCGGCGGCGAGGCGCAGGCCCTGGCGCAGCTGAAGGCCACGCTGCGCGCCAACGGCCACACGTGGAAGGATTTCGCGATCGCCGACGGCGGCGGCGGGCTGGCGGTCGTCATGCTCAGTTCGCGCGTGCGCTCCGGCAATCCGCCGACGGCCGCGCAGATCAAGGGCGTGGCGATCCAGGAATGGGCCCGCACCGGCAAGCTGTCCGGCATCGAGGACGTGGCCAGCGCCGAGCGCTGGAACGCGCTGCTGCCGAAGCTGGTCAGCGACACGATGAAATACCGCGGCCATTACGTGGCCGCGCCGCTGAACGTGCACCGCGTGAACTGGCTGTGGATCAACGCCGACGTGCTGCGCCGGGCCGGCGCCCGGGTACCGGCCACGTGGGACGAGTTCTTCGACACGGCCGAAGCGATCCGCAAGGCCGGCATCACGCCGCTGGCCTACGGCGGCCAGTCGTGGCTGGACATGGGCACGTTCGAAAGCGTGGCGATCGGCGTCGGCGGCGCCGGGTTCTACAAGAAGGCGTTCCTGGAACTGGACCAGGCCGCGCTCACCAGCCCGGACATGGAAAAGACCCTGGCAACCTACAAGCGCCTGAAGTCCTATACCGACGCACGCAACATGGGGCGCGACTGGGTGTCGGCGACGGCCATGCTGAACCGCGGCCAGGCCGGCATGCTGATCATGGGCGACTGGGCCAAGGCCGAGATGCTGGCCGCCGGCAAGCGGCCCGGCGTGGATATCCTGTGCACCGCCACGCCGGGTTCGCGCGAAGTATTCAGCTTCGACATCGATTCGATCGTGCTGTTCGATGTCAGCGACGATAAAAAGGCGGCGCAGCGCGACCTGGCGCGCGCCGTGATGGGCCGCGAATTCCAGCAGACGTTCAACCTGGCGAAGGGCTCGATCCCGGCGCGGCTCGACGTGCCGCTCGACCGCTTCGACGCCTGCGCGCGCCGCGCCCGGCAGGATTTCCAGCACAGCGCGAAGCGCGGCACGCTGCTGCCCAGCCTTGCCCACGGCATGGCCCAGCCTTCGCACACGGTGGCGCCGATGTGGGACGTGATCCAGCAGTTCTGGGCCCAGGACCGGATGACGGCGCGCGAGGCGATGGCCCGGCTGGCGGCCGCCGCGGCCGCCCAGCGGCAGCCGCCAGCCAGGCGCTGACGACACCATCCCGTCGAATCTACCTTGTAATTGATCGTTAAGCCGATTAACCCGGTGTTAATCTCGTCCGACTGCCTGCGTGGTTGGCGGCGGTCACGCCGGGTGCAACGAAGCCGCATCAACGATAACAAGGAGATGGGAATGGCACTATTCACGGCACTGCAGATGTCCACCATGCACTCGGCGGCCCGGCTGGCCGCACTGGCGCTCGTAGCGGGAGCGGCCGCGCCGGCACTGGCCCGGGCAGCTGAAAAAGCGGCCGCACCACCCGATTTCGGCCCCAACGTGCTGATCTTCGAGCCGGCCACGCCGTCGGCCACGATCCAGTCGGCGCTCGAGGCGATCGCCGGCGAGCCGGAATTCGGCACGGGGCGGCACGCCGTGCTGTTCAAGCCCGGCACGTACAACGTCGATGCGCAGATCGGCTATTACACGTCGGCGGCGGGCCTGGGGCGCCATCCGGACGACGTCATCGTCAACGGTGGCCTGCGGGTCGAGGGCCGCATCGACTGGAGCGCCGGCACCGACAGCGCGCTGATCAACTTCTGGCGTTCGGTCGAGAACCTGTCCATCACGCCTACCGGCGGCACCACGCGCTGGGCCGTGTCGCAGGCATCGCCGATGCGGCGCGTGCACATCCGCGGCGGCCTGGAACTGATGCCGGCGTGGTGGGGCTATTCCAGCGGCGGCTTCATCGCCGACAGCCGCATCGACGGACAGGTGCAGTCGGGCTCGCAGCAGCAGTGGTATACGCGCGACAGCGCGATCGGCAACTGGGCCGGCTCGGTCTGGAACATGGTGTTTTCCGGCGTGACGGGCGCACCCGCGCAGACCTGGCCGGCGCCCCCCGTCACGACGCTGGCCACCACGCCGCGCAGCCGCGAGAAGCAGTTCCTGTATATCGACGCGGACGGCGGCTACCACGTATTCAAGCCCGATCTGCGGGTCGCTGCGACGGGCACGTCGTGGGCCGCCGCGGCCGGCACGCCCGAAGCGGGCACGTCGATCCCGATCGGCGAGTTCCTGATCGCCCGGCCCGCCACGCCGACGGCGGACATCAATGCGGCACTGGCCAGCGGCCGGCATGTGCTGTTCACGCCCGGCGTGTACCGGCTGACCGAGCAGCTCGACGTGAAGCACCGCAACACCGTGCTGCTGGGCCTGGGCATGGCGACGCTGGTGCCGACCGCGGGCAAGGCCGCCATTGCCACGGGCGATGGCGACGGCATCGCCATCGCCGGGCTGATCGTCGATGCGCCGCTGGAAGGTTCCCCGGTACTGGTGCAGGTCGGCGCGCGGCACGGCGCCACGCGTGTGCCGGCATTGCCGACCAAGGGCTGGCAGCACAATCCGACCCTGCTCAGCGACGTGTTCTTCCGCATCGGCGGCCCCGCCGCCGGGAGCGCGGCCATCAGCCTCGAAGTGAACAGCGCGAACGTGATCATCGATCACCTGTGGGCATGGCGGGCCGACCATGGCGCCGGCGCGGCGTGGGCGGTCAACCGTGCAGACACGGGCCTGGTGGTCAACGGCGACGACGTCCTCGGCCTGGGCCTGTTCGTCGAGCACTACCAGAAGCACCAGCTGGTCTGGAACGGCAACAACGGGCAGACCATCTTCTACCAGAGCGAGCTGCCTTACGACCCGCCGGAGCAGGCCGAGTGGATGGACGGCGCGATCAAGGGCTACGCATCCTATAACGTCGGTGCCGGCGTGAAGCGGCACAGCGCCGTCGGGCTGGGCGTGTATTCGTTCTTCAACGCCGGGCAGCCGATCGTCGAGACCAGCGCCATCAGGGTACCCGCCCGGCCGGGCGTGAAGATCGGGCACGCGGTCGCCGTATTCCTGTCCGGTTCGGGCGAGATCTCGCACGTGGTCAACGACCAGGGGGCGGCGGCCAACGGCTCGTCGTATATCAGCTGGCTGCGCAGCTATCCGGACAGTCACGTGCCGGGAGACTGAGCGGGATCGAAACGTCCCGCAGCCTCCAATAAAGTGTTCGATTACCGCACAGACGGTTGTTTATCGAACGGTGCTTGCGTATAGTGGCCGGACGGCGGCCTGCCACGGGCCGCCTTGTACCCGGCGCGAAGGCCCTGTCGGGCCACCGGCAACAACAAGAACAGGCCGGCGCGCATTACCGACGCATTACTGAACTACGCATCAAGGAGACTGCATGGAACATCAAGCGCTGGACGTCCGCGCCCACATCAACGGACGCAGCATGTCCCGGTACCAGTGGCTGCTGCTCGGCCTCTGCTTCCTCATCGTGGCCACCGACGGCATGGACGTGGCGATCATGGGCTTCCTGGCACCGGACATCATTGCCGAATGGGGCATTTCGCGCACCGCGTTCGGCGTGGCGATGAGCGCCACCCCGGTCGGGCTGGCGATCGGCGCACTGTTCGTGGGGCCGATGTCGGACCGCTGGGGCCGCAAGAAGATGCTGCTCGGCGCCGTGGCGCTGTTCGGCCTGTTCAACGTGCTCAGCGCGGCCGCGGACAATATCGTGGTGCTCGGGCTGCTGCGCTTCCTGACCGGCCTGGGCCTGGGTGCCGCCATGCCCTGCTGCACCACGCTGCTGTCGGAATACGTGCCGGAGCGCTCGCGCAGCACGCTGCTGGCCGTGATGTTTACCGGTTTCAACCTGGGCTCGGCACTGATCGGCTTTGCCGCCGCGGCGCTGCTGCCCTCGTATGGCTGGCGCGCGATGCTGATGATGGGCGGCGCGATCCCGCTGCTCTGCCTGCCCGTCTACGTGTTCCTGCTGCCGGAATCGGCGCGCTTCATGGTGGTGCGCAAGATGCCTTCGGCAAAGATCGCGCAGACGCTGCGCCGCGTCTGCGGCGGCGACTTCGGCGATGCCACGCGCTTCCATGTCAGCGAACCGCCGGTCGCCACCGGCCACCCGGTGGCAACGCTGGTCTCGCCCACCTACAAGACGCTGACGCTGTCGCTGTGGACCACCTATTTCATGGGCCTGCTGGTGATCTACCTGCTGGGCGGCTGGCTGCCCACGCTGATCCGCGACGCCGGCCTGCCGATCGAGCGGGCCGCCAGCCTCACGGCGCTGTTCCAGCTCGGCGGCACCGTCGGCGCGCTGGTCGTGGGCTTCTACATGGACCGCTGGCGCGCCAACCGGGTGATCGGGCTTGCCTACGGCGGCGGCGCGGTCTTCATTCTGGCGCTGGCGGCCAGCGACATCAACTCGGCCCTGTTCACCGCCTTCGTGATGCTGGCCGGCTTCTGCATGAACGGCGCGCAGACGGGCATGACCGCCTTTGCGCCGGCCTGCTACCCGACCGCGGTGCGTGCCACCGGCGTGAGCTGGATGCTGGGCATCGGCCGTTTCGGCAGCATTCTCGGCTCGCTGCTGGGCGGCGTGCTGCTGTCGATGGGCTGGGGCTTCTCGGCCGTGATCGCCATCCTCGGCATTCCGGCCGCCATCGCCGGGCTGGCGATCCTGCTGGTGCATGCGGGAGCGCGCGGCACGCCCAAGGCGGCGTGACAGCGCGGCGACCCTGCGCAGGGTCGAACTGGTCCGTAGCGCCGGGGGCGGACGAAATCCCCTAAAGTATCCGCAAGGGCCATTCCCGGCCCATGCGACTTTCGGAGAACTCCCTTGCTGATCACGACACCCAAGATCGTCAGCCTTGCCCTGCAGGGCGGCGGCACGTACGGCGCCTTCACCTGGGGCGTACTGGACCGGCTGCTCGACGAAGAGCACCTGCACATCGATTCGCTCACCGGCAGCAGCGCCGGCGCGATCAATGCCGTGGTGACGGCCGACGGCTTCGCCCATGGCGGCGGCCGGCGCGGCGCGCAGGCGGCGCTGCGCAAATTCTGGACGACGCTGGGCCAGGTATCGCTGATGAGCCCATTGCAGCGCTCGCCTGCCGACCGCATCGCGGGAAGCTGGGCCATGGACTACACGCCGGCCTACCACCTGATGGAAATGATGGGGGCGATCATGGGCCCGGTGACCAATGTGCCGCTGACCATCAACCCGTTGAAGCAGTTCCTGTCGACGATGGTCAATTTCGAGCGGGTGCGCGGCTGCGGGGAATTCGAGCTGTTCATCGGTGCCACCAACGTCCGCACCGGTACCGGCAAGATCTTCAGGCGCAGGGAACTGGACGTGCAGCGGGTGGTCGCCTCCGCCTGCCTGCCCACCGTGTTCGCCGGGGTGGAAATCGATGGCGAGCTGTACTGGGATGGCAGTTATGTGGCCAACCCGCCGCTGTTCCCCCTGCTCGAACGGCCGGCGCGCGACGTGATCGTGGTGCAGATCAATCCGATCGCCCGCAACGACCTGCCGCGCAGCCAGGCCGACATTTCCAACCGTTCCAACGAGATCGCCTTCAATATCGCGTTCGTGCGCGAGATCAGCTCGCTGTACTACACGCAGCAGCTCTCCGAGGAAGAACGCGCCGCGCGCGTGACCGTCAATCCGACCCGCCTGCACCTGATCACTGGCCTGGACGTGCTGGCCGGCAGCGGCCTGTCGAGCAAGTTCAACTCCGAGCTGCCGTTCCTGGAAAAGCTGCACGGCGACGGCGTGGCCGCGGCCTAGGCATGGCTGCGCGAGCACGGCGACAGCCTGGGACGCCGCTCGACGCTCGACCCGGCGCGGATCTTCGCGGCCGACCTGGTGGCGCAGGCCGCGGCTTGACAGGGTGAATGAAACGAGGCCGCCCGCGCGTCATCGGGCGGTCACTTTCAACGGGTACAGTCGCAAGCCAGACCACCTGGCACCGGAGCCCCCATGCTGAACAACCACCCGCAGGACGTCATTCACCGCATGCAGCGCGATCTCGCCGACAGCTACGACGAAGAACTGGAACTGGAGCTGGACGACCGGGACCTCGATCCGGACACGCTGCTGCCGCAGGGCGGGCGCAGCGACGACGAACGCGACGCGCGACGCGCCTATTTCCGCGAGCTGTTCCGCCTGCAGGCCGAACTGGTCAAGCTGCAGGACTGGGTAGTGCACACGGGACACCGCGTGGTGATCCTGTTCGAAGGGCGCGACGCCGCCGGCAAGGGCGGCGTCATCAAGCGCATCGCGCAGCGCCTGAACCCGCGCGTGTGCCGGGTCGCCGCCCTGCCCGCGCCCAACGACCGCGAACGCACGCAATGGTATTTCCAGCGCTACGTGTGCCACCTGCCGGCCGCCGGCGAGATCGTGCTGTTCGACCGCAGCTGGTACAACCGCGCCGGCGTCGAACGCGTGATGGGCTTCTGCACCGACGCCGAATACGAGGAATTCTTCCAGACCGTCCCCGAATTCGAGCGCATGCTGGCGCGCTCGGGCATCCAGCTGATCAAGTACTGGTTCTCGATCTCGGACGAGGAACAGAATGCCCGCTTCCTCAGCCGCCTGCACGATCCGCTGAAGCAGTGGAAACTGTCGCCGATGGACCTGGAGTCGCGCCGCCGCTGGGAGGAATACACGAAGGCCAAGGAGATCATGCTCGAACGCACCCATATCCCCGAGGCGCCGTGGTGGGTGGTGCAGGGCGTGGATAAGAAGAAGGCGCGGCTGAACTGCATCGCCCACCTGCTGGCACAGATCCCGTATGAGGAAGTGGAACGCCCGGCGATCGACCTGCCCGAACGCGAATACCACGAGGATTACGTGCGGCGCCCGGTGCCGGACGACATCATCGTGCCGGAAATTTACTGAACTTCAGCAAAACCTGCCGCGCGCCCGCCGGCACGGACACCACGCGAATGCCGTTACGGTATATGGCGGCCACGGGGGCTTATACCGGTCTGGCCTGCCCGCCAGCTGACGCAGAAACAGCGCAGCCGGTCCGGCCTGTCAGTTGATTGCCCGTTTTTCGGTGCCGCCCGCGGGCCGCCACGTGGGCCAGCCTTCCGCGCGTGGCTGCAACTGCGGCTGCGGCGGCGCCTGCACCAGCGTCAGCGCCTTGATCACTTCGTCCTTGGCCTGCAGGCGCTCGCGCCAGGTCACGTCCGCCGCCAGTCGCGCAGCCTTTTCCAGCCCGGCAATCCGTTCCAGCAAGGCGATGCGGTGCTCGCTGGCCGCCAGCCGCTCGCGCAGCGCGGCCAGTTCGACGGCCTCGCTTGCCACCTGGTTTGCCACCTCATCACTTGCCCCGTCCACCTGCCGCAGCACCGCCCTGATCGCGTTGTCCGTTGCCGCCGGCGATGCCCCCGGCGCACCCCGGTCCTCGCGGCGGCCGATTTCGCCATAGGCACGCGCCAGCGCGGCCGAATCGATCTTCAGCGTGCCATCGGCGGTAAACACCTTGTCGAGCCTTCCCTTTTCCAGGTCGCGGTAGATGGAAGCGCGGCTGCGGCGCGCCAGTCGTGCGGCTTCGGTAACGGTCAGGAGGGCCATGGAATCTTTAGACGGAGAAAGTTTGCATGATGCCGTGGAGATAATATTTCGTCAAGTACGACTGTTTTATTATATCGAATGAAACTTTCGTTGTATCGACTAAACATTTATTTATAATTGTTACTATTTGGATCAAACTGCTATAGAATAAGCAACACTTAATTCTGATCGGCATCAATACATGCCGATCGGCCTTCCCCCCGGCAGAAACCGTACCCAGCACTCGTACAGCATCCCAGGGCAACCTCGCCAGCTCGTGCATCCAAGAAATGCAACAGCGGGCACCGGAGCATAATGCATGAGCGATATCGCACTCTTCAGCACCATCCACGTCGACGAAGACACGTCGACCACCGTTTCCCTGCGCGACATCCTGGCCGATGCCGGGTTCACGACCACTGCCGACCTGAAGGTCGAGGCCTTTGAAATCGACCTGCCCGATGGCAGCTATGTCGATACCGACACGGCGCTGATCGGCGCCGCCGACAGCGAACACCTGTACATCCGCCCCGGCGCCTGGGCGAAGGACTACAACGGCGAGTTCCTCACCTACCAGTTCCTGGTCGAAGACAAGGCCAACGGCAATTACGTGACGCTGGAACTGCGCGTGGTCATCGACCCCGTCAACGACGCGCCAACCGGTGCCGACAAGGCGTTCGACCTGGCCAACCACGATGCCGTGGTGCTGGGCACCGGCGACTTCGGTTTCGTCGACGCCGTCGAAGGCGATGCGTTCAAGTCCGTCATCATCGAGACGCTGCCAGCGGCCGGCACGGTCCTGCTGAACGGCACCGCGGTCACGCCTGGCAGCGAAATCAGCGTGGCCGACATCACGGCCGGCAAGCTGACCTTCGTGCCGAGCAGCACGTCGGGCGGCCTCGTCGAACTGGGCTTCCATGTGCGCGACAACGGCGGCCTGGCCGGCACCGGCGCGCAGGACACCAGCATCGCCACGAATCACCTGACGTTCAAGGTACCGGCACCGGAAGTCACGCCGGAAGAGCCGGGCACCGGCGCGCCGACGCTGGCCAAGCTCGGCGACACCGTGTGGGAAGACAGCAACGCCAACGGCATCCAGGATGCGGGCGAGGCAGGCATTGCCAATGTGACCGTCGCGCTGCGCGACGCGGCCGGCAACGTGCTCCAGACCACCACCACCGATGCGAACGGGCACTACGGCTTCGACGTCGGCACCGGCACCTACACGGTCGCCGTCACCGCGCCGCAAGGTTATGTGGCCACCACCAAGGGCGTCGGCACGAATGCGGCCATCGACAGCGATATCGGCGCCGACGGCGTCACCGATGCCATTGCCATCACAAAGGGCGACGTCAACAACAATGCCGACGCCGGCCTGTACCGCAATGCCTCGGTTTCCAGCACCGTGTGGAACGATGCCGACCGCGATGGCGCGATCGATGCGAACGAACAGGGCATCGGCAACGTCAAGGTCTCGCTGCTCGATGCAAGCGGCAAGGTCGTTGCCACGGCCGTCACCGACGCCGCCGGCCAGTACACGTTCGGCGACCTGAAGCCGGGCACCTACAGCCTGAAATTCGACGCCGCCACGCTGCCTTCGGGCATGAAGTTCAGCGACGGCACCGGCACCACCGACCAGGTCACGCTGGCCTCGGGCCAGCACGCCGCCTTCGAGGAAGCCGCGTTCGCGCAGCAGGGCACGATCGCCAGCACGGTGTGGGAAGACAGGAACGGCAACGGCATCCAGGACAGCGGCGAGACCGGCGTTGCCGGCGTCACCGTGAAGCTGGTCGACGCCAAGGGCACCACCGTGGCCACCACGACCACCGACGCCAAGGGCGACTATGCGTTCACGACCGCCGTGGGCGACTACTCGGTGCAGGTCGCGAAACCGGCCGGCTACACGTTCACGGGCCAGGACAAGGGCGGCAACGACGCCGTCGACAGCGATGTCGACGCCACCGGCGCCTCGGCGACCTTCACCGTGAAGGCCGGCGCGACGATCGACCCGGCCGACGCCGGTGTATACCGCGCGGCATCGCTGGGCAACAAGGTCTGGTACGACTGCGACGGCGACGGCATCCAGGACGCCGGCGAAAGCGGCATCCAGGGCGCCCGCATCACGCTGCTCGACGAAAACGGCAAGGCAGTCGCGGCGACCGTCACCAACCGCAGCGGCGAATATGCCTTTACCGGCCTGAAGCCTGGCGTGTACAGCGTGAAGTTCGATACCTCGGCGCTGCCGTCCGGCTACGTGGTCACGAAGCAGGACGCGGGCAGCGACGACGCGCGCGATTCCGACGTGGATGCCAGCGGCCTGTCGCACAAGGTCACCCTCGTCTCCGGCGAGAACAACGCCAGCCTCGATATCGGCATCGCCGATGCCGCGACGATCGGCGACCGCGTATGGCTCGACACGGATGCCGACGGTATCCAGGACAGCAACGAAGCCGGCGTGGCCAACGTGACCATGACGCTGAAGGATGCCAAAGGCAATATCGTGGCTACCACCGTCACCGACGATTGCGGCAATTATTCGTTCAGCGTGGCCGCAGGCACCTACAGCGTGAGCATGAAGACGCCGGATGGCTACGGCATCACGAAGCAGTACGCGACGGGCGCCAGCTACGACAGCAATGCGGACGCCAGCGGCAACCTGGGCACCGTGACGGTCAAGGCGGGCGACGTCGTCAAGACGATGGATGCCGGCCTGACGCAGACCAGCATCCGCAGCATCGTCTGGGAAGACAGCGACTTCGACGGCGTGCAGGACAAGGGCGAATGCGGCATCGGCGGCGTGACCGTCAAGCTGTACGACGCCAGCCACAAGCTGATGGGCACCACCGTGACCAAGGCCGACGGCAGCTACGCATTCGAGAAGCTGGCGGCCGGTTCCTACAGCGTGGAAGTGACGCGCCCTTCCGGCTGGTACACGACCAAGGCCAACGTGGGCTCGGACGCGACCGACTCGGATTTCACCAACCTGACCGGCTCGGCTACCGTGGCCAGCAGCGGCGTGTTCAAGGTTGCCGCCGGCGAGCAGAAGACGGACATCGACGCGGGCCTGTACCGCAAGGCCAGCATCGGCGACAAGGTCTGGCGCGACGCCAACCACAACGGCGTGCAGGACAAGGGCGAGGAAGGCATCGGCAAGATCAAGGTCATGCTGTACGACGCCACCACCAACAAGCTGCTGGAAACCACCACCACCGACAGCAACGGCAAGTACCTGTTCGACGACCTGAATCCGGGCAGCTACTACCTGAAGTTCGACAAGACCGGCGTGAAGTTTACCGATTCGAAGGGTTACACCTACGCGATGAACGACTGGAAATGGGGCGTCAAGAACACCGGCACCAACGACCAGATCGACAGCGATGCGAACGGCGACGGCGTGAGCAAGGTCGGCCTGACCCAGACCGATGCCACGTTCCTCTCCTCCGGCGAGAACGACATGAGCTGGGACGCGGCGATCACGCCGATCGCGATCGACCTGAACGGCGACGGCATCCACACGATCTCGCGCGCCGACTTCGGCGGCACCTTCGACCTGCTGGGCACCGGCAGCGCGATCAAGTCCGGCTGGCTGTCGTCCGGCGACGCGTTCCTGGCGATCGACGCCAACGGCAACGGCCGGATCGACAGCATCGCCGAACTGTTCGGCGGCGCCAGCAAGGGCAGCGGCTTCGCCAGGCTGGCGTCGTTCGACAGCAACGGCGACGGTTTCGTGACCGCCGACGATGCGCAGTTCTCGGCGCTGACGCTGTGGCAGGACGCCAACAGCAACGGCATCACCGACGCGGGCGAGCTGGTCTCGCTGGCGAAGGCCGGCGTGACGTCGCTGACGGTGGCGTTCGAGGAACTGCCGTTCCTGGACGCGAACGGCAACCTGCACCTCGAGCGCAGCAGCGCCGTCGTCAACGGCAGCGAGGTATCGATGACCGACGTGTACTTCAATGTCGACGTGGCCGATGTCAACGCCGCCGGCCTCGAAGCGATGAACATGGCACAGCTGATCGGCCAGAGCGCGACGGTTACCGTCGCCTGAACATGACCCGTGCCGGCGCCGCCGGCACGTTCAAAAAACATAATACGAAAGAACATCATGAAAACCATCTTCCTGAAACTGTCCGCCGCCGCTGTTGCCGCCGCCCTTCTGTCGCCGGCATTCGCCGCCGGCACCGCCCAGGACGTCGTCGTCGGGCAGCACGCCATGCAGCGTACCTATTTCGACAAGAACGTGGGCACCTCCGCCGGCGCCATGACCGTGCAGACCTGGGACGTCACGGCCGGCGGCAAGGACTTCCTCGCGCTGTGCGTCGAACCGGGCACGCCGATGTACATCGGCACCCAGTCCTACGTCGCCGATGCCTTCACGTTCGCCAAGAACGGCGACAGCATCGCGCGCCTGTACGGCCTGTACTACGACAAGATCACCGGCACCACCGATGAATCGAAGAAACTGGGCCTGAGCTTCCAGCTGGCGCTGTGGGAACTGAACAACGACGACGGCAACCTGGCGACGGGCACGCTGGCAGCCTCGGTCACCGGCCGCAACACCACGCTCGCCACCTACGCCGGCGCCGCGCCGGTAGTCCAGGAAGCCTATTCGATGCTGGCCGCCGCGCAGGGCAGCGCCGCCTACGCGCAGCAGTACACGTTCACGAAATACGTGTCGGGCTCGTACCAGGACTTCGTGGTCGCGCAGGCCGTGTCGGCCGTGCCGGAACCGACGACCTACGCAATGCTGGGCCTGGGCCTGGCGCTGGTGGGCTTCACGGCGCGCCGCCGCAAGCAGGGCTGATCGTGTCAGCCGCCTGCGCCAAGCGGCGCGGGCATGAAAAACGGGCGCCTTCGGGCGCCCGTTTTTCGTTGCGTGGCCGCTTCCTCAATCGAGATCGGCCGCCTCGTGCCGTTCGGGCACCTGCAGCGCCTCCGGGCCCTGCAGCCGGTTGACGCGGCGCCCGCGCTGCACCGCCGGGCGTGCCGCCACTTCTTCGGCCCAGCGCCGCACGTGCGTGTACTCATGTACCGACAGGAACTGGGCCGCGCCATACAGCTCGCCCAGCACCAGGTTGCCGTACCACGGCCAGATGGCCATGTCGGCGATCGTGTACTCGTCGCCGGCCACGTAGCGCTGCGCCGCCAGCTGCCGGTCCAGCACGTCGAGCTGGCGCTTGGCTTCCATCGCATAGCGGTCGATCGGGTATTTCAGCTTTTCGGGCGCGTAGGCGAAGAAATGGCCGAAGCCGCCGCCGACGAACGGCGCGGAGCCCATCTGCCAGAACAGCCAGTTCAGCGTCTCGGTGCGTGGCCGCGTGTCGGTCGGCAGGAAGGCGCCGAATTTTTCCGCCAGGTAGACCAGGATCGAGCCGGATTCAAAGACCCGCAGCGG
>Ga0265798_10006578_pt1 | contig 15245 bp, 15 predicted proteins | sample P3T30metagenome_FD_192430 | JGI IMG/M metagenome (GOLD analysis project Ga0265798, IMG submission 192430) | Plant litter microbial communities from East Loma Ridge, Irvine, California - P3 T30 | ecosystem: Environmental > Terrestrial > Plant litter > Unclassified | place: USA: California... | reverse complement strand
GATCATACCGTATTCCTTGGCTTCGTCAGCCTTCATCCAGTAATCGCGCTCGCTGTCTTTGTGGACGCGGTCGTACGGCTGTCCGGAGTGATCCGAAATGATTTTGTAAAGTTCTTCTTTCAGTTTTAGCATCTCGCGAAGATTGATCTCCATATCGGTTGCGACACCTTGCGCACCGCCCGACGGCTGATGGATCATCACACGGGAATGCGGCAGTGCGGAACGTTTTCCGGCAGCACCTGCGCAAAGCAAAACAGCGCCCATCGAAGCAGCCATTCCTGTACAGATCGTGGCTACGTCCGGCTGGATGAACTGCATCGTATCGTAGATTCCAAGACCCGCGTAAACGCTTCCGCCAGGGGAATTGATGTAAATCTGGACGTCTTTGCCTGAATCGACACTGGCCAGGAACAAAAGCTGGGCCTGCACGATGTTGGCGATCTGATCGTCGATTCCCGTCCCCAGGAAGATAATCCGGTCCATCATCAAACGCGAAAAAACGTCGAGCTGCGAAACGTTGAGCTGTCTTTCTTCAATGATATATGGAGTCATATTTGTCGGCGTCATCGCACCGACGATTTTATCGTAGTACATGGAATTTACGCCGTGATGCTTGGTGGCGAATTTCCTGAATTGCTTCGCCATTTCGAGCGAAGCCCTCGTATCTTTACCGTAGTTCATAGTTGTCTGAGCGTTAAATGCTTTAAGGAAAGTAAAAGCGCCGAAACCACAATGATTTCGGCGCTCAAAGATAATACTTTTTTTACAAAGTTATTCCCCGTAGCTAGCTTTAACGAAGTCTTCGTAAGAAACTTCCGTCGTTTTAGCGTTTACCTTTTCTTTGAAGAGATTCAGCATTTTTTCGCTCATGACCTGCTCGCTCAAGCGCTTGACTTCATCCTGGTTGGAAAGGACGCGCATTACGATTCCGTCGACATCGGCATCCGTCGGGTTCATTTGCCCGAATTGCGCCATTTGCTGGCGGATAAGCCCGTTCGCATATTCTTTAAGATCGTCGAAAGTCAGTTGCAATCCATTCGAAGCAATGATTTTTCCTTCGATAAGCTGGTAGCGCAATCCGCTTTCAGATTTATTGTATTCTTCTTCGGCCTGTTCTGCAGACAGCGGGTTTTCGCCAGACTGCTGAATCCATTTTTTCAGGAATTCCGCCGGAAGGTCGAATTTTGCAGATGAAAGCAATGACGCGGTCACATCGTTTAGGAATTTCTGGTCAGCCTGGATAGCGAACTGCTTCTCGGCATCTTCCTTGATTTTGGCTTTCAATTCCTCCAGGCTTCCTACATTCCCTTCCCCGAAAAGCTTCTGGAAAAGTTCCTCGTTAAGTTCCGCAGGCTCGTTGGTCGTAATTTCGTCGATCTTGAAATCCACCTGGATATCAAGGGCGTGAACGTCATCGTGCCCTACTTTCAGGTAATCCATCAATTTGTGGTCGTCGTCGAACAATCCTTTTGTGGAAAGCGTCACGACATCTCCGGCCTTTTTGCCGATGAATTTCGCCGCTTCTTCTTTATTTTTGAAGATATCCGTAGAGAAAGTCGACGGGCTGTTGATGCCTTTCTCTTCGTTGATGAACGTTCCGGTGATATCGTCACCTTCTCCGATCTGTTCTTTCTGGATCATTTTGCCGTATTGCTTCCGGATGCGCAAAACCTGCTCGTCAAGCAATTTATCGTCGGCTACTATTTTATATTTCGTCAGATTCTGGACCGATGCAAGATCGACGTCGAATGCCGGCGCAAGCCCCAATTCGAATTCAAACGTGAAATCATCGCCATCCAGATTAAAGTTTTCATTAGCTTTAGGAAGCGGGTTACCAAGAATCTCGAGTTTTTCGTCCTGCAGATAACGGTTGAGTTTTTCCTGCAGCAATTTGTTCACTTCCTCGAGCAAAACAGCTTTTCCGTACTGTTTTTTGATGAGGCTCATCGGAACCTGCCCTTTGCGGAAGCCGGGAACGTTTGCAGTCTTGCGATAGTTGGAAAGTACTTTCTCTACCTGAGGCTCGTAGTCGGCTTTTTTCATTTCAACCGTAACTACGGCGTTTAAAGCATCGACGTTATTTCTCGTAATATTCATGTGTGTACGTGCTAAATTTGGGTGCAAAAGTAGCACTTTTTAGCATTGGCGCAAGTTAAACCGAATGTAAATAGACACTAGTCCCTTGACCACGAAAAGATAAGCGACTGGACGATGGAGAGAATCAGACTGAACAGAAGGGCTGTCAGAAACGAATCCACATCGAAACCACCTACTATATAGTCGCAGATCAGGATGACGATGGCGTTGATCACGAGCAAAAACAATCCGAAAGTTAATATAGTCACCGGCAATGTGAACAATACCAGTATAGGTTTGACGAAAATGTTGAGCAGACCCAATACGATGGCTACTATAAGCGCAGTGACAAAACCGGCGACGTGCACGCCAGGAAGTACATAGGACAGCAACATGACGAGAAGCGCGGTGACGATAAGACGTATGATCAGATTCATGACAGAGTTTTCACTAAGTTATGAAATCAGCGCCGAATTTATTCCGATTTCATAAATTATCGTGAACACGAATCAATAATGAAATATTGTTCTATATTTGGGACAATCAATTTTACTCTATTATGAAAAAAACTCTACTTTCCCTATTTTTATTGGCATCTGCAGGTCTTAGCGCCCAGGTAACAATTTTTGAAGATGGCTTTGAATCTTACGACGATTTCGTCATCAACCAATTTGGCGGATGGGTATCGCTTGATCTTGACGGGCTTCCGACGTATATCGGAGGTACTGATTACGAGGCAGGAGAATGGGCCCCGAACTGGGCAAACTCAGGTGACCCAATGGCATTCCAGATCTTCAACCCGAGCACTGCGGACGGAACCGTGGTTGAAACCGGTGAAATCGCACCTATTTTCAACGACCTGACAGGAGCAAGCGGCGAAACGCGTAACTTCGACCCTCACACCGGTTCGAAATATGCGGCTGCATGGGCTGCGGTTCCTGATAATGACGGCGACCTTAACAACGATTACCTTTTTACTCCGGTAATCAACCTTGGCGCTTCGAACAATGTAGTGAGCTTCTGGGTAAAGGCACTATCTCCAGACTACCCTGAGAATTACCGTGTCGTAGTTTACTCCGGAGCAGGAGTACCTACTCCAACGTCGACATTCCAGACGATTTCAGGACTTCAGGTTCAGTCAGCACCATATGCAGCTTGGACATTGAGAACCTACAACATCCCTGCAAGTTTTGCAAACACAAGCGTTCGCATCGGAATCCGTTACGTAAGCGAAGATTCTTATATGTTTATGGTAGATGACGTTTTGGTTACGTCTTCAAACCTTGGAACAAACGATGTTCTTGCTTCTAAATTCTCTGTTTACCCGAACCCTTCAAACAGCGTGATCAACATCAGCAGCAGCGACGCTATCGCCGTTAGCCAGATCGAGATCACTGACCTGAACGGCCGTGTCGTTAAGCAGAACAAATTTGATGCAGTTACTGAAGCTCAGGTTAACGTTTCCGACCTTTCTTCGGGAATCTACATGATGAACATCACATCTCCCGAAGGTGTAGCTGTGAAGAAAATCGTTCGCAACTAATCGCAGGCGAAATACAACAAAAATCCCCATCTGGTTCAGGTGGGGATTTTTTTTATTACTGACGAAAAAAGTATAAGGTAGCTTCGAGAAATTCCTTCGGCTTTTCGGCATGAAGCCAGTGACCGGCATCCTTAATCGTGGCGAATACGGCCTTTGGGAAATGCTGGCGGATCCCGTCCATATCTTCGTCTCTTACATATTTGGAATTGCCGCCCCTTAAAAATAAAACAGGCTTTTCGTACCGCGCTTCTTCAGGCAACGCCTGCCCTATATTTTCTATCTCTTTCGTGAGTACTTCAAGATTGACGCGCAGCCCGAGTTGTCCCGGCTCGACCCAATACAGGTTTTTCATGAGGAACTGAATCGTACCCTGATCGTCGCCCAAATAGCGTTTCATTGTTTCCTCGACATCAGATCTACCCGGCTTCAACGAAAAGTCGATGGCGTTCAAAGCGGCAAGCACGTCCTGGTGATGCGGCCGGTAATAGCGAACGCCAATGTCTGCGATGATCAGTTTTTCGACCATTTCCGGATATTTAACGGCGAAAAACATCGCAACCTTCCCTCCCATCGAATGACCGATCAGATCGAATGACGAAATCCCGTGATGCCTGGCATATTCATAAACGTCGCCGGCCATGAGGTCGTAAGTCGAATCCGGCGAATGGAAACTGCGGCCGTGGTTGCGCATATCCAGGGCATGTACCTGGTAACCCTCGTCGACGTACTGCCTGGAAAAGGTTTTCCAGTTATCGGACGTACCCAAAAAACCATGAATGATAAGCAGCGGCTTTCCGTCGCCTTCAATTTTCGAATGCAAGATTTCCATAAGCGGAAAAAGATTTATTGTCGGTTAAGCGAATTATTTCAATCGGTGCAGATACATGCTTACAACATTCTCCAGACCCAAATATAAAGCCTCGGAGATCAAAGCGTGTCCGATGGAAACTTCAAGCAGGTTCGGGACGTTTTGCCTGAAAAATTTGAGGTTGTCCAGACTCAGGTCGTGACCCGCGTTTACACCGATGTTGTGCTCGCCCGCACGTTTGGCGGCCGCGGCATAGATTTCTACGCTTGAACGGTTGCCGTTTGCGTATTCGGTAGCAAAACTTTCCGTATATAGCTCGATGCGATCGGTACCTGTCAGGGCAGCGCCGTCTATCATTTCGAGGATCGGGTCAACGAATATGGAGGTCCGGATACCGTTGCGCTTGAATTCCGATATGACATCCGCCAGAAAATCCCTGTGCTTCGTCGTATCCCAACCCGCGTTCGAAGTTATCGCGTCGACGGCATCCGGGACGAGCGTCACCTGGTCCGGCTTGACCTCAAGCACGAGATCGATGAATTTTTGCTCGGGATTGCCCTCGATATTATACTCCGTATGAACCACAGACTTGAGATCGCGCGCATCCTGGTATCGGATATGCCGCTCGTCCGGGCGCGGATGGATCGTTATGCCCTGTGCTCCGAAATTCTGGATATCGGCGGCAGCCTTGAGCAAATCAGGCACGTTACCGCCTCTTGCATTTCGCAAAGTGGCGATTTTATTGATATTTACGCTGAGCTTAGTCATGTTAATCTAGCAAGTTTGGAAGACAAAAATACAAACTCCCCAAGGGGAATTGTGGCATTTTTTGATTAATTTGCAATCAAATCCAGTAATTGCCACATGAGCGAGATTTCGGAATATATCAACAACGATTACAGGCCTATCGACGCCCGTGAAACCGTGGCATCCGTCAAGGACTTTTTTGCGGAAGAACATTTCACGCACTTTCCTATAATCGAAGATTCCGTTTACATCGGATCGATCGGCGCGGATGACGTCGAAACATTTGAAGACGGAAAAGAGATTTCCCAATACCGCTATGCGCTTGTCGGATTTTATGCGCGTCCGAACATGTTGTGGCTCGACGTTCTCGAGCTTTTCGCGCGTCATGAGACGAATGTCGTCCCGGTCCTGGATGAGGCCAATAAATATGTAGGATATTACGAAAGTTCCGATATCATCAAGCTTTTCAACGACACGCCGTTTTTAAAGGAACAGGGCGGCATCATCATCGTCGAGAAAGGAATCGCGGATTATTCGATCGGACAGATTACCCAGATCGTGGAAAGCAACAACGGCAAGATACTGGGCATGTTTATTTCGGAAGCTTCCGTCGAAAGTGTCCAGGTTACGATAAAAATCACGATCGGCGGCATGAACGAGATTTTGCAAACGTTCCGGCGCTATAATTACGAAGTCATTTCAGAGCACCTTGAAGACGATTACCTGAACAGCCTGCGCGATCGTTCGGACTATCTTGACCGATACCTGAATATTTAGCGTCCAACCTTTTAAATGCCGGATCCGTTCGATTGATTTCGGCACCGGCCTACGACACTATGAAAATCGCCATCTACGGACAATACTATCAAAACAGCACGGAGCCGATCATCAAAGACATCTTCGTGTTCCTCAACAACAACCAGGTCGATCTTTACATCGAAGCTGCTTTCCTGAAGATTTTATACGACAAGCAGATTGTCAAAAAAGAATACAAGACTTTTTCGTCTTACTCGGACCTGGACTCCGACTTCGACGTCCTGATCAGCATTGGCGGTGACGGCACGATATTGCGAGCGGCGACTCTGGTACGCGATCTTGGCATCCCGATCCTGGGCATCAACGCCGGCCGCCTGGGTTTTCTAGCGAGTGTCCAAAAGGACAACATCGACAAATTTCTCCAATACGTCATCGACCGGAATTTTACGATTTCAGAACGTGCGCTGCTCAGCCTGGAAGTCGTCCCGGAAATAGCATCGGTCACGCAGATCAATTTCGCCATGAACGAGATCTCGGTAAGCCGAAAAGACACGACCTCGATGATCACGATCGAAACCTGGCTCAACGGCGAATACCTAAATTCCTATTGGGCAGACGGCCTGATTATTTCGACCCCGACCGGATCGACCGGATATTCGCTGAGCTGCGGCGGACCTATTCTGACGCCTGACGTTGCAAGCCTGGTCATCACGCCCATCGCACCGCACAACCTGAACGCACGCCCGCTCGTCATCCCGGACAGCACCGAGATCCGGCTAAAGGTTTCAGGGAGGGAAGAACAATACCTGGTTTCGCTCGATTCACGCATCGCATCGGTGCGGAACGAATCGGTCCTGACGATACGCAAAACGCCGTTTCGCATCAACATGGTGGAAATTCCAGGAGACACGTTTCTCAACACGTTGCGCAACAAATTGTTGTGGGGCGAAGACAAGAGAAATTGACCGAATTTTCGCGTCTGCGATACTATTAACGCCTCCCGGGCCGTTTCCTATTCACTAACAGTCAGGTATAATTTGACAGAAATACTCGTAAATCCCTTACCGAGTACTCTTAATTGTTATATTTGCACGCTATTTTCAAATCGATGAACAGGATTGTTGTCTTAGTCGTTTGCATTTTTGGCCTGACCGCCTCCAACGCTCAAATTCATGAAATCGGGGCGTTCCTTGGCGGAAGTAATTTTATCGGAGACGTCGGAAAAACGAATTATATCAATCCCAACGAATTCGCATACGGATTGCTGTACAAATGGAACCGGAGCCCGCGCCACAGCTGGAGATTTTCGTATACACAGTCAAAATTGACGGCCAACGACCTCGATTCGGACATGCAGGCAAGGAAAACGCGGGGTTTTAACTTTGAGAATGACGTAAAAGAACTGTCCGCCGGGCTCGAATTCAATTTTTTTGATTTTAATTTGCACGAAGGCAAAAGGCTGATCACGCCTTATGTTTTCACCGGGCTTAACTTCTTCATTTACGACGAATTGTTTCAGCTTGACGGATATAAGAAAGATTACCGATCGAATTCGTTCGCGATTCCGATGGTGCTGGGCGTTAAGACCAACATTGCCGATAATTGGGTCCTGGGTGCCGAAGTTGGCGCACGATGGACGTTCACCGACAATATCGACGGAAGCAATCCGAAGAACGAAAACCTGGAAACACTGGCGTTCGGAAACCTGAACAACAAAGACTGGTATATGTTTTCAGGCCTGACCCTGACCTATACCTTTGGCAACAAACCGTGCTATTGCGCAGAATAAATGAATTTAAAAGACCAAATCAATACTGAAAATCTTCCGAACCATCTGGCCGTTATCATGGATGGAAACGGGCGCTGGGCCAAACAAAAAGGCATGTTGCGCGCGTTTGGCCACGAAAACGGGGCGCAATCGGTAAGGATGACCGTCGAAACGTGCGCAAAACTGGGCATTCCAAACCTGACCCTTTACGCCTTTTCCTCCGAAAACTGGAACCGTCCGAAGCTCGAGGTCGACATGTTGATGAAACTGTTGATGAAATCGCTGCGGTCTGAGGTGAAATCGCTTCTGGAAAACAATATCCGACTGAACTCGATCGGCAATCTCGACATGCTTCCGAAAGCCACGAGAAAAGAACTTGAGCACGTCGTCGAAACGACCAAAAACAACACGCGAATGACGCTGACACTGGCCCTGAGCTACGGTTCCCGGGAGGAATTGACCAGCGCCGTTAAAGCGATTGCGACTAAAGTTAAAAATAATATAATTGTAATTGACGAGGTTGACGAATCAATTATTAATCAGCATCTTTACACGCAAAATTTACCCGATGTAGATTTGCTGATCCGCACCAGCGGAGAGCACCGCATCAGCAATTTCCTCCTTTGGCAAATCGCTTATGCGGAACTTTATTTTACAGACGTATTGTGGCCCGATTTCAAAGAGGAAGATTTGTATCAGGCCATCGTCAGCTATCAAAAGCGGGAGAGGAGATTTGGTAAAACCAGCGAACAAATTAAATAATTTCTTAGTGTTACAAAAAAACTTAGGGCTAGCTCTTATCGTATTGATTTTCGGAACTTTTACGCTCCGTGCCCAAGACAGGCTCCAGGGTAAAAAATATATCTTGGCAGACGTTGCCGTTACCGGAAAAGTTACGTTCAACGAACAAACCGTCGTTACTTTTACGGGGCTTCAAAAGGGTCAGGAGATACAGGTTCCAGGCGAACAGATCAGCAACGCTATTAAGAAATTAGGCAAATTGGGTCTCTTCAGCGATATCGATTTTTACGTCGATCGCGTCGAAAACGACAGTATCTGGCTTGAGCTCAACATCAATGAACTTCCCAAGTTGAGCGAGGTGAAATTCACAGGGGTCAAAAAAGGAAAAATCGACGATCTGACCAAGGAAACAAGCCTTACGAAAGGCAAGGTCGTCAACGAAAACCTGATCACGACGACCAAAAATTACATCGAGAACAAATACAAAAAAGACGGCTATTTCAGCACGAAAGTCAACATCAACACCATTCCGGACACCACTGCCGGCAACCAGGTGAAAATGGTCGTGGCGATCGATCGCGGGACAAAAGTGAAAATTGACGAGATCGACTTCGACGGGAACACGAAATTTACGGATGCCCGTTTGAGACGTTCGATGAAAGGCACGAAACAGCGCAATTTTTTCCGCGTCTGGAAAGCGTCTAAATTCATCCCGGAAAAATATAAGGAAGACCTGACTTCCGTGACCGATCTTTACAAAGAGAACGGTTATCGCGACGCCCGTATCGTGTACGACTCGGTGCGTTACAACAAAAACGACAACGATATCAAAATCGAGGTAAAGCTTGAGGAAGGCCGCAAATACTATTTCGGAGACGTAAAATTCCTGGGAAACACGGTGTATTCCGACCAGATGCTTCAGCGTATGTTGGGCGTCAAAAAAGGAGATGTTTACAATGGCGTCATGCTTGAGAAGCGAATTTCAGATCCGAATCCGGAATCAGAAAACGTTGCCAACCTGTACCAGAATTCCGGGTACCTGTTCTCGTCTATCAACGCCGTGGAAACACGCACTTACAACGATACGATCGACTTCGAGATCAGGATCATCGAAGGCCCTGTAGCCTATTTCAACAAGATCACCGTCAACGGCAACGATCGCACGAACGATGAAGTGATTTACCGCGAACTTCGTACGAAACCAGGCCAGAAATACAGCAAGGAAGACATTATCCGGACGGTTCGCGAATTGGGCGCCCTCGGGTTTTTCGATCCGGAAGCAATACGTCCGGAACTCAAGAATGTCGACCCCGCTGCAGGAACCGTTGACGTAGATTGGGCACTTGTCGAAAAAGGATCGAGCCAGGTCGAATTGCAGGGAGGTTACGGCGGATGCGGCTTCATCGGAACGCTCGGGCTTTCGTTCAACAACTTCTCGATGCGCAATATTTTCAAGAAAGACGCTTATCATCCGCTTCCGATGGGAGACGGCCAGAAAGTGTCGTTGAGATTGCAGGGAAGCTCGTATTTCCAAACGTACAGCGCCTCGTTCTCGGAGCCGTGGTTCGGAGGCAGGAAACCGATCCAGTTCAGCGCGTCGGTGGCCCACAGTAAGCAATTCCTGGCGAATTATTCCGGAGGATCGGCCAATGTGGATCGCGATAAGAGCTTCAACATTACATCGATCACGGTCGGATTGCAAAAAAGGCTCACCGTTCCGGATGACAACTTTTATATTTCACATGCGCTGAGTTTCCAGTATTACGACCTGAACAATTATAACACGGGGTTGTTTACCTTCGGAAACGGATCGGCACGAAACCTTGCCTATACGTTCGGGATACTTAGAAACAACAAAGGGTCGAACCCGATTTTCCCGACGTACGGTTCTGAATTCTCGTTTACCGCCAAGATGACCCCGCCGTATTCGCTGTTCAACAACGTCGATTATGCGAACCTCGGGAACAAGCTGGAATACAAGTTGAAAAACGACACCGATGAAGGCTATTTCGACAACAACGGGCAGTATGTCGCTCCGGGCGATTACATCAATGCCGCCGGCAATTACGTTTCTCCTCAGAACGCATTGGCCAACGCTGCGGTCGATCAGGCCAAGGTCGACCAGAAGAAATTCAACATGCTGGAATACTACAAAATAAAGTTCAAAGCAGACTGGTATACCAAAATTTATGGTAAATTAGTGCTTCGTACATTGGGCGAATTTGGCTTTCTCGGCGCTTATAACAACGATCGCGGCCTTGTGCCTTTCGAGCGTTTCTTCCTGGGCGGCGACGGATTGGCGAACTTTGCAATGGACGGAAGGGAAGTCATACAATTGCGCGGTTATCCGAACTATTCGCTTTCCTCTACAGATGGCGGAACGATTTACAACAAGTTCTCTATGGAATTGCGTTATCCGATATCTCTCGCACAGACGGCTTCCATTTATGTGCTGACTTTTGCGGAAGGCGGTGCATCCTATGACAATTTTAAACAGTATAATCCGTTTGTACTGCAACGCTCTGCCGGTTTTGGTTTGCGTGTTTTCATGCCTGCTTTCGGATTGCTCGGTATAGATTTCGGTCACGGATTCGATGCCATTCCGGGCCAAAGCGGACGAAACGGTTGGGAAACGCACTTCATTATCGGACAGCAGTTCTAAACTGGCACGATATTTAGTAAAGTATTTTTAGATATGAAGAGAATTCTTTTTTTACTGTTTCCTGCGCTTCTGCTATCGGTTTGCGCCAATGGTCAAAGCCGCGGGATCCGCATCGGATACATCGATATGGAATACATTCTCAAGAGTGTTCCCGACTACGCCGAAGCCAATAACCAACTCGAGCAAAAAGCGCAAGGTTGGAAACAGGAAATCGCATCCAAACAAAACGAAATCAACAAGCTCAGGGAAACACTCAAAACAGAACGGGTGCTTCTCACAAAAGAGCTGATCGAGGAGCGGGAGGAAGAAATCGGTTTCCAGGAAAAAGAATTGCTTGACTACCAACAAAAACGCTTTGGTCCTACCGGCGACCTCGTGACCCAGAAAGCGGTTTTGGTGAAACCGATCCAGGATCAAGTTTTTACAGCCGCGCAAGACATTGCGGAAGCTAAGAAATACGATTTTATTTTTGATAAATCTTCGGATTTTACAATACTTTTTGCAGCTAATAAATATGACATTAGCAAGCAGGTCATTCGTATGCTGACACGATCCTCACGTCGAGAACAATTGAGCAAAAAAGAACTCAAGGATGAGATGAATGAGGAAGCTCTTGAAGATATGGAAGCTGCCAATCCGCTTCAGGAAGAACGTCAGAAGAAACTGGATGCTAAAAAGGCGGAGCGCGACAAGCTGATTGAAGACAGGAAGGCGGCCCAGGAAGCCAAGAAAAAGGAATGGGAAGAAAATCGTGCAAGGATCAAAGCCGAACGCGAGGCCAAGCGAAACGGGACTGCGGTTCCTGCTCCGGCAAGTACTACGGAACCTACGGCAGCAGCCACTTCCGCTCCTGATAAGAACGGTAAGAAGGCCGATGTAAAAACGGAAACGTCAGATGCGGCGAAAGTCGCTGATTCTTCATCTGCGGATGCAAAACCTTCATCTGCAGAACTTAGGGCAAAAGCCCTGGAAGATCGCAAGAAAGCTGCCGAAGAACGACGCAAAAAAGCGTTGGAAGCTCGTGAAGCTTTGAAAAAACAAAAAGAAGAAGAGCGTCAGAAGGCGTCCCAGCCAAAAGACTCCACGAAAACAAATTAAAAACAAATAATAATTAATACTAAAAATGATGAAACAATTGAAAACCTTGCTTATAGCTGCCGTTGCTTTTCTTGGAACACAGGCGATGAACGCCCAAGCGAAAGTAGCTCACGTAGACATTAGCGAGATTATGCAGAAGATGCCGGCGATGATCGAAGCACAAAAGCAATTGGAGAAGTTGAGCACTACATACGATACAGAATACAAAACGATGGTTGATGAATTCCAGGCCAAAGTAAAAAAATACGAAGAAGAATCGACTAAAGTTACGGAGCAGGTCAACGAAGAGCGCTCGAAAGAGGTTCAGGACATGCAAAAACGCATCGTTGACTACCGCGACAATGCTCAAAAAGAACTTCAAAAGAAACAAGGCGATCTTGTAAAACCGATCATGGATAAAGTGAATGCTTCCATCCAGAAAGTCGGAAAAGCAAAAGGTTACCAATACGTTTTGAACGCTGCAGATCTTTTGGTTGCCGATGGCCCGAATGTTACTGCCGATGTTAAAAAAGACCTTGGTTTCTAAAAGATTGCCAAACGCCAAATGAAACTGCTCTGAGAAGGGCAGTTTTTTTTTTATTTTTGTTTTATGCAGAATGACCAGCCGATTGGCCTTTTCGATTCGGGAATTGGAGGAACTTCCATCTGGAAGGAGATCAACAGGCTCCTGCCCAATGAGGACACGATTTACCTCGCCGACAGCAGGAACGCGCCTTACGGCCAACGTCCCAAAAACGAGATACTGGAATTGAGCGAAAAGAACGTTGAATTTTTGTTGGAACGAAATTGCAAAATAATCGTCGTGGCTTGCAATACGGCTACCACAAATGCCATTTCGGAACTTCGGGTCAAATATAAAATACCGTTCGTAGGCATCGAACCGGCCATTAAGCCGGCAGTACTGGAATCCAGGACGAATGCGATCGGCGTCCTGGCCACAAAAGGGACGCTTAGCAGCGAACTTTTCAGCAAAGCGGTCGAGACGTACCGCGACACCCGAATTATCGAACAGGTGGGCTTTAATCTGGTTGCGCTCATCGAAAGCGGCCGGATGGAATCCGACGAAATGTCGCGCCTTTTACACGAATATATGAAACCGATGATCGAAGGCAATATCGATTATCTGGTTTTGGGATGCAGCCATTATCCATACCTGATACCGCAAATACGCAGGATCTTACCGCCTCACGTGCAAATCATCGATTCCGGGAGTGCGGTCGCGCGCCAGACGCAAACCATACTGCAAACACTAAGCGGGGTTGCCGATAAGGACCGTATCGGAAAATCGGTGTTTTATACGAATTCAGATCCGGCCGTTCTGTCCGAAATACTCGGACCAGGCTTTAATATTCAAGTTGCCGATTTTTAATCTTCGGCAAACCATGATGCATACATAACGTAATTATCGGAAATCCGGCCTATTTCCCCGGCAAAGGCCGACTGATCGATGTCCTTGACCTTTTTTGCAGGAACTCCGGCGTAAATGCTTCCGGATTCAACCACCGTATTTTGCGTCAGTACGGCGCCGGCGGCAATAATCGAGTTGCTCTCCACGACACAATTGTCCATGACGATGGCGCCCATTCCGATAAGCACGTTATCGTGAATCGTACACCCGTGAACAATTGCGTTATGTCCGATGGATACGTTGTTTCCGATCGTGGTCGGATGCTTGAGATACGTGCAGTGAATCACGGCTCCATCCTGGATATTGACTTTGTTCCCGATCCTGATGAAATGCACGTCGCCCCGGACCACGGCATTGAACCAAACGCTGCAGGAATCCCCGAACGTGACGTCTCCGACAATGGTAGCGTTTTCGGCTACATAACAATCCTTTGGAATGTCAGGCGTCTTTCCGTTAACCGATTTGATTAGCATAGCTATAAAAAATAAGTCCCGATGTGAATCGGGACCGTTTATGTTAATTGACTGCAGGACAATTACAGTGATATTTTTCACGTTGGCAGAACAAATTAAAGCCAAGCGTGATCTGGTGATATCCGCCGTTGTCGAACTTGATGGCACCCGTTACCGCGGAATAGGTATAGGCGAACATGAAATTTTTGAAATTGATTCCGACCAGAGGCGTAATGAATTGCAGATGTTGCTCTTCACGACTGTTCCCGTCGAGGTATTCGGCACCGTCAAAAGCTCTTCTGTAAGACAAACCTGCCCAAACTCTACCCCAATCCATACCCTTATAAACTTTTAGGTTGGCATCGATCGCCTTCTCAGCCGTTTCTCCGGTGTATTGAAATAGGATGGATGGCTCCCACAAAAGACCGTCTTCGTTTCCGAAAACATAACCTGCACTCAAGAGGAATTTTCTCAGGTTGTCAGATTCGTACCCGGAGTAAATTTCCCGTCTCGTCTCGATAACGTTCTTGACCGTAAAGTGAGCGTAAAAATCCAGAAAGTTGTAAGATGCACCGATGTCCAGGTTGAAATAAGAATCCTTTTGGACGATTGTTCCGTCAACATTCGGATCGTAATCACCTGAATTCAGGAAGTCGGTTTCGTCCAACCGGCTCTGGATAAGGCCGGCGCTGATACCAAATGACAACTGGTTAAGATCTACTTCATCCCTCGAAAACATGAGGTGGTGGGCATACGTCACTTTCGCACCGGTTTGGGAATGATAACCGTTCCTGTCATTGAATACGATGATCCCCGCTCCGGATCGCTCTCCTACCCTGCCGTTGAAGCTGACGGTTTGCAGTGCCGGCGCGTCCTCTTGTCCGAACCATTGATTTCTGGCGGTAAGTCTGACTTTGGCGCAATTCGCTGCTCCGGCCATTGAGGGGTGAATCAGATAATAATTGTCGGTAAGATAATCTGAATAAACTGCTATTCCTTCTTGTGATACTGCAAATTGTGTTATGAATAATAATGCAAATAAATACCTCTTTTTGAAATTCATGGGGTTATCGTTTTAATGAAAAATGGGCTTTAAATTCTTTCATCGCACCGGTGTTCGGGTCGGGGTATTCTACGGTGAACCAGTAATCGGTGGACGGCATCAGGTGACCGTTGAAGGTCCCGT
>Ga0265798_10006577_pt1 | contig 15245 bp, 11 predicted proteins | sample P3T30metagenome_FD_192430 | JGI IMG/M metagenome (GOLD analysis project Ga0265798, IMG submission 192430) | Plant litter microbial communities from East Loma Ridge, Irvine, California - P3 T30 | ecosystem: Environmental > Terrestrial > Plant litter > Unclassified | place: USA: California... | reverse complement strand
GATGCCGCGCGCCAGGCGCCGCAGCTCGTTCGCGACCTGGTCGGCCAGCTCGCGCGTCGGGCACAGCACCATGCCCTGCACCGCGAACAGTGCCTGGTTCAGGCGCAGCAGCATGCCGATGCCGAAAGCGGCCGTCTTGCCGCTGCCGGTCTTCGCCTGCGCGATCAGGTCGCGCCCGCCCAGCGCCAGCGGCAGGGTGGCGGCCTGCACCTGGGTCATCTCGTGGTAGCCGAGCTGGGTGAGGTTGGCGAGGAAGGGGGCGGGGAGCTGGAGGGAGGCGAAGGAGGTGTCGGACATGCGTAGACCGTGAAGTAGATTGGAGAAGGCAGCGCACGCACGTCGTTCGGGCGGCACATCGTCGTCCAGCCTTCGCGGGAACGACGGCAGATGACAGCTTACGCCGCCGGCTTCCAGACCGGCAAGCCGGTCAGGTCCAGATCGGGATCCGACTTCCACACCGGCAGGCCGGTGGCGTCGGTCTCGTCGAGATTCAGCAGAGGGATCTGTTCCTGCTTGACGGTGCTGCGGCGGGTGCGCTGGGCAGGGCGCTTCGGTTCGGAAGCAACGTTCTCGACCAGTTCCCCCGGCTCGAAGCCCGGCAGGTCGAAGGTGGCGTTGTCTTTCTTGTCTCTCATGCGCTGCGCTGGCCCAGAAAACAAAAGCCCGGCTCAAGATTGGGCTTGAGATTCGGGCTTCTGTCGTACAGTATTTGGTTGCGGGGACAGGATTTGAACCTGTGACCTTCGGGTTATGAGCCCGACGAGCTGCCAGACTGCTCCACCCCGCGTCTGAGAACGCTATTGTATCGCTTCCTGGCCCGAAGTGCAAATCAGCCTACTCAGCCAGCGATTGCGAGTCGCCACAGCGAGGTGACTTCCGCCATGCGCGCCGCCGCCAGCGGATCGTCCGGGTCGCTGGCTTTCGGGTGCACGGGGCGGATGTCGTGGCGTCCGGCCACTTCGAGGCCGGCAGCGGCGATCCAGCCCAGCAGCTGCTCGCGCGAGCGCAGGCCCAGGTGCTCGGCCAGGTCCGACAGGATCAGCCAGCCTTCGCCGCCGTCGAGCAGGTGCGCCTTCAGTCCGGCCAGGAAGCCGCGCAGCATGCGGCTGTCCGGATCGTAGATCGCGTATTCGATGGCGGAACTCGGCTTGCCCGGCAGCCAGGGCGGATTGCAGACCACCAGATTGGCGCGGCCTTCGGGGAACAGGTCGGCCTTCATCAGCTCGACCTGGCCCTGCAGGCCCAGGCGCTCGACGTTGGCGCGTGCGCAGCCCAGCGCGCGCTCGTCCATGTCGGTCGCGACCACCTTTTTCAGGCCGCGATGCGCGAGCACCGCCGACAGGACACCGGTGCCGGCGCCGATGTCGAAGGCCAGTCCGGTAGCGGCGCCCGCGGGCAGGGGCGCCTGCGCGACCAGCTCCACATATTCGCCGCGCACCGGCGAGAACACGCCATACCACGGGTGAATGCGCTCATCGAGTGCGGGGATGAAGACGCCCTTGCGGCGCCATTCATGGGCACCGATCACGCCCAGCAGTTCGCGCAGCGAGGCGACGAAGGCTTCGGCGGCCGGGCCATAAGCCTCGGTACACGCTTCGCGCACCTCGGGCGCGCGGCGCAGCGGGATCGCGTAATCGCCCTCGAACGGGATCAAGAGCATGGCCAGGGTGCGGGCGCGCTGCAGCTGGGCCAGGCGATGGCGGTGGAACTGTTCGGTGAGCGTCGCCGGTTTGGCCGTGGCCTTGGCGCGCTTGCTGCGGGAGCCCTTGTGCTCGATGCGGCGCACCAGCGCCTGCAGCAACTGGCGCGCATTCTGGAAGTCGCCGCGCCACAACAGGGCGGTGCCGTCCAGCGCCAGGCGGTAGGCGGCGTCGGCATTGACCGTGTCGTCGACCGGCACGACCTTCTTCGGCGCCGGCCAGCCGCTTTCGGAGCGCCACAGCGCGGAACGCTCTTCGCCGTTCTCGATCCAGTGGATGCGGGAGGTAGTCAAGAGGGACGCCCGATCAATGGTGGTGGTGCCAGTGGAGTTCGTTCGATTCGACGTAGGACTTCACGGCCTCGGGATTGCCGGTGGCGTGGCGCTTGATCTCGCCGCACTCGCAGATGCCCTGGTAGGGCTGGATGTGCGAGCAGGCCGAGACTTTCTGCAGGGTGACCTTGACCGGCTTGGCGCATTTGGCGCACTTGAAGGTCAGGAAGCGGGCGGGTTTGTTCATGGAACTTGGGTCCCCGCCTGCGCGGGGACGACGTGTTAAGGGAAGGGCGCATTTTAGCACCGCTCACTGGGCGGTTCACTGGACCGTGATTGCGCTGCTGCCCCCGCCCGCCGGCCGCACCAGCACCTTGGTCGAGATCCGCTCCGTCATCTCCTGCACGTGCGAGATCACGCCCACCTTGCGGCCCAGCGACTGCAGCGCGTCCAGCGCATCCATGGCGACCCCCAGCGTATCGCTGTCCAGGCTGCCGAAGCCCTCGTCGATGAACAGGGATTCGACCTTCACCCGGTTCGACGAGAGGGACGCCAGGCCCAGCGCCAGGGCCAGCGAGACCAGGAAGGATTCGCCGCCCGACAGCGAGTTCACCGAGCGGATCTCGCCGCCCATGTCCTGGTCGCGCACCATCAGCGCCAATGAAGGGCCGGCCTGGCTGGCCACGCGCTCGAGGCGGTAGCGGCGCGCCAGCTGGGCCAGGTGGATGTTGGCGTAGCCGAGCAGGACGTCGAGCGTGAACTGCTGGGCGTAGTTGCGGAATTTCTTGCCGTCGGCGGAACCGATCAGCTCCGCCATCTTGGCCCAGCGTTCCTCGATCGCGCGCTGGCGCTCGATCTCGCCCATCATCGCGCTGGCCCGTTCGCGCCGCTGCTCGTCCTCGCGGATGCGAACCGCCAGGCTGGCGGCCGTCTCGTGCACGCTGCGGCGCTCGGCCTGCACGCTGTCGAGCAGGCGCGCGAGCGCGTCGGCGTCCTGCGGCGTTTCGGTGTCCACGGCATCGCCTGCCATGCCAATCGCGGGCAGGGCGGCCTGCCGGCCTTCGTGCTGCCGGCGCTGTTCGCGCCGTTCGGCGAGCACGGCGGTGGCCTGGCGTGCGCGGCCATCCAGTTCCAGCAGGGCTTCGCGTTCCTGCGCGATGCGGGCGGCGCCGACCGCCAGCAGGCTGGCCAGCTGCTGCTCGTTCTCGACCGGCTCCAGCCCGGGGTCGCTGCCGGCGAAATCCTCGATCCACTGCGCCAGGCGCGTGGCGGCGTCCTGCGACGCCCCTTGCAGGTCGGCGATGCGGCTCAGGGCCTGGGCCTGGGCGGCGCGCACGCGCGCTTCCAGCTGGGCCGACTGCAGGCTGGCCGCCTGGCAGCCCGCGACCGCCTGGCGCGCGGCGGCCACCGCGGCGGCCAGCGCCTGCTCGACATCGACCGCCTTGCGGCCCTCGAACAGGAGCGCGCGTTCCTCGCGGCGTTCGCCCAGCTCGGCGTCGATGCGGGCGAATTCCCGGGCCGTGGCATCGCGCTGGCGCAGCGCCTGCTGCACGCGCTCGTCCAGCGCGGCCTGGCCGGCGGACAGGGTGGCGATGCTGTTCGCCATGCGCGACTGCAGCTCCGATTTCGCCAGCCATTCGCGGGCCTGTGCCGCACGGGCTGCGCGCCAGCCGGCGGGGTCGCGCTGCCAGGCATGCTGCCAGCCGTCGCCGCAGGCCTCGCTCAGCACCGGATCGAGTTCGGCCAGCAGGGCGGCGAGGCTGCTGGCGGCGGCATCGCGGCGCGCCGCCAGGCCGGCGATGTCGGCGTCGAGTTTCGCGAGCTGGCCCTGGGCGAGCTGCGCGGCCTGGAGCAGCCGCGCGTGCTCGGCGTTGGTCTGGTCCCAGGCCTGCTGGGCGGCGTCGCGCGCCAGGCGGGCGCGGCCCAGGCCCTGGTCGCGGGCGTCGAGGCCCTCAAGGTCGGCGCGCAGGCGGGCGGCCTGGCCGGCGAACCAGGCCTGGCGCCCGGCTTCCGCCGGTGCTTCCGATGCCAGTTCGCTGTCCTGCCATTCGTCTTCCAGTTCGGCGACGCTGGCCGCCAGGCCTTCGCGCTCGCGGCCCAGCTGCGCCAGCTTCTCGCCGGCGCTGTCGAAGGCGGCGCGCTGCTCGGCCTGCAGGTTCAGGTTGTCGCGCTGCTCGCGGCGGCGTGCCGCCAGTTCTTCAGCCAGGTTCGCCAGCACCGCGTGCAGGCGCTCGTCCTGGTGGCGGTAGGGATGGTCTTCGGCGCCGCACACCGGGCAGGGATCGCCGTCGACCAGGGTCGCGCGCAGGCTTTCGACGCCATCGGCGCAGGCCAGCTGGGCGCCCTTGAGCAGGCGTTCGGCCTGGGCCACCTGGGCATCCAGCGCGATGCCGGCGGCGCGCGCGGCCTCGAAGGCTTCCTGCGCGGCGCTGCGGGCACGGTCCGCCTGGCGCGCGCCGGCGTCGAGTTCGGCCAGGCGCTGGTGCGCATTGCGCAGGACGTTCCAGGTCTGCTCCAGCGCGGCCAGGCGCTCGCGGCGCGCGTCCAGCTGGCGGCGTTCGTCGCGCAGCAGGTCGGAGTCGATGGCGGCCAGGGCCTCCTGCGCCGCCTGGCGCGCTGCCTCGCGCGTCGCCAGCAGGCTGGTGGCGGATTCCAGGGCCACGGCGGTGCGCTGGGCGGCATGCTCCGCCTGTTCGGCGCCGGCTTTGGCATCGACCAGGGCGGCCGCGGATTGCGTGTCGAGGCGCGCGGCTTCCTCGGCCTGCACCAGGCGCTGTTCCCAGCGCGACCACTGGCTGGCCAGCCCTTCCAGTGCGCGCTGGCCGTCGAGCCAGGTGCCTGTGGCTTGCAGCGACTCGTGCGCCGCCGCCAGTTCGCGCGCCCTGGCCTGTTGCTGCGCTTCGGCGGTCGATGCTTCCGTCGCCGCTTCGTCGCGCGCCGTACGGGCTTTCGCGTGCGCGGGTAGCAGTGCGTCGAGCGTCGCATCCAGTAGCTTGGCGCGGTCCAGCTGCGGCGCGGCGGTGCGCTGGGCATCCTCGGCCGCAGCCAGCCTGCGCTCGGCTTCCATCTGGCCGCGCAGCGCTTCCTGCTGGGCCGCGAGTGCGCGCGCGAGTTCCAGCTCGCCGGCCGCGAGCTGGGACTGGACCTGGCGCTGCTCGTCGGCCAGGCGCGCCAGGTCGGCCATCAGCGGACGCGCCGGCTGCACGGCGTCGAGGGTGGCCAGGCGCCGGCGGCGTTCGCTGGCCGCACCCAATTCGGCCTCGGCGGCGGCGGCCGCGCCCTCGGCACCGGTCTCCGCGGCCTGCAGGCGCGCCAGTTCCTGGTGCCAGCGCAGGCGCTCTTCCAGTGCGGCGCGGCGCGTGTCGACCGCCGCCAGCTGCCCGTTGGCCTGTTCGAGCTGCTGTTCCAGGGCTTCGCGCTCGCCTGGTGCCAGCGGCGCATGGTCCTGCAGGCGCGCGGTCAGGCGCCGCATCGCCTCCTGTTCCTGGCGCCAGCGCTCGAAGGCGCGGCGCGAGATATCGCTGTAGACGGCGCTGCCGGTCAGGGTCTCGAGCAGTTCGCCGCGCTCGTTCTCGTCGGTGCGCAGGAAAGCCGAGAATTCGTTCTGCGCCAGCAGCACCGAGCGCGTGAACTGTTCGAAGGACAGGCCGATGCGGCGCTCGATCTCGCCCAGCACCTCGGTCTTGGTGGCGCCGATCGGATTCAGCTCCGGCAGGCGCTGCAGGCTCATGGTCACGGGCTGCAGCGCGCCGGCGGCGCGGTTGCGCGAGCGGCGCACGCTCCAGCGGGCACGGTAGCGGCCCTCGTCGTTGCCGACGAAATCGACTTCCGCATAGGCCTCGGCGGTACCGCGCCGCAGCAGGGTGCGGCGGTCCTGCACCGACAGGGTTTCAATGCCGACGTCGGGCAGGAAGTTGCCGGCGCGCGGGCCCTTGAGCAGGCGCGGGGTGGCGTCGTACAGGGCCAGGCAGAGGGCGTCGAGCAGGGTGCTCTTGCCCGCGCCGGTCGGGCCGCTGATCGCGAACAGGCCGGAGGAGGCCAACGGCTCCTGCTCGAAGTCGACCTCGAAATCGCCGGCCAGCGAAGCCAGGTTCTTGCCGCCGATGCGCAGGATCTTCACAGTTCCCCCGTCATCAGTTCGGCGAAGGCGGCCAGCTGGTCCTCGGGCGCTTCAGTGCCGAAGCGCTGCTGCCACAGGCGCCGGAAGATGTCGTCCGGCTGCAGCTGGGCCAGCTGGTCCAGGCTCAGGGCCGGCTCGAAGCCGGGCGCGGCGACCACCTTGCGGGTCGGTTCGATCTTGGCCAAACGCACCGGTTTGCCTTCCAGCGCCGCTTCGACCTGGGCGCGCAGGCTGGGCTCGGGGCCATCCAGCAGCACCCGCACCTCCAGGTAGGGCTGTTCGTGCAGCGGCGCGTCCGGCAGGTCCAGGCCCACCAGTTCGGCGATCACGTCCTTCAATGGCGCCGGCTGGCCCGGCACGCGCAGCAGCTCGACCGCGCGCGGCACGTGCAGCGGGACGATCTCGCGGGCCCTGTCGCCGTCGAGGTTGATGCGCAGCACCTGGTGCTGGTAGCCGATCTCGGCGAAGGACAGCGGAATCGGACTGCCGCAATAGCGCAGGTGCTCCTGCTTGCCGACCTTCTGCGCCAGGTGCAGGTGGCCCAGCGCGGCATAGGCGATGCCCGGATCGAACATGGACGCCGGCAGGGCCTCGGTGCCGCCGATCAGGATGCGGCGCTCGGAATCGGGCGACGAGTCGCCGCCCACCATGTGGCAATGGCCCATTGCCAGGATCGCTTCGCCGGAGGTAGCACGCGCGCGCGCCAGCGCGTAGGCCTGCTGGTAGAGCAGGGCGATGCCGGACAGGTAGGCGTCGATCGCGGCATTGTCGAGTCCGCTGTCGGCGTCGACGCGCGGTACGTCGCCGGGCCGCAGGAAGGGGATCGCCACGCACCAGGCCTTGACGCTGCCGTCGCGGTTGGTCAGCGGCACCACCATGCGTTCGATGTCGATTTCGCCGTCGCCGTTGCGTACGACGTGGCCGACCACCCGGGTGCCGTGGGCTTCGAGCAGCGGTCCCGGTGCTTCGAGGCGGCCCGGCGAATCGTGGTTGCCGGCGACGATCACGATGTCCAGCTGCGGCGACTGCGCGCGCGCCTGCTGCAGGAAGCGGTAGAGCTGGCGCTGCGAGGCCGCCGACGGGTTCGAGTTGTCGAAGATGTCACCTGCGATGAGCAGGGCGTCGGCCTGCTCGGCCACGAGGGTGTCCAGCAGCCAGTCGAGGAAGCGCTGGTGTTCGTGGGTCCGGTCGAAGGTGTGCAGGGTCTGGCCGAGGTGCCAGTCGGAAGTATGCAGCAGCCGCATGGATTTCTTGCAAGAAGGTGGATGGGCGTCGAGGGCGCCCACTATATCCCAGACCGCCAGCCGCTGACAAAAGTTCTTGGACGGATGAGCAAGCTGACAATAGCTCTAATAAAATAGTGACATGAGCGAACTCACCATCAGCCTGAACGCCGCGCGCGCCCTGCACCTGGCAGCCCAGGGCATGCTGCAGCCCCGCCGTGCCCGCGCGGCGAAAGCCGATGTGCTGGCCGCCATCCGCCGCATGGGCGTGCTGCAGATCGATACCATCAGCGTGGTCGCGCGCAGCCCCTACCTGGTGCTGTGGAGCCGGCTCGGCGACTACGATCCGGCCTGGCTCGAGCAGCTGCTGGCCGAAGGCAGGCTGTTCGAGTACTGGGCGCACGAAGCCTGCTTCATCCCGGTCGAGGATTATGGCCTGTACCGCCACCGCATGCTGGATACCGCGGCGATGGGCTGGAAGTCCGGCGCCTCGTGGATGAAGGGGAACGGCGAGCAGGTCGCGCGGGTGCTCGAACACATCCGCGTCAATGGTCCGACCCGCGCCGCCGATTTCGAACGCACCGACGGCAAGAGCGGCGGCTGGTGGGAATGGAAGCCCGAGAAACGCTCGCTCGAGGCGCTGTTTACGGCCGGCAAGGTGATGGTCGCGCGGCGCCAGAATTTCCACCGCGTCTACGACCTGGCCGAACGCGTGCTGCCGGGCTGGGACGACAGCCGGACCCCGGCGATGGAAGACGTCCGCCGCGCATTCGTGCTGCGCGCGGTAAAGGCGCTGGGGCTGGCGAAGGCAGGCTGGATTCCGGACTACCACCGCACCCGGCCGCCGCACCTGGCGCCGCAGGCCCTGGCGGACGAAGGGCTGCTGCTGCGCGCCCGCGTGGAGGGCTGGAAGGAGCCGGTGTTCGTGCATCCGGACCACGCCGCTCTGCTGGCGCAGGCGGCGGAGGGGCGCCTGAATCCGACCGTGAGCACGCTGCTGTCGCCTTTCGATCCCATCGTCTGGGACCGGCGCCGCGCGCTGGAGCTGTTCGGCTTCGATTACCGGCTGGAGTGCTACACCCCGCTCGAGAAACGCCGCTACGGCTACTTCACGCTGCCGGTACTGCGCCGTGGACAACTGATCGGACGCATCGACGCCAAGGCCCATCGCGCGGCCGGGGTGTTCGAACTGAAATCGGTGGCGCTGGAGCCGGGCCTGCGCACTGGCGAGCGCCTGCTGCGCGACCTGGCGGCGGCCGTGACGCGTTGCGCGCGCTGGCATGGCTGCCCGTCGGTCGAGGTGACGCGCACCGATCCCGAGGACATGGCGGCGCCGTTGCGCGCCTTGTTTGCCACACCGGAACAGGCTGCCGCCTGAGCTGTTTCTTGCTCACCAGCAATGGTGGCGCGAGGGGTTGTGGTTTGTGCCAGATCAAATCTGGCCCGGGGTCCGATCCTTACACTAGACGCTCTTTCAGGCCGACGACCAGAAAACACAGGGTTCATCCTCCCTTCAGGCCTGTTCAAAACAACGCCTCCCATTCAGGTCCCTGTCCCGACCATGCCGGTCAGGCAGACCTTTTTGTTGGCAAAAAACTGAGCGGAGACCGAATGCTGACGTCGACTTACACCCTCGTTGCCCTGTCCGTGGAACATACCGCCGTGCGCTCGGCGCTGCAGTCGCTGATGCGCACGCTGCATGCGATCCCGGACGAGGACGGCATGCTGCCGCCCGGCCAGGCCGCCCAGCTGTGTGCGGAGCTGCGCCAGGTGGTGAACGACTGCCACTGGCGCAAGCTGGACAAGTTCCTGGTACCGGCCCTGCGCCGCGTCACCGCCGCCGCCGACGGGTTGCTGCGCGATCTGGAGCAGATCAGCCGGGCCGCGGGCGACGCGCTGGCCGCCGCCGAAGCCTGCGTCGACGCGGGCAGCCGCGGCGTCGACCGCGACGGCTACCACGAAGCCGTCGAGCGCTGCATCGGCGCCCTGCGCTGCCGCCTGGAGCGCGAGGAACACGAGCTGTTCCCGCTGGCGCGCAGCCTGGTGCACGGCGAAGCCTGGTTCGCGATCGCCAACCAGATGCTGGCGCACGATGCCGTCGCCCGCGAGCGGCGCGGGGCAGGGCGGCGCCCACGTGTGGAGCCGGTCGAGCCGCGCCGTTCTTTCCACGATCTGCATGGCCACGGGCAGGCCATCGACGCCGCCGGCACGGATTTTGGACGGCGCCATGCCGCGTTGTCGCTGTTGCACTGAGGCCCACGGCAGAGCACCCGCCCGCACGCGCCAGTCCGGTGGCGCGAGGCCATCAGGTTCTTTGTTATGATGGCGATTTTGGAAGTGCGATTTCATCATGTTCGAGTTCCTATTCAAGCGGCCGGGCGACAACAAGTCCGGCGACAAGCAGCCGGCCGGACAGGAGGCGCAACCGGAACACGCGGCCTCGTCCGGCGGCGGTTCGGGGACGGCCCCGCAACGCGCGCTGCAGGCCGACAAGCTGAGCCGGATCCAGGGCGACGAAGCTGCCGCGGTGGAATTCATCCTCCAATGCGAATTTTCCGAGCTGCGCCTGAGCGCAGCCGAATGCATCCATACGCCCGAGCTGCTGGAGCGTGTCCACACCGCGATGCGCAATACCGACCGCCGCGTCGCCAAGCTGATGCAGTCGCGCCTGGATGCCCACCGGCATCGCGAGGCCGAGCGCCGGCGCGCCGAGGCCATGCTCGAACAGGCGCGCTCGCTGCTCAAGGACGAGTTGCTGACGCCCAATCATGTTGCCGACCTCGACCGTAAATGGGCGGTGATCGCCGCACCCGAACTGCAGGAAGACTTCGCCCAGGTCCGCGCCGCGCTGGGCCAGCGCCTGGAGGCCCAGGTGCAGCTGCAGCGCGCCATGATCGACCGCCTGGCCAGCCTGCGCCGGCTGCCTTCCGAACCGCTGCCGGCGGCCGACCTGGCGGCAAGGCTCGAGGCCCTGACCCAGGAGCAGGCCCAGGCCCTGCAGGCACAGGAACACCCGTCGCTGCCGCGCAGCCTGGTGGCCGAGTTCGGGCTCGAAGCCCAGAAGCTGCAGGCCAGCCTGCATGAGATCGAAGCCGGCCAGGCCGCACTGGCCGCGCGCGAGGCCTTCCTCGCCGCCCAGCAGGACAAGCCCGTCGCCGAGCTGAACGCGGACGCGCTGCGCAAGGACTGGCACCGTCTGCCGCAGCCGCAGCAGGGCACGCAGCAGGACGCGGTGGCCGCGCTGCAGCAGCGCTTCGACGCCCTGCTGGCGACCCTGCCGCAGCCCGAGCCGCGCAAGCCGCGCGAGCACAAGGAAGCCGCCGCCAAGGCCAGGGAACCGAAAGAAGCGAAAGAGCAGGGCAAGGAGCACGGGAAACGCGGCGCCGACCAGCATTTCCTCGACACCATGGACGCGATGGAAGCGGCCCTGCAGCAGGGCTCGCTGGGCACCGCCGCCGAACTCGACAAATCGCTGAAGGAAGCGCGCGACAAGGGCATGCGCCTGAGCCCGGCCCAATCCGACCGCCTGGCCCACGTGCGCGCCGAACTCAAGCGTTTGTCCGACTGGGCGCGCTGGGGCGGCAACGTCTCGCGCGAAGAACTGATCAAATCCGTCGAGGCACTGCCGACCCAGAACCTGGCGATGAGCGAACTGGCCAAGAAGGTCGGCACCATGCGCGAACGCTGGAAGGCGCTCGACAGCCTGTCCGGCGCGGCCCCGAAAAGCCTGTGGGAGCGTTTCGACGCCGCCTGTACCGCCGCCTATGCGCCGGCCGCCGCCCACTTCCGCCACCTGGCGGACGAGCGCCACGCCAACGCCGCGCGCGGCCAGGCCCTGATCGACGAGGCGAATGCCGAGATCGCCCGCCTGCAGTCCGGCGAAGCCGAGTGGAAGCACGTGGCCGGCACCGTGCAGCGCCTGCGCCTGGCCTGGAGCCACCTGGGCGCCATCGACCGCAAGGAAAAGAAGCGCCTGGATGCCCTGTTCACCGATGCCCTGAACACCCTGCAGGGACCGCTGGAGCAGCAGCGCAAGGGCGAAATGGCGGAGCGCGAAGCGATCATCGAGGCCGCCGCCGCGATCGATCCGCACGACCGCCACGCGCTCGACACCATGCGCGCCCTGCAGCAGCGCTGGCAGGAACATGCGCGCGCGCTGCCGCTCGAGCGCAAGAGCGAGCAGGCGCTGTGGCAGCGCTTCCGCGCCGTCTGCGACGACGTGTTCCAGCGCCGCAAGGAAAGCATGCACGAGGCCGACATCGAGCGCCGCGCCCACGAAGCCGCCAAGGAAGCGATCAGCGCGCGCCTGGAAGCGGCGGCGCCGACCGTCACCCCGGCCACCGCCGGCAAGCTGCTGCGCGACGCCGCCGCCGAGTGGCAGGCGATCGGCCCGGTGCCGCGCGCCCACGAGGCCCGGGTCGAGAAGCGTTATCACGCCGCTGTGGCCCAGGTCCAGCACGAGCTTGAAGCCGCGAAGCGTGCCGCCGGCGTGGCCCAGGCCGGCCAGCTGCGCGACAAGCTGCGCCTGGTGCAGGAACTGGAGCAGGCCATCGCCGGCCAGGGGGCGCTCGATACCGACTGGGAAGCGCGCTGGAACGCCTTGCCGGCGCCCGACGCCGACATGGAACGCCTCCTGCGCGGCCGTTTCCAAGATGCACTGAGCGCCCTGCGCGCGCTGCCGGAAGGACGCGACGGCTACGCCCAGCTGTTGGAGCGCAACCGCGACAAGTTGCTCCACGAGTTGCTGCGCGCCGAGATCCGCGCCGGCATCGACAGCGGCCCGGAGTTCGCCCGCGAGCGCCTCAAGCTGCAAGTCGAGGTGCTGCAATCCTCCCTGAAATCCGGTCAGAAGACGGGGCAGGCCAATGCCGCCGCCCAGGTGCGTGAACTGGCCGCGCTGCCGGCCCTGGTCGATGCCCGTACCGCCTCGCGCATCGAACAGCTGTTCATGCGCCTGGCCCGGGAGGGCAAATGACGCAGGGCCTGGCACCGTTTTTCAATGAAGTGCGGGTACAGCAGGAAGATTTCGACCTCGGCGCGGAAATTGCCCGGATGCGCGCCGGCGACCCGCGCATCGGCGCCGTCGTTTCCTTTGTCGGCACGGTGCGCGACCTGAACGAGGGCGCGAAGGTGGCCGAGCTCGAGCTCGAGCACTATCCCGGCATGACCGAACGCGCGCTGCAGGACATCGTCGAACAGGCGCGCGCGCGCTGGCCGCTGTACGGCGCGCTGGTCGTGCACCGCGTCGGGCCGATGGCGCCGATGGAGCAGATCGTGCTGGTGGCGGTGAGCGCCGCCCACCGCGGCGAAGCCTTCGCGGCCTGCGAATTCATCATGGATTACCTCAAGACCGAGGCGCCGTTCTGGAAGAAGGAACAGACGCCGGAAGGTGCGCGCTGGGTCGACGCCCGGGTCAGCGACGACGCGGCCAGAGCGAAGTGGGCTAACCGATGAGCTGGCTTGCGGTCGGCGTGGGCGCCGCTTTCGGTGCCTGGCTGCGCTGGGGCCTGGGCATTTTCCTGGGGCAGTTGCACTCGCACATACAGGTCGGCACCCTGGTGGCCAACCTGGTGGGCGGCTACCTGATCGGCCTGGCGCTGGGCTTCTTCGGCAGCTATCCTGGCCTGTCGCCGGAATGGCGACTGTTCGCGATCACCGGCTTCCTTGGCGGCTTGACGACCTTCTCCAGCTTCTCTGGCGAGGCGATGGTGCTGCTGCAGCGGGGCGACTATGGCTGGGCGCTGGCGCATTCGGGCCTGCACCTGCTGGGTTCGATCGGCTGCTGCATCGCGGGATTCGCTACCTGGCGTGCCATTGCGTGATATAGCGCTCTGTGGACTCATTCCCATAGAGCAATAGCAACTCGCGAGTTTGATTCCTGAAGTTCGAGACTGTCGTCGATAAAAGCGCCATTTTTGTCTCTTTTTAGCAATGTTTGCTTTTTGTCGGCATAGCGGACTTCAGGAATGATCGAATTATTTTCTACTCGCCAGTTGACAACTAACTTACCAGCTTTCGATGTTGAGGGAATAGCAGTCCAGACCTCGACAACATCATATGTATTCTTTGGCAAATAAAAAACCAGTTTACGTATGACCTTTTCGTTCGGCTTCAATCTGCTGTCATTGAGCAGAATACCACCCGCAATTGGCACCCCATCCGATGTCGTTGCGTAACGCTCTGATGGACGAACAAGCTGTCTTTTGAAGTTCCGGTTTAAGCGCTGAGCGAATTCTTCCTTGCTTAACATCGCATTTTCGGCCCGGTACCCAAAGGCAACCCACACGTTCGGGAGTAGAAATATTTCCCGTGAACTCGGGTTAGTAGCGCCAAGTTGCATCTCGATAGCTATCAGCTGTTGGCCATCCGCACCCATAGGTGGATCGGAAGCATTGATTTTCTTGAGTTCGAGATTCAGGCTGATGTTGACTGGAGCAGTTCGGGGTTCGAGGACGTCTTTGTAAAAGAAACTTGCACTGGCGAGCAATGCTCCCCATAAGCCCGAATAAACCACGAGATGACTTTTGGCCCATTGATGAAAACGCCGGCCGGGAGTTGTAGGTGGCCGTTGGACCTTAAAGAACTTTAGTCGTGAAACATAGGACGTATGCTTTGAAGTGGAAGCGTCATCTCTCATGATGCCCTCCTGAGTCACATCATCGTACGCCGCAAGATCGACGAATCCCAGAACATTTACTTTGTACGGGACACGTATGCAGCATCGTAGCAACTGTCTACAAATTTCGCATCTTGAAAAGTCATTGCCGCAATCCCATGTTGGTTCCAACTTGAGAACCACCCAACCACACTAGGGGATAAGAATATGCGGCAAGACAAACTGACGACCAAGCTCCAGGAAGCGCTGGCGGATGCCCAGAGCCTGGCGGTCGGCAATGACAACCAGTACATCGAACCGGCGCACCTGCTGAGTGCGCTGTTGAGCCAGGACGACGGCGGCGCCCGCTCGCTGCTGCAGCGGGCCGGCGTGAACGTCGGCGGCCTCTCGACCGCGCTGCGCGGCGCGCTGGAGCGCCTGCCGAAGGTGTCCGGTACGGGCGGCGACGTCCAGGTCGGGCGCGAGCTTGTTCAACTGCTGAACCTGGCCGACCGCGAATCGCAGAAGCGCGGCGACCAGTTCCTGTCCAGCGAAATGGTGCTGCTGGCGCTGACCGAAGACAAGTCCGACGCCGGCCGCCTGGCTCGCGAACACGGCCTGGCGCGCAAGGCGCTGGAGTCGGCCATCTCCGCCGTGCGCGGCGGCGAAAACGTGAATTCGCAGGATGCCGAAGGCAACCGCGAAGCGCTGAAGAAGTACACCCTCGACCTGACCGAGCGCGCCCGCATGGGTAAACTCGACCCCGTGATCGGCCGCGACGACGAGATCCGCCGCGCGATCCAGGTGCTGCAGCGCCGTACCAAGAACAACCCGGTGCTGATCGGCGAGCCGGGCGTGGGCAAGACCGCGATCGTCGAGGGCCTGGCCCAGCGCATCGTCAACGGCGAAGTACCCGATTCGCTCAAGGGCAAGCGCGTGCTCTCGCTCGACATGGCGGCGCTGCTGGCGGGAGCGAAATTCCGCGGCGAGTTCGAGGAGCGCCTCAAATCCGTGCTGAAGGAACTGGCCCAGGACGAGGGCCAGACCATCGTCTTCATCGACGAAATCCACACCATGGTCGGCGCCGGCAAGGCTGAAGGCGCGATGGACGCGGGCAACATGTTGAAGCCGGCCCTGGCGCGCGGCGAGCTGCACTGCGTGGGCGCGACCACGCTCGACGAATACCGCAAGTACGTGGAAAAGGACGCCGCGCTCGAGCGCCGCTTCCAGAAGATCATCGTCGACGAGCCGAGCGTGGAGGCAACGATTGCCATCCTGCGCGGCCTGCAAGAGAAATACGAGCTGCACCACCAGGTGGAAATCACCGACCCGGCC
>Ga0265798_10006575_pt1 | contig 15246 bp, 18 predicted proteins | sample P3T30metagenome_FD_192430 | JGI IMG/M metagenome (GOLD analysis project Ga0265798, IMG submission 192430) | Plant litter microbial communities from East Loma Ridge, Irvine, California - P3 T30 | ecosystem: Environmental > Terrestrial > Plant litter > Unclassified | place: USA: California... | reverse complement strand
CTTGCCCGCGATTGCGGTGTGTCATCCGGCATTGATGTTTCAGGAAGGCCGCAATCGCGGGCAAGCGCGCTCCTACAGGTCCGAGGTCAGGCTCATGGCTTCGCAAACCGCTCCAGCGCAGCCTTGCGCTCCTCCTTGGGCAAGCCGCCGATCTTTTCGACGGCTGTATAGAACGCCGGCCAATTACCGTCCACCTGTTTGAACAGCGCCTCGAATGAGGGTACCCACTGATCATAGAGTCCGATCGGCAGTAGCCGGGCATTGTTCATGGGCGCGTATACCCACGCGTCGAAACGCTTGTCGCCGCCCCATTGGCTGTCGCGCATCCGTCGGTATTCACTGCGCAAACGCTCGAATTCCGCCGTCTTGCGCTGGCGCATGACGTCCGCACCTAGAGGCTCGGCGTAAAGCGCTTTGAGACGGTCGCGGGTATTGAGCACCAGTTGCGTGAGTTGATCACGACGTTGCGTCTCCGAGGACGCTGTCTCGGGTGGCAACCCTCGCGCTGCCCGCCACTGTCGGGTGCCTTCTTGTTCAACGAAGGTGGCGTAAGACTCATTGAACTCGCTGTCGTCCTTCACATAAAACCGCTGGTGCGCGAGCTCGTGAAAAATCAGGGTTGCCAGACGTTCATCGCCCCAGTTCATCATCGAACTGATGATCGGGTCGTTGAACCAGCCCAACGTCGAATAGGCCTCGACGCCGCTGACGTACACGTCCTTGCCATCGAGCTTTTGCAAAGCCGCTTCCCCCCGCGCAGCGTTCTGGTCGTAGTAACCGCGGTAGGCGACGCAACCTGCGATGGGGAAGCAATGGGTCACCGGATCGAGAGAAAACTCGCCTGTGGCGAAGACATTCCAGACCACGTAAGGCCGATGGATGTCTGCAAACAGTCGGTAGCTTTGATTGTCCGGCAGATGCAGGTGCTGGCTGGCGAACGCGCGTGCCTGCTGCGACTTGAGCAGACGGTCGCGCAGCTTGGGATCACGCTGCGGATCGGCAATGACGTCGCTCACCGACTCGCGCGCCCTGATCAACGCCAACTGCCCGCCGGCCAACTGTGTGTAATAGGAAAGACTGGAACAGCCGCTGAGGAGTAAAATCGCCAGCATCGGCACGCCGCGCCGGAACCACGTCATTTTTAATCGATTCATTCAGCGGCCTTAACGAAGAAAAAACACAGGATGCACAGCGTCAGCTGTTATGCCGCAGAGCCGGCTTGCGACGCAACCACCCTCATATCTGCCTGAATGCGGAGTCTGCCATGCGCCTGCCCCTGTCTATCATCGCTCTGAGTCTGCTGGCTGGATGCGCAGGGCCATTGCCTGCGGTCGATCCGCAAAAAGCCTGGGTGGACCTGCACACGTTCACCGGCAAGACGCTGATGGCCGACAAGCTGGACGGTGTGCGCACGGAGGATGGCCGCTATTTTCAGGTCACGCCAGGCAGACATAAACTCGAAGTGCGCTATGACTATGAATACGCACCGGGCGGGATGGGACTGTCGATGGACATTTACAACGAGCTGACCTGCTACGTGACGATCAACTACGACCATTTCGAGGCAGGCCACCGTTATCGCCTCGACGTGCGCCACATCGCCAACAGCATCGACGCCCAGCTGCGAGACGAGCAACGCAAGGTGCTGGGGGAAGAGGGCGAGATTTTTTGTATTCCGTGACATCGCCCACCGCAACACGGTGTTCCGCCGGATGATGATCTGTAGGAGTGAGCTTGCTCACGAATACTGAGTTACAGACCCCCGAAGCGTCATAGGTGTACGGCCTCTTCGTGAGCAAGCTCACTCCCACAGGGGGGGTGCAGTTCACGCACTCACCGATCATTCTTCTGATAGATGATCTTCCTGGTGCCGTTCTCACAGGTGCCCACGACCATGTTCTGATCATGAACTTCTTCGTTGCTGACGACTTCCAGCGTGTATGAACTGACGTTCTGCGCCTGGATCTTGGCTTCGATCTCGGCCTTGAGCTCTTCACAGGGTTTGGGAGCAGCGAACACGCTGGTGCTCAGTGCACTGATGATCAAGGTTGCGGCGATGCGTTTCATCTTCGACTCCTTCGATGCCGTGCGATTCGCGTCGGCCCTGCATATGACCTTGCCGCGACGAACCGGTTCTCCTTCACCCAAAACGCAGATGACCCGCATGTGCGGGTCATCGGGTGTTACCTCAACGCATGATCAGCTCAGCAGGGTGGCATCCAGCGTGATCTTGGCGTTCAACACCTTGGAAACCGGGCATCCTTCTTTGGCCATTGCAGTCAATTTCTCGAACTGCTCTTGAGTCGCGCCTGGCACCTTGGCTTTCAGGGTCAGGTGCACGGCGGTGATCGCGAAGCCGCCATCGACCTGATCCAGTGTGACGTCAGCAGTGGTGTCGATGCTGTCGGCTTTCAGGTTTTCGCCGCCCAGGATCATCGACAGAGCCATCGAGAAGCAACCCGCGTGCGCCGCACCAATCAGCTCTTCCGGGTTGGTGCCTTTGCCGCCTTCGAAACGGGCCTTGAAGCCGTAGGGGGCCTCGCGCAGTACGCCGGTTTCAGTGGAGATGCTACCGATACCTGTCTTCAGGTCGCCTTCCCAGTGGGCGGATGCTTTCTTGACGATGCTCATGGTGTCTCCTCATGAATGAAAAAGTGCGATTGATCGCACATGGACCAAAAGTCTGAGGAGTGTAGGCGGGAGTTAGTTCAACGGTTATGACACCCGTGCTTAATTTGCGCTTTTTTGGCTATGGAAAATCCGACCAAATTAGTAGGAAATTTCTCTCTGCCCATTGCAACCTCAAAATCCGGCCTTATCCTATGGCTTAACGCAAATATTTAGGCTTAACGCAGGCTTTGCTCTCACGCCCCGAACGTTTGAGGCGCCAGACCAAGCCCCAAGAGGATCAACAGCGGCCTATGAAACGATTAGCTGATGTGAAGATTTCCACCCTTGATCTGGTTCCGGTGCGCGAGGACAAAGGCCCGGCCGTTTCGCTGCGCAATGCGCTGGACCTGGCGCAACATGTCGAAAAATGGGGATACAACCGATTCTGGGTCGCCGAACACCACAACATGGACGGCATCGCCAGCTCAGCGACTTCGGTGCTGCTGGCGTATCTGGCGGGCGGTACGTCGACCATCCGCGTCGGCTCGGGGGGCGTCATGCTGCCCAACCACGCGCCGTTGGTGATCGCGGAGCAGTTCGGCACGCTGGCCAGTCTGTTTCCAGGCCGTATTGACCTGGGCCTGGGACGCGCGCCGGGTTCGGACCAAATGACCGCTCGCGCCTTGCGCCGTGAACGCTCCGGCAGCGCCGACGACTTCCCCGATGACGTCGCGGAACTCATGAGCTACCTGGGCCCGCGCCAGCCGCACCAACGCGTCATCGCTGTGCCGGGCACCAACACCAACGTCCCGATCTGGCTGCTGGGCTCGAGCCTGTTCAGCGCGCAGCTGGCCGGTCAGCGTGGCTTGCCGTATGCGTTCGCCTCGCACTTCGCGCCGCGTTACATGCACGAAGCCATTCGGGTGTATCGCAACCATTTCCAGCCTTCCGAAGTGCTAGACAAGCCCTACGTCATGCTGGGCGTGCCGTTGGCCGCCGCCGACACGGACGAGCAGGCGGAATATCTGGTGACGTCGGTGTACCAGCGCATCCTCAACCTGATGCGCGGGCAGAGCCTGATGCAGAAACCCCCGGTCGAGAGCATGAACGGCCTGTGGTTGCCCCATGAGCGCGAGGCGGTAATGGACTTCCTGGGCCTTGCGATGGTCGGCGGCCCGGAGAAGATCCGCGCCAAGCTGGACGTGTTGCTGGAACAGACCGACGCCGACGAGCTGATTTTCACCTGCGACATGTATGAACACGCTGATCGGCTGCGCTCATACGAGATTCTGGCGCAGGTCGCGAAAGGCTAGTGCGCGCACACAAAAAAACCGACGCCAGATGCGTCGGTTTTTTATGGGCACAACGGGCTGCATCAGCCGCGCTTGTAGACAATTTCCTTGCTGCCGCCGTCGCAGGTGCCAACGACCTTACCGTCTGCGGCGCTGCCTTTGTCCACAGCTTCAAGCGTGTAAGACGCCACGCCTTTGGCTTTGATCTTAGCGTCGATGTCCGCCTTCACGTCATCGCACGATTTTCCGGCTGCAAAGGTGGTGCCCGCAATGCTCAACAACCCAACCGCCAAAAGAATCTTCTTCATCGGTCACACTCCCTCGTCAGGCGCTTTTCAAGCGTAAAAGGCCGCTGGTAATCAGCGGCCCGTCACAGAGTCCTCGCGTCCGCATTCACGAACGGCGGGCTATGTATAGCGAAGGTTATGGCACTCGGCCAGTTTAAAAGTTCAGGTTTTTCAGCTGTTATCGATGCGGAAGCCCACTTTGATGGTCACTTGGAAGTGCGCCACTTTGCCGTCTTCGATATGCCCGCGCGTCTCCAGCACTTCGAACCACTCCATGAGCTTGACGCTCTTGGCGGCCTGGGCAATCGCATTCTGTATCGCATCGTCGGTACTGGTGGTCGACGAGCCGACCAGTTCGAGCATCTTGTAAGTGTGGTGATCAGTCATGGCAGTTTTCCTCAAAGGGTCTTCGATTGGAGCGTAGCAGCGAATCTGCCGCTGACGTCCGGCGTGGCTTGCCTACCTTTGAGGCGCCCAATGGGGCTGAAAAGTTCACAAAAAGCGGCTCTTTGAAACGCGCACTGCACTTTCTGAAAACCCTGTAGTCGGAATCAACACACGCCACTCATCACTGCAGGAGAGTCAAATCATGGCATTCACGTCATCCCGTAAAGCGTCATTGCAAAGCATGGAAGCCGAGATCGAGAGTTTGCTCAAGTCACTTGAGAGCCTGAAATCCGACGCTTCGGACGAGTCGCGCAAAACCTTGAAGACCCTGAAGGCCAACGCCGAGAGCGCGCTGAGCCACTCGCGCAGCCTGCTGAGCGATGTCTATGAAGACGTCAAAGTGAAAACGCGCGAGACCAGCGTCGCCACGCGTGACTATGCCCAAGAACACCCTTGGACAACCGCCGGTGTGGCCGTGGGCGCAATCGGTCTGCTGGCAGCGTACTTGCTGTGCAAGCGCGGCAACTGATTACACCTGACCTGAACATGCCAGCTCATGCCTGAGCCATTCGGCCAGCTGCTGAGCGCGGCCGTCGGCGGCACGTTTGGGTATCCACAATGCCAGTTGCGCCGGGGTTTCACTGAAGCCCCATGGCGCAGCGAGGCGTCCTGCCTTTAAGTCATCCGCGACCAGCGGCTCCGGCGCGATAGCAATTCCAAGGCCTGCGACGGCAGCTTCCAACAAGTAATACAGATGCTCGAAACCCTGGCCGTAGTGCAGCGCGTCGGGATCGATACCGTTTTGCTTTGCCCAACTGGGCCATGCTTGCAAACGCGACGTCGTTTGCAGAAGCGGCTCGCCCTGCAATGCCTGGGCAGGCGCTTGGCACAATGCCTCGAACCGCGCGAAACGAGGGCTCAGTACAGGGCCGATTCGTTCGCTCGCCAGTTCGAAGACCTGCATATCCGCAGGCCAGGGCGGCTCTGCGAACACCAGCAATGCATCCAGACCCGGTCGCCGTGGATCGAGATCCCCTTCGCCAGCGGACAGATGCAACCTGAGATCGGGAAGGTCGGCGTTCAGCCTTCCCAGCCGAGGGATGAACCATCGCGCCAGAAGGCTCCCCGAGCAGCCGAGAACGAACGGTGCATCGACGCTGCCTTGGCTCAGCTCGGCGCACACGCTGCGCAGTCGGTCGAATGCTTCGCCGCTGGCGTCTCGCAGACGAATACCGGCATCTGTGAGTTTCAGGCCGCGACCATCCTTGCTGAACAGGCTAACGCCCAGGTGCTCCTCGAGAACTTTCAGCTGCCGACTAACGGCGCCATGGGTGACGTACAGTTGCTCCGCTGCCTGACTCACACTATTGAGGCGGGCAGTGGCTTCAAAAGCACGCAAAGCGTTCAGCGGGGGAAGGTCTCGGCTCATGGTATCTGTGAGTTTTTCTGACAGGTTGCGCCGATCTTATCGGTTTTCATCGGCCTTGACGCTGGTTAAAGTGTGTTCACTGCCTTAACGGCTCACCCCATTCGTCACCTCGGAGGTTCCTATGTCCCAGACAGAGACCCAATATCGCAATGGCCCGGATGTGCGCGGCATGTTCGGCGCGTTCGGCGGTCGTTACGTAGCCGAAACCTTAATGCCGCTGATCCTCGACCTGAACCGCGAGTACGAGACAGCGAAAGATGACCCTGCCTTCCTCAAAGAATTGGCGTATTTCCAGCGCGATTACGTGGGACGTCCAAGCCCGCTGTATTTCGCCGAGCGTCTGACCGAGCACTGCGGGGGCGCCAAGATTTACCTTAAACGCGAAGAGCTGAACCACACCGGCGCGCACAAGATCAACAACTGCATCGGCCAGATCCTGCTGGCGCGTCGCATGGGCAAAAAGCGGATCATTGCCGAAACCGGCGCTGGCATGCATGGCGTGGCAACCGCCACCGTGGCCGCGCGTTTTGGCCTGGAATGCGTGATCTACATGGGCACCACTGACATCGAGCGTCAGCAGGCCAACGTGTTCCGCATGAAGCTGCTCGGCGCTACGGTGATTCCGGTGGTTGCCGGTACCGGCACGCTGAAAGACGCGATGAACGAGGCGCTGCGTGACTGGGTGACCAACGTCGACAGCACGTTCTACCTGATCGGCACCGTTGCCGGTCCACACCCTTATCCTGCAATGGTTCGCGACTTCCAGGCCGTGATCGGCAAGGAAACCCGCGAGCAACTGCAAGCGCAAGAAGGTCGCCTGCCAGACAGCCTGGTGGCGTGCATCGGCGGCGGCTCCAACGCCATGGGCCTGTTCCACCCGTTTCTGGATGACACCACCGTGCGCATCATCGGTGTCGAAGCGGCCGGGCACGGCATCGAGACCGGTAAGCACGCGGCGAGCCTGAACGGCGGCGTTCCGGGCGTACTGCACGGTAACCGTACGTTCCTGCTGCAAGACAATGATGGCCAGATCATCGACGCGCACTCGATTTCTGCCGGTCTGGACTACCCAGGCATCGGCCCTGAACACGCGTGGTTGCACGACATCGGCCGCGTCGAATACACGTCGGTCACTGACGATGAAGCCTTGGCCGCGTTCCACCAGTGCTGCCGCCTGGAAGGCATCATCCCGGCACTGGAAAGCGCTCACGCCCTGGCTGAAGTCTTCAAACGCGCACCGACGCTGCCCAAAGATCATTTGATGGTGGTCAACCTGTCCGGTCGTGGCGACAAGGACATGCAAACCGTCATGCACCACCTGGATATGTCCAAGCAGGAGAAACATTGATGAGCCGCCTGCAAACGCGTTTTGCCGACCTCAAAGAACAAAACCGTGCCGCCCTCGTGACGTTCATCACCGCGGGTGACCCAGGGTACGACACTTCGCTGGCGATCCTGAAAGGCCTGCCCAAAGCCGGTGCCGATGTGATCGAGCTGGGCATGCCCTTCACCGACCCGATGGCCGATGGCCCGGCGATCCAGCTGGCGAATATTCGCGCACTGGACGCCAAGCAGAACTTGGCGAAAACCCTGCAGATGGTTCGCGAGTTCCGCGTCGAAGACAGCACGACGCCGCTGGTACTGATGGGTTACTACAACCCGATCCACAACTATGGCGTCGAGCGTTTTATTGCCGAAGCGGGCGAGTCCGGGGTCGATGGCCTGATCGTGGTCGACCTGCCACCTGAGCACAATAACGAGCTGTGCGACCCGGCGCAGGAAGCGGGTCTGGACTTCATTCGTCTGACCACGCCAACCACCGATGACAACCGTCTACCGACAGTTCTCAACGGCAGTTCGGGCTTCGTGTACTACGTGTCGGTGGCCGGTGTAACCGGTGCGGGCGCAGCGACCATTGAGCATGTGAAAGAAGCGGTCACACGTCTGCGTCGCCACACCGACCTGCCGATCAGCATCGGTTTCGGCATTCGCACACCGGATCAGGCCGCCGCCATCGCCCGTGTCGCCGAGGGCGTGGTAGTTGGCTCTGCGTTGATCGATCAGATCGCCAACGCGCAGTCGGCCGACCAAGCCGTCAGCGGTGTGCTGAAGCTCTGCGCCGAGTTGTCCGAAGGCGTGCGTAAGGCCCGTGTATCCTGAAGGTAAAGTTTCTGATACAGAGGAATCTCCATCTTTGTTAGCAGACTAAGCAGTACAGCAAAGGGGTTCAGAACCTGATTCTGAACCCCTTTTTGCTGAGTCGAATTTGCTCAGGAGCACGCTACATGAAAGTCTCGAATCGTTTGATCGCAGGGTTAGGCGTGCTGATGCTCAGCGCCAGTGCGCTGGTCCACGCGGCGCCGCCGGATCAACGTGGCGGCAATGACGACCATGGCCCTGGCCAACATCAGGACCGAGGCCCGCAAGGCGGTCCACAGGATAACCGAGGCAATGATCACGGTAACGATCATCGCAATGACGAGCATGCCGACAATCGCGGCAACGATCATCGTGGTGGCCGGCCACCGTCCGACTTTGGAGATGTGCGCCGCACGATTCAGGAACACCGCGAGGTCATTGGCCGCGGCCAACCGCTGCCGCCGAATATCCATATCGTGAAAGGCCATCCGCTGCCACGAGGCTACGGCCGCCGCCTTGACGACCGCTCGCTGCAGTACCTGCCGCGTTACGACGGCTATGAATGGCGCCGCCTGGGGCCAGATATCGTCCTGATCGCGGTCGGCAGCGGGATCGTGTATGAGATCCTGGAGGGCGTGTTGAACTAAGGCCCGCTCGCTGAATCCTGTAGGAGCGCGCTTGCCCGCGATTGCGCAGTGTCAGTCGATGAAGATGTCTCAGATCATCAGCAATCGCGGGCAAGCGCGCTCCTACAAACGGCTTGCCCGCATTACCTGAACATCCCCACATTCAACTCCCTTACCCCGCCCATCCAGATCGCATGCTCGGTGTGGTCGGCAAGGTCGTCGCCGGTGTCCGGATGGGTGAAGATCACCAGTCCGTTGCGATTCAGCGCTAGATATAGCATCACGTCGGCGAACTTTGCATGCTCGAACGCCAGCTGACAGCTCCAGTCAGGATGCGGTCCAACAGGCCGCTCATGCACGCGCCCCATGCGGATATCGAATGTGGCCGCGACGCTCTCACACAACGCACGCGCCTGCTCAATGCTCTGCGCGTCGAAATAAACGTGGGCGTGATAGCCCTCGACAGATGGCATGTCCGATCCTCCGTAAATGTGGAACAGCCCTTTACGCTGCTAGTCTGATTGAAAGGTAGGAGTTATCCACAGACCCGGATCAATTGCCATGAAGAATGCAGAAACGCCGGTCATGAAGGTCGCGCTGTTTGGTGCGATCAGCAGCTTTGGCAGTGCGCTGATGGCAGAGTTGCTGCGCGGCCAGCACGAAGTCATCGCCATTGTCGACGACCTCAATGCGCTGGCGCCCCGTCCAGGCCTGCGCACGAAAACCGGCAATCTGTTCGACGGTCAGCGTGTGAGTGAAAGCATCGCGGGCTGCTCGGCGGTGATCTGCCTGCTCGACGCCAAAGTGTTGCCCGTTGGCGCCGAGCACGCCCGCGAACCGGTTGGCCTCACCCCCGAAGAACAGCTCATCGCCACCCATACCTTGCTGACCTGCTTGAGGACCGCGCAGGTCAGGCGCCTGATACTGGTTGCCGACATCCAGCTGTTGCACGACCAGCCATTGGCCGATTACCAAAATCCTGACATTGACCAGTATCAGGCCTCGGCCCTGATCGTCGATGCCCTGCGCAAAAGCGACGCCGACTGGACGCTGGTCAGTGCGCCGCAAGGTGTTGCAGGTCTGAGCATCGAGCACTTCAGCCAGACCAGCAGCACCGTCGAACCCGGCCTGGAAGTCCCACTTGAAGTACTGGGTAGGGTGGCGGCGGGAATCGCCGACGAGCTGAAGCTCAACATGCATGTTCGTCAGTATGTGAATTTCGTGGTCTGAACGCAGGAGCGCGCTTGCCAGCGATCGCGGCGGCTCATATGGCAATCGACGGCATCGGCTTGCCGACCAACGAATCCCCACTCAACGCCTGCTCGCTTTTTAACCAGTCAACAAACCGCTGCACGATCTGCACCCGTCGTTTTCGCTGGGGCAAGACGATGTAATACCCGTAACCCGAGATTGCCGTCGCTTCTATGGGGCGGCACAACAAGCCTTGATCCAGCAGATCGTCCACCAGATGCCGCCAGCCAATAGCGACACCCTGGCCGCCGATCGCCGCTTGAATCAGCAAGGTGTAGTTGTCGAATCGCAACTGTCCCGGCGCGGGTGCCTGGGCGATGTTCAGCGCGCGGAACACGCCGCCCCAGTCGAACCAATTGGTGCTGTTTTCGCCACGCAGGTGCAGCAAGGGAAATTCCTTCAACGCCTCATTGGGTAAGGGCAGGGGACGCTCAGCCAGCAGCTTGGGGCTGCAGACCGGAAATACTTCCTCGCTGAACAACCAGTGGCTTTCCCCTTGTTTGAAGCGCCCGTCGCCAAACAGCACGGCAACGTCGATGTCCGCGCGGAGCATGCTGTGGCTGCGCTCGCTGGTCACCAGGCTCACGTCCACGTCCGGGTTGTCTTTGTGGAAGCGATGCAGGCGCGGCATCAGCCAATACGCCGCGAAGGCAAAGTCAGTCGCGACCTGCAATACCTCATGTTGATGCTGCTCGGTGATGAGGCTCAGCCCTGAGTCCATCGACTGCAGTCCACTCTGCACGTGATTGAACAGAATCACGCCGGCGTCGGTGAGCTCAATGCCTCGGTAGATGCGATCGAAGAGGCGCGTTGCCAGTTGTTCTTCTAACCTTTTGATTTGCTGGCTGATGGCCGGTTGAGTGGTACCGAGCTCAACGGCCGCCGCCGTAAAACTGCGCAACCGGGCGGCGGCTTCGAAACCGCGCAGCAGGTCCAATGACATGTCACCGAGGGCTTCAAACATAAGCTTGGCTTATCCTAGGCATTGCGTTTTATGGGCTTTACCGCTGATCCCATGGGTCTCATTCTCTGGAACAGCAATTTCGCATAAATATTCACTATGGAATGCCGCGAATACATGAAGCGCAAGAACATTCTTTTCATCATGGCCGATCAAATGGCCGCGCCGATGTTGCCGATTTACGCCTCATCTCCAATCAAAATGCCGAATTTGAGCCGCCTCGCCGCTCACGGCGTGGTGTTCGACGCTGCTTACTGCAACAGCCCGCTGTGCGCTCCATCGCGCTTTACCCTCGTCAGCGGTCAGCTCCCAAGCAAGATTGGCGCCTACGACAACGCTGCCGACTTCCCCGCCGATGTCCCGACGTACGCCCATTATCTGCGCCGTCTTGGTTACCGCACGGCACTGTCGGGCAAGATGCACTTCTGTGGTCCCGACCAACTGCACGGCTATGAAGAGCGTCTGACCAGCGACATCTATCCCGCCGACTATGGCTGGGCGGTGAACTGGGACGAGCCTGACGTTCGTCCAAGCTGGTACCACAATATGTCGTCCGTGCTGCAAGCCGGCCCGTGCGTGCGGACCAATCAGCTCGACTTCGACGAAGAAGTGGTCTTCAAGGCGCAGCAGTACCTGTTCGACCATGTGCGTGAAGACGGTGACCAGCCGTTCTGCCTGACTGTGTCGATGACTCACCCGCACGACCCGTACACCATTCCCAAGTCGTTCTGGAATCTCTACACCGACGACGAAATTCCCATGCCGCCAGCACCGCCCGCCCAGGCCGATCAGGATCCGCACTCCCAGCGTCTGCTCAAGGTCTACGACCTGTGGGATAAGCCGCTGCCGGAACACAAGATCCGCGACGCTCGCCGCGCTTACTTCGGCGCGTGCAGCTACATTGACGACAATGTCGGCAAGCTGCTCAAAACCCTGGAGGACACCGGTCTGGCCGACGACACCATCATCGTGTTCTCCGGCGACCACGGCGACATGCTCGGCGAACGTGGGCTCTGGTACAAAATGCACTGGTTTGAAATGTCCGCCCGTGTGCCACTGCTCGTGTACGCTCCGGGTCAGTTCAAGGCGGGCCGCGTGAAGGCCGCCGTGTCCACCGCCGACCTGTTGCCGACTTTCGTCGCGATGGCGCAAGGCGAGTTGGAGGCGGGCCTTCCCCTCGACGGCCGTTCGCTGCTGCCGCATTTGCAAGGCACGGGCGGCCACGATGAAGTGTTCGGTGAATACATGGCCGAGGGCACCAACAGCCCGCTGATGATGATTCGTCGTGGCGCTTATAAATTCATCTATTCGGAACAGGATCCATGTCTGCTGTATGACGTGGAAAACGATCCGAAGGAGCAGGAAGAGCTGAGCCAGTCCGAGGCTCATCGCGACCTGTTCAACGCGTTCCTGGCCGAAGCAAAGGCCAAGTGGGACATCCCGGCGATACACCATCAGGTGCTCGCCAGCCAGCGTCGTCGGCGTTTCGTCGCCGAGTCGCTGGCGCTCGGCAAGCTGAAGAGTTGGGATCACCAGCCGCTGGTAGACGCCAGTCAGCAATACATGCGCAACCATATCGATTTAGACGATCTGGAGCGCAAGGCCCGTTATCCACAACCTTGAACCCTGCCAACACTTAGAAAACCAAAAAAGGGGCACACCATGAAGAAGTTGTTCACAACGCTGGCGGTTGCGGTGATGAGCTTGAGCAGCGTCGTTGCATACGCCGCTGACGCAAGCTGCAGTACGGTCAAGATGGCCGATCCAGGTTGGAGCGACATCGCTGCAACCAATGCCACGGCGAGCTTTCTGCTCGACGGCATGGGTTACAAGACCAAGGTCGATACGCTGGCAGTGCCGATTGCCTATGGTGGTCTCAAAGACGGTCAAATGGACGTTTTCCTGGGCAACTGGATGCCTGCGCAGCAGGGTTTCTATGACAAGTTCATCGCCACCGGCGATGTGACGCAATACGCCAAGAACCTGGAAGGCACCGAGTTCACCCTCGCCGTTCCTGACTACGTCTACGACGCGGGTGTGCATAACTTCGCCGACCTGAACACGTTCGCCGACAAGTTTCACAAGAAGATTTACGGCATCGGTTCGGGGGCGCCGGCCAACGCGTCGATTCAAGAGATCATCAAAAAGAACGAGTTCGACCTGGGCGACTGGAAGCTGGTTGAGTCCAGTGAACAGGCGATGCTGGCCGAAGTGCAGCGCAACGTGAAGAAGAAAGAGTTCGTTGTGTTCCTGGGCTGGACACCACACCCGATGAACGTGCAGATCAAAGGCATGCACTACCTCAAAGGTGGCGAAAAGTACTTCGGTGATACCGGCAGCGTCTACACCGTGACCCGCAAGGGCTACGCCGATGCCTGCCCGAACGTGGCCAAGCTGTTCTCCAACCTGACGTTCACGCAGGACATGGAAAACACCATCATGAAAAACGTGGTGGATAACAAGGTCAGCAACACCGAAGCGGTCAAAGCCTGGCTCAAGGAAAACCCGGCGGTCCTGGAGAAGTGGTTGAGCGGCGTGAAAACCATCGACGACAAGGATGCGCTGCCAGCGGTTAAGGCCAAGTTGTAAGCGTCCTCCAGACCTTGGGATCAATTTGATCTCAAGGCTGATGACTGACATGTGGAAGCGAATTCATTCGCGATTCGCTGTTACATCCGACACATTTCTGTCGCCTGTGGCGCCGTCTCGCGAATGAATTCGCTCCCACAGTAGATCTACAGCATCAGGTAGATCGGCGACCGCCAGCAGCATCCACTTGTTGATCAACCCTCAGCCATCAACCGCCGCAACTCGGCCAGCACCGGCGCTGAGTCCGGGCGCACGCCGCGCCACAGGAAAAAGGCTTCCGCTGCCTGCTCGACCAGCATCCCCAAGCCGTCCAAAGCTTGCCCGGCATGATGCTCGGTCGCCCAACGGCAAAACGCGGTGGGCTCCTTGGCGTACATCATGTCGTAGCAAAAGGTTTCGCCCGGTTGAATCAGGCTCGGCGCAATCGGCGGCACCTCTCCTGAAAGGCTGGCTGACGTTGCGTTGATGATGATGTCCACCGGCTCTTCGAGCCAGTCGTAACCGGCGGGCAGCACCGGACCGATATCCGCAAACTCTTGTGCCAGCCGTTCTGCCTTCTCTACCGTGCGGTTGGCGATGACCAACACGTACGGCTCTTCGGCCAGCAGCGGCTCAAGCGCACCTCGTACAGCCCCGCCAGCCCCCAGCAGCAGCATGCGTTTGTCCTTGATTGTCACGCCATGGTTGACCTTCAAGTCGCGCACAAGCCCCGCGCCGTCGGTGTTATCGCCCAACAGGCTGCCGTCGGCTTGCCTCGCCAAGGTGTTTACCGCACCGGCGCGACGACCGCGCTCGGTCAGTTGATCCGCCAAGCGGTAGGCTTCTTCCTTGAACGGCACGGTGACGTTTGCGCCAAGCCCGGATACGAAGAACTGCCTGGCGAATGCCGTGAAGTCATCGAGCGGCGCCAAGGCGGTCTGGTAATCCAGCGCCTGACCGGTCTGCTCCGCAAACAGACGGTGAATCAACGGCGACTTACTGTGTGCGATCGGGTTGCCGAAGACGACGTAGTGGTCCATGTGTACTCCAGACTGGAGTCAGCCTCCAGAGATAAGTTGTGTATCCAGCCCTCTTCGCGAGCTCGCTCCCACAGTAAGCAGGCTTGCGCCCGAGCCCGGAGAGCAAACTCACTCCCACATTGAGCAGGTTTGCGCCCGAGCCCGGAGAGCAAACTCGCTCCCACAGTGAGCAGGTCTGCGCCCGAGCCCGGAGAGCAAACTCACTCCCACAGTGAGCAGGTTTGTGCCCGAGCCCGGAGAGCAAACTCACTCCCACATTGAGCAGGTTTGCGCCCGAGCCCGGAGAGCAACTTCACTCCCACTGTGGAGCTGAAATGTACCTCCACTCAGTGAACACGCTCACACCAGTGTGGAGCAGGGGATGTACCAGCACTCAGAGGCCTGCACATCTCCTGTGGGAGCGAGCTTGCTCGCGAAAGGGGCGATGCGTTTTCAGGCCGACGGGGGCAATAACCCCAACCAGTCGCGATCCTGCAGGAAGTAGTCGGTCAAGCGCGCTTCTTCGCTGCCCGGCGCGGCTTTCCAGTCGTAGCCCCATCGTACTTGCGGCGGCAGGGACATGAGGATGGATTCAGTACGGCCACCCGACTGCAACCCGAACAGCGTGCCTCGGTCGTAGACGAGGTTGAATTCCACGTAACGGCCGCGGCGGAATT
>Ga0265798_10006574_pt1 | contig 15248 bp, 19 predicted proteins | sample P3T30metagenome_FD_192430 | JGI IMG/M metagenome (GOLD analysis project Ga0265798, IMG submission 192430) | Plant litter microbial communities from East Loma Ridge, Irvine, California - P3 T30 | ecosystem: Environmental > Terrestrial > Plant litter > Unclassified | place: USA: California... | reverse complement strand
GTCGGTCAAGCCCGACTTCAGGACGCCGCGCTCGTACAGCGCGGTGACGGTGCCAATCGAAACCTTCTCGGTAACGCCGCCGCGGCCGATGCCGCCTTGCTGCAGCCGGCAGTGCTTCTTTCCGTCATGCGACGAGAGCATCCGGGTAACCCCCAGGCCCCAGCCTTCTTTCATACGGTCGATGACCTTTTGCTGCGAGGCGGTAAAGCTCGCCTTTTTCTTCACTGTCGTTGTCATGGTGTCCTCAGGATGTGCTGGCGCTATTTGCCAACGGCTATTACGGGAAGTGTCGCATACTTGCGAGCTCTCCCTCGTATAGCGAGAAGCGGCTCGTCAGGTGGGCAGGGTGAGGAATTTGGCGATGAACTCGGCCGCCGGCATGTGCGTGTCATCCGGGCCATGACGATTACTCCGGATACAGTCGTCCAGGGTGAGCCCGATTGCGGAGCTACAGCCCTGAGCCTGCGCTCGTGCCAGCCGCCGCGGCAAGTCCCGCAAGCCAGCCTTCCCTTGCTCTTGCCGAACGACTTCGGTGAGCTGTTCCAGAGTAAGCGCGTGCTCCCACAGGCACGCGTCGCAAACGGTCGAGTACTCTTGGTACGTGCCGTCCTTGTACAAGATGAGGGACATGCTAGGCGCCGACCATCTGACTGCCTTCGTAAGCAGCCAGCTCGCCACTCTCCTCGAGGTACGTTTCCTGCAGGTGCATGCACCGGGAATCATTTACGTCAAGGTCAGCTTCGCCATAGCCAGCGTCCTTCGCCCACTCGGCGAACTCGGCCCAGTTCGGGACGATGATGAGCCGCGGGTCATTGCGGGCGATGAAGCCGCTATCGCGAGCGCGCGCAGCCAGGTCGAGCAACTCGACAACGAATGGACGTTCGGCCCCACGCTCAATTTGGTCACGCGACCGGAACGCCACGCTGCGGTGCTTGGTTGGCTCGCGATTGACCGGCACCCCGTCGCGGGTCCGCGCGAGGTAATAGTAGCCCCGCCAAGTCTCACCGTGAAAGGTATGTTCCCCCTCGCTGATGAGCTTGAGGTCCGACACGTGTACGCCCACCTCCTCCCAGGTCTCACGCATAGCGGCCTGCTCTGGCGACTCCCCCGGGTCGACCTTTCCGCCCGGGTAGTTCAGGCCTTCACGGCCCCCTTCGAAGTGGTCGATAACGAGGGTCTCAGCTTGTGCGTTCTGGATGAGAACGCCGACAAATTCACGAAGGCTCATCGCGTCACTCCCGCCGGCTTCTTGCTCGGGTCCTTGACCTTCCACTTGGCCACCTCCTGCTCATAGAACTTTTCGACGGCATTGCCGTTCCAGGATGCCTCCACGAAGCGGCCGCCAGGGTCAACGGTGCGTACGGTAACTGGATGCACCACCTGCTTAGACATTGTCGTGTTCCCCATCTTCATCCGCTTGACGGTGAAGAGGACTTGTCCGGGCTTGATTCGAGAGATTGCGGCCATGGCCATCCTAGCGTGAAAATAGTGAAAATAGTGAAAATAGTGAAAATAGTGAAAATAGTGAAAATCTTATACTACAGTATAGCATACGGTAGTATAAAATGCCGATATTCCACGTCGACTTAGCTAGGCCGGACAAAGAAAAACACCGCGTCCTGATGGAAGCGGTGTTGGTGAATTATGCGTCGCGTCGGTAACTGTCAATCGTGCGCTGCAGGTCACGTACCTGCGACGTCAGCTGGGCTTCTGCCACCCAACTGTTAGCCATGGCCACGGCTTGGTGCAACGGTAGTTCGGTGCGGTACTCGGCCTGGACCGGATAGCTCGGGTGAGCCTCATCGAGCTGCATGAGCCGGGAGGTATAGTGGATACGGTCGCGCTTCAGTTCAAGCCACTGGTCGAGAGTCATCGAAGTGCCTTCGATGCGCTTTATATAGAGAACGCCGTCGCTCTCGCAGAAGAAGGCTGGCCCCGTCAAGCGCTCGAGAATCTGGTCAAAGTCAGTCGCGAGTACGGCATCAGTCGGTGTTGCGGTTGGCATCAAAGCTCCTGTAGTTGTGGTCCTGCTCAGTGTAGCTCCCTATGAACCGAAGTCTCCGATATGTAGGCGGAGCGAGAACGGGGGTGGGAACCTGGCCCAATACCGGGAGGTTGCGAACCGGGTATTCCGGCGCCCCTGCGGGAGAATTAAAAAGTCCCCGCTAGCGGGGACTGGAATTACAGCGGGCGAACTAGTCGTTGCTTTGTGGGATGCTCAGGGCCGCGATGATGGGGCCTGCGTCACGTGCGAGCGCTTTGGCATCGTCGAGGGTTCGGAGCATGTCGGCACCTTGGTCGTCCTGGATGCGGTCGAAGCTCTTCTGCATCCCTGAAACCATCTCTTGGAGACGGACCAGCAGTTGCTGGGCCTGCGCCGGCGCGCTCGCAGGAATTTCCGCGCGACGGGCTTTTGCGAAATGCTCAGCGTGGAAATGAGCCGAACGCAAAACGGCCAGTAACGGCTCGTCTTGGCGGCTTGCGATTGGCACAAAGCGGTACAGTAAGTCGCCTGCTTTGCTGCGAATGACGATGTCGCCGCGGTCCTCGGTGCCGAGGGTTGCGCCTTCGAGCAGATGCTGTGGAGCTTGTTGATTCATGGTGTCGTCCTTTGAGTTGTCCTGCCAAGTGTAGCGAGACCGGACTGGGACGGCGACCTAGTCTTTACGAAGGCAGGCCAGCAGGGCCGAGGCTCGGCCTGCGCCGCGATTACTGCAGTCACGGGCATTGCTTTGGAGGGCGCCGGCGACGAGATTGCGCCGCTCCGCCAATTCCTTCGCGAGCGTATCCGGATTGCGCTCCTCGTACTTCACGTAGCCCTTGTATTCGCGTGCCAGGCTCGCTTGGGTCACGCAGACCTCGACTGCCTCATCTGCTGCGGCTTTGTCCGTGCGGCCTGGGACTGCTCGCGCAACGACAAATCGCGCGGCTGAACAGGTGTACTGCTGGGAGTAGTTCGCTTGTCGCTCGCTGGCCGTGGCGGCCGTGGTGGCGAGAGCGGTCAGGGTGGCAAGGGCAATACTTGCGATGGAACGGAGCATAGTGCGCCTCATTTACGGAAATGGTTTACTGTCAGTGTAACCAAAAATTGAAGCTTAAGCAAAATTTCACCGGCACTCCGGCTCTAGGCCTCGCGCACTTCGGTTGTCCAGGTGTCAGGAGTGGGCAAAAGCAGCAGGGGGCCGGCCTCCGGGCACGCAAAAAAAGTCCCTCGAGCTTTGTGAGCTGAGGGACGTGAATGACGCAACTTAGAGCTGCGTGACGATGGTGTATTCGTCGACAAACTTACCGGTGTTTTCCAGGTTCCCGTAGAAGAGTCGCTTGCCGGCGCAGACGACGCTGTACTGCTCAGCGTCGAGGGTGACCGCCTTAATCAGCGTCAAGCCCTTGTCAGCTGCGAGCTTTTCTAGTTGCACAGGGTCGCGCAGCATTTTTGAGCGCCGCCACTGTGCGAGCAGTGCGAGCGAGTGTTCGTCGGTGCCAAACATTTGAATCCTTCCAGAATTGTGGTCCTTTGCAGGGTAGCGACCTGGCTTAAACGTGCCGCGGCGCCCGTCCGAAAAAAGAATTGCAGGAGCATGGTTCCTGCAGAATTCACCTACGTGGAATGTCAGTATTTTTATTTTTAACCGAAACCGAATGTGTTTCAAGCACCTCGAGGTAGCCTGACTCGTCCATGCTGCCAACGACCTCCATTTTCAATAGGTCGCCAGGCTCGACAAGTGCCAGCTCTGCCATCTGCCGTCGAGTCTGCAGGCTCGCGCAAGGCAACCAAATCGTCGCCGGTTTGCCATTCAGCAGAGGATAGCTGGAGAGATACGGATGGCCCAACAGCACGAAGAAAGTTTCACCTCCTCGCACCAAAGTTTTTGCAGCCACTACGTGCATTCCGAGGGTATTGCTGTGCATATCAAGTCCTTTGAAGTTGTCCTACCGAGTGTAGCCATTCCAAGGGTCTTGCCTGGCGCCGAACTTCAAGTTCTTCGAAGGTTCGGGTCTTTCGCACACCGTTCGAGGAACCAGACCATGATGCCCAAAGTGCCGGCTTTCACGACCCGACCTTGGAATGAAAGCGTGAATCGAGGGTTGTTAATTGACTGGGAAGGGGCGAGCACCATCCCCTGCTGCCTCGCCATTTGGGCGACGTCGTCAGGAGTGCGTTGGCAAACCGATTGGTGCCATTTCACCAGAGGTGAATTTCGCAAGTAATCGTACACGTCGGACATCGAGAGACACGGGAAGGAAAGACAGTATAGCGCTTGTATTGCCCTATCGCAACATTGTGTCATGAAAAGGCTAAACCTTCGGGCTAGACTACGGCTTTGGATGAACGAAATGCTCGATATTCTGAACACCCTAGCTTGCCGAATTGACGCGCTCGTCAACCGCAGCATATTGGGCACATGGGCCCGGACCTTACTACGAGCCAAGCAGAGCCGGCACGGTTGACCGGCACACTGCTTCACGCTTCGTACCCGTCAAGTTCGCTACACTGGCCAGGACAACTCAAGAGGAAAACATCATGCGCAGAGGCTTTAACCCTGTCATCATCTTTAACAAACGCGGCGAGATTTTCGCCTTCGCTACGGGCTCGGACGCCACATCGGAACATGAGTGGGGCAGTAAGTCGATGCAGGAAGACCTGTGCAACCCGGAGGGCGCAGCACCAAAATCCGTAGGGCTACTGGAAAAAGTCACGCAGGCATGCGGTATCACTGACCCGGCTCCGAGGACTGACCCGGAACTGATAGCCGCGCTGCGTGCGGGCAAAGCATTCGCTTACCCTCAGCTGCTGGACCGCAAAGCGCTGTCGAAGAACCTCGACCGCTTGCAGTTCATCACCGGTGTCGAGAAAGGACAGCCTGTGGCCGTTTTCGGCTATGCGCCAAGGCGCGAGCGCGTCGCAGTCGACAATCGCGAGCTGATGTTCTATCGCGATGAGGAATACGTTGGTGCATGGGACGAAGGCTCGTTTGCATTCAAGGTTCGCGGGGAGAAGCTCGTCGCGAAGCTGAAGCAATTTGCCGAGAAGGCACAAGCCGGCGGAGCGCTTTTCGCGGGCACGTTCCTCAAGGTCCACGAGAAAGAGCATCTCAGCGGGGTCATCCTGGCGCTGCGCGACGACTTGCGGACGGAACATCTGCAGGCGGCGGCAAAAGCCCAGGCCGACTGGGAAGCCACGCTGCGGCTCAAGGCGAAATCACGACTCGAGGAACTGTACGAGCTGTACCGCGAGCATCGCAAGACGGTTCGTTCTGCCGTGCTACCCGGGAATCTGGGAGAAGTCTGGACGGACGGCCCGGATAGCGATGTGGCCTACCGCCTGAACCCGGACCGCGACTCCTGGGGCGAGTACTACGGGCCGTATACGTTCGAGCAGCTGAGGGATTGGATTTTGGCGGAAGAGAAGTACCGCCTGGTGCCGACGCTGAAAAAGAACTCCGCGCCCGCCTAACAGGCTACCGCATCACTTTCTGACTACCCTGGCGACGCAAGTCCCAGGGTATTTTTTCGGATAGGCTTCGGTTCCTACACGCAGTATGCCTACCTCGAAAATCCCACTCCTCCTCGGCCTACTGGCTGTCCTCTCGGGCGGCACGCCAGCCATGGCTGCTCCAGCCGAGCGACCGATTGAAGCTTTCGTCTCGCCTGGCCACCTCTTCCCTGTCGAAGGGACAACGTTCTTCAGCCGCGGCGCGAACCCCTCACCGGAGAGCTACCGCCCACTGCTCGTCTACGACAAACCGGCCGGCCGGGCTATCGGCGAGGTTCGACTCTCCAACCCGCACTGCGTGTCCGAAAGTCCGCCAGCGGGCTGCGAACAGGGCCTGGAATGGCGCCTGCACCTCGCATCGGGAAAGTCGGTAGCGCTGGCGACAGCTGAATACAGCTACGGAACGGATGGACTCGTGACCTACTCGAAGAGCATGACCGCCGCTGGCGCTCTGTGGAGCCTCATTGAGTACCGAGGCGGCACGTTCTGGGTCACGACGGCCAAGGAAGATGTCGCCGTCTATGAGGAGCTTGCGTCCTACGTAGAAGACTTCGAGCAATGGTGCACGGCCCCAGGCCGGTGCGCTAAGCCAGACGCAGCACTGCAGCAGGAATTCTCTCGGCTCAAAAGCGGCCAGATAAACATCATGGGCTGCGACCAGGGATATGTCATCACAGGTGTCGTAACCTACGTGGGCCAACGCTACTACAAGCTCGAGCGCCCAGGCCTGGACCCAAGCAGCGCGCGGACAATCTTGCCCGAGACGGGGTTCACTCCCGTGCGAAACCGGGCAGGCCGCCACACCGGCTATTTCTCCGCTCGCGGTTGCTGACGGCGAGATAGGTCTGCAAAAGAAAGGGGCGCCGCGGCGCCCTTTTACTCGGCCTAACGCGCTGCCCAGTCAAGCACTGGTAGCCGCAGCCGGGTAGCTGAATTTCCACACATCGAAACACTCTCGTTCTGCTCGAGGCGCAGCAAGCACGTTTTGATAATTTGTTCGGCGCGATAGCTACTCTCCCCCGAGGTTTCAATGGTCTGCGCGACCAAGCCAGCAGCTTCCCGAGCTGCGTCCTGCGCTCCCACCCTGAAAAAGACCTTATTCCAGGTATGCTCCTCGAGAGTACGTAGATGCGCTCCAACCGTGTAATCCTGGGCAATCAACCGGCTCTCCAGGATGACGAACGCGATGCCGGCGGCGCGAGCGCGTACTAGGAGCGTTGGCCAGTGCTCAAGGCGGAACAGCAGCGAGCTCGGCAGCACGACGATGAACGGGTGAGCTGGTCTGCCCTCACTGGCCGGTCGGTGCAGGTGCCGGACCATTTCGAGCACCTGCTCGCAAAGGCTGTCGCGAGCTTCAGTGTGCGCTGGCGTTGCGGCGAAGTTTGGGAGCGAAACGTAGACGGCCTCAGAATTCTCCGCGGACTCTACGAGCGCGTAGGCGGTCCCATAACCTGCGGAGGTGTCGACAGCCGTGAACGGGATGCCGAGGGCCTCAGCGGCCCGCTCAAGCCCGCCTGCGACCCGTTCCTCCTGGTTCTCATCCACAAAGAAGAACCCACCGCCTCGGCCGAGCTGCTGCGCAAGGAGATATTGCACAAACAATCCTTGGCTGAATCCCGCGCCACCGTAAACCGCTGTGTGGCGAACGAGAGCCACGTCGTCGACCAGGAAGCGGGACACACCGTCCGGATACGCTCCAAACGACAAGTATTCCGGATAGTCGCGCAGGGCCTCGTCGTTGACGACATCTTCGAGATGCATGACCGAGACGGCGACGGGAGCTGGCGCCGGCACGCGGCCAGGAAGAATGCGGGAGAGAAGCGAGCGGCGGGGCGGCTTGAAATCTGCGAGGGACATAGGCATTCCAGGACAAGAGGGGGAGAACAGCGGTGTAGCGACCGTTCGCAAATTGTTTGACTTCCCCGGCTGTTACGGCTGAGCCTTGGCACACCTTGGTGGTATAAACTCTGTGCGTATACGACCTGGCTTTCGTTTGCCTGCCGCCTCGCAACCCGTATGGGTACGGTAAAACAACGACCTGGCAATGCCAGGATTTTCGTGCTGCCGGGTACTGACGACATCCTCTTCACCTGGTTCGGCCGAGAATGCGAGCACTCGGGACATCTTCTTGCAGAGCATGTTTTGACCGAACCTACTGGTCAGGAGGACCTCATGAAATTTTTTTCGCTCAAATCACTCTTCCCCGTGCTGGCTGAAGCCGAGACACGTTTCCCCGATGACAGGCCGGCTACGATGTCCGGGGTTTTGTCGTTTCTATTCAAGCGCTCCGCCAAGCATTTGCGCACCCACCTTCACACGCGTCACGGTGTGTCGCTGAGTCATGCTCAAGCCCTCGATGCGGTGAGCGCCAGTGTCGGTTGCGCCGATTGGAATACGGCGCATGCGTTCTTACATCGCACATCGCACGAAGACCTGGCTTCCTCTGAAATGCTTGCACCGGCGTCTGTCGGCAAGATGTCTGGGCCTGAACTGTTGTCCCGGCAACTTGATTTTTCGGTTAGCAGCCTCGTCATTGGGCCGGCCGGCACCGGCAAGACCTGCGGGGTCTTGTTCGCATTACAGCAAAGCCGCGCCTTTGAGAAAGGCCGGCCTGTCATGATAGTACGAACGGCGGAACTGACGCAGCACCAGCCGAACTGGGGCAATGCCGTGGGCCATCTGCCGAGTGTTGTTACTCTGGAGTCGTTGGGCCGCGCCAAGCCGGCTGCAGCCGATGACTGCCTGGTGGTCATACCTTCAGAGGATTTCTCTGATTCTATCAAGCGCGGAGAATACCAGGCGGACATGGTGGCTCGAATGCTCGTTTGGCTTAAGCGTCGCGAGCACCTTAATCCCTTGGTGTTGGTCGATGACGCCCCTCATGTGCTCGGCGAGCAAGTCAGCACGTTTTTGCAGGAGTTGCCCGGAACGGTAACTCTCATTTGGCTGGCACAGTCGCTGGGAGACTTCAAAGACCTGTCGCTGGTACGGGCGCGTTTTAATCGAGTTCATCAGATGTTCCAACGTAGCGTGGGCCCGTTAATGGAACAGCTAGTTGGTGCTCACCAGGTAAAACGGGCCGAGCCATTGGTAAGTCGCCTGAAACTGGGAGAGGCTATTTCGATGCCGTTCTCCTTGCCAGCATTGACTCCTTCGATGAGGCAAGCAGTTCAGGCTGCGTTCCTGCAGGTGCTGCCCTGCTTGCGTGTTGCCCATACCGACTTGCCGCGTGGGCAGGCGCCTGATACCTGGGTTGTGGGCTCTCGGGTGTATGTGCTCGAAACGAGGCTTCAGGAACGCGTCCTATCCATGCTCCCTGAGCAGGTCCGGGCCCAGTTGGCCCGTCTGCATAACCCAGATATGCGCTTGTCCGTTGTGACTACATGCCTGTTGGAGGTGCTAGAGTCGACAGGACTGCTGGTTCGCCAACATGAAGGTACCGTCCTGCCCATTGCTGAGGCTCTGTGGACCATGAAAATCGGAGCGGTGCCCTACAAGGGTGTGCTGGTGCTTGAAGTTCCTCTCGAGCTGCAGCAAGCGTTACCGCAGTCCCCCGTGGTGCCCGCTCTGACAGGGCCTTTGTATGACGCAGCCGCGCCGAATAAGCGCAGTCGGTTTCTCGCGCAGTAAGCCGAGGTGGCCCGGGCTCCTGGGAGGGCGCCGGGCCACCACCTGCTTAATAATACCTTCCGGAAAGAAAAAGCCCGACCAAGAGGTCGGGCTCGTAATGATGAAACAGCGATGCCTAGGTTATGCGACCGCGGCTTCGACCGGCTCCAGGCGGTAGCTCCGGAGCTGGCGAGCGATGAAACGCTCGCGGTCGCCGAACTGCAGGAAGTACAGGTGGGTGACGCCGTCATTCACCCGCACGGCAAGGAACGGTTGGCCTTCAAATTCGCCAGTGACACCCGACTTCGCGTAGGCGCCGTCTTTGCCTGAGAATTGCTTCAGGTGCTCGCCTTCGAGGAAAGGCATGCCTTCGGTTTCGAGTTCCACATACAGATGGCCCAAGGTCATGTTCATCGTGCTGTGTCGGATGGTGTCGCGGAGGTAGCGTCCGAGCATTTCGCCGGCAAGCGCTTCCACGAAGGATTCATCGCAGATGTTGACGGACTTGATGCTTTCTAGGTACGAGCATGCCAACTCGAATACTTCTTCACTGCGGTCCTTCGCGACCATGGTGCCGTGAACGCCGAAGATGTCGGCTGGCACACCCAGGTCGCTTGCAGCTTGAAGCAGCAAACGACCGCTCAGGCCATGATACTCCTGGGCCTTGCGCGGAGGGTACTGGGGATGGAGCTGCAGCCGGGCATTCAGCATCACGGCAGGAATCGCGCCCGGGTGGTCGGCCGTGAAGCCGGCAAAGCCCGAATGCACTGCTTTGCGGCGTTCATCCGCCCCTTCAGTGAAACTCGTGAAGGAGATTTTGGCGTCGGTTTCACGCATCAGCTTGCAGAACTCCAGGTCGCAAGACTCTGGATACGCTCGTTTCGAGGGAAGGTAGCCGTGATTGCTTTTGGTTTCCTGTCCTTCCGGGCCGCTATGGCTGAGAACCAAGAAGCGCGGGGTCTCGCCGTCGTTATGCAGTTCCCGGTAGACGAGCACGTGGATAACGCCATCGTGGCCGAGGTAGACGTGGAACGTTTGACGCTCGATGGTGACGCCGTAGACCAGCGTGCGGGGAGTATTGTTCGTCAGCTGGGCTGCACAGATTACCGGCGGGATGCGAGGTGCAGCTTTCAGTTCTTCAAATTCAGTTGGGGTCATGAATGTCCTCTTTGAGGTAGTTGGCCTACCGAGTGTAGCGAGCGCACAAAAAAAGCCCGACCAAGTCGGCCGGGCTGTGAATCATAAGGAATCAAATTGGCGATACTAAGCGGTAGTACGCCAGCCACAATTCAAGGAACCGCTCACGGTCTCCGAACTGCATGAAGCGAATCTCAGCTCTGCCGTCCGAGAACCGAGCGGCGACGAAAGGGTTGCCTTCGAACTCTCCTGCGACACCCTGGTGCCCTTGGAAGTCCCCCACCCGCGTGTAATAGCTGAAGTCGCTATCGTCGACGAACGGGATGTGGCCCGCCGGCAGCTCAATCAAGACGTGCCCGTAGTCGACCGTGACCTTACCGGTTTCGGAGAGCGGGAATTGCTCGAAAGCCGCCAACACGAGATGGCGAACGAACGACTCACTCCGCACATCTAGCCGATTGAGGCTATTCAGGTAGTCGCATGCGAGGTCATACACGGCTTCCTTGCCCACGTCTGCCACCACAGCTTTGGTCCAGCCTAAGATTGCGGCTGGCACCGCCAGGTCGTTCGCGGCCTGAAGAATCAACCGCGGCGCCAAAGTCGAGTATTCGGAATGACCGTATTGTGGATACTGATTCTCGTGCCGAAGCCGCTCGTGCATCATTTCTCCGTGAATCGCTCCGGGGTGGTCTGCTGTGAAGCCGGCGAAACCTTCGTACCGCCGCTGGCGCTCCGCCGCAGCGTCGTCATTGAAGTTTGCATATTTTGGCTGGACGCCGGCCCGGATAAGCGCCTGGCAAAATTCGAGGTCGCACGATTCCGGCCATGCGGGCATCACGTCAACGAACGCGTCGTTGCTCAAGATGCATTCAACGCCGGGCTTCTGGCTCTGATGTCGGAGAACGAGGAACCGCGGTTCGTCCCGCCTTCCCATCAGCGCCTGGTAGGTCAGGATATGGATATACCCATCCTGACCGAGATACACGTGGAAAAGGTAGCAGTCTGCCGTTTCCCCGATAAGCAGCGTTCGAGGTGTCTTGTCGGACAGGCTCTCGGCCGTCAACGTAGGTGCTTCATTCGGGACGGTGCCCAGGTTTTCAAAGTCTTCGCGTTTCATGATGTCCTCATAGTGTGGTTAGCCTACTATGTGTAGCAAGTTCTTGGAATACCGCGTCGCTGCCGATGCGGTGGTTTGATTCCTGGCCAACCGCACATGAGCAGCGCACCCCAAGCGCTTACGAGCCGTGGACTTACAGCTTCTCGATTCGCAGAGCGGTTCCCTTGGGCAGGCCGAGCTTTTTAGCGGGAACTCGCAACGTCGCATGCCCTTCAGGGTGAACCACCAGGAGACCGGCGGCATTGAGCTCCAGTAGGATTGGGAGCAGCTCACCGCGCATGGGCAGCTGGGCCTTGCTGCGCAGGGTCAAGAGCGCAGCTTGAGCCATCGGTGATAGGTTGGCCACGGAAGCTGGCGCTGGTGCAGCTTGGGCCGCCCAGTCAGCCGCGCATTCTTGCGCACGTGCCCAGAGAGCCTGCGCATGAGCCATCGCAGCCTCGTCGTAGGCCCAGGCTTCCTTCCCCGGCTTGCCAGCCGCGGTTAGCGTCTCCGAACTTTCGATTACCTTTGCCAGGCGCGTGAGCAGCCAGACGTCTGGCGTGCCTGCCGCACGGAGCTTCGGGTTGGCGTCCCAGTGATACTCGCGGCCGTCGGCGTGCTCCAGCCACCAGTTCGCCGGCGAGGTGTGGCGCCAGACCTTGAGGACCGCCCCATCCTGGAAGAGCTTTAGGACGCGGGCGCCCTCCCCGCTCTGGAAAGCGGCAAGCGGGTCATAGACGTGGGGATTTGCAGCAACGTGAATCGTAATCATGAAAGGCTCCTGAGCCCGGAAGTCCTGGCCGGGCGATGAGTAAAAGACCTTTCTATGTAGTGCGAGCACCTTATATCGCCCGTCCGGTTTTCAGTATGTACAAAGACAAATGGCGAGGTGCAGTTAAGCACACTCGCCATCGGTCTAGGACACCTTCTTCGGAGGACACCGTTCAGGATGTTTCACATTCTACGCCCACTTTTTAAAATGTGCAACAGCTTTTTATAAGGAGACTCGATTTTGTGCGACGAGGGCTTCACGCTGCACTCGTCTTTTCGATTCTCCAGTCACACGAACTGCAGCTGATAGTGGTGCTGTTCTCCACGACGTCCTGTTTGCAGGAAGGGCAAAAGTCGCCACACGGACACGGCCGCAGCTCCTGGCAGGTCGTGCAGAATCCGTTCTCAGTCTTAGCGTGCTCGTAAATTTCCACTGTCTTCTCCATTGCGGTCACATACGATAACACTAAATACCCCGCCCCGCCTGTGCTACGCGAGCTGAAGCGAAAGCACAGCTAGAAAGACAAATGGCGAGGTGCAGTTAAGCACACTCGCCATCGGTCTAGGACACCTTCTTCGGAGGACACCGTTCAGGATGTTTCACATTCTACGCTGAGTTTTTAAGAAATGCAACGGATTTTTATAATTTGGGCTGATTTTGTGCGGCGAGGGCTTCAAGCACCGATATTCTTCTTTTGATGCGCCCATCACCGCGCAAAACACCCTTGGAAAAGACAAATGGCGAGGTGCAGTTAAGCACACTCGCCATCGGTCTAGGACACCTTCTTCGGAGGACACCGTTCAGGATGTTTCACATTCTACTCCCAAATTTTATGTAACGCAACCATTCTTTAAAAGTTCGAGCTATCTGGCCGAATAGCATCGCCAAACTAATTGCGCTCGCTACAAGAACCCCCTTCCCTTCAACAAAACCATGCTGACATCCCCTACTCCACCTCTTCGTGTTCCGGAGGCCTCGCCAGGCGCCGCACTGATGGTCAGAGTTGGCGACAAGTTGCGGCTTCGACCGGGCGACCGATTCGTGGCGGACTGGACCGACCAAGCCGAGCTCGCACAGCTGTACTGCGAAGTCGTGGAGCGCACAGGGAAAACCTATCAATGCTTCATCCTGAACGGATTCTGGACACTGCGGTTTAATCTTCACGGGGAGGCCCGTCACAATGGTAGGCTGGCCCGAGTGCGGCTCCTTCTGCCGACGAAGTTGACCAGGGTAGCTGACATGGGGGATTCTGACCGTGTGCTCACGGTCGCGGAGCGCCAGCTGCGAAAGGCCGCCAAAGGCTAAAGGCGCTACCGTACGCACAAAGACAAATGGCGAGGTGCAGTTAAGCACACTCGCCATCGGTCTAGGACACCTTCTTCGGAGGACACCGTTCAGGATGTTTCACATTCTACGCGGAGTTTTTAAATATCGCAAGTTATTTTTAAAAATCCAGGTTACTCGCGAGACTCGCGCAAGTGTGTGTGGACATGCCGAACTTATAGCAATTAAGTGCCAGTTCCGCTCAGGACCACCGGTGCCGAAAGCACCGAGTCATTGTTGGTCACAGGTGTGAAGTAAAGCCGCACCCCGTAGGATGCGGCTCTCTGAATAGAATCTTTACAGGACCAGCGGCGTTATTTTCAACACCCGTTCCCACTCGTCCAACGAGACCCGCAGAACTTGCTGTGCATGAGCCAGACTGCTCCACAGGGGGTTACGCTCTTGAACGATGGACTGACCATTGCGGATGGCGCTAGCCAGCCTACGACTCGCGACAACGTCCGGATGCTCGTTCCAATTTTCGACCTTGTGAGCCCGAAGCGTTGCAATGGTCTCCATTTCATAACCGTACAGCGCAATGATTGCCCCGCCGACGATTAAGCCTTCTCTGCTTGGAGAAGCTGCGTGCATATCCTAGTCCTTTCCAATTGGTGTTGTTGATTGCCCTGTTCTGTGTAGCACCGCGCGGTATCCCGTCGCGGTCACCGCCGCCCCCGGCCAGCAGCCCATGCTACAAACAAGCCCCCGCTGTACCTAGGCAGATGCGCAAATAATCGAGATAGCAGAGAACCGAACTCAGTACCTATATTCCTTGTATAGACGGGATGCTCCCACCTACGCGGCCAACCAAAAAAAATCTGCCGTCTTTGATATCAAGGATATTTCTATGTTTTCGCTCATAATCACCATCATCTCCATTGCGCTGGCGCTCGTCCTAGTGCTAGCTGTGATGTATTACGGCAGCGAGGCCTTCGGTAAGCATACCGACAAAGTCCTCGCTGAAACTCTTGTCAACCAATCTGTCCAGATTGCCTCCGCCCAGCAAGTCGCACGCGCTCAGGGGTTAACACTTCCCGCTGGTGAGACAATCGTCTTGCCTACGGCCCTGCTCAGCACAATGCCTGTGCCGCCGAAGGCCGCGTATTCCTCGGGAGAACCCTCGGCCACGGACTGGAAGACTTACGTTCCTGGCACTGCGGGGCATTTCGGGTTGCAGTCCAAGCTAAGTAAGCGCGCCTGCATGGCGGTAAATAAAGCTCAAGGCTTCATCGGAATTCCAGCGGTATGGGACGGGACATCGTCCGTCCAGTGCTTCGGTGCGCACCCAGAGGGTTACACCTTCATCCGCCAACCCGGAGGTCAGACGCAAGAGCAGCGTGACGCTGTCATCGACAAGGCTATCGGTGAAGCACAGCCTAATCCCAATGCAAAGCCGGGATACCCTCGTCTCTGCCCGGACGACACTACGATTACCGAGGGCGTGTGCGGCACGGGCACCGCTCCGCCCCAGACCGACAAGACCGGATTTTGGGTTCTACGTGCTGTCATCGATGTGGACAGCTCCCCTTCCATCATAAGTGAAGGTTACACGGCGACATGCCCCGCCGGTGCAATTGACCCGACGACGCCGGCCGCGCAACCGGTGGCTTCCGCATCTAACGAGGCCTTCAATGTCGACGGGACAATTGACATGGGTTGGGCGCTTCCTAAGAACCATCCGACCCCTTTTGCATCGGACCTGACTCGCACCTGGTGTCTGCCCGCTAAAAAGGATGACGTGGTGAACACAGGGAATATTAGCGGCGATTCCGAATCCGGGAACATTCGCAATTCCGTTTTGACGGTCAACCCTTCGG
>Ga0265798_10006572_pt1 | contig 15250 bp, 10 predicted proteins | sample P3T30metagenome_FD_192430 | JGI IMG/M metagenome (GOLD analysis project Ga0265798, IMG submission 192430) | Plant litter microbial communities from East Loma Ridge, Irvine, California - P3 T30 | ecosystem: Environmental > Terrestrial > Plant litter > Unclassified | place: USA: California... | reverse complement strand
CACCCTCTCCGAGATCGAAATCGTACACTTGGAACGCGTACAGTTTGGTTTGAGGAACTTCGACATGGTGGTTGTGTTTAAGGACTACAACCGGCCCCCCGTCCACATCAACACCATCCCCGTCGAGTCCCTCGACCCCGTCAAGGATTGGTTGGATAGTGTTGATATCCCGTTCACAGAGGGTCCCCTCAACCTCAACTGGGCCACCATCATGAAAACCGTAACCTCAGACCCCCACCAATTCTTCGCCGACGGCGGATGGAGTTTCCTTTCCAACGAAACCGATGACGAAGGCGACGGCGAGGAAGAAGAGGAATCCGCGTTCGAAGTTAGTGAATCCGAACTCGCCATCTCAGACGAATCCTCCGACGAATCGGACTTTGATGAGAACGCTTCCGAGGAGATGTCAGATGAGGGTTCAGAAGACGAGTTCTCAGAGGGAGAGTCCTGGGATGAATTGGATAAGAAGGCGGCGAAGAAGGATAAGGAGGCTGCGGCCGATGCGAGTGAGGATGAGGGGAAGAAGAAGAGGAAGCGCTAGTATGCTATTTTTGCAAGGGGGGATGAGGGGACGCGTGAGGATCACGTCCGGTTTGATGCGTGCTTCGATAAGTTCTATGAGAGGATTCTGGCGATGGATGCGGAAAAGAAGTGAGGGTGCAAGTGGAAGCGGAAGTTGGGGGTTTGTGTAAGATTAACACTGCGCATGATGTGCAGTGATTGGATTTGGGTTTCTTGACACCGTGGTCCTGCATCTTTTCTGATGCGGAGAATGGAAAGAAGCAGGGAGTTCTTCTCATTGCGAATAAAGTTTTTAATCTGAGTTACGGATGTGTTTGTCGTGACTGTGCTTCGTTGTGTAATCTGGCCTGCGTAACGGGGTGGGTGTTGAGTATCGATCACGTCTTGCATCTTGCAATTACTGTACCCTCGTAGTCTGCGTCTGTGCACGTTATATGTCTTTGTAAAAGTAAAACATTATTGATATAAGTAATATGGTGGAGATGTTGACTCTGAGGTGCGAGTACTGTTGTGTGTTCGACTGCGAAGTTGGATAAGTTTGAAGTATACGTTATTTTACGGCCTTGAAGTGATGGTCAAGTACCAAGGGTTAGTACATAGGTGGGTTGGAAGTATGCAACCATCCCTAAGGTTCAGGGTGTTTCTTTTGATAAGCCCAAGTGCGTCTATAGTACTTTGTCATATCAGTCAAAAAAGGGGTAACATGGTTGTCGGATGCGGTGGTGGGGTATAATAGTGGGATGTGGTGGTGTGCTATATTTCTAGTCCAGAGCCCCGTTGTGCAACACAGCATGCGCGTCTGCCGTTATATGCGCATCTGCCGTTATACCAAGACCTCCTCCTACTATTCTAGTGATACAAGACAGTGCAAATCCATCGCTTTATCTCGCCATCCCATCACTTTCTCGTTTCTTGCACATAAACCCATTTTGTTCCAGCAACATCCTCTACGTTCCGCAGGCATTCTAGACCTCAGATATCCAGCTCAATCTGGCATTATTATCCTCGTCATCGTCCTCGTCGTCGTCAGAGTCGTGAAGATTTCGCCCGGCAGATCGAAAGGGGTTGCGGAATGTGAAGCGGTATGACGGGGTGTCTCGGTTAGGGCGCATGTGCTGGGGTGTAACGGGTTGAGGTGGACTGTGGAAGATATCGGGGCGGTTGAGTGGTATGTGCAGTCTATGCTCATGTTGTGGCTGTGGTGAGGGTGGTGATGGTGGTTGTGTTAATGCTGGTCTTGATTCCTGACGTAGATCGTCGTCGTGTAGTTCTAGTTGCGGTGGTGCTGATGCTGTTGATGACGTTTCGTGTAGTTGCGGTCGTGCTGCTGTTGCTGACAAGCGGTTTACTCGACGTCGTGCTGGGCGTCGATCTGGTGCTGGTGGTGGCTGTAGTGGTGGTCGTACCGATGATGGTGATGGTGGCGGTTGTGCTTCCCCATCTTCTGACATATCAGACACGTATTCTGGATTCATCGAGATTGTGGACACATCAGACACGGAGCCGGCGTCTGCATCCGCTTCTTCCGATCCGATAAAAAGTTGGGCTGGACGTCCTGCTAAACCTGATGCTGGAGCATATGGCGATGCTGTCAATGGTGGCGATGGTGCTCCTGATGGTGGCCGTGCTTCCCCATCTTCGGCATCCGCTCCTCCTAGTATTAGTGGTTTCAGATAGCTAGACAGGTCTCGCAGCAGTGTGAAAACTAGATCTGGAAACCCTTTGGTATCTTCCTCGTTCCATATGCCGATGAATACCCAGGACGTCCGGATTACCGTCGACCCAGCAATTATGATGGCGATAATTTGGCCAACAGAGTACACGCTCGAGCTAGCTTGGAGTCCAAAGTCTTGGATCGTGATCTCCGCAGCGACCATTGATGTGATTGCATACACCGCATAGAGCAGGTGAGATGACGAGATGGTGGCGAGACTCTCTCGGTACTGTTTACGCGACAACTGAGCAGCCTGTTCCTTGCTCAATGGGGCTTTGGTGCGCAAGCCCTTCTCGGCTCGATGATATCGCCCTGATTTGTGAAGTGCCCCGCAGGAAGATCGCAGGACCATGATCCATCGGAGCGTGTAGTAGACGTAGAAGCAAGAGAGTCCGTCATCATCGCTGAAGTTATCGCCACAGTGACTGATCCACGACCAGAAAAACACGTAGAGACACTCGCAGCCCTGACGCAAAATCGCCACGTTTGAGTCCAACGACAATGAACGGGATTACAATCAAACCCAGAATCTGTGTGGGAATGACAAGAAGCACCTGCCATCTTGCTTACAAGGTCTCCTTGGCCGACAAAGGTATCTGAAGAGCCACATTCTGCGCATCCAAGATCGCTGCACCGATTGCTGCATCTACGGATGTTAATGTACCGCGGCGCATCTGAACAATCAGAGCAATGACAAGAGACACGTGAGTGAGAATAAGACCGGCTGTGACTTCTTTGACTCCAGTGTCATAGGTATGAAGCCTTCCAATGGTGCTGATGAGAATCATTACGCCGATTTGAACCCAGATTGACGCACGCACGCCGTCGCCGCTGATATCGGCATCGAGATTTGTGTTGCAATTCTCATCCGTGTCGCGATTCGTTCTGCCCGCGTTCGAGAAAGCTATCGACACAATGATTGTACCTATGGCGATGGAAAGAGGCGGAGCGACTAACTTGCATACTTCGGGCCTGCTGAGAAAACGTGCTGTTCCGTGCAGCAATGCGGTGACCTGGGAAGCAACACGAGAAGCTATACTCTTTAGCCCCGATGAATTCTCGATGTACCTGTTTTGCTGTGAGCTGTGCCGCATCTTGATAACACTAAGATCGCTCGCGCCAGCGGCAAGCTGAAGGAATAGCCTTGACAACAAGTTCAGTAAACTGGGATCATCGAACGTCGTACAGCCTTACAGAAAGACCAGGACATCCAGTCGTACTTCCCAGCCTACTGCCATGCCCTCGGTTGACTTCGTGAGTGCGACGCTTGACGTTCGTTGTTTTGATCTTGCTTTGCGGGTTGATCTCGTGATACAGGACTGACGCCGAGGCCGACTTACCGTGAGGTCTCAAGGTCAGTTATGTGGGCAGACGTCTGGCATACAGCCTACCTGCATGGCTTTCAGCTGAAGGTGACTAACGCGGCCACGACCTACATCCAATGGCCCTAACGAGAGCCGCGATCGGGTCTTGATACATGCATCCGACGTGATACAGTAGCATATCAAAAGGAAAAATCCGCCATCGCGAACGATGCAGGTAGACAGATGCATTGGTAACCATATCCGACGCACCTTTACCAGACAAGAGACAGCGCAGCATCGGTGCTCGTTGCGATGCTCTGCAACAGTAAGTAAAGAGCCCGGTTGCACTCTTTGGGCTCGCTCCTGGCATATGATTGCGCGGTGGGTGGAAAAGGCATCGTCAAACCTGCACAGATCAAAGGGAAGGGCGTCGAGAGCTGAGGAAGCTCAGCTGAAAACAGCTGGATTTGCATACATGCCTGTCGAGAGATGCAGGGGCTGCAGTTCGTGTACAACATCTGTGGCGTTTTTGGGGCCTAGTGGGGCCCGTCACCAGCCTGCCATCTTTTTGTCAGGCGGGAGGCTTCGCGTCGTTAGTCATACCGATCACCATGTTATTGCGACACACTGTAAGAGTGCAACCTGCACCCGGTCGTCGCGAATCAAGCGGTATATTCTCGTGATCATCGTGAGTTGAGAAAAGATGAGTTAATCCTTGTCGTCAGCGATGCAGCAGGTGCAGGAGCGAAGGTCGACGGAGCTAGATTGTCGGTGGATCGGTGATTGAGTCTGCCAAGCATCACGTGATACAGACACCAGCTGCCCAGGTGAGGAGGGGCGCACTTTTGCGCTAATTCATGCATCACTGAACCGGCATCAAACATGGATTCTCGATAAATCGTTGTATCATGTTCTAATCGCCTCATCAGCTGTGTCTACTTCGAGGATGATATTGCGACGGCAAGTTGCGCTATTGGTGCGAGGCGCTGGTGCTCAATGAAGGCTTGACCATCAGGCTCATACCCGGGCGGCTGCATCAGCATCCCCTCTACAGTGCACCGCAAGCACAGTCGCTCACTTCGATAACCGATCGGATCTATTGCAGCAGCGTGGGAACGCTTGACAAATATGCACAGCCCTTGAGCCTCTCAATCAGTCTGCCCCTTACTAGGCAGTGAGTTTTGGGCGGGTGACTCGCCATCTCTCAGCCGTCACTGTGTGGGGGCGGTACGTTCTGACAGGCCATTGCATCGAGCGCGACTGTTGCTGCGCTCCGGATGTCTATTCGCGACACCTCCTCGGCTTTTGGTTTGGTGCTTAGAGGCAACGCAAATAACAGAGCTGTCGCGCGCTGCTGTCACTTACCATTGCCGCGCACGATACTCTCCCCATTGCGGCCTTTTGACATCTTTCAAAATAAGCACTACCTTCCCAGAAGGTGAACGCTGCCTTATTGGACGGATACTGCAGCTGTGGCGCTGCTGCGTAACATCATAATGCCGCACGTGTATTTACGCTGCCCAGTTCGTCGCGCAGGCTTGCATGCCGACTCGGATACATAGCCTTGTAGGTCGCGCACTGTTCTCCATCGTCGTTTCGCTTTGTTTCCGCGTTCTGGTTATCATGCAGGGCAATAACTACCAATACACTACATCCGAGATCGAACTCCATTTTACCCGCAACGAGCGACGAACAACACCCGTAACGCCGCCCACTACCAATGCATCTCGACTGGAGTATGTTTGTCACGGCGGCGGGAATGTCTCAAGCTCGGAAGATCGAATGACCAGCCTAGACGAAACAGTCCCAAGTACTGCGCTGGACAGTGAGTTCCCGAATGCCCCTTTGCTCGAGAAGCATCCGGAAATATCCCGAGATTGGCCGACATCACCACAGCCCGTCAAGGTCTCCTTCCTTATGACCATCCGGAACGTTCTTGTTGATATATTCCTATTGGCCCTCTCGCTCGCGTTTCTCGCTTTTGCTCTCTTCGTCGTCTGGTACAACGGTAAACCGACTAGCCACCATCCACAAGCGGCTGAGAGGATCCAACAAGCTTCAATATGGGTGCGTAAAAGCTCGAACAGACCTCTGACCATTCTCTCATCAGTTCCAGGGCCCTACAATCTATCCTTTACTCTTTGCCTCCGTGGTTGGGAGAGCGACGTTTGCGGTCTTGCTTTGGAGGCTCGAGAGAGGCGAACGAATTGGCATCTTAGACATACTGGCTAGTAGCTCGTCACTCACCAGTACCGTGGTCTCGCAGTTTCACCTCCGAGCGATCAGTTGTGTGGGCCTCGGTCTTATAGCTATATGGACACTTTCTCCTGTGGGCGGTCAATCATCTTTTCGGCAAATAAGTTACGGACCAAAGGACATTACAGAACCTGCGAATTTCTTCTATGTTGTGCCTAGCCAGTGGCTATGGACGCCTGATCTTACGCAGATCAAACCGTTTCTGGATATTTCTTACCTGGCTGCCCTTATGAGTCCGTCGACCGCACAAGACTCTCCCCGTGACGCCTGGGGTCACGTTAAAGTACCCCGGATCGAGCACTACGAGGACACATCTATGCCTGGAGACGAAGGTTGGTATAGCACAGAAAATGGCACTCTGGAATCTTACTCTTCCTTCATTGGTCTTCCGATAAGTGGCATGGAGGCAACGGAGTTCATTGACTACTCCACAACGATTCAGGCGAAGTACTTCCATCTAGCTTGTGATCTATACGATGGGAAACTCCAGTTCATCTTCAATAACTCAAGGTGGCTGGGGAACGTATCCTGGAACGAGAACATCACAGAACGCGCTGCGACCTCTCCTGATGAAGTTGAGCCTTTCGCTTTTGTCATTACTGTGGATCATTTTCGTCCCGCGAATTGTACGATTGATACGGCCTACGTGGAAGCTGAAATCACATGTCCTGCACACGATACCTGCGCTGCAGTTCGTATGCGACGCTCTCGCCTCGCACACCCTCCGGAAACATACACCCAACTGGGTCCGCTGATAGGATTCAAGAATACACCTTGGGAATCCGCGCTCTTGGATATAGCCGATGAAACCGGCACCGTTGGCGAGTCGGATGAGATCAATGGAGATGACGAGGTTGTCGAGTCTGGAGAATTTGGCATGGCCCTCATATCACAGTTTTATCTCGCAGACCCCAATAACGTCATGGGAGAGATGGGGCCGTCGACTACCAAGCCTTCCGAGTTGGGTCCTGATGTTTTTGCCATACGTCTAAGCCAGGTAATCAATTCATATTGGGCGACCATGAACGGCAAAGGCTCAGTTACAGGTGTTTTCGACGAGTTCACCAACCGATCAAATACAAATATCTCTTGGTACTACGAGGATCAAGAAAATATCCAAAGCACGGACGACCAGACGTTTGACGATGCGTTTGTCAATGCAAGAGCGTGGCCGAGTACAGGAACGAAACGCAGTAACGTCGAAGTCTTCAAAGCCCACTACGGCTGGGCTATCGCTCTTATTGTCTCCTCAACTGTTTTGGTCGCGGCGAGTTTGGTGCCTTTCTGCCTCCGGACATTCTCCTCGCACGGCCCGGACGTGCTCATGAACTTCTCCAGCCTGGCTACCAGGAACAACCCTTATGTAGCCCTACCGGTGACGGGGACATATCTCGACGCAGCTGATCGGTCGCGGTTACTGAAGGATGTGCGCATTCGTTTTGGGGATGTGGAAAGTGGCAACGCGATTGGAATGTTGGGGATTGGACGGCTGGATGGCGATGTTGCGCCGCTGAGGAAGGAGAGGAAGTATGCGTGATGGAGCTCGAAGGTCACAGTGATGTACTCTATGAGCAAAGGAATCGTCGACAATGGAAAGAGTGATTTTGTCTATATTGTTTATCGTAGCGAGCGTTACCATTCGTCATGGATTGGACAAGGTGGGTGTTACCCAAAGGTATATATATATACAAGAAGAAAAGATCGTAGTATCGTGCGAGTGGAAAGGAGCGTGGGGATCATGCCGACATACGCCGAGGTCCCGGGAGTGGCTGGAATCCGTGTCGCAGTTTGCAGCATACATACCACTATATCTCAACAAGTAGACACTTGCTGAGATGATGTATACTTCAATCCACAAAGTTCGTGAGACTATCCGTAGCCGTTTCATTCCCAATGGTCGTCCCACATGTGTTTCTTGAGTTCATGTCCATCCCCCCCGAACGAAGGACGCTCGCAGGCTGGGCATTGCCAACGATTGCCTGCGACGCGGCAGTCCTCCAGATGTTCAGCATCGAAGTGATTGAAGAAACCGATACGTGTGTCCCAGTATTTCCTGGTGCGTTGCTCATGAGGCTTGCACCCCCAGTTGTTCCCTGGGCAGCCTCTTCGAACAACGGCTGGTTGTACTGGCTCCTTGCCCTTACGTGAAGTGCGCGGTCGCTTCGAGGCTTGTGGGCGCGGGGCTGTGCCCTCGTCGATGGATTCGCGTTTGACAGCTGGGGGTGGCTTGACGGTCGTGGATGACTCGGCGGTCGGGAGTGGCTCGAAGGTCGGGTAAACCAGGTGATTAGCTATCGAGGGTTAGTGTGGAACTTAGTATAATGCTATCTATACTTACCGACGTGTAGAATCATCTTCTCGAGATCTTCGGCAGGAAGTCCAGCTATAGTAGCGAGGTCGTTCAAGTTGCCAGAGTCCAGCATAATGTTGAAGTGTTCAACGTACTTGACAATGTTGTTTGGGTTTGTTCCTCTCTCCAAAAGATCAGATATGGCCTGGATTTGTTGAGCGAGAGAGGTAGGAGGAAGAGGGGCTACGAAGTTCGTACGCTGGATCGATCCGTATGCAATGGTGATGCCGTGGGCAGCTGCTGCATGCTGTCGTGGGCTGTATTGTGATGTATCGCATGGCGAGCCAAAGTGTTGTGCTGGGGGTGGTGTAATTGCGTTGGACGCTTGGCTCGTGTTGAAGTTGATGCCCATGGTCGGGCTGTACTCGGTGGTAGTGCCAGGAGACGGTATCACAGAGGCCGGTGATCCGAACTGGCTGGCCATGAATTGACTCGTCTGGTTAGGGAAAGCCATGTTGTTGGACAAAGACAATGGAAGTTTACTGGACTGATGAGGACGTCTCGGCGAATTGTAGTCGGCAAAGCTCGCGCAGGGTGGTGAGGACTTCAGCGTGTCCAGAGGTGTCGAAGGAATGTGATGGTACTAATGACCGTGTAGGTATAAGTATTAACGATAGCGAGCGAGAAGCGGAGCTGCCAGACGACTGTGGCAGTGGTAGAGAGGTTGTAGAATGTATGAAAGGAGTGTGTTACATCTCAATGATTGCGAGAGATGCAGAGGAGGTGAGCACATTGGAGTGACTGTGGGGACTGAAGACATTATAGGTCAACACCGCGTGTGGTCTGTGTTCGAAGCTGGTTTTGTGACCTTTGTCGGACAGGTGTTGAGGATGTGAGCTTCGCCAAGCGATACTTTTGCCCTCCCTAGATTATGCGAAGCACGTGGGATCGGATTATGGCGCGGTACGGACGTCTGCATGCATCATGTAAGAAGTTCTGACGAATGGTGCAACGACATGACTTTTGTTAAGCCCACAACTGGCAACGCACAGCGGGGTCAAAACCAGACGGCGCCCGGCTAGCCAAAGTATCTTTAGACCCTTGCTCAATTGAATGCCGCCGTTTCATCAAACGGTGAAAGATCGGAAAATGGCACAGGCAATTGTGTGACGGCGTTCAAGATCGCCGTCCCCCGTGCGCCGTGGTTTTTCTTTTCCCCAGTGCGGGTCGGAAAGACGTCCGCGGATGCGCTACCTACGTAGTGGCACCGCCGTCCCTAAAAACTGGGTGAAGCGTGGCTGGCAGCTGTGGAACTGCCGGCCCAGACCCAGATTTTTATGACACTTTCTAGCAGTGACGAAAGCTCGCATTGAATGACACATGAACTACACGACCGCGAACGCACCTCGAGTTCATCACCCATTAACCGGACTTTGCGATGAAAGTTGCGACGTAATGAATTGTGCGCGGTTTGCACGTTTCCCATCGTGGCCACTGCAGTCAGGATCGCGACTATTGTTGCATATATGAATGCCACGGCTCTTTGAGTTGCTGTTGCCATGAATCTCAGAGCACCTGGGCAGCCATCACCGCCATTGCTATTCAAGCAGGACTCAAAAAGTTCGTTACGAGGCGCGAAATACACTGTCGCGATGGCTTCCCATTGCACCACGAGTGCAGCAGCTTTGGATCGTGCATGGCCCAACGGTGACACATGGGTAACTCTCGCGGTAGGGATCGTGGCGATCATCGTGGCCATCCTCCAGCTCCTTCTTGGCAGTCGAATCTCTAACGCCATCGGTCGACTGTAAGATTACCTCGCCAGCAAAGCTGTTCTGGGCTGACCTCGATGACAGAACTCCGGGGCCAAACTCGCCGATACCTTGATGCTGGGGTTGGATGGGCGGACAGCAAGTGCGGACCATCTCTTGGTGTAGCGCTCGGAGACTTTGGGAGGTTTCAGAGAGATCCACGCTAGCTTGAACGGGTTGGGTAGAGTTACTAGGAGCTTATCATCAATTCATGGCGCACCTGAATCCAGATAGTCAATACGAACAACTCCACTCATGTGCTCGACGGCTATGTGTATGAGCTGGACAAGGCTGTTCAGCCTTGTCGATTTCCACGAGTACATCGCGGCCTCTGCTGTAGATACACACATGTAGAGTCTCTGATTTAGTCGTGCATCCAGGCGGAGGGGAAGATGAGTAAGGCATTGTACGCGTAGACCAATCACAGGTTTGCGCAGATACGGTACAAAGTCCGCCGTCTCTTCCTCCTGTCGCAGTCACTGGAACCAGCGGGGTTGCAGGCGTGTCATCCATTTGGGTATGCGAGAGATAGTTCCTGCTCCTGAACCTGTTTGCAGCACGTCTTGAAAAGAGCGGTGACAATCATCGGTGGGCGGCCTTTTGACTTGCCCCCATGGCGCCCCCGGAGAAAGCTCCGAGTCCTCCAGGACTGACAACGCGTTTTCGCCACTCTATCCAGGTGGGTCTCATCCAGCTAATCAGCGATACTGTCGTCAAGGGTGAGTCAACGAGTCGGCTCGTGTTCCTCTATCCCTTGCTTCATCTCAGCGACAATCTTCGTCTTGGGAACTAGTTGAGGGCTCATGTCGGTGGTACTCCTCCGAAAAACTCAATAGGCGAGCCCGAAGTGCTGCTCAGGTGTAGTCAGGAACAAAGGAACTGGCAGACCAGTGAAAGACGTTGCCGTTCAGCCCGAGACTATTAATACAGCATGTACAGGGTATGTGACATGCGTCGGCAGCGATTCTCGCTCATCGCAAGTTAGTGTCAGACTCTAGGCCCAATGTGGTGTAGTCCAGAACGAGCCATCGTCTAGAAGCTTGCCGGCCATCGTCACCCCGCTTCCCCCTTCCCGACCCCAAATCCCCACCAGAACAAGCCAGCGAAGAAGATTTTGCTCTAATTCAGACGCTGACCTGGCCTTGTTTGGCCTCGCGAGTCACGTTGCCCATGCCTTTCTCAACGTTTCTCTCCTCCGTCTCCTCCGAAGCAGTTTGTTGTGCCGATGCAGGCTGAGCAAGTCCCGTTACCCCTGCATGTAGCAAAACACACGGCGGCGGATGTGGTGAACTACATGCGTTCTATCTAGGAAACGCGTCGCCGGTCTGATCATGCAGATTATGGACCTGATGCGCAGTTCACTGCGCATCTAGGGTGAATGGTATTCTTCACCCTTCCATCGACCCAAAAGGTTACGCGCTGGATCTATCGCGATTCTTCATAGACCGAATACCCTCTTCCACTGGGTTTCCATGTCCTGCAACGTACACACAACCTCGGTGTACACTGCACTCTGGAGTGCTTCGCCATGGAGGTCATCGTTACACGAAAAGTCGCAATACAGACATTTGCGCACAACCTCCAGGTAGCGAGGCCCTAGCGTCGTGATCGAATGGTGTTGTTCATCAAGCAGCTTTCTAGCCTCGATGATGTCACGTGACTGGGGTGTACCATCTAGCCCCGGTGCCATGATAGCTGACTGGGCGCAGATGTCTAGCAATGCGACGCCGAGTTTAGCCAGGGTGAGGTTACGAATGCCAAAGTTGTGCTTAAGATCAAGTCGCTTTTGCTGTGACTCGGTGTTTAACGGGGCGTAGTCTGGGAAGCGATTGCTCAGATGCAAGCTGTTCAGTGCATTGGTCATGTTGCTCGCATCCGCATGAGATGGGCTCGTGAAATACGCTACATCCTGCAGAGTCCATGCCTGCGGCAACCAAGAAGTTGAGTGATATTGGAGAACAGCCTCGGCCAACTTGTGCGCAAGCGTGATCTTTTGCAATATTTGGAAGCTTTGGACGAGCCCTTTGATGGGTAATGCTCCTTGTCGCCTAGTGCAAGCGGAAACATCATTGGTTGCGAGTTTGCTGGCATCATAGAACATGAAGCGGGTTGTTGGCTGACTCTTCGCAACTTCGAGAAATCCCACACAACCATCTTGGCATGCTGATGGAGACGAGCGCACACTCGTCACATGGCAGCATACACTTTTAGTTGTCTTTAGGTCTAACATGACGAAGGACTGAGCTTGTGTTGTTGACGTGCTACTTGATGCGGGCATTCGACCAGACCTGGCGTTGTCTTTGGCATCGCTAGTTCGCACTCTCTTCTTTGATTTGGCCTTGATGAGCGGTGCTTGGGTTTCAACGCGCGATGCATCATTGGTTCCGCTTCGTAACACATTCGCTAGCGCTGGTGGAGGCGGTGTCGGTACCCTGCATATTGCGAGAGATGTAATAGACCGAATTTGTAGCCATATTAGTACGTCCGTAGAGAAACTACACATTGTCGTTAGTAGCAAAGTCTTTGCATATTATAGCACAACAAGATATTAAGCAGAGGTAGAAGGTATTTAACCTACAATTAGTAGAATAGAAAAGCAAAGTAAGTAGTAATAAGTAATTAGCGTAGTATTCTTATCTAAGAAAGCTACTGTCTACCTTAAAAAGCTATTAGAGTACTTATTCTTCTTCTAATTATGTAATCTAATTAGGTAACTAATTACTATACTATATTTTCCTCTCTAGCCTTTTTTACTTAGCTTTCTTAAGTAGCTTATCTAAAGCTCTTTTAGTAACTCTAGCTTCTCTAATAGTAATATTACTCTTTTACTATAAGCTTAATAACATTAAATTACAATAATTACTTTCTACGTAGCTTAAACCTAGCCTAATTTAACCTTAGTACTAACTTTATAGTAATATTTACTACTTAATAATAGTAGTAAATACTCTTACTAAGTAAATTTGCGCTATAATCTCTAACTACTAGTAGTAGCTCTTCTTATATATAAACTAGCAGCCTTTTACTTTCTTTTCTACTCTCTTTTCTTACTACTCTTTTTCTCTAACTCTCTTTTAGCTCTTTCTACTCTTCTCTAAATCTTTCTTATACTTTAATTTCTTTTTATCTACTATAGTAACTGTTAATAGCGCTCTAGGTAGCTACATAACTAGCTTTATTAGTAGTAGTAGTAGTAGTAGTAGTAATAGAGGTAGTAGTAAGAAGTTTAACTAGAATACTTTTTTTAAAAGCTATTATTACGTAAAAGATAGTAATACTACTTTACCTCTCTTTCTCTATTTTATTTAATTAGCTACTAACTACTTTACTAAGTACTATAAGTACTCTACTTACTCTTTACTATAGACTTCTAACTAACTCTTACTTTAGTTAATACTTATAATACTAAGACTATAGATATTACCTTTATTTACTAACTAGCTTACTTTATCTAGTAGCTATAGACTTAGAGTATTACTCTTAGTACTAACTTCTATATTTTTACTATCTATAAAAATAATAATAAGACCTATCTAACTCTAGTAGTTCTTTACTTTAAGAATAAACGCGTTTTCTCTATCTACTAGTTTTTTAGTATAGGCACAAAGTAAGGCTTCTATAGCACTAACGTTAAAGTCTATTTATACTTTCTTATCTCTACTCTCTTTACACTAGCTAACTATTATAGTAGTTATTTAGTAAGCTACTACTAGTAATTAAGTCTTCTTTAGTAACTACTACTATAACTAATACTAGTCTACTTAAGCTTAATAAGCCTTCTATAACTACGCTTAGTTCTACTACTAGAGTATAGTTTTTAACTTTAGCGCCTATAATAACTACGTACTAAATAGTAGCACTACCTAATACTTCTTTTATAGTAAGTATAATATTCTATACTATATCTTTACTAGCTAATTCTAACTATAGCTACTATTTCTAAGACTAATTCTATATCTTAAGCTTTACTCTCTATAGCTAAAGTCTTATTAATATTCTATACTACTTACTCTTAGTACTCTAATATCTCTTTATCTATCTATTACGCTTATTAGACTTCTAGTATCTCTAACTCTACTCTACTATTAATTTACTCTTAGAGTAATAGTAGCGTTAGTGCTTTAGGTTTATTTTAGGCTAGTTCTTTAGATTTCTCTTACTCTAGTTTTTTAAGTAGCGCTACTAGCTCTTTATTAACTAGTAGTTTAGATTTTTCTAAGAGTTTTAATTATTATTATAGCACTAATAGCTCTAATACTTCTAGTTCTTCTAGTTTTTCTTTCTCTAAGCTCTAAGAGCGCCTTAGTAACGTTAGCTTAGAATATTTAGTAGTAATATAGTAGTAGTCTATTAGTATATTTCTAGTAGCTTAAGTAGAGAACTTAATTAGGTATTAGACTAACTTTAGAGAGTAAATTAGTAGTATAGTAAATTAGAATTAGACTTTTCTCTAAACTTAGCTCTAAGCTTATATTATAATATTATTATACCTTTTTTTCTTTTACTAACTACCTTTTATAATAACCTTTTCTCTTTATTCTTCTACTCTAACTTCTTTTCTTCTACTACTAGCGCTTTTTTAGTAATAGCTTTGCGTAGTAATAGCTTTACTAGATAGATCTAATTAGCCTCTAGGTATAGCTTTAATTAGTCTTAGAGAATACTATTCTCTATACTTAATAATAGTAGTTTAAACTACTTTAGTTAATTAGCTCTTATAGTGCTAGCAAATTCTACTCTATTTAGATTCTCTAAGTAATAGTAGCTTTTATTAGACTAGGCCTTTAATACTTAATATAGCTCTAGCTAGTAGTTACTTAGCTTTCTTACTACGCTCTTATTAATACTTTTAATAGTATTCTATACTAATACTAACTCTTCTTCGCGTAAAGAAGCTAGTAGCAACTTTTTATTATTACGTAATTTAATAGTCTCTTACCTTAAGCGCTAAGTGTAATAGACTACCTCTTCTAAATACTTCTTCTAAAACTATAGCTACGTAGTATAAATAGTAATTAGATCTTCTTATAATTTAATCTTAGTCTAGAGTAGGCTTTACTAGATAAATACTATAAGCTTAATTAGTAATACTAAGTTCTACTCTAGTACTAGCTAGGCTAGCGAATACCTAAGTAGTCTTTATAGTAATACTTACTCTATCTATATTACTACTAATAAGTTATTAACTTAGTTACCTAGTAGCTTAGCTAGTCTATAGATAAAGCTTTAGTATTTTTTCTTAATAAGCTTTTAAGCTCTTAAGTTATAGGCTAATATCTATATATAATAGATGCTAAACTAGTTAGTAAGTGTCTTTACTACTAACTTATTCTTAGTGCCTCTATTAACTAAT
>Ga0265798_10006568_pt1 | contig 15254 bp, 9 predicted proteins | sample P3T30metagenome_FD_192430 | JGI IMG/M metagenome (GOLD analysis project Ga0265798, IMG submission 192430) | Plant litter microbial communities from East Loma Ridge, Irvine, California - P3 T30 | ecosystem: Environmental > Terrestrial > Plant litter > Unclassified | place: USA: California... | reverse complement strand
TCCATGATATATTAAATACAGCACAACAGCAGCCGCATGGCGGGCAACACTCATCAACCAAGCAAACGAGCAGCCTCTGCTTCCAAGTCGTCCATGGTCTCAATCGTCCTTCCACCCTGTTCTTCCTCGGGCATATCGCGCTGGAACCACTTCTTCTGCTTCTTCTTAGGTTGCTCTTCCTCCTCAGACTCGCCGCCACTAACCGAAGCAGCGTCCGCCATGAAGTTAGCCATAGCGTCCTCGCCGTCGCCATCACCAAACTGAAGACCCTCTCCACCATCACCTTCATCGCCAGACATCTCCTCGGCCTCAGCGCGCTCCCTCTCCTTACGCTTCTCCTTCTTCGCCCGCCTCTTCTCCTTGACCAGCTCCTTGTCCTCCACATCTGCCGCCTTGACCCGCTCAGCCTCTTCCTCCAAGAACTTGCGGCGCTGGTCCTCTGCCTCGCCGCGCGCGCGGAAGTCGTCTTCGTCCTCGAGCTCGTAGAGCTGGTGGGCGTTGCCGTCGTCGTCGAAGACGAGTTTCTGGCCCTGGCCCTTGAGCTTGAGCAGCTGCTTCTTGGACTTGAGCATCTTCTCGCGGCGCTTCGAGTCCAGCACGAGGCCTTCCTTGGCACCGGGGATGTGGACGACTTTGGCGTACTCGGCGGCCGAGTCTTTTGGCACGGCGTCCGGGTCGAAGTCGCCGTCGGCGGGAATGCGTTTCTTGACGTCGAAGAGATCGTCGTCGGACTCTTGCTCGTCGTCGAGCTTGCCAGCATCGGCATCGTCGTCGTCGTCGTCGTTGTGACGGATCTTGGCGTAGTGGTCTGCGAGGATGTCCTGGTTCTGGCGCTCGAACATGCGGTCGTATTTCGTCCGGACTCCGTTCTTCTTGTCTTTTGTCTTTTCCTTCTCGTCGCCGCTGCCTTCTTCTTCCTCCGATTCGGAGACTGCAGCTTGCCGAGAGGCGTTCTTGCGCTTCTTGACTTCTTCAGCGTCCGCCTTGAGGAACTTGATCTTGGGTGCACCGGGCAGACCCAAGCTTGCAGCGAACTCCTCGAGAGGATAGTTCTCCAGCTTGAAGATTCCCTTGTCTTTTTGCACGTGCAGACTGCGCACATATGAGGCGAATGCCTTTTGTCCGAGATACTTGAGTTGTGGGTCCTGGAAAGACATGGATTGCAGCTGGTTCTTGATGCTTCCTTGCTTCTTTTCGCGGACGTTGATGCGCTCGATTGGCACCTTCTTCGCTTCCAGTCGCTCGAGCATACCTTCTTCCTCGCTGGGGTCCATGAAGAGCACAGCACGTCCTTCACGTTCGTATCGTGCGGTACGTCCGACACGGTGAATGTAAGTGTCGGCGTCCTCTGGGCAGTCCACTTGCACAACCCAGTCTACAGCAGGGAAATCAAGTCCACGAGCCGCGACGTCCGTGGCGAAGAGACAGCTGTGTTGGGCGTTTGAAAACTTGTGTGTAATTTCCAGGCGAGCTGTCTGTTTTTGTCTTCCGTAAAGGTGCAGAAGCGGGATACCAGGTTGCATATGTCTGAATGCCTCGTATACGAAGCGAACCTGCTTGCCCGAAGACAGGAAGACGATGATCTTAGCCTTCTTCGTGTTCTGGAGGAAAGACCAGAGTGTGTCCAGTTTCTTCGGTAGAGGTGTAATCACGTAATTTTGTTGTAATGTCTTTGGCGTGGCAGCGTCAGCCGCCTCATGGACGGAGATGTATTCCGGGTCGCGCAAAGACAATCGTGCCAGATCAGATACGCGCTTCGTCTGCGTCGCACTGAAAAGCATAGTCTGTCGCTCCCTTGGCAGGTAGTCGACAATCGCATCCACGTCCTTTTGGAAGCCCATGTCCAGAATGCGATCAGCCTCGTCCAGAACCAACATTTGGAGCATGTCCACGTTGAACGCAGCCGTCTGACTGAGATGCTGCAGAATCCTTCCCGGTGTGCACACAACAATGTTCATCCTCGTCAGCGCATCCTGCTCTTCCCTCAAGCCCTTGCCACCGATAATCAGACCCGCCGCAAATAAGTGCCCTTTGCGACCAAGAAGTCGCAGAACGTCGAAAATTTGAATCGCCAACTCTCTCGTGGGAGAGATGACCATAGCGCCGAGCCCAGCATCCGGACCGATGCATTGTGTTCGGTACAGGTTTTCCAGTATGGGGATCAAGAAAGCCAGAGTCTTGCCGCTACCAGTTTTTGCTGCGGCCAGAATGTCGTTACCCTTTAGCGCAGCCGGAATCGCCCTCTTTTGAATGTCGGTGAGGGTGGTGAAGTGCGTCGCCGAGAGCCCATCCTGAGTCTCTTTGCTTAGAGGAAGGTCGTTGAAGGTGGTCACTGGGGCCTTTGGGTCCAACTCTTCGACGGCCTTTTGCAAAGTTTCGAGATCTACCTCGTTGCGCTTCCTCTTGAGGCCTCGTGTCTGCTTCTTGACCTTTGTAGGGCGCGTTCGCCCGCTGAGTGCTGGCGCCATGTTTGTGTGGTGTGAGTGTTGCTGGTCGAGTACGACGCTGGTTCGTTGCCTCTTCTCTTGCCAAATCTCGAACTTGAACTTTTGCCAGCCGAGAAAGAGAGAGCCGAGCGCTAGCGTGCAAAAGCGGGTCCCGAGGCTGCACCACTAACGGGCCGCCCCCACGTTTGGCCTCGCATTTGCCTTCAAGCTTCAAGTGTTCGCCATCCATCATCGCCAATTGCTTGCGACCAGATATCAGAAACAACACTAAACACCATGGCCGAACCACAACGCGATTTTGACAAACTCCAGGCGGAGCAGGAGAAAGACGACGAAGCCATCTTTGACGACCTCGAGAAAGAGTCCAAGGCATTCGACAAGGTATTACAAGGCTTGTCGCAATCACACGTCGAACAGTAGCTGACTAGTCGCAGGATTCAGAAATCGAGCGCATCCTCAATGCATTCCGCGCCAACGCCTACGACGTCCTCGACCTACAGCCCGGTGTGCCCGATGAAGACATCAAGAGAGCGTACCGCAAGAAGTCGCTTTTGATCCATCCTGACAAAACCCCCAACCCGCGCGCACCCGACGCCTTCGATCGCCTCGCCGGCGCTCACCAGGCCCTTCTCGACGAAACTAAGCGAGGAGTTCTCGACGAAGCAATCGCAGACGCTCGCTCATTGCTCATCCGCGAGCGCAAGCTCACCATCGACTCAGAGGAAGTGAAAGACCCCGACCGCGAGTTCATGCGCGCGTGGAAGGAGAAGGTCAAGTTCGTACTGGCCGACAATGAAATGAGACGCATCAGACAAGCAAAGGCCGCGATGAGGGATGAGGGAAGGCAGCAGAAGAAGGAAGAGGAAGAGCTTGCGGAGAAGAAGCGCAAGAGGGACCATGCTCAGGATTGGGAGAAGACTCGAGACTCGAGGATTGGCAACTGGAGAGATTTCCAGAAGAAGGAGGATGCCAAGAAGAGCAAGAAGAAGAAGATGAAGGTGCTTGGTTGAGGGGGGTTGAGTGTTGAGGATATCCCCGTTACGAGTGCATGGTTTTCATTTGCATCGCCCTGCCACTGTCTCTTGGTATGTGGAGGGCTTAGCGAGGCGTTTGGCGAAAGGGACACTGTTCAGGTTATTCTGATGGTGTAGGAAATCACGAGTTCAAATAGTTACGAGTGCAGTACCCAAAGTATAAGGAGGTTTTAGGTGGATCTGGTCCATCACCTATGCCAGGTCATGTGGTCAATGGAAATGGTCGAAACATCCCGTCAGCAACTCACTTCGATCAAGTTGCGTATACTATGATACCACGCACAACGTTTCTTCAAGGCTGTCAGGCTGATAAGCCAACAAATGCGGCATGTAGGCACGTGGTGGGTATAAACACTATCACCGAGTCGTGGGCGGATTACAAGCGGAAGATCTCAGCACAAACCCCCCAGTGCGCAAACTGATCGACATGTGAAGATGATGGCACGGATGGACATGACTCTCAAACCTGATCTTCTCGACCGTTTTACCTGTACCCTTGCTGCTTGGGTCGAGACTCCCAAGCCTTGGATAAATGTCGATGATGGGGCCATCGATACCCCCCAATGGAAAAATGTCGACGAGGAAAGAACGACAGACGATCAAAGCGGCAAATGCGCGGTGGGATGCAGTGTAGATTGCAAATATATACACCTGCCCTATCAAATGCACCAAGGCGAGCTGCATACAGTATGTACTTACCTGTGCAGCAGCCAGGCAGCGTCAAGAGTGCGTCAGTATCACCCCTGGCCCAATAGTGCGGGCGGACTGCCCTTGAGCCGGTGCTGATCTGTCGCTCTCCATCCACATCCAACCAAGCCATCCCATCTCATCCTACAGCACTTGGCTGCCTCTCCTCTATGCGATTGTAACGATTGTAATGCAAGAGTCGTTTGGTCTTGTTATCAATACACTCAGCATATCATTCCTACAGTACTCCCTTGCGGCCGACTATCCGTCTTGCCTTGCCTCCCCGGTCGTCACCCGTCGTATCATTATTCTCACCCCAGCACGCTCTGCCGTCTTTGTTATAAACTCTTTAACCGAATCCCTCAACCCCCCGGCAACCCGCTAACCTCGACCAACACCTTTCCGTCTCGACAAGGCATGTGCACTGCCCCGAACCACACGGCCTAGCCGCGACAAACCCATACATGCCACAAGGCCAAGATCTACTTTAGGATACTACCTTTGCGACCTTTGCGACCTCTGGCTGCCACCTACCACCTAACCCACGCATCCAGCCGACCGGCCCTTGTCCACCAGTTCTGCACACCACTCCTTCTATCTGCAGCTGCTAGACCGCGGTAGGGAAACACGCAACCGCCTACACATATGCTACCCCGTCCCGACAAAACCCACGGCGATCAGTGCAGGGGCGCACTACCCGGCGTGCGCGCCATCCATTGCCCACCCTGGCAGCCCAAGATAATCAGTCTGCGTACTCGCGGTCTGATCTCGGCCCACCATATGCATATCCTTTAACACCAAACACTTCCGGTGCTCCAACCGTCTACCAACCCAATCCCGAACCCGACGCTCCGACATCAACCAAGCGCAAAACTCCTCCCCACCAGACCGGAGCCAAGCCGAGCAAGAAAGTCAAGAGGGTAGGCCCCAAATCAGATGTCCAGCCTAATTCGATGAATGCCGCCGATGGCGACAATGGTGGTGAGAGCAGCAAGCCAAAACGTGTGCGGACGGGCTGTCTGACCTGTCGCGAGCGTCACTTGAAATGCGACGAGGCATGGCCTCACTGTCAGAACTGTCGCAAAAGCAATCGCGAATGCAAGAGGGGAATCAAGCTGAACTTTATCGATACATGGTGTGAACTACCACCGCGCATCGTGACTTTCCATGGCACCAAAGATTGGAAGGTCGAGTTCCTGGACGAGTCTAGGGAGATTGCCGACGAATACATTGGAGGCATGCATGTCTACCTTCCATTGACACAGGCTGTACCGACGGCTCTAACGCGAGATCGTCCGCGCGAAGTCATTTCTTCATTCAATTACGGAAACAACGCGCCTGCAGCACCTGCCGCGCTACCACAACAGGCTCTTCCACCCATTCAAGGCATCCTGCCTGACGTTACATACGTAGACTCGAGCGCAAGTCAAGACATGGGAAATATGTATGATTCACGCCAAAACAGCATTCAATATCCGATGCAGCAATCGACAGTAAACACAAACGCACGTTCGTCGTATGCGCCGAGCATCAACAGCGTTGCAATATTAGCGCCGACGAACAACTACGCACCTGTTGAGCATGGCGTTGGTGGCGACGACAACGAAAGACGGGAATACCTTGACACGGCAGAGGAAACATTGTTCATGCAAGTTTTCGTAGAGGAGGTGGGTGTGTGGATGGACTCGATGGATCCCCTCAAGCACTTCTCACGCCTCTTGCCGTCCCATTCGCTTACGGAACCCATGCTATTGCACGCCTTCTTAGCCTGTGGAGCGCGACATCTTACTCTCATCAATCCCGCTTACTCGGAAGACAAGGCGCTTCATTACTACGACACGGCAACCAGCTATCTGTTGAAGAATCTCCAGAACCCCAATCGCGATACGGTCATCTGCGCTACGACTGCCGTAATCCTCAATGTCTACGAGGTGATGTCGGAGAAGGCATTGCAGCGTATGAACCACATTGCTGGCGCAAGAGCGCTCATCAAAGAATGCGGGTGGAACGCAAAGGCTACTGGTGTTGGAGCAGCTTGCTTCTGGCTCAATGTCGGACTCGAAGTTCTGAGCTGTCTGCATTTCAATTGGCAGGTTGCATGGGATCCGGACGACTGGCAAATCGACATGGACTTGAGTCATGAAACACATAACGGGAGAGAGGAAACCTGGACACATCGTATGCTCTACATCGTCGCGAGGGTGTGCAATTTCAGATCGACTATGCCCAGATCTGTGGAACCAAATCCAAGAGACGAACAGATCCGGGCGCAACATCGATACGAACAGTGGAATCGCCTCAAAAACATGGCCGACGCGTGGAACTCGGGCATCCCGAAAACCATGCAGCCTATGGCATACGTCAATCCTTACCATTCTGGTGGGAAGTCCTGCTTTCCCGAAGTGTGGCTGATCAAGAGAACAGCGATCGTTGCTAGACTGTTCTACCACACAGCGATGCTGTTGTTGTCGCAAATCAACCCGTACTTCAGTGTGGGTGTCCCTGGAGAGATGGCAGACTTGCAGAGCAGACATGCGCAGATGATTTGTGGCATCGCTGCTCATGTCAAAGACCGGTAAGAATGGACATTTAGAGATAGTTAGCTGGCGCAACCTACTGACATCATGAACAGCGGCGTCGCATCTATAGCCATCCGCTCCCTCGCACACGCAGGTGAGGTACTCACCGATCGCAATCAGCAAGAGGAAGTCTTCCGGATTTTCGAAAAAATCAACAAGGAGACTGGCTGGCGTATCGGATTCGTGTACAAAGAGCTCAAAGAGAAATGGGGCTGGGCTGAAGAGCCCTCGCCTGAACAGATGGCACAGACACATGCCGCAGCTCAGCAAGAAAGGGAAAGACAGGAACAACAACGTCAGCATCAGGAGCAACTGCAGCAAGCCCAAATGGCCCAGCATCAACAACAACAACAACAACAACAACAACAACAACAACACCAGCAACAGAATATGCATCTCCAACAGGATTTCATGTTCAACTCCCAGAACATGGCGCTCAATATGCCGCTGCCTGCCGTGCAGCCAACACCCCCTCAACGCCAAACCCAACAAAAGCCACCTAGCAGCGCGGGAAAACAGAACCAGAAGCCGCCTTCAGGCATTTTGAACCCTTTGTACGCCAAAGCTGATTTCAACCTCCCTCAACATCCGTACCAGGATGTCTACGTAGCGCCATCTTCAGGTCACGGACATCCTCAGAGCGGGTACTGGTGGAGCTCGTAGTACGAAGTACGAGGGAAAGTCCGTGTGAACCAGGAAATAAAATAAAATACAGGCCCATGGCGGATCCTGTTACATGATCGAATTTATTCGGGTCGATTCTCTTACTCTTACTCTTCCTTTTAATTAATGTTGACGATGGAGCTCTAGGATGTGGGGCGGCACATCTCACAATAGAGCGTTGTTTTCTTTGGCAAAATACCCAGGGCCCGGTTGGATGGGCGAATGCATGGAGTCTGTCATTTACCATATAATTTACATATACACTGGCTTGGTCAGTTAATGATGCCGTCTCTTCCAGGTTTGTATCACTTGCATATTTACATGTACCTATTTCAATACCCATCTCCATGTTGCCTCGGCAAGTCGTCATTTGAGTTTACAGGTATGGGGAAGGTTCCTGCGTCTGTAGGTATGCGCGAATGGTACCACCTACTTGCTCTTCACAACTCACCTACAGATACCACCGAGAGAACGGCTGCATATTGTAGCCTAATCCATCCTGCTGACCTGCAGAGCCTACATCCTCCCAAAACCATACGTTGAACTTCCGGGTCTCCGAGCTGCAACCAATCCCAGCTCCATCTTCACCAGGCGACCCCCATCACAAATATACAATGGCATACTGCTAGCACTTCGTTCAACACGACGCAGCAAAGAAACACCCCATAATGGCAGACCAAGACCCCAAAACTCAAGGCAACCCCGCCGCGACAATGCCAGTAACAGACCACTCCCCGCCAGACCTCTCCCTGCAAGGCGACACCCTCACCCTCCACCCGCCCAGCGTCTTCGCCTCGTCGCCCGAAGAGCGCGAACTCCTCGAGCCCTACTCGCGCTTCCGCCAGGAGCCCATCAACGCCCTCGCCGAGCTGGGCCAGCACATCTCCGGCACGGGATGGCGGAGCTACGACGAGATCGTCGGCCGCGAGATCTTCTACCCTGGCTTCAGCGAGAATATGAAGAGCATGGTGATGCGGCAGCGGAAACTGCGGGCCAAGATCAGCGAGCTGGCGGCGAAGAGGGTGGAAGCGGAGATGCTGGAGGGGAAACTGGGGCCTTTGGGGTTGGAGGGGGAGGGGCTGGAGTGGAGAGCTAAGAGGGAGGAGAGGCGTGGAGAGTTAGAGGGCCAGTTGAGCAGTGTGGCGGAGGAGTGGACGGATGGGATGATTTGCAAGATGGACTCGAAGTACTTTATTCGGGGGGCTTATTACTTCGCGACACAGCTCTTGACCAGGGCCTACCATCAAGGCATCCACATCAACAGCGAGGAGGTTTTGCGGTTACGGAGGGTGGCTGAGGAGGCCGCGCAGAAGGGCCAGAGCATTATCTTCTTGCCTTGCCATCGTTCGCACGTCGACTATGTCAGCTTGCAGGTCATTTGCTACAGGCTGGGATTGGCGTTGCCTACGGTCGTGGCAGGAGACAATCTGAACTTTCCTGTTGTGGGATACTTCTTGCAGCACGCCGGCGCGATGTGGATCCGGAGGAGTTTCGGCGACGACCAGCTGTATCAGACGCTGGTGCAGTCGTATATCGACACCCTCCTGCAGAACGGACACAATCTGGAGTGCTTCATCGAAGGCGGCCGTTCGAGGACAGGCAAGCTACTGCAACCCAAGTTCGGCATCTTGAGCTTCGTCCTGGACAGTGTTATCTCTGGGAGTGTTGAAGATTGCATCATCTGTCCGGTCTCTACACAATACGACAAAGTCATCGAAGTCGACTCGTACGTCTCGGAGCTTCTGGGCCAGCCCAAATCGAAGGAGGGTCTCATGAACTTCCTGTCGGCAACCAACGTCCTCTCGCTGAAACTCGGCCGTGTCGACATGCGCTTTGGCGAGCCCTGGAGTCTCCGGGGATTCATCACTGAGCAGCGAACACGGCTCATGAAGCAGCCGAAGAATATCGAGAGCACGTACGATGCAACTCTCCGCCGGAAGCTGCTCACCACCCTTGGCTACAGAGTACTCAAGGAAATCAACGATGTCAGCGTGGTGATGCCTACAGCATTAGTAGGTACAATTCTGCTCACTCTGCGTGGACGAGGCGTGGGAAAGAGCGAGCTCGTCCGCCGTGTGAACTGGCTCAGCAATCGCGTTCGCGCACAGAATGGCCGTCTTGCACACTTTGCGAAGAACAACACAGCAGCCGTGGTCGAGCGCGCACTTGAGGTGCTAGGTCCGAACCTCGTTGGCAGAGTCGAAGGACTTCCCGAGGAGACATTCTTCGCCGAAGACCGATTCCAGCTCAGCTTCTACCGCAACATGACCATCCATCTGTTCATATCGCAAGCCTTGGTGTGCGCCGCACTGTACTTGAAAGTCAAACTCGGCGGCGGCGAAGACACGCAAAGAATCAGCTACGCCTCCCTGCGAGAATACGTCCTCTTCCTCTCCCAGCTCTTCCGTGCAGAATTCATCTTCGACACGCGACCGCTAGACGAGAACCTGCGCGACACGCTCAAATCCCTCGAAGACGACCGCGTCGTTCGCACTGCCAGCGAGAGCGGCCAAGTGGCCTCCATCGAACTGCACCCCGAAGAACGCGCGACCGGCCGCGAGAACTTTGATTTCTACTGCTTCCTCATCTGGCCCTACATCGAAGCGGCCTGGCTCGGCGCCATCTCGCTCTTCATGCTCGCTCCGCCGCCCACAGTAGCAACGACAATAACAACAACAGACTCCGACGAACCCTGGGTAGACTTCAAACAAACGCAGGACCTCGCGCAATTATTAGGAAAGACTCTCTACCACCAAGGCGACCTCAGCTACTACGAAGCCGTCAACAAGGAAGCCCTGCGGAACGCTTACGCGCGGCAGGAGGAGGAAGGAATCGTGCTCGTGTCGAGGGTCAAAGAGGGGAAGGCTTTGCCCAGGGTCCGTTTGGCGGCTGAATGGATGCCGGTGAGGGACGGGGAGGGGAGGCTGAAGGCAGAGGGGCCGCTTTGGGAGTTTTGCGAGAAGATTTCGCAGGGCAGGAGGGAGGGGAAGAATCGTAGGGATGGGGCTACGGTTAGGACGAGGGTGTTGGGATTGGCGGAGTTGGTTGGGAGGGAGCTTTGGGGGGGTGCTGCTGCTGCTGTTGCTGAGGGTGGTGTGGAGGGTGGGAAGAAGGCGAGGCGGAAGGCGAGGCTTTGAGCTCTTGTCCTTATTTAGTGGACTGCGTAGGGATATGTTTGCATGTTGCCAGACGCCTTTGATGAGTTAACGATTATATAACAGCTACCAGATCACAAAAACTGCATTGACCCAGAACCAGTCGGGTCTTGATGCTTTTCCATAAATTACCACTCTCCCCCCCCATCAACGCCCAGGGGATTGGGTAGGTCACGGCTGATGAATTGAGATCGATAGCGTTGATACATCAGCCTTGGGCTCATTGTGATTTTCCTTCCACTACAGAATGTACATGTATTCTTCTACCCAAAAGAAATCAAAACACAAACTCCATGACCCCAACCCGAACCCTAGTCACACAAATTGTTTCCTGACAAACATACGAGAAGTTCCTTCGAAGCCATCGATCCCATCTCTCGTGAGCACACGTTTCATCCTTCATTCCAAAACCCCAAAAAGAAACAGAAAAAGATATATAAAAAATAAAAAAGGAAAGGAAAGGAAAAAGAAGAAGAAGAAGAACAGAAACCCCCCAAAAACTCCCAAAAAGTCATCATTCAAAACCGTCATCATGTTCAATGCCGCCCCAAGTTGTCGTCCGCATTCAAGATTCGTTTCGTTCTTTCAGTCTTTGCTTCTCAAACTTTCCCCCAAGTCGACTTGACGGTAAAGTGGTCGCTGTACCACGCGCGGATGTCTTTCCAGCGCCACGAGTTGGGCATGAGCTGGCCTTCTGAGATGCGAGGCATGGTTTTTGTGGGAAGGCTGGTTGGAAGGATCGAGTTGTGATGATGATGTGGTCTGCAAGTATCTATCTGTCAGTACAGATTGTTGCGAACAGCTCGTTGGACTGTGTCTGGGCTTTTTTCCGCCGAGACTTGAGAGAGAAATAGAGTCAACTGACGGGTTGATGGGCTGATGTTTTTACGTCCGGCGGGAAGGTTGATTTCTGTTAGGCGGACGATTGTGGCGGCATAGAGAGAGAGGTCGTTTTTCAGTCAAACAATGTCTATGTAACAGCAGCAAAGATGAAACCACCTAGATTGAACAGAGGCGGTGTCGTGCCAAGGTAAAATGATGGATGATGCAGGAAAGTGTGCTAACTTTACATTTACCTTACATACATGTAAGACATGCGAAATCGGAAGATGTTTAATCTTCAGGCGGATTGGGGACGTTTTCTCTCACGGGATTGGCTTTTCTTATTGTTAGCTGCTGCTTGCTGCTCATCTGCCAATTGAAATAGGACATCTTCAAGTCGATTGGACAAGGGTTCCGTACAGTAACGGTTTGTGCTTATTTACTTGGTTTTGCAGTCATCAGTTCTGTCAAATTACTGGTAGATTGTTGCGGGTGGGAGTCAGTGTGTGAGGAAAGTGGAACGATGGACGCGGGACAGCTGGAGTCCGAAGGGTGGTGAGTTCATCACCCTCGCAAGGTTTCTTTCCTTTCCATGCAATCATGCAATCATGCCACATGCAAGCGACGCCCAAAGTCCGATCTCCTCGGTGAGTTCATGCAGGCTCGAGGCAGGGAAGACGGCAAGCTGCGCTGCAAATGCAAGGAGGCCTTCTAGTGCATTATTGTTATACTCGGAGTCGTACAAGATACTCGAGTACCTTAGTGTAAGTGGTACACAGCCAGTCCGGTTACTGTTGTCGCCGTTTGCTGTGAATCTGCAATAATCTTCTTCCAGCCTACCAGACTTGAGACTATTGCGGCTCTGTGACTCTGAAGGAACGGCCGGAGAATGAGATGCATGATCTCTGTTATAACGGCGAGACACACATACAGTAGCCGATGAGCTATCAGACGTTGTGGGATTTGTTTGTTTGTTTGTTTAGCTCATCGTACCACTCATCAGAGTGCTGGTACTTCTCGACAAGTAGCCTCTATTCCTGGACATGCTATTGTTGTAGGTACATGTTATTATTCCTAGTGAGAAGGTTCTGGATACGCCCACATCCAGGAGTCTTATCGGGGGGTCACTCCTCCGCTCTTGATGGGACCTTATAACGACCATTGCTTATTAAACTAATGCGGTACGAATGCTTGTGTTGCGCAATGACCAAGATCGGCCAGTCGGTATCTGAGACACCGTCTGGGTGGCATACAGAGGTTGGCTGTGACTTTTCCAAAGTGTACCACAGCTTTGATGACAACGGGAAGGTACATTACTTTCGATCTGGCCGAGTGCCATCATCGTAACATGAGGTGTTGAAGGATACCATGTATCTCTATGTACATGCTGGAATACCTCGATCATATCCTAAGCGACAGGTCTCCTCATGGTAAAGTCTCGTCATCGACTCTGCCGTTCCCTGTGGTGATCAATAGCCCTACGCCCAAACGAGGTTGATATGGACTTGGCTTGGGCAGTTGGCAGCGGCTCCCCAACGGGCACCTGCTCGCTAGTGGACGGCTTGACTTTCACCTCACCAACACACACTCACAGACTCACTCCACCCGTTGCCATCAACCGGCGAGCTTCTTTTTTGCCGCCGCCAGTAAGCCACCGGCCTGCCACGCACGCCTGAACACTCAGCCAGATGGGCCGGCCATGCGCGCCATGCCCTTCCCTTCCCTTCCCCATGCTTCAATGCTGTGTTCTACCGTTGCCTTGGTGCATCCTGAGCCTGATGCCTTGCTCGCAACACGGACTTCCCATCCACCGACACCCACCCACCTGTGGCGTGTCTTGAGTGCGGGCCTCGCTCATCTATGACATCGAATGAACCATCTTACCTCTCTACCCTACTACTACTACTCACCTGCGTTTCCGTGTCTTTGTTTTCGCTTGGCCTGCTGTCATATCTCTCTCTTCAAGTCTGCGTTTTGCTTGATAGCCTGACAGGCCATTCACTCGGTTCGCTCAAGACTGGTACAGTATCAACTAACCCACAGCTTTCAATCATGTCGGCCTCACCACAAGGCGATGGGGTACGTTGCGAATGCAATCCATTCATTCACTTGCGTTGACGGGCATGGCAGCTAACAGAACCTACAGCTGCTCCACGAAGCTCCGCCCTATCGACCAACATCACAGGCCTTGGGACAGGTCCCTTCGATCATACCCGATGTCCCAATCAACACCATCTTCCTGCTGTTCTTCATCCTTGGCGGCGCAGGCCACATGTTCCTCCTCAAATACAATGGTCGACATGGCAAGAAGTTTGGAATTAATGGAATGATCTTCGGTATGATGGCAATGTGTTTCCACCTCAATCATGCCGTCAGCTAACGCCGAACAGGTTTCTGCGTGACGCGTGTTCTGGCCACATCTCTTCGAATGGCATGGGCTGCTCATCCACGTAACATCCGTGTTGCAATGGCAGCCATGATCTTCGTGTACGCCGGTGTCATCTTGCTCTTCATTGCCAATCTTTTCTTCGTACAACGACTCGTGCGCGCACAGCACCCACACTTCGGCTGGTCAAAACCTTTCAGCCTCGCGCTTCCAGTACTGCTTTTCGTCACCGTAGGAACTATCCTCAGTCTGATCGCAGGTGTCATTCTGGAATTTTACTCACTCAAGGAGTCCGTCGCCCACGCAGTCCGTATCATCCAGATATATGGCTCAACTTTCTACGCCATCATCGCCTTCATCCCACTGCCCATCGCACTGATCTCGACACTGGTCCGTCAGCACCCGAGAATCAAGATGACCCAAACAGTCGACAAGTTCGGCGAAGGCTCCATGTCAGCCAAGATCATCATCATCGTCGTCTCCGCCATCTTCCTGACTCTCGGCGCCGCCTACCGTTCAGGCACCACCTGGCTCCCTCCCATCCCACTCATGCTGAACGGCCAACCCGTCGAAGGCCCTTGGTACTTTTCGCGCGGATCCTTCTACGCCTTCAACTTCAGCATTGAGCTCTTCATGGTCTGGTTCTGGCTCGCAGTGCGAATCGACAAGCGCTTTATCATCCCCAACGGCGCCAAGGGCCCCTACTCCTACGGCAGCGGCTTCGTCTTCGCCGGCGAAGCAGGCAACGAGAAGCCTCAGCTCGGCATCCGCGACTCTACCCGCCATCTCACCGGCTCGCAGACCTCAGGCTGGAACTCGTTCCGTGGCTCAAACGTCTCCTGGGCAGCGAACGGCCAGAGCAGACCCAGCAGCATGGGAGCCGCAAGTCGGATCTCGTGGGGCGGCATCTCGCGCGAAGACGTGTCTGCCACCGTGGGCGAAGATGGCATCGAAGCCATGCCATACTTCCACCCAGATGTGGAGGCGGGCTCCCCTCGCATCGATGGCGCGGAGCAGGAGATGGGCTGGGATCCGAAGAGCGGCAAGTGGGCTCTCAGGCCCGTGTCGCTCACCAACTCGGACACTCTGACTACGGCGTCGCCTGCGGCTGTATCGCCTGCGGTGACAAGACCGTCGACACGCGAGAGACAATGAAGAAGCAGCCGAGGATCTCATCGCCGCGCTCTTCAGCACCTGCCCACCTACCTTACATAATCCTCCAATCGCCTGTTCCGCCTCCGAACAAGCAAACAAGATCGGCGGTGAGCATTCTGGATTCTCGAATATTTTCTCCTTTGTCACGACTGGCCGGGATATGGGCTTCTTTGAATACGGGAAAGGAGTTCTTTTGCTTGGGAGAGTTCGAACACCAGACGAATTTCCTTGGGCGCCGTCGCTATTGTTTCGACTGAAATATGTTGGTAGTGTATAAATTGAGCAATTGAAGCTGGTCATCGACATTTGAGGTTCCTACCTATTCA
>Ga0265798_10006567_pt1 | contig 15257 bp, 14 predicted proteins | sample P3T30metagenome_FD_192430 | JGI IMG/M metagenome (GOLD analysis project Ga0265798, IMG submission 192430) | Plant litter microbial communities from East Loma Ridge, Irvine, California - P3 T30 | ecosystem: Environmental > Terrestrial > Plant litter > Unclassified | place: USA: California... | reverse complement strand
ATCAACCTTGAACTCAAGGTCCGTCCCATCCGTAACTTCGGCCAGCAGCACCAGATCGGCACCGGAGTTATCGAAGATGTAGGCCCGGTCCGAAGCAGCAATAGCCACAGGCAGCAGGCTGAGGCAACGGCCGTAGCGCTGTACAATTTTTTCTGTGGGAACTGGGTGCCCACCTGCCGCGACACGGTTCCTGACCCTGTTGATATTGATGTCAGGGTCTTCAGTTGCCACAAAGTACAGGTAGGTTCGGTATCCAGACTCTCTTGCCTTGAGCATAAAGGCGATTTTGTCGTCGCTAGACATCACCGTTTCGAAGGTGAAAGACAACTGGTCTTCGAGGAGCTTGTTCCGGATGAAGTCAGAGAGCACGGAGGCAAGATAGGAGTTCATCGCGACCGTCTGGAAATTCAGGCCGTTGCTGCTAAAGCCTATGTTGGTCGCCTCCTCATCGAGACGGGCAGACCTGACCAGCCGATGCTCCCTAATGAAACCGAGAACCTCATCACCCTCAACTTCCAGTTGAAAATCACTGAACTCCAGACGACCGCTGTCTTTGGCAGCCTTCTCGATTTCATCCGGGTTAATGTAGATACCGATCAGATGGGAAGGGATGGCACTTTTCATCGTGCTCTTGCCGGAGCCGTTGGGTCCAGCAAAGACCCTCAACCGAGGGACAGTCATGAGCAACGGCGCACCTTGATGACGCCACCCAGAGTCACTTTGTGCTTGGGCTTGGCCACCCGAATGACTTTGTGCTTACCGTCAGCAGTCGTTTCAACAAGCATGCCGTTCATGACTTCCATCACACTGCGGCCGGCAGCCAGGGCGTTGATATAGGCGGTATTGATGGCGCCTTCAGCCATGACCGGGATCTTATCCTCCAGTCGACTCACCAGATCGTCACTCAACACTCGTTTGGCTTTCATATCGCGCTCCACGTTCTCAGAGCGTGCAGAATCTGCACTTAATCAGAATCTTAGCTACGTGAACCTGTTTGTGACAGGGCGAAAGCTACTTCTGCCAGCCTCCATTCTAGAGGAATGGCGTCTGGAACCATACCTTTCAAGAGATTTTCACGTTCGATGCATGACCGGTGGCATTTGAAGCAAGTACCGCCCTTGGTGCAGCGCCCAAATAAGGGAAGCACTGCCGTTCTAGAACCCTGTCAAAATGTTTTTTGGGGATCCGGACAGTCTTTAGGTGTCGTCGGGCAGGCTGTTTATCTGATGATTTTTTTGCTTTCCACAAACCATGGCACTGCAATCCTGGTAGATAGCCACATGAGGCACATCTGGAGGCCATGGTTCGGATGACTGCGCACTTGTCCCATACTGTGGTGCTGACCTGATCGAGCACTATGTCCGCCAAGCTGACCCGATCGGCCACCGAGTGTTCAGCAGCTTCTGCAAGAAGAACATGGGGCTGTTGAAGCATATTTTCGGCCTGCTTGGCGATAGCGACGACAACGTACAGAGAGTAATGCTGTCCTGGTTGAACAGGCGATCGAAAGTACCGGCCTGGCCAGGAACACTACGAAGAATTGTGGATTGAGTAGGATCAGCCTACTGCCAATGACAGGTATCACCCTTGCCCCCTACGCCACCCTTTTTTGAGGTCGTGCGCATGAAGCAACGCGTGACTTCATACGTCGCAGCTCGTCAGTTCCAAACCTCAAGCCATGTGTTCGCAAGAAGAATGGCATAATATGCCAATGAGCGGAAAAAACTTCTTATCGAAAGCTGGAGCTCATCATGGCGACGCGAAACGTTGTGCTCACCCCTCACCAGGAACAGGTTATCCATGACCTGGTGCAGTCCGGCCGTTATCAGAATGCCAGCGAAGTGATGCGAGAAGGTTTGCGTCTATTGGAACAGCGCGTCGCCGAAGACACCGCCAAAATCGAGGCCCTGCGTCAGGCGACTTCGATCGGCATCATGGACCTTGAGCACGGTCGCTCCACTCAGGTGAACGAAGGGGAACTGGATCACTACCTCGAGGACTTGAGCCTGGAGGCCACCCTCCCCGCGCGTGAGAAACGCTGAGCATGCCGCAGTATCGAATTTCCAACGCGGCGCGCGCCGACATTGTCGACATCCTCAGGCTCTCCCAGACGCAGTTCGGCGATCAAGCACGCCAGCGTTACCAAGCGCTGATCCTCGCGGCGCTGCAAGCGCTTGCCGACACGCCTCATCGCATTGGCAGCCGCGACCGCGACCGCGACCGCGATGAGCTTGCACCGGGCCTTCGAAGCTATCACCTCATCTATTCGCGTCAGCAGGCCAAACAAACCCACGGAACGGTGAAAAGCCCTCGCCATATCGTGTTCTATCGTGTGGCAAACGACCATGTGATCGAGGTCGTCAGACTCCTTCATGACGCCATGGAAGTGCAGTTGCATTTGCTGGACGACTGATCAGAATCACAGATGCAGCGCAGACTCCCGCTGGCCAACCCCGCGGCGAGAAGGAACGCGCACCCGCAGCGCAATCAGCAACGCAGCCAGCAGCATCACCACAGCCGCCGCTACGAATACACCTGAGCTGCCGCCGAGGCTGAACATTGCACCGCCAGCGGCGGCGCCGGTGGCGATGGCTGATTGCACGGAAGCCACGACCATGCCTCCGGCGCTTTCCGCCTGATCAGGGACCGCGCTGGCGACCCAGTTCGACCACGCTACCGGCACACCACCGAAGGCCAAGCCCCAGATTGCCAGCAGTACCGCCTGCCCCGGCACCGAGGCTGGCAACAACACCAATGCCAGTGCTGCAAGGCCGACCAGTGCGGGCATGAGCACCAGGGTGGCCAGCGGGTTTCGTTCCAGCAGCTTGCCGGCCAACAGCGTGCCGACGAAGTTCGCCGCACCGAAGCCCAGCAGCATCAGCGACAGCCCTTGAGTGCCGATGCCGGTCGTGCCTTCAAGGAACGGCCGAACATAGGTGAACATCGCGAAGTGGCCGCTGTGCACCAGCACGCAACCGAACATCCCCATGGCAATGCCCGGACGCTGCAACACCTCGAAAATGGTACGCAGTCTTGCCGGCCGCCGCGGCGCCAGCCGCGGCAAAGTGAACGACTGGAAAGCCAGGGTCACCATGCCCACCGCCGCTGCTGCAAAGAACGCGCTGCGCCAGCCATACAGCCCGCCCAGATAGCTGCCCAGCGGCACCGCAACGACCGTGCCGATAGCGATGCCGCTGAAAATGATCGACAGCGCCCGGGGCAACAAGGCAGTTGGCACCAGGCGCATCGCTACCGCCGCTGCCATGCTCCAGAACCCGCCCAAGGCGACGCCCAACAGGATGCGCATCGACAACAGCACCGCGAAGCTGGAGGACACGGCGACCAGTAGATTGGAGGCGACCATCAAGGTAGAAAAACCCAGCAATACCCAGCGCCGGTCGATGCTGCGGGTCAGACCTGGCACCAGCAGGCCAGCGAACAGTGCCACCACTGCGGTCACTGTTACTGCCTGGCCAGCCAGCGCTTCGGATACGCCCAGGTCGGTAGCCATCAGCGTCAGCAAACTGGCCGGAAGGTACTCGGCGGTCAGCAATCCGAACACCCCCATTGCCAACGAGAAGACGGCCATCCACGCCGGCGTCGCAGGCTCTACGTCCGCGTCGATACCGGTATGGCGGTCGGATACGATGTTGCATACACCTTCAGTCATTGCTCAGATCTCCCAATCTTGATTACGAGCGGAAGTCTAGGCGCCGAGATCTGGATGATCTATGATCTGGAATCTCTGGTTTTTGACCGAAACACCTGAACGATGTCTGCAGATCAGTTTGCTCTTTCCTCGGATCTCATCAACGAACTGTTGCGCGGCATGCGATTGCGTGGCGTCGAGTACCGGCGTATCCAGGCGGGCCCCACTTTCGGTTTGGGTTTCGCGGAAAAGTCCGGGCACGCCTGGTTCCACTTCATCGCCGTCGGCGATGCGGTGCTGCAAATGGAAGATGGCAGCACCTACGCGCTATCTGCCGGCAATGCCGTGTTCATCTCCCAAGGCGCAGCCCACCAGCTGTTTTCTCATCCGCACGCGCCTGTTCAAGACATCGACCGTCTGGACAGCGCACCGCTCGGTGACACCGTCAGCGAAGTGGATACCGGAACCGATGCCAGCGCCACGCCAAGCACAATATTGTTCAGCGCTTGCATGGAGTTTGAACTGGGCAGCCTCCATGGCCTTGGCCGGCTGATGCCGGGCCTGATGCTGATCGATGCCGGCGGCCAGCGTTACCCGGGGCTGGTGCCGATTCTGGCCACCATGGAGCGCGAGGTCAGCGCTGCCCGTATCGGTTTCGCCGGTATCCTTGCGCGGTTGGCCGACGTGGTAGCTGCCATGGTCGTTCGAGGCTGGGTCGAGTGCGCCTGCGGCAATGCCTCTGGGCTCGTCGCGGCCTTGCGCGACCCACGCCTGGCCGGTGCACTGTTGGCGCTTCATCAACAACCGGGTCGGGACTGGACCGTCGCGCAGTTGGCCGAGCACTGCAATACCTCGCGTTCAGCCTTCGCGGAGCGCTTCCAGGTGACGGTTGGCATGACGCCGCTGCGCTACGTGACCGAGCTGCGAATGCGCCTTGCAAGCCAGTGGCTAACCTTGGACAGGCTGCCGATCGAAGAGGTGGCGCAGCGCTTGGGATACACCTCCCAGGCCGCGTTCAGCCGCGCATTCAAACGCATTACCGGCAAAACGCCTGGGCTGAGCCGTAAGGTGAGGCAAGCCGAACGCAGGTAGTGGAAGCAACAGAAGTAGCCACTCGCGAACGCTGGTACACCCGTTGAAAGCGAGGGACGAAACTGGGAGCAACAGGGTGTTTTTCAGGCTGTAATCGCCGACCAGAAGTAAAGTGCTTTTCGAGGATCCGGACAGCTTCTGGATATCCCGTCATTGCGCACCTATCCGTCAACACACCAAGGCACCCCATGATCCGAGAACTGAAGACCTTCATCTGCGTAGCCCAGCGAGGCACCTTTGCCGCCGCCGGCCAGCAGGTCGGGCTGACCCAGTCCGCCGTCAGCGCGCAGATCAAAGGTCTCGAGGAAACACTCGGCGTCAAGCTGTTCGACCGCACAGGCCGCTCCGCCACCCTCAATTCGGCAGGCCAACGCGCCATACCAATGGCCGAAGAAATCCTGCGCCTCTTCGAGCAAATGGGCGCGGCCGACAGTGCCAATGGTTTCCAGGGCTCGTTGCGCATCGGCGCCATCGGCACGGTTCAGACCGGGATCCTGCCGCAGGCATTGGTGGCCTTGAAAGCCCAGGCGCCGTTCATTGAAACCCACCTGGTGCCAGGCGTTTCGTTGAATCTGCTCAGTCAGGTGGATGCAGGTAAGCTGGACCTGGCCATCATGATCAAACCGCCCTTCTCGCTACCCAAGGATCTGCAAGCCGAAGTGATTGCGCGCGAGGCGTTCGTGCTGATCACCGCCAAGGATGTAGCAGGCGATGATCCGCTCAAGCTTCTCGCAGAACAGCCCTTCGTGCGGTATGACCGCGGATCGTTCGGCGGCCGCCTGGTTACCCAGTTTCTCAAGGAGCAAAAGATCCACGTTCGCCAAACCCTGGAATTGGATGAGCTGGATGCGATTGTGAAGATGGTGCGCAGTGGGCTGGGCGTTTCGTTGGTGCCCAAAGCGGGCCTGTGGCTCGAACATTCGGAGAACGTGAGAGTGCTGGAGCTGCGTGAGCTGACGTTTTTCAGAGAAATCGTGCTGGTAGCCAAGTACCGACAGAAGCATTCGCCGCTGTTCAATCTGTTTCGAGACTGCGTTCTGCAGGCGGTATAAAGCTTAACGAACGCTTGATTCATCAGAATAATTGGAGCTCGGAACCCAAGATTTGCGCTTTTACTCGGGGTATTTCCGGATAAGAATTGATAAAAATCAAAACCAGTCCAAAGGAAATCACCGTGAGCCTTTCGCCCTTCCACCTTGCAATCCCCGTGTACGACCTGGCCGCCACCCGTCACTTCTACGGTGAGGTGTTCGGTCTTGCCGAAGGCCGCTCGAGCGCACAGTGGGTAGACTTCGATTTCTACGGCCATCAATTGGTCATCCATGAGCACCCCAAGACGGCTTCGCAGGAAAGTGTGCACAGCAACGCGGTGGACGGCCACAACGTACCGGTCCCGCACTTCGGCATCATTCTGGAATGGGCGCAGTGGGAGGCCCTGGCAGAGCGCTTGAGGGCGCGCGGAACCGAGTTCGTGATCGAACCCTACATCCGCTTCCAGGGCCAGGTCGGCGAGCAGGCCACCATGTTCCTGTTCGACCCCTGTGGCAATGCGCTGGAGTTCAAGGCCTTCAAGGACATGAGCCAGCTGTTTGCCAAGTGATTCAGCTGACTGTTGCTCGCAGCCGAGCAGCGTTCTCATCAATACGGTTCTGGATCATGCGCAAGGTGTCTTGAGTAATGAGCTGCGGATACAGGTCCTGAGCAATAGTCGCGAACCGGCTGGCCACATCACAAATACCCTCGATCATTTTGCTTGCGGCAGCCGGGGCGAGCTCTGCTTCCTCGGCAAGCCGCAGCATTTGCGTACGTGAAATCGCCAGCGCCTCACCCATCACATCCATCTGGTGGTATCCGCCTGGTCCTTCGCAGAACGTCACGTCGTAGGCCGGCGACAATCGCCACTGACCGTCGCGCGTCATGATGTAGGCAAAGTTCTTCGGGTGATCGTCCCGGTTGTTAAACGCGACATTGAAGACCGCACGCTCGAACGCCGTTGCCATCGCTCGCACGTCGTTGGTACACATATGCGTCGCCCGCAGGAAGTTGACGTAGTCCAATACGCCCGGTGATCTATAGTCGGCCCCGGTAAAGGCTGCGAGGCTTTGCATCGGGATGCGCAGGCCACCCCGGCGGTCAAAACGCTTGCTGGCAAACGCAGCCAACCCGCCCGGCAGACCGAAGTACTGGGTCTCGGGCGTTTCGATCCCGCACATGCGCAGGCACTCGGCATAGACCATTTCAATGGCGCACACCTCCGCATGTTCGTCCTTGGCTGGAAACTTCACCAGCCAGGCCTCGAAACCCGGCATCACCGCCGTGGTGAATCCGCCCGTTGCCGGGTCGCGATGAACAAGCGCTTTGGGCCTCGCACCCTGAGGCGAGCCGCCCACCAGAAGCAGGGTCTGCAAGAACTCACCGCCGTCTCCCTGGAGCACTTCCTGCACTTCGGTTGCAAGTTGTTCCAAAGGAATATGAACATCGGACTCCTGCCCCTCGGGTACCACCGGCTCGAACGTCATGGCGCCCATCGCATTGCTACCGATGTAGGCCAGCCGTTGCAGCGTACCGATTCGCGCCGTGCCGAGCCCACGACGCCTGAACATGCGATCCATCAGCAACATGCCCCAGCCGTCTGGTAACGCGTCGTAGACGGGTCCTGGCAGATGCCATTGGTGGTCTGGAAAATCCCGTCGCAATCGAGCACCTTTCAACGGCAGCCTGTAAGACGACAGCTCAAAGCCCTTTTCCCTGGCTTCATTGCTGTACTCGAACACGATCACCGGACGACCCGTCAGGGCAGTGGTAGACACCAGCGTGCCCCACTGCCATCGCTCGCCCCAGCCCTCGTAAAAAACGTTCACCTGCTCAGGCATTGCCAGTCTTCCTTTTAGAGCGAAGACGTTTGGCACTGTTTTCATAGCGCTGGATGTCATCGATGCTTTCCAGCCTGGGCATGAACAAGCCATCGAGCTCTTGGGCTCGACCCAATGCCATCGCCACCCTGACCAGGTTCTCGAACCCGACATTGCGTCCGGCTTCAAGGTTGGAAACGGTGTTGGTGCCTATGCCGGCGCGGGCCGCCAGATCGGCCTGGGTCATGTTCAGTGCCAGCCGCTCGGTGCGCAAGCGCCCGCAAAGGCGCTTGGCGATCTCGGCTGGCTTGTTGAAATATAAATCCAACATTGCGAAACCTCGGGGACTGTCTGGCGTAGTGACCCACATTATAGGATGGGCATGCATCGAAGGTAAAATTTAAATCCCTTATGCTGTTGGTTATGTCAATTTTATCGACTTATGCCACAACTTATTGGATTTATGATTTTTCAGGTCACATACAGTCCACATGACCTCGCCTCGCACCAGCACCCTGAGCGGACCTGAGCACGTCTGTGAAACGCATTTTCTACAGCATCAGGTCGCTCCGACATGGGCCTGGTCTCCAATGATGGCACCGTTGAACCTTCACAATCGCTTCCGAGTCGGACCATAGGGGCCAAAGTGCCCCTGTCGTCCCCTCAGGAGCTTCAGAATGACCACCCCCAATCCTCAGCCGTTACCCCAGGACGCTGTGGCGGTAACTTCCCTGCATGTTCTGACGGTCAATACCCACAAGGGCTTCAGCCCGCTGAACCGGCGCTTCGTGCTCCCCGAGTTGCGCGAGGCTGTACGCACGCTGGGCGCCGACGTGGTGTTCCTGCAGGAAGTGCTCGGGATGCATCGCTCCCATGGCCAGCGCTACGACAACTGGTCGGACGTTCCCCAATACGAATTTCTCGCCGACAGCATGTGGCCGGTGTACGCCTACGGCCGCAACGCGGTGTACCCGGACGGCGACCATGGCAACGCGCTGCTGTCCAAGTTTCCCATCGTGCGCCACGAAAACCTCGATGTCAGCGTCAATGGCACCGAGGAGCGTGGCCTGCTGCATTCGGTGCTGGCCGTACCGGGGCATGGAGAGGTGCACACCATCTGCGTGCACCTGGGGCTGCGCGAAGGCCAGCGCCAGCAGCAACTGAAGTTGCTCTGCCAGTTGCTCGACAGCCTTGATCCAAAAGCTGCCGTAATCGTCGCGGGCGATTTCAACGACTGGCGCGTGCGTGCCGACGAAGCCCTGGCGAGCTGCCACATGACCGAAGTGTTCGTCGAAGCCTTCGGCAGTGCGGCGAAGACGTTCCCGGCCCGGCTGCCACTGCTCAGGCTCGACCGCATCTACATTCGCAACGCGACAGCCCACCTGCCCAAGGTGCTGTCGCGCAAACCCTGGTCCCATCTTTCCGATCATGTGCCCCTCGCAGTGGAGGTTCGCTTATGAGCGAGCAATGGCGTGACAACAATGAAATCCAGCTGCTGATCAACGGCGAGGAGTTCTTCCCGGCGGTGTTCGAGGCTATCGGCCAGGCTCGAGAGGAAGTGTTGATCGAGACCTTCATCATCTATGAAGATGAAGTAGGCAAGGATTTGCAGCGGGTGCTGATCGAAGCGGCGCAACGTGGCGTGCGTGTGGAAGTGCTGGTGGACGGTTACGGCACGGCGGAGCTGAGCACGCAGTTCCTGCGCGAACTGTCCGATGCGGGCGTGAAACTGCTGGCCTTCGACCCGCAGCCGCGGGTAATGGGCGTACGCACCAACCTGTTTCGTCGGCTGCACCGCAAGATTGCGGTCATCGACGGCGAAATCGGTTTCGTCGGTGGCATCAACTACAGTTCCGACCACTTGGCCGACTCCGGCGACCCAATGGCCAAGCAGGACTATGCCGTGCGTGTACGAGGCCCCATCGTGGCCGACCTGCACCGAGCCACCCTGGCACTGCTCGACCGCACCAGCAAGGTCGTGCGCGACCGTGCGCCATGGCGCTCGCGCAGCCCGTCGCCCGATGCCGACAGTGCCAGCGCGCGGCTGCTGCTGACCATTCGCGACAACAACGAACACACCACCGATATCGAGGACCACTACCTCAAGGCCATTCGCGGTGCGCGTGAACGGATCATCATCGCCAACGCCTACTTCTTCCCCGGCTACCGTTTTCTGCGCGAACTGCGCAACGCGGCTCGGCGCGGCGTCGACGTGACCCTGATTCTGCAGGGCATGCCCGACATGCCGCTGGTGCGCCTGTGCTCGCGCCTGCTCTACAACTATCTGCTGCGTGACGGCGTGGTCATCCGCGAGTACTGCCAGCGTCCGCTGCATGGCAAGGTCGCGGTGGTGGACCGGGAATGGTCGACCGTGGGTTCCAGCAACCTCGACCCGCTGAGCCTGTCGCTCAACCTGGAAGGCAACCTGATCATCAAGGACCGCCGTTTCAACCAGCGGCTGCACGATCACCTGCAGGAACTGGCCGAAAGCACCTGCAAGTCGATCAGCCTGCAACGGGTTCTGCGTGGGTACTGGTGGCGCGCGCCGATCATCTTCCTCACCTTCCACTTCCTGCGCCACTTTCCGGCCATGGTGGGGTTCATTCCAGCGCACTCGCCCAAGCTGGTACCGCTGATCGACGTTGAGCCGCAGCATTGCCAGGCGCCGTCGCTGGATCACAAGGAGACGGTATGACGACTTCATCGCAGAGCGCGCCGAAGGCCTCGCCGAAATCCAGCAAGTGGGTATGGGCCAAGCGCATCATGACCGTGCTGTGCTTCATCCTGGTCCCGGTGCTGGTGTTCATGCTGGTGAAAAACCTCGACTGGCAGGAGGTCAAGCATGCGCTGAGCTCCTACAAGATGAGTACCTTGTTGATCGGTGCCGGCATCGTCGCAGCCAGCTACCTGACGTTCGCCAGCTATGACTTGCTGGCCAAGCGTTATATCGGCCACGAAGTGCCCAGTCGGCAGGTGCTGCCATTGGCCTTCGTGTGCTATGCGTTCAACCTCAACCTGGGCTCGTGGGTCGGCGGGATTGCCCTGCGTTATCGCCTGTACTCCAAGCTGGGTCTGGATGTGCCGGCCATTACCAAGATTCTAAGCCTGTGTCTGATCACCAACTGGCTGGGCTACCTGTTCGTGGCCGGTACGCTGTTCGCCATGGGCCTGCCGGCGCTTCCCGAAGGTTTCAAGATCGGCAGTACCGGGCTGCAGATCATCGGCGTGGTGATCATCCTGCTTGGCCTGGCGTACCTGGCGGCCTGCCGCTTCTCGAAGAAACGCACCTGGACGATACGCAAGCAGGAGATCCTCCTGCCGTCGTTCAAGATGGCGCTGACCCAAGCTTGTCTGGGCGCGTTGAACTGGAGCCTGATGGGCTTGCTGGTGTGGTCTTTGCTGCCCGAGAAGGTCGGCTACCCGACCATTCTGGCGATCCTGCTGATCAGCAGCATTGCCGGTGTGATCACCCATATCCCAGCCGGCCTGGGTGTGCTGGAAACCATCTTCATCACCCTGCTGCAAGGGCAATACTCCAAAGGTGCGCTACTGGCCGCATTGATCGCCTACCGGGCGCTGTATTTCCTGCTGCCGCTGGCGATTGCCTGCGTGGTGTACCTGGTGCTGGAGAAACGCACCCGAACCATCGAGAAAGACCGCGAATCAGGCGCCAGCAGCGGCGCCGGATAGCGGTATGAGCTAACGCCTGACCAACATCGAGCGCACGGTGTGGGTCAGGTGGTCCAGGCTGAACGGCTTGGTCAGCACATGAGCAACAGCTTCGGGCAACTCGTCCATGGCTGCGGTCTGATCCACATAGCCGGTAATGAACAGTACCTTCAGACCCGGCTCCATCGCCCAGGCAGCATCCGCCACCTGGCGACCATCGAGCCCACCCGGCAAGCCGATGTCGGTGATCAACAGGTCGGCCTTCAGGCCGCCTTGCACCAGTGACAGGCCCTCTACGCCATTGGCCGCTTCCAGCACTCGATAGCCCTTCTCCCGCAACGCCTCGCCCACCATCTGCCGCAACGTTCCTTCGTCGTCGATCAAAACGATGGTTTCACCGGTGGCTTCGGTGTCTATCAGGGCTCCGGTCAGTACCGGCAGCGTCGCACCGATCTCGCCGGTGTGTCGCGGCAGGAACAGGTGCATTGCGGTGCCCTGCCCCAGTGAGGAATCGACGCGAATCTGCCCGCCCGACTGGCGTACGAAGCCGTACACCATCGACAGGCCCAGGCCGGTGCCCTGACCCAATGGCTTGGTGGTGAAGAACGGATCGAATACCCGTGCGATGGTCTGTGGATCCATGCCGGTGCCGCTGTCGGTCACACTCAGGCACACGTACTGGCCCGGCTGCAGATCGTTCTCGGTGCGGGCTCGGGCGAACTGATGGTGATTGCGCGCGCGCAACCACAGGCTGCCGCCCCCCGGCATTGCATCACGGGCGTTGATGCAGAGGTTGAGCAATGCGCTTTCCAACTGGTTGGCGTCCACGCGCACCCACCAGACATCGTCGTCACTCTGGGCACTGAACTCGATGCTCGGGCCCAGCGTCTGGCGTACCAGGTCTTCGAGGTCGGCGATCAGGGCCTTGGGCTCGACAGCCCGTGGCGCCAGGGTTTGACGACGCGAGAACGCCAGCAGCCGATGAGTCAGGGTGGCGGCCCGGGCCGAGGCCCCCTGTGCAGCGTCGATGTAACGTTTGAGCTCGCCGATGCGGCCCTGCTCGACACGTTGACGCAGCAGTTCCAGGCTGGCACTGATGCCGGTCAGCAGGTTGTTGAAGTCGTGGGCAAGCCCGCCGGTCAACTGCCCGACCGCTTCCATCTTGAGGCTGTGGCGCAGTTGCTCTTCGACCTGCTGCAGCAGCAGCGCACGCTCGCGCTCTTCGGTCACGTCGCGGCCTACGGAGTGCAACGAGTCTTCGGCAGGCACCGCTGCCCAGGCGATCCAACGGTAGCTGCCGTCGCGGTGGCGCAGGCGGCAGGTCATGTCATGCAGGCGTTCGCCGCGATACAGCGGCACCATCGCGACCGCTACCGCTTCATGGTCGTCGGGGTGGATCAGGTCGATGGCGTGCCGGCCCACCAGGTCCTCGGCGCTCCAGCCCAGCACCCGCGACCAGGCCGGATTGATGGCTGTGATTTCGAGCCTGCGGCTGGCCACCAACATGATGTCGGATGAAAGGTCCCAGAACCGGTTGCGTTCGGCCGTGCGCGCCATGGCTTCACGCTCGAAGCCTTCGGCGGCCTGCTCGGCCTTTTCCCTGGCCTGCAATGTTGCGGTGGTTTCGATGACCGTGTCGAGCATGCCCACGATGGTGCCATGTTCGTCGCGTACCGGGCTGTAGCAGAACGTGAAATACGCCTGCTCGGCTCTGCCGTTGCGCTGGATGACCAGCGGGAAGTCCTCGATGAAGGTCGCTTCGCCCTCGAAGGCGCGCGTCACGATCGGCTCGATGTCGTCCCAGACCTCGTTCCAGACAGTGCTGAGCGGCAAGCCCAGTGCTTGTGGCTTGCCTTGCAGCAGAGGTTCGAACGCATCGTTGTAGAACATGATGCGCTCGGCTCCCCAGGCAAGGCAGCCGGGGAACCGCGATGCCAGCAGCATATCGACGGCAATGCGCAACACGGCAGGCCAACTGTGGATCGGCCCCAGCGGCGTCGCGGCCCAGTCGTGGCAGCGTACTTTCTCGCTCATGCCCTCTCGGGAAAAGGGAAACGGGTGGGTCATGTTCAACTCGGGCAGTGGATCGCCCAGCAACGATAGCATCCGCGCGATTCTTCGGCGACCCACCTGCGCCCAGCGCTGTCAGGCAAAACCGGTCACCACGTGTGGCACGTAGGGGCCTTCGAGCCGCGCCGTTTCCTCTTCGCTCAACGACAGTTGCAGTGCAGCCAGGGCATCGTCCAACTGCACGGCCTTGGAAGCACCGACGATGGGCGCCGACACGCCGCGCTTGTTCAACACCCACGCCAGCGCCACCTGCGCCATGGGCACGCCGCGTTCCCTGGCAATCTGCTCGACCACGTCGATCACCTTGCCATCCTCGACCTCGGTGGCAGCATAGAACGACTGCCCGGAAATGTCGGTGCGGGTGCGTTCGGTCTGCATGCCGTGCGGGCGGGTCAGCCGGCCGCGGGCCATCGGGCTCCAGGGCATCAGGCCCACGCCCTGATCCAGGCACAGGGGAATCATTTCGCGCTCTTCTTCGCGATAGATGAGGTTGAGGTAGTTCTGCATCGAGACGAACCGGCTCCAACCTTTGCTGGCCGCGACCTGCTGCGCCTTGGCGAACTGCCAGGCGTACATCGACGACGCCCCGATGTAGCGCGCCTTGCCTGCTTTCACCACGTCGTGCAGGGCTTCCATGGTTTCTTCGATCGGCGTGTGATAGTCCCAGCGATGAATCTGATACAGGTCGACATAGTCGGTGCCCAACCGCTGCAGGCTTGCATCGATACTGGCCATGATCGCCTTGCGCGACAGGCCCTGCTCATTGGGCTTTTTCGAGCCTTCCCACATGTTGGCCGGGAAGAACACCTTGGTGGCGATCACGGTTTCCTCGCGCCGGGTGAACTCCTTGAGCAATTTGCCGACGATGACTTCGGAAGTGCCGGCCGAGTAACTGTTGGCCGTGTCGAAGAAGTTGATGCCCTGCTCCACCGCATGCTTGATGATCGGCCGACTGGCATCCTCGTCCAAGGTCCAGGGGTGGGTGCCGGCATCGGGCTCGCCGAAGGTCATGCAGCCCAGGCACAGGCGGGAAATGTCCAGGCCGGTGTTGCCCAGCTTGACGTAGTTCATGGAGAGGCTCCTGCGGGGGGACCGCGCCACATGCCGGTCCGATGCCTTTACCTTAGCGCCCACTCCTATCGGACATAACCCCCAGGCGTCGCACCTGAGCTATGCAGAAATTCACAAGCGTGGCAGCACTGCCATGAAATGCCGCACGAATTCGCTGACCGCCTGGATGCGTGGCGTTGCGCGCACGTCTTCGTGGAACGCCATCCAGACCTCGATGTTCAAGGTGGCCGCTTCAGGGTCGACCCGTTGCAGGCCATGTTCGGCGGCAATGAACGCCGGCAGGCAGTAGTCATCTCTGGAGCACCGCGCCGGTCTGTAGCAGCGGCGCAAGCCGCGTCGGCGGCACACGCGATCCCGGAGGATTCCGGTGACTCCGGACGCGGCTCGCGCCGCGGCTACAGGACCGTGACATCGCTTGATAAAAAACACTTGCCGAAGCTCGTTCTTGGTATACCATAATACCAGATACAAACCCTCCAAGAAGGAAACAGGCATGAGCTTCGAGATCCGCAAAATCGTCACTTACTCCGAAGAGACCCTCATCGAAGGCGGCAAGGCCACCGACAGTCCCGTGACCATGGTTGGCCTCGCGGTGGTCATGAAGAACCCGTGGCTGGGCCGCGGCTTCGTCGATGACCTGAAACCGGAGATCAAGGCCAACTGTTCGGACCTCGGGGCCCTGATGGTCGAGCGCCTGGTGGCCAGCATCGGTGGCGCGGACAAGATCGAGGCCTACGGCAAGGCGGCGGTGGTGGGTGCCGACGGCGAAATCGAGCACGCTTCGGCCGTCATCCACACCCTGCGCTTCGGCAACCATTACCGTGAAGCCGTCCAGGCCAAGAGCTATCTGAGCT